>WNFM01021323.1_pt4 | contig 10867 bp, 8 predicted proteins | sample 5400271 | NCBI WGS metagenome assembly WNFM01 (sample SAMN13153352, study PRJNA577476) | soil metagenome | isolation source: 60 cm saprolite on Douglas fir-dominated hillslope | place: USA:California | collected 2013-09-17 | reverse complement strand
TCGCCGATGACATCGATGAGGCGATCGCGCTGGCCAATTGCACGGAATTTGCCCTGGTCGCCGGCATCTATACCAAGGATATGAGCAAGGGCCTGCGCTATGCTCGCGATGTCGATGCCGGCCAGGTCTATATCAACGAATATTTCGCCGGCGGCATCGAAGTGCCCTTCGGCGGCAATCGGAAATCCGGCTTTGGTCGCGAAAAGGGCATGGAAGGCATCCGCAGCTACTGCAAGTTGAAAAGCGTGGTCGCGAAGATCTGATCCGCACATAATATAGGCCGATTGTCATCGACTGCGCCTGAACCTGCCCCACCCATATCCTTGCCGCCTTGCGCATCTCAGGGTTGCGAACAAGCGCAGCAATGTGTCACGCTCGGTTTACCACGCCTGTGCCGAATGCCTGCAAAGCAATGCGTCAATTGTGACGAAGCTGCGATCGGCAGGGTGTTGCCAGAGCTACGAGATAGCTTTGGCACGCTGCAATGGGGATGCCCATGTCCGACTTATCGCAAAAGACCGGTTCAACGCGTCGACGCGCACCTGCGGTGCTCCCCTCATCACCAGCTGATGCCGGTATCGACCGTGACAAAATCATCACCGATGCCTTGACGCATATCGCGGAGGACATTGATCGCCAAGTCCATTCCAGCGTCGCACGCCTCACGCAGGGCATTTCGCCTGCTGCCCTGGCTGATGCTTTCCTCGACTGGGCGACGCATCTGGCGTTTTCACCCGGCAAACAGGCACAGCTCACCGGGAAGGCACTGCGCAAGTTGAACCGGCTCGGGATAACCACCTTCAACACCTGGGCGACTGCCGGTCACAGTGAACCTTGCATTGAGCCATTGCCGCAGGACCGGCGCTTCTCCGCACCGGAATGGCAGGTGCCGCCTTATAACATTCTCTATCAGAGTTTTCTGTTGCAGCAGCAATGGTGGCATAACGCCACGGCACATATCGGTGGTGTCACCAAGAAACACGAAGACATTGTCGACTTCGTCACGCGTCAGCTTCTGGATACGGTCTCCCCCTCCAATTTCCTTGCCACCAATCCGCTGATTCAGCGCCGCACCTGGGAAACCGGCGGTCAGAATTTGTGGCACGGTCTTCAGAATCTCTTGGATGACTGGGAACGCCAGGCTAGCAACAAGCCGCCGCGCGGCGTCGAGGATTTCAAAGTCGGCGAAGCTGTGGCGGTGACACCAGGTAAGATCGTCTATCGCAACCGCTTGATAGAAGTCATTCAATACACCCCGAGCATCGACACGGTGCGGCCGGAGCCGATCCTGATCGTGCCAGCCTGGATCATGAAATATTACATCCTGGATTTGTCGCCGCAGAATTCTCTGGTGCGCCATCTGGTGGCGCAAGGTTTCACCGTCTTCATGATCTCCTGGAAAAATCCGACAGAGGACGACCGGGATCTCACCTTGAATGACTATCGTGAGCTTGGCGTCATGTCGGCGTTGGACACCGTTGGGGAAATCATGCCGGCTGCCGGAATCCATGCGGCGGGTTACTGCCTGGGGGGAACCTTATTGTCGATTGCGGCGGCTGCCATGGCCCGCGACGGTGACCAACGCCTGAAATCCGTCACCATATTGGCAGCCCAGCAGGACTTCACCGAGGCTGGCGAGTTGATGCTGTTCATCAATGAAAGCCAGGTACATTTCCTGGAAGATCTGATGTGGAGCAAGGGCTATCTGGATACCAAGCAAATGGCGGGGGCCTTTCAGCTGCTGCGCTCGCAGGACCTCATCTGGTCGAAGATGGTTCAGGAATATTTGATGGGCGAACGCGCGCCGATGAATGACCTCATGGCCTGGAACGCCGATGCGACACGCATGCCCTATCGGATGCATTCAGAATATCTGCGCCACTTGTTCCTCGATAATGATCTCGCCGCGGGTCGCTATCTGGTCGATGGTCACCCGATCGCCCTCTCCGATATTCGCGTGCCGATCTTCGCAGTGGGGACGGAGCGTGACCATGTGGCGCCTTGGCGCTCGGGCTTCAAGGTGCATATGCTGACGGATACCGACGTCACCTTTCTACTGACAAACGGGGGGCATAATGCCGGCATTGTCTCCGAGCCGGGTCATGGTGGCCGCAGCTATCGGGTCCTCACCAAGGCCGCGCTCGACAAATATATCGATCCCGATACCTGGCTCATCCGGGCCACCAGATACGATGGTTCGTGGTGGCCGGCCTGGTCGGATTGGCTGACGGCACTATCCGGTGAGCCGGTCGCGCCGCCAGCGATGGGCGCCCCATCCCGGCCGCCTTTGATGGACGCACCTGGCAGTTATGTCCTGGAGCCTTAACTCAGTGACCTCAGAAGGTGATGGTAGGCGCCTAGGCGATCGGCTCAGCCGATTTCCCAAGGAAAGCTGTCGAGGCGCTCGATCCCGGTTTCCGTCACCAGTACCTGTGTCTCCAGCTTGATGCTCTCGCTGCCGGCTTCCCCGATCAGGCTCTCCACGCAGACCACCATATTGGCCTCGAAATGGCCGCCATGGTTATGCGCGAAATCGGGGTGCAGCAGAATGATCGGCCATTCGTCGGCCATGCCGACGCCATGCCCGGCCAACGAATAGCGATAGTTCAGATATTTCTCCGGGATCTGCCAGGATTTCTCGTTGAATTCGGCGAAAGACACGCCGGCACGAATCAGTGCCAGATTGTGGTGGATCTGCTCCAGCGCTGCCGCGTATAGCGTATGCTGCTTGTTGCTGAGGGGCGTATAGCCGCAGGTCCAGGACCGTGACAGATCGGCGCAATAACCATAGGGCCCGACCAGATCCGTGTCGAAACTGATCATCTCCCCCAATTGGCAAGGCCGATCCGAACATTCGCGATACCAGGGATTGGTGTTGGGACCGCAGGTGAGCAGCTTGGTCTCCAGCCAGTCGCCGCCCGACCGCGCATTTTCAAAGTGCAGATGCGCCCATAATTCGCGCTCGGTGGCACCTGGCACCGAATGCTCATAGATCCGCGCCATGCCAGCCTCGCAGACCCGAATGGTCCAGCGCATGAGCTCGATTTCCTCTGGGCTCTTGATTGCCCGCGCCCGTTCGGTGAATGCGGCAGCACCTTCGGGATCAAGACGACCGACCGCGAGTCGCAGATTGCCGCCGCCATGTTCGCGCATCAGATCGGCAATCTCATCGGCCCAGCGCGCCAGCTTCTCCTGCAGTCGATCGCCGGTCGTCATATAGAGCCAACCAGTCGCAACCCGTACCTCATCGACTCCTGGCAGACCGTGATTGATATGCGCGCAGCTCTTGAATTCGAAGATGATGCCGGGTCCGGTGGTGAAGACCAGTGCATAGCGAACCGGGTTATGCATGGTCCAGACCTGCATATTCGATGAATCGAAGGCATAGCGGATATTGACCGGGTCATAGAGCAGCATGGCCGCACAATCATGTTGCGCCAGAAGCGTGCGTAAGCGGCCGAGCCGATAGGTGCGAGCAGCACTCAATGTCGCCGGCGAAATCGGACTTATCAGTGGCTTATCGGGACCTGCGCTATTCAGAAACTGCGCGCGGTCGTCGTTTCTATACGCCGAGATGGTCGCCAATGGGTGCGTTCCATCAAATCGGCGGTGTGGCCTTGTCGGCTTTCATGGTTTTGTCCGCCGCTTGCAGGCGACGCAGTTCGTCGATCGGAATATGGCAGGCCATGGCATGACGTGCGCCGACCTGCTGCAAAGCCGGTACCTGCTGCTCACAGATGGCACCCAGCTTGCGCGGACAACGCGTCTGGAAGACGCAGCCCGACGGCGGATTGACGGCACTGGGAATATCGCCGGACAGCCGGATACGCCCAGCATTCGGATTGTCGATCGATGGAATGGCGGAAAGCAGTGCCTCGGTATAGGGGTGATGCGGGCCAACGAAGACGTCTTCTGACTCGCCGACCTCCATCAAGCGACCCAGATAGAGCACGGCGATCCGGTCCGACAGATAACGGACGACCCCCAAATCATGCGAAATGAAGATGTAGCTGACCTGTCGTGTCGCCTGCAGATCGACCAGCAGATTGAGGATCGCCGCTTGCACCGACACATCCAGCGCCGAGGTCGGTTCGTCGCAGACCACCAGACGCGGATCCCCGGCGAAGGCCCGGGCGATCGCCACACGTTGCTTGAGACCGCCGGATAATTGCCGTGGCCGCGCCATCAGGTAACGATCGGCCAACCGCACCGAGCGCAGCAGATCCATGAGCCGCGTCGACACTGCTTTGCCCGACAGACCCGCTAGCTGTTCGATCGCCCTGCCGATCAGCCGTCGCACCGAATGGGCGCGATTGAGGGCGGAATCCGGATTCTGGAAGACGATCTGGACCGCCTTCACTTCGTCGCGCGTGCGCTTGGCTAGTGCGCCTTCCAGTGGCTGCCCGTCGAGCAGAATGCTGCTGCCGGTATCTGGCTGTAGCAGGCCCAACAGCAGGCGGGCGAAGGTCGTCTTGCCGCTGCCGGATTCACCAACCAGGCCGAGGGTCTCGCCGGGTGCGAGATCAAGCTCGACATCGCGCAGGACCCGCAGCGCATGACCCTTCATGTGAAAGGTCTTGGCCAGTTTGCGGATCACCAAGAGTTGCTTCTGCGGCTCACCAGGCGACTTCTGGTGACGATTGCCTTGGGCATCAACCGTGAGCGGCACCGGCATGTCGTGATGGATGCAGCGGCTAGTGTGGCTGTCACCAACGGCGAATAGATCTGGTTTGGCCGCACGGCATTTGTCTTCGGCGAATTGGCAACGATCGGCGAAGACGCAACCGGTGATCGCCACCCCGGAGGATGGCAGGAAGCCGGGAATAGTTTGCAGCGGTCCATCGCTCTTGCGTCGCCCCAAGGTCGGCAGACAGCGCAGCAAGCCGACAGTATAGGGATGCCGCGGCTGATGAAAGATCTCCTTGGCCGGCCCCTCCTCCACCAGATTGCCGGCATAGAGGACGCCGACCCGATCGCAGAGCTTGGCGACGACGCCGAGATTGTGGCTGATGAACAGGATGGCCGTGCGGAAGTCAGTCTTCAACTGCTCGATGAGATCGAGAACTTCGGCTTCGACCGTGGCATCGAGGCCGGTGGTCGGTTCATCAAGAATGAGCAGCGATGGATTGTTGGCCAGCGCCATGGCGATGCAGACACGCTGCTGCATGCCGCCCGACAGTTGATGCGGATAACGCTGCATCACCTTCAGCGGATCGGCAATGCGGACACGTCGTAGCATCTCCAGCGAGCGATCCCAGGCCTCAGCCTGGCCGATGCCGATGAATTCGAAAGCTTCGGCGACCTGGCGGCCGATCTTGATCGATGGATTGAGGGCGCGGCCCGGATCCTGATAGACCATCGAGATGTTCTTCGCCCGCACCTGCCGCAAGGCTTCGGGCGGGAGCGAGACGAGGTCGGTCCCATCCACCAGGATCCGCCCGCCGCTGATGCTGCCATTGCGTGGCAGATAGCCGACGGCAGCATAGGCCGCTGTCGATTTACCACAGCCGGATTCGCCGACCAGCCCGAAGGACGAACCGCGCGGGATGCGCAGATCGAGCCCGCTCAACACCCGGCGCGGTCGCCCCCGCACACGATAGTCGACACTGAGATTCTCGATCAGCAATGCATCGGCGGGATTGGCGGCCTCGGCGGCCGCACCAGGATCAATCATCAAACGCACCTTGAATACCGTCAGCAACCAGATTGACTGCCACCACCAGTGAGGCGATGGAGGCCCCGTCAAAGATCACCGTCCACCAATAGCCGCTGCCAATCAGGCCGTAATTGGAGGCAATCGACAGGCCCCAATCCGGCGATGGCGGTTGAATACCGAACCCGATGAAGCTCAGCGTTGCCACCGAGAAGATGGCATAGCCCAGCCGGACCGTGGTCTCGACCAGGATCGGTGGCAGCACATTGGGCAGGATCTCGACGAACATCACATGCAAGGACGATTCCCGCCGCAGCTGCGCTGCCGCCACGTAATCCAGCTCTCGCTCGGCCAGCACACTGGCGCGGACCGTCCGGGCGATGATCGGCGCGAAGGTAAAGCCGATGACACAGACCACCGTAATCGTTGACGGCCCCAAGGCAACCAGTGCCAGAAGCGCGATGATGACCGTCGGCAAGGCCAGCAAGGCATCGACGAAGCGGCTGATGACCTCATCGATCATGCCGTGGAAATAACCCATGATGAGGCCGAGTGCCGTACCACAAATGGTGCTCAGCAATGTCGCCAGCGGTGCCACGGTCAGAATGTCGCGTGAGCCGACGATGACGCGGGAGAACACATCCCGCCCCAACTGGTCGGTGCCGAACCAGTGATCCGATGACGGCGGCAGCAATGCATTCAGCAGATCGTCCGCAAACGGATCATAGGGGACGATCTGATAGCCGAAGATGGCGCAAAAGAGCCAAAAGAGAATGATAATGAAGCCGGTCAGAAAGGTGCCAGACCGCAGAATCTGCCGCAGGCGATCGCGATTGGCCTGAGTCTGTTCGCTACTGGCCGTCACCGGACCGACGGTATTCTCGGTCGAACTCATCCTGCACCTCCGACCCGAATGCGCGGATTGAGGACGGCATAGAGAAGATCGGCAATCAAGGTCGTCATGGTGAAGATGGCACCGACCGTCAGGACGCCCGATTGCAGCATCGGAAAGTCCTTCTTGCTGGCGGCCGTGAAGATCAAGCCACCGATCCCCTGGAAGTGGAACAAGGTCTCGATGACGACCAGACCACCGATCAGATAAGCGATCTGGGTGGCGATGACACTGATCGTCGGCAACAAGGCGTTGCGCAGGACATGCCGCCAGATGACGACGCGACGTGGCAGGCCTTTGAGGATCGCCGTGCGGGTGTAATCGGCATCGAGCGCCTCAACCATGCCGGCCCGCGCCATCCGCGCGATATAGCCAAACAGGATCAGCACCAGCGGCACCGACGGCAGCAGCAGATAATAGATCTGCGTGAAGAAGCCGGCGCCATTCGGCCAGGCAGCCGAGATCGGCAACCATCTCAGCCAGACGCCGAAAACCAGAATGAGCGCGATGCCGGAGACGAATTCCGGCACGATGGTCGCCGACAACCCCACAACCGAGATGATCCGGTCCAATGGCCTGCCGACATGCAGGGCCGAAACGACCCCCCCGAAAATGCCCAGCGGTACCACCAGCACAAACGTCACCAACGCCAGCTTCATTGAATTGCCAAGCCCGGTCACGACGAAGGGGGCGACCGGTGCCCGATAGGCATAAGATTGGCCGAGATCACCCTGGGCGAAGCGCGTGATCCAGTCAGTATATTGCACCACCAAGGGTCGGTCGACGCCCATTTCATGATTGAGCGCATCAACCGACCGCTGATCGGCAAACGGCCCCAGGATCGCGCGCCCGATATTTCCTGGCAGGACCTGCGCCCCGGCAAAGACCATGAGGCTGAGCAACCATAAGGTCACCAGTGACAGGCCGACCCGCTTCGCGATGTAATAAAGCATCCTGAGACATCCCCCATGGCCCGGCGATGTCTCACCGATGCCAGACTTCTTATGGTGCGCTGCCGCTACCGGCAGCGCTTTCCTAGTTGACCGGCGACATGCCGATGGGTCGAGGCGACGTTCCCAGTGTGGTCACGCCTGCCTGTACATGACAACCTGTGGAGAGAATGGGGCGCGCCGCCGACACCCATATCCCGGATCGGTAGCGCCGATCCGGGGGATTGTGTTCAAGGCGTTCAACGATCCAATTCACGTCAATCACGAGAGGGCGATTGATGAAGCAGGCTGAAGCCATATCGCTTCCGCCTGCCCCACCCTGCGCTAGATCGTTGCTTGACCGAGCAACAACTGGCCCATGGCGAAGGGCTCAACGCCTTTGGCGCCCTTCTTGGTCACGGTCAGGAAATCGTAGAAATACGAGAACAGGACCGGCGTCTCGTCGAGCAGCAATTCCTGGATCTTCTTCGCCGAGTGACGCTGTGATTCCACATCCAGCGTTGCAACGAAGCCGTCGACCAGGGTGTCATAGGTCTTGTTCTTGAAATGCGCCGCATTCCAAGTGCCGTCGCTTCTCAGCGGCGCCTGCAGGAACACATTGGGCACACCGCGATGACCGTAATCGACCATCGACATGACGGAATCGAGCCAGGGCGATTTGCCGAACACGGCATCACCGTAATAGGTCCCTTGATCTAGCACATTGACATTGATCTTGCCGCCGATCTCCTTGACGGCGTTTTGAATCAACACGGCATAATCCGGCAGCTCCAGATACTTTTCTGTGGTCAAGGTGACCTCGAAACTGGAGACCCCGGCCGCCGCCATCAGTTCCTTGGCCTCGGCGATATTCTTTTTGCGCTGTGGCACCGACGAATCGGTCGACGGATAGGCCGCCATGAAGGGGCTGTCATTGCCAAGCCGGGCCTTGCCCTTCATGAGACCTTGAACCAGCTTCGGCCGATCGAGGCAAAGTGCAATCGCCCGACGGACGCGCTTGTCCTTGAAGGGATCCATATCGACCCGCATGCTGACCTGTTCATGCGCGCTGGACGGGATGCTGATGATATCGACATTGGGATCGTTCAGCAGACCGACAGCCTGCAAGACCGGCACCTGCTCGATGATATCGACCTGGCCGCCTTGCAGCGCCAGGATCATCGGCTGGGTGTCGGTATAGAAGCTGGCCTCGATGCGATCAGGCAGCGGCTTCGGACCCCAATAATCATCATTGCGGACGAAAGAGGCACCCACCTTCGGGGTGTATTTCTCCAGTTTGAACGCGCCGGTGCCGACCATGTTCTTTTCAAAGTCACCGGCATAGTCGGCGGGAATGATGACCGCGTTGTAATTGTCGGTCGAGATCGCATAGGGAAAACTGCCATTGGCGGCATCGAGATGGAACTCGACGGTCAGGTCATCGACCTTGCGGGTGCCGCCCTTGGAAAGGAGCGATCGAAGGTCGCCACTACATCGTCGGCGCCCATGGTCTTGCCGTTATGGAACTTGACGCCTTTCCGCAGCTTGAAGGTCCAGACCGTGCCGTCCTTGTTCGGCGACCAGCTCTCGGCCAGCAACGGCCGGGCAACCAGATCATGTCCGGAAAGGACCAAAGTCTCAGCCACCTGCGATAGCACGACGATGCCGCCATTATCGGCGATCTTCACCGGATCGATGGCCGCCGCCGGTACGCTCTGCGCATAGCGCACGGTGCCACCACCTGCTGCCGCGAGAGCCTGGCGCGGTGACATGGCATAGCCAGCCGCCGCCGCGACGCTGCCGATCAGGGGCAGGCCCATGCCGAGAATGGAGCCATGGCGCAGGAACTCACGGCGATCGACACGACCCGCCAGGAAGCCGTCGATGAGATGATTCTCATGTTCGCTGCGGTCACGGCGCAGCGCATCCAGAAGCCTGAAATTGATCCGCATGAATGTAGTCTCCCTGTTGCCGTTGTCTTATTTTTGTCTCGACCATCCGACTTTCCTGTCAGTTGGTCAGATCATTCACCACCACCCCTGTCCCAATCTCCCCCTCATGACAGAGCTGATGTCGATTGCCGCTGATCAGGATTTTCGCCCCGACATTCCCATCCATTTATTGTGAAATTGATGTTGTCGAACGATCGAGCGTCACGGATCAAATGCTGCATTATCAGGGTCTAGTCTGTTCGCTTTTTGATTTGGCTTCAAGAGCGCAATCTTCAACACACGTCTTTCGCGTGGCCAAAAGCGTCGCTGTCAGTGCCGCATACTGAACGCAGGTCTTATCCGGCACGCCCATAAAAGCCAAGCCGTTCCTCTGGACTGAAAACGACACCGGGTCGCTCGTAGTATGAAAAGACGGCAATGATGCGGTCCCGGCCGCCCGAGGGCGGACTGACCCGGTGCAAGGCATTCTTGCCCTTGAAGACGTTGAGTGTGCCCGGTTTGACGGCAAGCTTGCGGATCAAGGAACGGTCGCCATCGAGAACACGGGCGACACCGTCATAATTGGGGTCGGCTTCGGAGCGCAGATTGCTGCAATATTCGAATTCTCCGCCCGATTCCGATGCCTGGATCAGCAAGGTGGTGGTGAACTGCGACCGATCGAAATGCCAGTTCAAGGTCTCGCCGGCGCGATAACCCATGACGTTCACGCTGGCCAGGGGATCTTCCATCAAATGCAGATGCGGTTTTTCCATGACAGCCGCCAGGAAATCGGCGAGCGGCCTCCAGGCATAGATCCGGCCGATATCGGTGTCGCGCAGCTGATCGGCACAGAGCGTGTGATTGAGGGTTTCGGTATGGCGCAAGGCCGGATGATCCGAATCAAGCCCGGCAACCGAGTTCAGGAAATAGACGTTGTGGCTGCGTTTATGGGTATAAGAAACCGTATCCAGCAGCGGCTGCAGGACGGTCGCACATCGTTCGATGACATGCCGATGAACCAATCCATGCAGATTGAACATGCCCTCGACGGCGAGATCGGCCTGGCACCTGGCGACCAGAGCAGCGCCTTCCGCACTTTCCAATCGATCGATGGGATAGCGCTCGAGATCAAGTAACTCTTTCATCTGACGTCCTTAATCGAAGTGAGGTGGTTATCCGCGATGAGATGGCGCGCCAGCCGCCGCCAGGGCGGCACCGAGCTTGCGATGCAGGTATTTATAGAAATCCCATGTCGGGCCCTCGAGATCGGCCGGCGCCAGCGGCCCCGCCTGATGGTGCGACGAGCGCAATCCCGTCATCAGCGAAATGAGGACGCTCTTGTCTTCCGCCATGGTCGTCTGGAAGAGATCGACGGCCCAGTCGACCTTCTCCTGCGGCCAGTCGGGGCCAAAGAACACCAGCCCCATTTTCACCCGCACGCGATCGACGGCAACCGGCTGTA
>WNFM01079253.1_pt3 | contig 10868 bp, 8 predicted proteins | sample 5400271 | NCBI WGS metagenome assembly WNFM01 (sample SAMN13153352, study PRJNA577476) | soil metagenome | isolation source: 60 cm saprolite on Douglas fir-dominated hillslope | place: USA:California | collected 2013-09-17 | reverse complement strand
AGGCGAAAGCTTCCGCTCGCAGCAGCGGTACGATGGGCTCGACTGTGAACGAGCGCAGAATCGCCAGTTTAAATTTTGTAAGAGCGAGTTTTTCGCCCAACTTGTCGCGCAGCTCGTCGATTCTCGAAGTTACGAAGCTCGCCGTGCCCGATGCGGGATCGCGCCGCCAAAGTTCGGCCAGCCGCCGCGAGGCACGATCGAACGCGCCCTGAGCGATCAAGCCGTCAACATCTGCGCGCAGGTTTGACGGATTGTGCTCACCCGGCGTCGCATCAGACGGCGAATTGGGAGTCGAATCAGACATTGAATCAGATATCGAATCAGCGTCCCAGATACTCGATCAGCAGACGGTTTCTGGTGTAAATCCAGGCGATACGCCGGCCGCCGAACGCAACTGCCGGCATCGGCTGCCGCGTTACAATCGCTCCCAGCGCGCGCGCGTCGGCAAGCGCCTGCTCCAGATTATCCACGACATAACAAACGTGGTGCAGGCCCCCTCCCTTGGCAGCGAATGACTGCACGGGCGATTGTTCATCAGCCGGCTCCACTAGTTCCCAGAGCGGATCGCCCGCCCTCCGGCTCTTGAGGAACGTGATGCGAACGGCTTGGTTGGGATCATGAAAAACCTGCTCGTCCCAATCCGCCTGCAACATTCTGGCGAAGCCCTGCACGGAATCCGGAATCGAAGCGACGACAAAGCCCACGTGGTGAAACGCGCCTTCGGGCTGCCAGGTTAGAGAAATCGCATTCATCTGGAGAGATCGTTACTGGTGGAGCGCAACCCTCCCTCGCCTCGCATTCAAGCTCGGACATGCCATCGGACTCAGCTCCGTCCAGACACCTTTTATCAGCGATGCGGGCAAAGGAATTATCCGATCCTCAGGACCGCACCGACTCCGCAACTTGGACCGGTTCTTCTTCCAGTTCGAGCGCAGACATGTTGGCGAGCCGGCCGACGGGTGTATGCAACTTCAACCACAGTTTGCTCCCCAGAAAGCTCGGATACATGCCACGCATCCACCACTGCCGCAAGCTGCGACGGCGTTTGGCGGCGGGAAGCGACAGTTCGTAGCCATTTTCCTGCAGACATTGGCCCACGGTCGCTTCGATCGCGGCAACATCGGACTGCGCCAGGCGTTCCTTCCAGCGGCCGAGCGGGTTGAGTTTTTCTTTCGTACCTTCTTCGCGAAACGAAGAGTTGGTTTCCGAGAGGCGGCCCAAGCCGGCGCTCTGAATCCGATCGTAGTCCAGATCGTGATCCAGGAAGCCGCCGAGTTTGCCGAGCGTTTCGCGCGGGCTGGTGATCAGATCCTCGTAGCGGATCTCGATGTAATCGGCAGGGAACTTGCCGCCATCGGCCCGGCCTTTGTGAACCATCCACTCCCAATAGAGCGCCGTCGCTACCAAGCTTTCAGTCTCGCTGCGGTCCCATGGTAGAGGACTGAAGCCCCCCATTTTCTTGAGCGAGAGAGCAATGTCGCGTCCGTCGCGGATGATGTGCACAAACAGCGCGTTGGGTATATCTCGTTTCACGCGCTCCACGTGCAGTACATTGTCAGGATCGTATACCGCCCAGCGCTGCATTTGCTGACTGCGGGCCACAGAATCCATGACGACGCGGATGAAATCTCCGCCGGTGCGGCATTCGTCCAGGATGCGCGCCGACAATTGCTCGGCATCAAGGCCCGTGCGCCGAAAACCCTTGCTCCGCAGCCATGTCTCGAGGATACCTTCGCGGTGCGCCCGGCTTTTCATGGAGCCGAAGCGAGGAATCAGAATCTTGTAAATCGGCAGAAAACCGCGGTAGATGGCAAAGCCGCCCGAGGACAACAACATATCGTATAGCAGGTTCGTCCCAGAGCGGTGACAACCCATCACGAAGACAGGGGAATGCTTGCGATCACTAGGGCTCGGTGTGGCCACCCTAAAAATCTTATCACGCAAGGCGCCCTGGGCTCTTTGAAGCCCTTGCTAAAACAGGGGTTACCGAAGTCACCAGAGCTCTTGTTTTGGCCGCGACTTCGATTTCTACTCTACGCCGGCAATGGCGGTTTCGACCGCGTCAATATCGGCCCCCAGGTCGCGGCCGTCGGAAGCAGCGGCAACGCCGGGAGATACCTTGGGACACCCTGGCCCCTTTGCGTGGCAGACCCTGGGATCTTTGGCGATGGTGCCCTTGAGGTCGCGGATACCGGCCTCTTCTGACGACAAGACGGTGATGTTTCCTTTGGGGAAAGATCCGCGCGCGCTGATGATGAGGTTCCTATCGAACTTATACGGATCAAAGCACGCTTGCAGAACGGCTTCCGAGCCTTGCCCCTGGGCCTTCGAGGCGCAACTATCGGGTAGTCCCGCCGAAGCCACCGGCGGCCGTCGATTTCCGACGGAAAATACGCTATTGGTCAGCGTCAAGTTTTGCAGCTTCGCTCCGTTGTTCAGGACCGAGAGCAGACAGCCCGTGACAAACGCGGTTACGTGATCAATCTGGACGTCATGCACCGGTGGATGCGCAGAGACCAGAATCAGGAACGTGCCACCGCCTTTGTAGTCCTTGTCATGCAGATCGTCGGCGAAGATGTCGTGAATGCTGAAGCGTCCGCCATCGGCGGCGGCATCGCCGGTCTTGGTTAGCGCGGTCGCAATCTGCAGGACTCCGGCAACATTTCTAATCCGATTAAAACGGATGGTCACGTCGTTGACGCGGCAAACCGGGCAGTGGCCGGACTGATTCACGGCAGTAAGCAGGATGGAATATCCGGTCTGGCTGAAACCGCCCCAGGAGTTCTCCAGCAGATTGGCCTCAAACAAAACGCGAAGCGCGCTCTTGAGTTCGAAGTTGTTCTTGACGATATAGGGTTGTCCCGAAGCGGTCGGCTTGTAGCCTGGTTGGTCCTCTTTCCAGAGCATGGGACGGAAGAGATGATTGCGGCGGATTTCGATGTCGGTCGGAATGACGCTGGCGGCACTCCCACCGAACAGAATGTTCTCTCCGGAGGACTCGAGAAAGTTGTTGTAAAACTTAATGGTGGAGATGGGATCGTCGCCGCTGCCGCCACCTACAGCGGTTGCATCGGTGCATTTTCCGGTGCGCGCTATGCAATTCAGGCCGCTAATGTACGAGTTGATGACGGCAATCGACTGCGAGCCGTGGATGATTCCAATGCCGTGGCCCACTTCACTGCCCTCGGCGGGGTGCACCCATGTGCGATCGAAGATGATGTGGTTTGCGTGTTCGGCGGTGGCGACACGGCTGATGTTGGCTTCCGGGGCTGTAGTCCACTCAATGCCAATGAACCGGACGTGATCTCCAACGGACGCGCCCTCGGGACGCCGCGTCACGAGGGTGGCGAGCAATTTGGCCGGTCCACCGGCGGGTTGGGCAAAGGGCGGGCGCCCGGGAAGGCTTGCAACTCCCGCCCATGCGGGAGAAATACGCGTGCCTTCGGGGGGAAGCTTGGAGTCGGGCGTGTCGGTTCGCACCGTAATGTAGTGCTGGTCGTCGCATTTTTTTGCGGGTAGCTCTTTTACTTCGAAGGAGGCTCCGGCGGGCAGCAACAGCGTGTCTCCGCACTTGGCGCCGTCGATGGCGGCGGCCAGATCTGATTTTGCGGAGACGCGGACCTGTTTTCCCGGCGACGGCGTTCCATCGAGCGCGGTGTAGTAACAGGTTTTGGGGAGTTCGGCGATTCCGTCCTTGGCGCCAAACTGCGCGGCATTGCCCTTATCACAATAGGCATTTTCGCCGGTCGGAGGTGCAGCCGCCAGTGCCGGCAGCACGGACCAGGCGAAAAAAGCGGAGACGAGACAGAAAAAATGAAAAACTTTCCACCGCGAGCTTTTCACCAAGGGACCAAAGCGACAGAACCGCAAAGGGAGCGGAGCCATGTTTCAGTTTCTCCTTAGAGTATCCATCGCACACCCTGTGGATACACGTGTAATCACCGCGAAGAGTCTTTCTCTCCACAGTGTTACCGGGATAAATGGATAATAGCACGGGCCGGATCGATCGATTTTCCGGGGTGGCTCATGAATTGTGGAGAAAAAAGAGAGGTCCGCGGCGAACCGCGGACCTCGATTAGCTGAGAGCTAAAAAACCGTCGAAGCTGAAACGTTACTCGACGTTCGCCAGCGCTGCGTTGAGCCCAACAATGTCGGCCCCGACATCCTTGCCGTCGGTGCTCTTGGTCTTGTAGGGGCTACTCGGCTGAAGCTCGTAGTTTCCGCCATTGCCGTTGTTGAAGTTGACGAACCTGGCATCATCGATGGTTTGCGGGAACATGTTGTTCGATGGCCACTTCGACGGAGGAAACGCCGCGGGACTCGCGACCAGGGCGTTGTTGGCGAATGTAAAGGTACTGAAACAACTGGTTATGCTGCTCAGCGGCACGTCCGCTTGTGAGCAACTGCCGATGCCACCTAGCGCGTCCCAAACCGGGTACAGGCCGGTGGTTACCATATTGTTGGTGAATACGAATCCATACATTGGCATATTTGTCAGCCGGTTCCCCAAAATGATTACGTGGCCATCTGGGGCCGGGAAACCGGTAACGTGATTGATGGTGACGCTATTGAGCGGATTCTTGGCCCATCCGTTTATGATCTCGAACACGGTGCCACCGCCCACGTATTTTTTGCTGAGGTCGTCGAGGACCACGTCATGAATGCTCCAGCGCTTACCCGCCAGCGCCGGCTGTCCAGGTCCGATTGGTGTGTCCTGTGGAGTTGTCAATTGGATCCCGCCTCCGGCATGCGAGATACGTACATAGCGGATCGTCACGTCGGTCACCTGGCACAGCGGACAGACGAAGGGCCCGGTCCCGCCCTTGGTGGCTTGATTCCTTGGGGTGAGCAGAATGGCGTAACCGGTTTGGCTGAAGCCTCCCCAGCTGTTTTCCATAATGTTCGCCTCGACCAGAACGCGAGTCGCATTCTTGAGTTCAAAGTGATTCTTGACGATGAACGGATGACCGTCCGGTCCGCCAATGAAGTTCGGGCTGCCCTTCATCCATTGCAAGGGCTTCCAGAAGTGATTGTTCAGGACTTGGATGTCGGCCGGGGTAGTCGTAGCCGGTCCGCCGCCGAACAAGATGGCCTCACCCGAGGCTTCCAGGAAATTGCCCTGGATCTTGAAGGGACCATCCTGGGTGTTGCTGTTGCCGCCGGAGATCGCATGAGCGTCCGTACAAGTCCCCGTCCCGGCGATGCAGTGGAAATCGTTGAGGTAGGAATCGACGATCGCCACGTCACTCATGCCATTTAGGACCACGGCATTGTGGGTTTCATCCTGAGTTGTTCCATGCATCCATAAGCGATCGAACACGAGGTGATCCGCAGTACCTGTCTTCGGGACCATGATCAGTCGCGCGGGCCCGGGAGCTCCCGAGGGACGAGTTACCTCCAGACCGATGAAGCGGTAGTGGTTGGCGCCGCTGGCGATCTGGAGAGGACCGTCGCCCACGGTTGGCATCTGTACCTTCGCCATCACATTCTTTGGATTGGTGCAGCTATACTGCGGGCGCCCTACGAGAGAAGCAACCCCGCCATAACAGGGTGTGATGCGCTGACCTTCTGCCGGTAGCGCGCTATCCGGAGCGCTGGTTCGGATGATAATCCAATGGTTGGTGTCGCAGTTCTTGGCCGGCACATTGAACTTGCCACTGAAGGTAGCGCCTGCCTGGAGTTGAATCACTTCCCCGCATTGTGCATTGTTCAAGGCTGATTGCAGATCGCCGCCCGCGTTGACGTTGATGACTGCCCCGGGAGCGGGCGTGTCCGACATCGCACTGGGAACGGTCACTCGCGGCAGTTCCGCGGGACCATCGAAATTGCTGCCGCCAATTATAGTCACACTGAAATTACCCGTCGCCGTCTTAAGGTTGGCATCTCTGACCACGACGGTGACGCCGAATGTGCCGACGGTAGTTGGTAGGCCGGCAAAATCCCCGTTCGCAATCAACGCGATTCCTGGCGGGGGCGTGCCTGCGGAAATAGTCCAGACGTAAGGCGTGGTTCCGCCGGTCGCGCTGAAGACCTCGCTGTAAGTATTTCCCAGCTGGCCCTCGGGAAGACTGCCAGTTGTAATTTTCAGTGACTGGTTACTCACCGGGTCAACGGTGACCGCGGCAGCGGCCGACTTCGACGAGTCAACATGACTGGTGGCTTTGACGACCACGCTGGTTTGCGAGGTTACCGTTGGCGCAGTGTAAAGACCGCTGCTATCGACCGATCCTGCCGTGGCGGACCATGTCACACCGGTGTTGGAAGTTCCGCTGACAGTGGCTGTCAACTGCTGCTTCTGATTCGAGGACAAAGTCACGCTCGCCGGAGACACGCTGATCTTGACGGTGCTTCCGCTGCCGACATTAATAGTGAACGTCTTATTCCCCTGATCGAGGTTTGGGGCGTCGGTCACAATCACCTCAAACGAGAAGGTGCCCGTGCTTGTAGGCTTGCCCGAGAACGTCCCTGTGGTTGGGTTCAAAGTGATCCCCGGCGGAAGAGCGCCGGTTTTCACCGAGAAATGGTACGGGAAGTGTCCACCACCCACTGCCAGCACCGCGTTGAAAGACTCATTGACCGTGCCCGCGGGAAAATTTCCGTGGAGAACTAGGTTGTTCGGCGTCACGTTACTCTGCGCGCCATTGGCTTGCGCCAACGTACCGCATGAGCTGGTCATCAACGTGACCACCAGCAGGAGGATCAAAACGCTCAGTCGCTGTGCGAGCGCAGGGGAAAATCTGGAATGACATTTAAGAAAAGCATCTTTCGAATTAAATGGTGAACATGTTTCAAACATTATGAGCCCTCGACCTTACAAAATTTGGGGGACTAGTCGATTGTCCTCATGCTGAATCTATCGAGATGGGACGAAGGTTCCCAGATGCCAGAAGTTCATCGGAGACGCGTTAGTACATGCGGACGCGGCATGCCCGAATTCGCGCGAGTCACTGTCCGCCGGTGTTTTATCGCGGCAAGTGACAACAGGCCGCGGGACGGGCAGTTTGAGCGATCCCACGGGTGTCGCATGATTTGGGAAATGAGGCAGATGGCAGGGCAAACTAAAATAACCAACGCTATGGTTACTTGCGGGGTTCCCCCAGCAATGCCGCGCGTAGGCGATCGTACGCGTCGTTTCCGAGCAGGCGCTGGGCGCTGCGGCGGGCCTGATGCTGCAAGCGTTTCCGCCACAACCCGCGGCCGTGGCAGGTGGCGGCAAACTCCTCAATGGTGAGATCGCGCAGCATGGCTACGCGGCCGAGTTCGTACGTGTTTGTGCCGGACGAGTTCTCCCGAAACTGACTGTTGGCCACGGTTGCGAATCCGGCGCGCCGCGCCATCTGGAGCGTGCGCCGATCGTAGCGTCCTCCGGGACAAGAGAAATGTTCGATGGGGTGTCCAACGATGGTTTCGATTTGTAACTTCGCATCCACAACTTCACGTTTCAGTTCCGGCTCCGGAAGATCGGAAAGATAAGGATGCGTCATCGAGTGACAGCCGATCTGAAAGCCCTCCGCGTCGAGGTTGCGCACCTGACTGGTATTAAGGTAACCGGGCGTGCCCAGGAATCCAGCGGTGAGGTAGAAGGTTGCATTGAAGCCGAACTCGCGCAGCACGGGCGCGGCGGCGATAAGATCGGTCTCGCAACCATCGTCGAAGGTAATACAAACACTCGGCTCGGCAGGATACCGAACAGCCTCGCCGACGTTCAGGCCGCGCCAGCCGGACTCTTTGAGCCACTCCATCTGGCCGCGAAAAGTTTCAAGCGGCAGAATGTAGCGCACGTAACCGGATTCGGATTGGCAGAGCTGACGTCCAGCGATTTCAAGCTCGTGGTACATCAGGAACACAATGCGCGAGGCGGCCATGATGCTCTGAGGTTAGGATTGCTTTTCAGCGCCGATCGCCTGCGCGTGCCGGTCGAGCAAGAGGAGCAGCGGATCGCGTAGAAATGGGCTCCCCGCCAGCAAGCCAGAGATTAGCGGATTTTTCTGGTTGCAGCGCAGCGGAGAATTATCAAGCTTCAGCACCCAGCCTCCGGCACTTTCGACCAACGCCGCCCCGGCAGCAACGTCCCACTCATTTTTCGGAACCAGCGTGAAGGTAAGATCGGCCCGACCGGCGGCGACCAGACCCAGCTTATAGGCAACCGATCCCATGGGGCGAATATTAAACTCGGCAGATTCGAATTGCTTCCACTCGCCGCGCTTCACTTCACTTCGGCTGGCCAGCACGAGCGCACCGTGCAGGTCCTTCCGCTGGCTCGGTTGTGAGGGAACGCCATTGTAGGTCACTCCAGTTTCACGCGAGCCGAGGATGAGTTCGTCCGTTGCCGGATTGCAGATTCCGCCGGCGACCGGAATTCCATTCTCTACCATGGCGATCGAGACGCAAAACTCGGGAATGCCTTGCACGAATTCGCGAGTGCCGTCGAGCGGATCGACGACCCAGACGCGCTGTTTGTCGAGACGGGAAAAATCATCCACGGTCTCTTCCGAGAGCCAGCCTTCGCCCGGGCGGAGAAGGGTCTTGCGCAGAACGTCGTCAACGGCGCGATCGGCTTCGGTAACCGGATCGTGTCCAACCTTATATTCGGTTTCAATGGCGCCGGGAGTGAAGCGGTTGAGCACAGCCCGCGCCGCTTCGAGGCCGGCATGAATGCGTTCGAGCAGTTCTTGCGAATTGGAAGAAGAAGACATTAATGCTCCGAAAGTCAGGTCTTAGGTTTTAGGTCTCAGGTCTCGAGTTCCAGTTCGCAGCTTCGCCTCTGGGCCTGAGACCTGACACCTGCGACCTGCTTTTTTCACGCCCACAACATTCTGGCTCCTGTCATCAGCAAAACCGTGCATAGAATTCTCCGCAGCCAGAGTACTGGAACTCGCGTGCTCAGATGTGAGCCGAGCATTCCGCCGGGGATCGAGCCGATCAGCAGAGCACCGACCAGATGGGCGTCGACATTGCCCGCCCGCCAGTGCAACAGGCTGGTAACGCCAGTCAGAATCACAGCATGGGCAATGTCGGTACCCACCATGACCTTGGGCACGAAGGAATAAAACAACAGAAGCATCATCATGATGATGCTGCCTGATCCCACCGAAGTGATGCCGACCAGAAATCCGCCGACTAGGCCGATGACGCTCATACCGGCAAACGACTTCATGGTGGGCTGGCGCTTGGCGAGATGTTCTTCGATCCGTCCCTGGAACAGAAGGAGCGTGGGAATCAATACCAGTAGCAGACCCACTGCGGACTTGATGAAGTCGTTAACGCCGGCGCCATAGACGTGGCGCAAGTGCTGCAGAAAAGTCACGCCGAGGTAAGAGCCGGGAATGCTGCCAACCGCCATCGCCAGAACCACTCTTTTCCGCACCGTACCTTTGCGGAAGTGCATGATGCTGGCTGGAATCTTGGTGAAAAAGTTAAACAGCGCGTCGCTGCCCACGGCAACAATGGCGGGCACGCGCAGGCCGAAGATGAGCATGGGCAGCAGCAATACGCCGCCGCCCAGACCCGTCAAGCCGATCAGCGTTCCGACGATGAACCCGATCAGCACTTTTAGCAGCAAGAATTCCATGCCGTTTTTTAATTAGTTCCCAGTTCCCAGTTCTCGGCAAACCAAAATCAGGTCAAGGAACTGAGAACTGAGAACTGAGAACCGAGAACTGGGAACTGCTTTCCTAGCCGTTGCCGTTGGCGCCGACAAAGCCCTCGCGCTCCAGGTGCAGAATAATCGTCTGCGCCGCTTCCTCGGGGCTCAGCTTCGCCGTGTCAATCACGACTTCGGCGTTGGTTGGCGCCTCGTACGGATCTGAGATGCCGGTGAATTCCTTGACGATGCCGGCGCGAGCCTTGGCATACAGGCCTTTGCGGTCGCGCTGTTCACAAACCTCGATCGAGGTCGCTGCGTGAACCAGAATAAACCCGCCAAACGGTTCAATCATCTGCCGAACCGCTTTGCGAGTCGCCTCATACGGAGCGATCGGGGCGCACACCGCGATACCGCCGTTCTTGGTGATCTCGGAAGCAACATATCCGATGCGCCGGATGTTGATGTCGCGATGCTCCTTGGAGAATCCAAGCTCGCTTGACAGGTTCTTGCGCACCAGATCGCCATCGAGCAGGGTGACGGGACGCCCGCCCATCTCCAGGAACTTGGTGATCAGCGCATTGGCGATGGTCGATTTGCCCGATCCCGAAAGCCCGGTGAAGAAAATGGTGACGCCCTGCTTGTGCCGTGGCGGATAGCTGCGGCGCAATTCCTGCACCACTTCGGGATAAGTAAACCATGCCGGGATGTCACGCCCTTCGTTCAGTCGCTGGCGCAATTCCGTGCCGGAGACGTCGAGTACCTTAGCGCCCTGCGGCACTTCGTCGGCCGGCACATAACGGTCTTCGTTCTGCAGATACACCATCATCTGGAAGGGAACCATGATCACGCCCATTTCCTTTTCATGCTTCTTGAATAGTTCCTGGGCGTCGTATGGACCGTAGAAGTTCTTGCCGTCGGTATCCTTTCCGGGACCGGCATGATCGCGCCCGACGATGAAGTGCGTGCATCCGTGATTCTTGCGTATCAAGCCGTGCCACACCGCTTCGCGCGGTCCGCCCATGCGCATGGCGAGCGGCAGCATGGCGAGCTCGACCGTACCCTGCGGATACTTCGACAGCAGCAACTGGTAACAGCGAGTGCGAACGAAATAATCTACGTCACCCGGCTTGGTCATGCCGACCGAGGGATGGATCAGAAGATTCGCCTCCACTTGCTTGGCAGCGCGCATGGTCAGTTCGACGTGAGCGCGATGCATGGGATTGCGTGTCTGGAAGGCCACGACTTTCGTCCAGCCCAGGCGGCCGAATTCGGCGCGCAAGTC
>WNFM01317303.1_pt1 | contig 10869 bp, 8 predicted proteins | sample 5400271 | NCBI WGS metagenome assembly WNFM01 (sample SAMN13153352, study PRJNA577476) | soil metagenome | isolation source: 60 cm saprolite on Douglas fir-dominated hillslope | place: USA:California | collected 2013-09-17 | reverse complement strand
CACCGGTCGCCGACATCTCTGCCGGTATGTTCGCCTGTATGGCCATCCTGGCGGCCTTGCACGTGCGCGATCGCAGCGGGCGCGGGCAATACATCGACATCTCCCTGCTGGAGGCGGCAGTCTCTCTATTGAGCAACGTCTCATCAAACCACCTGATTTCCGGTGAAGAGGCGGAACGCTACGGCAACGCTCATCCCAATATCGTACCGTACCAGGCTTTCCCCACGCGCGATGGCTACATTGTCGTCGCCTGCGGCAATGACCGGCTCTACCAGGCCCTCTGCCATCTTCTGGGGCACGATGAGCTGGCAACAGATGCGCGCTTCGCCACCAACCCACAACGCGTGCGCAATCGCAAGGAGCTCATCCCCATCCTGCGGGAGCTGTTTCTTGCTCGCGATACCGCTGGATGGTTGGAAGAGCTACGCGCGGCGGGCATACCGTGCGGCCCCATCAATTCCGTCAGCCAGGTCTTCCGTGATCCACAGATCCAGGCGCGCGGCCTCGTATGGGAATGCGAGCACCCCACCGCCGGCAAGATTTTGCTCTCCGGCTCGCCAATTCGCCTCTCAGAAACCCCTACGCGCCTGTATAAAGCGCCACCCCTGCTGGGCGAAGACAACGATACCATCAAATAATACGCCCAGGGCAGGGGCAAGCCCTGCCCCTACCATGATACGTCCTGTTGGGTGAGGACAACCAGACCATCAGATAATACGCTACACCCACTACACCCACTACACCTGCTACTCTGACCCTGCTGGGCGAAGACAATGGGACCACGAAATAACATCAAATCCGATTGATTACTGCCTCTTTGTGTCATAGCGAGTTGGCCTCTCAAGCCAGTTGTGTCCGACACTCGAGTGTCACCCTGAGCGCAGCGAAGGGTCTGGCTCGATGGGCACGGAGATGCTTCGCTGCGCTCAGCATGACAATGTAGAGTGATCATCAGGATTTGATATAATACCCAATTCACGAAACAAAATAGCGGTTGAAGCGTAGAATAAAGAAAGGGTCCTATAATCTTTTTTCTTTCAATTTGTGCCGCCTGCGGCGGCACAAATTGAAAACTAACGAAGTGGTAATAATAGAGAAAGCGTTTTTGCTATGACGCCAGAATTCGTCTAGAATAAGAAAAGATAAATGCTCCTTCACATTCCTATGAGGTTACGTTGGAAAACATCGCTCAATCACATGATGAGATTTCCCGCAAGCTCCGGGTATTAGCAGGCTACAGGACAGCGCTCAACCACTATAAAAGTCGCCGTGGACTGGCACGCATTTCATGGGTCACCTGGATTGTTACCATTGGTACTATTGCCACCTGGTGCTATACCGCCGGCCAGATAGCGCTGGCATCGGGAGCACACAATCTGCGCGATGTCATCACAAATATTCTGGCCAACGCCATTAACATCCAGCAGAACGATACTCTTGCTGCGGTCCTCATCAGCTACGGTGCAAAAGACAACTCGCTGATCCTGGCCGGGCAGTACTGGCGCTTCGTGACGCCCATCTTCCTGCACGTTAACCTGCTGCACATTGCCCTCAACATGCTCAACTTCTTCGTCCTGGGCATCTTCCTGGAGCGACTGGTTGGACACCTGCGCTTCCTGCTCATCTACCTGGTGACCGGTGTTATCAGCATCATTGCCAGCTTCTATTTTGCGCCGCAGGAGATCAGCGTAGGAGCATCGGGAGCCATCTTTGGCCTGGTAGGAGCCTACAGCATCTTCGTGCTCGCTCATCACAAGGCCTTGCGCGGTGGAGGCATCCCCGCGCTGGTATGGCTCGTATGTATCATAGGAGCAAATCTCAGCGTAGGATTCTTCATTGCCGACGTTGATAATTTCGCACATATCGGCGGATTGCTCAGCGGCTTTCTACTCGGCTGGTGGTTTATGCCGCGCTACCTTGCGGCGCCTGGCAGCGAGAAAACGTCCTGGATGGACCTGCACAGCCTCTCTCGTCGCTGGCCCTTGGCTTTATTGACAATACTAGGTACAATACTGCTTGCAATGATTGCATTGCATTTCACTGGAGGATAATGCCTTGGAAGCACAAACAGATATACAGGATTACCTGGAGCGTGGCAAACAAGCGCTGGCGCAGGGGCAGGGACGAGAAGCCGCTATTGCCTTCGCCCATGCCGCCCAGATTGAACCGGACAACCCGCTGGTCCACCTGGGCCTGGCGGAGGCCAATCTCGCGCTCGGCTCATACGGCGTAGTGCAGATGGCCTGCCACAAAGTACAAGAATTGCAGCCAGGTGGCGGCATCGAAAGCTCCCTCGCCCAAGCGCTGCTCGACCTGCTCGATCGTCGCTATGACCGTGCCTTGCAAGATCTCGATCCCGTCATCAGCCAGGACCCGGCCAACGCCTACGCCCACGCACTGCGCGCCCACCTGCTGCGCCTCACCGGACAGGATTATGATGCCGGGCTGGAGCGCTCGCGTGCTGCTCGCCTTTCCTATGGCGGCCGCTTTGAGAACTGCTTCCCGCCCGCAGAGCCGCTACTCACCCCTGGCTATAGCGGTCCCGCAGCCGGACAGAACAACCAGGTCGACCAGAATGCCAGCGACGGTCCCCGGCTTGAACGCGAAGCTGTGCCCACCTGGTCGCGCCCAAATGGCATGCAGCGCCAGATGATTCGCACGCGCTTCGCGCTGAGCCAGAATCCACGCCTCGTGACCAACATCTTGATCGGCATCAACGTCGCCGTCTACGTGGTTCTCGCGATACTCAGCCAGAACTTTATCCAGATCGACCCGAATGTATTGGTTCAGTTTGGCGCACAGTATAACCCTCTCATTCTACAAGGGGGACCTTTGGAATACTGGCGCATCTTCACCGCCATGTTCCTGCACTTCAGCATCACACACATTGGCCTGAACATGCTTTCACTGTTCTTCATAGGCCCGGCTGTGGAGGTCTTCTATGGTAAATGGCGCTACCTGCTCATCTACCTGGTTTCGGGCATTGTTGGTGGTATTGTCACTCTGGTTGTGCAGCCAAACGCTTTAGCAGCTGGAGCTTCTGGAGCCATCTTCGGCGTCTTTGGAGCCCTGGGCATCTTCTACATCGTCAACCGGCAGGCGCTGGGCGCCTACGGGCGGGGCGCTATTACTAATTGGCTATTCTGGATAGGGATTAACCTTGTCTATGGCTTTGCCGTTCCAGGCATAGGCATCTGGGACCATATCGGGGGCCTCCTTTCCGGTATGGTCATAGCATTTCTGTTGATGCCAAGGCTGCGCCGGCGCACACCATAAGCTGCTCCACGGTAGATGTCAAGCACGCATCTACACATAGACACATTGTGACATTATATGATACGCATCTCGCTTGTTGAAGGGACCATTACAATGAGTATAGGAAGCTGAGTTTGCAACTTTGCTGTGACGCGGCTGAGTCACAATGATCCTATCCATGCCCTTTACCCCCATCCTCAGCTTCCCAGCCCTTTCCATGTGACTAACGGCATAATTTGGCCGCCTCGGCGCGGGCCCTGGAATCAGGTGAACTCGTGCGTTTTAGGATCGTACCTGATAGACCAGTTCAGCGAGTTCCCGGTTGAACCGAGCTGGATCCTCAAGGAAGGGCGCATGGCCGACGCCATCATACCAGGAAGCGGTTGCCGTTGGACAGGTCTTGAGGACGTGTTCCGCCATAGTAGGCAAAACAACGTAATCCTGTCGCCCATGCGCCACCAGCAACGACACCCGTAATGAGCGTAAGACATCATCAGAGTTAATCTCACGCGTGACAAGGGCACCACGCACATCGGGCCGGACTACCATCTGCCAGCAGAGGGCCGTTTCTAAATCTTCGGGGGCCAGCGGCTTGGCAATGCAATTGTGCATAAAATGGCGCATCGCCAGCAAACTGGTCGGCAAATCTTCGGAGGCAGCATCGGCTGCAATGGTAATGAAGCCGGGTCCAATAAATTCGCTCAGTGTCGGCGCATGCAGTGTTGTCGCCGCACCAGCGAACACGATCCCACCGGTGTTCTTGTGGCCGTATGCGCGTATGTAATCGCAAATGATAAAGCCTCCATAGGACCAACCAACGAGCACGGGACGTTCAAGGTGAAGTCCTTTCATAACGGCGGCAATATCATCCGCCCAGAGCTGAGGGTTCTGATACGCACTTGCCTCACGTGGTGCCTCAGACATTCCATGGCCACGGAGATCCAGCACGACCAGACGATAGGACGTGGCAAGCTCGCTCCGGTATTGTTTCGACCAGCAGAGATGATTCTGCGACCAGCCGTGGATGAACAGGATTGACGGACCAGAGGCGTTGCCCCATTCGCGCACATGCAGACGGATGCCACCGCCTCCTTGAATCGAGTGGATGTTCATGGTTTCCTCCTACCTAAATAAATCCATTTACCTGCTAAGACGACAACCAATTAATGGCCTCCTTCACAAGTTATGTGCCTCTCTTTACACGGCTTACAGGATATCAGGGTTTCACCGCAGGAGCGGCTCCTGATGGATATGCTTTTTTTGGCGGCCAAATTATGGTGTTAGTGACATAAAAATAGTTGCAGAAAGTGTCTGTCTGACCTATACTTCATATTATCAGCCGTTCGCCGCCTCTTCCCGCTCAAGAAAAGAACGACTGCAAAAGAGGTGCGTCTTGCATGAACATGAATCTGAAGAAGCTGAATGTGAGATCACGGACATCGATCCACACAAGAAGGGCAGGCGCGCCTTAAACCGGCTGCTCCACGATCACCGTCTCTCGTTTGGGACACGCCTATGGATGGCTCTGCTCACCATACTCGGGGCTGCTCTTTTTTGCTGGCTTCTGATGAGTCCGCTGCACCTGGCCGGAGTTCCCCAGTTCGAAAAAGCATCTAATGAACACATCTTCACTCCATCCCATCAAGCCTCGTCCGGGTACGTGCAGATGATCATGGTTCATCACGTCATCTACCTCATAGACCGGGAAGGACTGGTGAGCGCGCTGTGGACGCGGCATAAGTACGTTTATGTGCTCTGGCAACACGCCGTTGCCCCGTCTTCCAGGCTAGTGCGAGTGGATCACAATGTGGTGTATCTTGCTTATCCCGATGGGAGCAGAGTAGCACTGCGAGCCAGCGATGGCGCCGTGCTCTGGATTAGAAGAGGAATTCCCCCTCGATAATGAATTGTAACGACCAACATCGTTCATGTTTTGTCATGCTGAGCGCAGCGAAGCATCTCCGTGCCCCTTGAGCCAGACCCTTCCCCTTCGCAAGCTCAGGGCTGCGGCTCACTGCGCTCAGGGTGACACACCGGTATTACATGTCTTGGTTGGTAAAAATCATAATCGGGGGAATACCCCTTCCTTAAATTCACGGAAGGAAGACGACGACATGCGAGCTCTCTACGCGCGCTGTTGTGGCTTAGACATGCATCTTGATGCTTTCCGGGCGACATGATGAGGAGGAAGTAGCGCGCACACCTTGCCCTGGTCGACCGTCGTCCAGTCCTCCTGCAAGATGCCGCTGGTATCCCCCGAGGACGGGTCCCATGTCCAGTAGGCAAAGCTCATGCCGTGCGTGTGCAGGAAGGCCATCAGAGTACGCTGCCACACTCCCTCGGCATCCTGACCCATCGAGCGCCATCCGAACTCCCCTACAAACACCGGGGCGGTCCCATTCTGTTGCAGGTAGGCCCAATGCTTCTGCCAGAGGGCAGGCAGCGTGTGGGCAAGGACAGCCGGGTTGGAAACCTTGAACCACTGCTCCTTGTAGACCTCCGGCCCGTAGTCATGAGCCGAATACACCAGCTTGTCCGGCCGCGAGAGCCGCACAGGGAACTGTCTGGCCCCTTCCAGGTTCCCGCCCCACCAGTAGGAGTCGCCCTTGTAGAGATCGATGCCCTCCACGATAATTAGCCAATCTGGATTGACGGCCAGGATGGCGTTGCCTGCCCGCTGGGCAGCCAGGCGCCAATCGGTGCTGGGATTGCCACCGCCCCAGGTCGCTGGCCAGTGCGGCTCGTTGGACAGGTCTGCCCCGATGACGGTCTCATTGCCCCGGTAGTGCTGGGCCAGCATGATCCAATCCTGGATCCAACGCGCCTGGGGCACCTGTTTGGTGTACCACAATGGGGGCCGCAGATCGGCCATAGGATCATGACGGTCGAGGATGACCCTCAAGCCAAGCTTACCAGCACCCTGGATAATCCGCTCCATCAGTGCCAGCCCGCTCAGGCCCTTGAGGTCAGGGTTCAGCTGGTAGTTGATCCCCTGCGGCTGGCTCTTAGGGTCGAAGAGCTGATTGGAGAACGGCAGGCGAATGGTATTGAAGCCTGTGCGGGCGATCTGGTTGAGCATGTCTTGCCAGTTGCGCACCCCCAGCCCGTTTGGGGCAAAGGTACCGGTCTCAAGCCCAGACCAGCTGACGCCCCAGAGATGCGCCTGGCAGCCCGACGCATCCAGCAGCTCGCTGTGAAAGCTCCTGAGGAAACCTACCATACGATCAGGTTGGCAGCGCGCGGGGGCTTTCTTCGAAACACGAATAGGAGCAGGTGTGCAGGCAGACAGGATCAATATCCCTAATACAACTACAAAGATAAGCTGTAAGCTCCTTCTCCGAAAACTCGTTCTGCAGGGACATTTCATATCACTCTTCCTTACCCTCTTTCCTTGGGCGCTCTTTTTAGTTATATACTTCTCCTCCAAACAGAGAACACGAGTGAAATGCTGTCCTTATTAAGCAAGGGATGCTCTCCATTTGTCTCACTCTCCTTGAGTTGCTTCAACTGGCAAGGTAAACCAGAAGGTCGCGCCATGACCAGGATCGCTCTCGACCCCAACACTGCCGTGAAGACGCTCGATGAACGCCCGGCTCAAATATAAGCCTAATCCTAAGCTTAGATCAGGCTCCTGTTGTTCTGCGATCTCTCTGGCAAAATAGAAGCGTCCCCAGATGCGCCCTTGCTCTTCTCCTGGGATACCCGGCCCCTGGTCATGGACCGACACACGCGCTACTGCGTCCTCTATCGTCAACTGCACCGTCACAGGCTGATCAGCGGGCGAATAGCTCAGAGCATTCGCCAGGTAGCTGGTGATGACCTGGGTGATCCGCTCTGCATCGACCATGACGGGCACCACGAGCTCTGGAGGCATGTTCTCCAGAACGATCGTGCGTTCAGGCGCCAGCCGCTGCTGCCTGGCCACGGCTTCTCTGAGCAGCACGCTCAGATCACGGCGTGTCGTATGCAACTCGAGGGTGTCGCTCTGGATGCGTGCATCATCCATCAGCGCCTTGATGATGCGCTCCTGAAAACGGGCGCTCTTGGCGGCAGACGCTAAGGAATGCTGGACCTGCTCAATTTGCTCGCCCACTCGCCCGGGCTGTTCGGCCAGCTGGCGCTTCAACCTGGCTAGACGACGCTGGGCTAATTGAATATTGCCTTTGATGGAGGTCAGAGGGGTATTCAATTCATGACTGGCCAGGTTGAGGAATTCATTTACGAGCAGACTCAGTTCTTGCTGCGCGAGTGCTCTGGCGCGCTCCTCGGCCTGCTCACACAAGCAGCAGAGGCAGTCGATGACCAGCATAGTCTCCGCCGCGACCGCTTTGACGAGCTCAATCTCCTCTGCTGAGTACCCGCTGTCAACGCCGACCTTGGCGATTTCGAGCAGGCCAACCGGCTGCTGCTCAAGAAACAGGGGAAGCAACAGGTGAATCTTTGGGACAGAATCCGCTCGAAACCCTGGTGGCAGGTGCAGGCGATCGGTCGGCAGCACCACCTCCTGACCTGCGAAGAGGCGGGCCAGCACCGGTTCATCGACAAAATCTGAAGGCAAGAAGTACCCTCTCCTCTGCCGGCGGTACTGTTCTTGCTCGGAGGTGAGGCCACTTCCCACGGCATAATACAGGCGACCGGCAGGTCCAAGAGCTGCAAGATCGACATGCTGGCAATCCAGGACGCGACCGATCACGTCCACCAACTGCTGGGCAACGAAGAGCACAGGAGGAGACAAGAGGAATATTCCTTCAGGGGAGGCGAGATCAATACGCTCAGGAATGCGCGCGATGGCTTCTCTGAGGGAGGACACCGCCTGGTGGACGCGCTGGAGGTGGAGCGCTTTTTGATAGCGGTGAGTAATCTCATGGAACACATAGATCGTTCCTACAGCCTGCTTGTGTGCATCGAGCAGGGGCAAGCCGCACATGGTGACGTAGACCCCGCGCCCGGAAGGAAGCTGGAGCACCATAGTTTCTTTTTGTAGACAAGATGCCGCCTCGTCATCGACGAGGTGCATGAGCCATGGCTCGAGCGCGATGGCTCGCTGCTGCTCGTCACCCATGGTATAGCGATGAAGAAACTCCTGGTAGCCTATCCCCTGACAAAGGTCTTCAGAAGGCACTTCAAAGAGCTTGAGGGCTGCTGCATTAGCCCGCAGGATCTTCCCCTCACCATCACAGGCAATGACGCTATCCGGTAATGACTCAAAGATACATTCAAGTTGGTTTGACGGCGTGATCCTTTCTTGTGCTTCTTTCGTTTTCATCGTTTCCTCCATAGGAACTCTCCGGGCCAGTGTTTGCCTGGCAAGTCCTCTTCTCTCTTACTCTTATCGGCACAATATCTCTTCCCTTGAGATATTTCTATAGAAGAGAAGGAGAATTTGATGAAGACAGTTTTTATGCGTTCCTCAACTTCACTTCTGAGAAACTCTGACGATATATTTTCCGTAGGATTTTTTCACCAAACGACAGATGCGTTCTGTCTTGCGGACCACTCGCTTCGCTCGTCCCCCGATTCAGCGGGGGCCTACAAGCACAGCCAGAGAGGACACATTGACTGCATTCCCTTCGGTGACAATGAAAATATTGGCCGCTTCTCTGGATCTTTCACCAGATGCATTGGTCGTCATCAACGCAGCAGGCACAATCATCCTGATGAATGCGCAACTAGAAACGATGTTTGGCTATCGCGAGGAGGAACTGGTAGGCCAGCCAGTAGAAATACTCCTTCCCGAGCGCCTTCATACTATGCACGCGGCCCACCGGGCACGCTACGCGAGTGCACCCCGCCTGCGGCCGATGGGTAGATGGCTCATTGTGGAAGGCCGGCGCAAGGACGGCCACGAATTCCCAGTGGATGTCAGCTTACGACCCATCATGATGGAGCAGAGTCCAGCGCATTGCTGAAAGCGAACACAATGAACTCGCCAAACGCCTCTACCTGCAAGGCAAACTTGTCAACCTGGCTCACGACGCCATCCTGGTGTGCGACCCCAAGGATCACATCGTGTCCTGGAACCGTGGCGCAGAAAAACTCTACGGGTGGAAGGAACAGGAAGCAGTAGGCCAGGCCATACACTTGTTTCTCCAGGCCCGCTTCCCCCAGCCGCTTGAAACCATCGAGCAGGTGTTGGAACAGGAAGGGCAGTGGGAAGGAGATCTCATCCACACATGCCGCGACGGCAAGCAGGTGATCGTCGAAAGCCGTCAAGTGCTGGTGCGCGATGCCAGGGGAACTCCCACAGCTATTTTGGAGATCAATCGTGACGTGACTGAGCGGAGGCGTCTGGAGCAGGTCGAGCGAGAAGCGCGCGCCGAGATGGGAGCGCAGCTGAAAGCGCTACAATTGATCTTGAATGAACTGCCCATCAGTATCTGCCTGGTTCAAGGACCCCAGGCACGCCTGGTCCTTGCTAATCGCGCCTCGACCGCCCTCTGGGGAGCAGAATGGAAGCGCGGCCAGCCAATGGAGGACTTTCTCACCCAGCATACGATCCGCCTGTTCACTGAAGATGGGCGGCCTCTCTCCTCTGCCGCTTCCCCAATCCGGCGCGCAGTCGTGTCAGGTGAGCCCATTTACCATAACCAGCACGTGATCCGCCAGCCGGATGGCGCCAATCTTCCTGTGCTGGTGAACGCAATACCTCTTGATGCTCTCCGCGAACTCCAACCTCTTTCCTATGAGTTGGCCGAGGGGCCTGCAGCTGCAGAACGCGTTGCTCTGATCGTGCACCAGGATGTGACGGCCCTCAAGGAAGCTGAAACCCTCAAAGACACTTTCATTAGCATAGTGACGCATGAGCTTCGTACCCCCGTGACCGTGCTGGTGGGTTATGCCTCTTTGCTGCTCGCGCGGGCGGCACGTGGGAAAGGACCGGAATTGGATGAATGGCAACGAGCAAAGCTCAGCGAGATGAAAGAGGCAGCACACCAGTTAGCTAAACTCACAGAGGATCTGCAGCATGTTACGCGTGTGCAGGCGGGACAGTTCCAACTCCAACTGAGCCCCACTGACCTGGTGGCTCTCACCCGGCAGGTTGTGGATCGACTCCAGGCCACGACAGACCGTCATCGATTATCGGTACACACATCTCTGGCCCAGCTCCAGGCAACGGTGGATGCCTTTCGTATCGAACAGGTCCTTACCAATCTGCTGACCAATGCGATCAAGTACAGTCCACAGGGAGGCCCTATCGAGGTGACGATCGAGGAGGACGCTGAGGCTCACGAAGCCCGTTTCAGTGTTCGCGATCGCGGCATGGGGATTCCACATGAGCAACAGGCTCACATCTTCGAGCGATTTGTCCGTGCTGACAATGTGCGAGCCGCGCGCATTAGCGGAACGGGGCTGGGCCTGTATCTCTGCCGGGAGCTGGTGGAACGGCATGGGGGACGCATCTACTTCACGTCAGAAGAGGGGGCCGGCTCTACGTTCTACTTCACGCTTCCCTCCAATGCCGGGACTAGGTGAGTGAAACTCTCTAACAACGAGCTTATTGTGCATTGCTGTCAGTTTTGGCCAGTTTTTCGGTGCCTGGACTAGGGAGTTTTAGGGAGACGTTCGAGAATTTGGGTAAGGAGTGTTGTATGTTCATCGGACTTTGTTTCCAAC
>WNFM01176065.1_pt2 | contig 10872 bp, 11 predicted proteins | sample 5400271 | NCBI WGS metagenome assembly WNFM01 (sample SAMN13153352, study PRJNA577476) | soil metagenome | isolation source: 60 cm saprolite on Douglas fir-dominated hillslope | place: USA:California | collected 2013-09-17 | reverse complement strand
CAGGAGAAGACGAATGCGCCGGCGCAACCGGCTTCGAATGTCGTTCGAACCTGTTGCTCCAAGAGCCGGGCCTGAGCAGCTTCCCCGTTCCGCCGGCTGTCCAGACCGATTTCACCCATCAGCAGCGGGCGCTCACCAGCCAGATTCAGCAGCCGTCCTAGGTATTCCGACAGACGCTCGTGCGAGTGCAGATACACGTTAAAGCAAACCAAGTCCAGAAATGGAAGCTGCAGGTATTCCGTGCTCGGATAATTTACATAAGTAAACATGCCCTCGGGATCAGCGTCCTTGGCGCGCCAGTATAGTTCGCGCAGAAAGGATTCGACCCGGCGCGCTCCATGCCATCGCACGATGGAGGCCGGTATCTCGTTGCCTATGGAGTAACACAAAACCGACGAGTGGCCGGCGCATGCTCTTACACCTGCCTGGACCTGCTCGGTGATAGTACGTAATAGGGCGCGATCGTTCAAGAACGTTACATGCTGCTGCCACGCTAGCCCGATCATGACCCGCAAATCATACTGTTCCGCCAGATCCAGGAACCATCCAGGCGGAACAGTGTAGGTTCGGACGGCATTCACATTCGCGGAAACCATATCCGCGAAATCACGTTCGACACGCCGCGCATTGTGATATTCGAAATCAGTGCCCGCCGGACCGAATGGACCATACGTCACGCCGCGAACCGGGAACTTCTCCCCCGCGCGGAGCAGAGACCTGCCTTTGGCTTGTAGCGGTAATGTTGTAGGTAGACGTTGCGATACTTCGGTCTCCAGCATGTTCACCCAGTGGCTCATGAGTCACATCTCGTTTTGAATTTGGGCGGAGCTCCGCCGGAAGCACTCACAACGTGGTGCAACTACATTAAAGTCAGTGTGATCCTACGCTCAAATAGTCTGCTATGTCAAGTCAGTTGTGATGCTACACTCAATCGGGTGGCGCTGGCTTGTGGCGACAGCGTATCTTGATGCACGCAACTCGGTGCTGTGTATTAACCCATCATTACTCGAATTACCCCTGGACGTCAATCCCTAAAATACTGGAGATTCGATACATGTAATCGAATCAATATCTTGCCGACGTGCGCCTTGAAAACCGCCAGGGAATGTAGCAGAACTCATATCACAGCGTATGTCCGAGGAACCAAGTACTACTACTATTCTGCCCTCGTAAGTGCTGCGGTCTGGTGGCGCAGCCGTTACTGAGCTGGCGGCCACGCAGTTGTGGCTAGCGCTGGCCAGTTCTCGTTGCTGCCGGTGTAACTGGCGTGGACTTGAAACGGATCCGCGCCGGTCGTGGGCGCCGGAACTGAGTAGCGGCCGGCCGAGTCCGTAGTTGCGCCGGTAGAGAACGCGGCGGCGCCCGAGAATGGAATCTGTATCCGCGAAATTTCAGATCCAAGGCTTAGGAACATCACCGTAAAGTATCCGCTACCTGAGGAGTTGGGCGCGACCTGCGCGTCCACGTGAAAAGCGTACGAAACCGCCGAGGGGAGCGGGATAGGCTCTGAGTTGAGCGCCACGGACTGGCCGGGGCGGCCGTCGATGTGGAGTTTTCTGTTCTCGACCCTAACCATCGGCTTGGGTGACCCGGTCGTGGATAGGCCCCATCCGTCCAGGCGTTCGGAGAAGTCCCGCGTAATGGCGCCTGCAGGCCCCGCATCCAGGCTGAAGTTGGAGACGACGAGCTCTGCCCTACCGGAGCAATCGCATTCCTGGTTTAAGCGCACTCCGAAGGCGATCGATGTTGCTCCCGGAGGCACTGAGCCGGTGATCGTGTTCAGCGGGGAGCCCGCGATATTGATGAGAGCGCCTGCGATCGGCTGCCCGGTATCCACGGCTGTGAGTGCGCCCTGAAGCACGGAGCCGGCGATGGACGTGTTGAGTGCGGTGCGGCGGCGGAAGTATGCGCCGACCAGCCCAGTGAAGGAATCGGGATCGGTCTCGGGTAGCAGCTTCCTCGGGTATACGTTCCAGGATTGGAAGATGACGGCATCCGGCGGGCCCACGTTTAGCTCGTTAGCGAACATATGTTTGGCGGCGGACTGAATCCACCGCGCGTCTGAGTTCTCGGATCCATCGCCGTTATAAATGACCCCGAAGCGGACGCCCTCGGACGCGAGCATCCCGCGGACGGACGCAAGATCGGCCGCATAAGTTGGCGAGCCCCACAGGACATCGGCGTTGAAAAACCCGAGCGGGAAGCCCAGAGCCCTGCCGAAGGCTTCGATGCCCGCCTGATATTGCGAAAGCCAGTTGGCGGACGCCACCGGGACCGGTTCGATATCGCCGATGACCAGACCGGGAAACAGCGCGATCACCATCTGCAGGTTGGCAGCGGCATTGGCAGCCATCTGATCGACTGTCCACTGGCAGGCATTGGCGCCGGTGTAGAGGGTAGCAAAGTAAATCGGTTCGTCCATCGCCAGGTAGCGCAGTGTCCCGCCGTTACGCTTGATGCGAAGAGCGGCGTTCAGCAGACCGCCGCCGCCGAACCCTTCCACACCGTAGCCGCACTGCGCGCTTTCGCTGAGCGGACCATATTCGAGGGCGAGAGCGATACCGGCCTTGTTGAGGCTGGCGAACTGTGCCTGCAAATCCGCGTCAGTGGCCTGATCGATCCATTGCGGATAAATCTTGAATACGTTGACGTGGGACGCAGCTTGCGCCCAGGGCGCGTTGGGGCTGAACAGGCTCATGTACTGCGGCGATCCGCCGTAACTCTGTCGCAAGAGAGGATCGAGAGGGCAGAACCAAACCTCCTGAGCAGATGCCGTGAAGATAAATGGAACCAGAAGAAGGGCGGGGACGGAACGTGACACTTTCATAAACTGGACTCCTGATGGATTCCGGCTAACGCCAGAATTCAGCATACCATGACATGTTCGAATCCGGTCCAGAACTACCCTGACCACGATCCGATCGTGCCGGGCTTTGCTTAGAACGAGTTTGGCGGTTCCCAGTTCAGGCTACCAAACAGGCCGTGGGTTTCGAGATTGACTCCAGGAGCGGAGCCGATTCCGGCGGAGAAGTACAAAACGTTGGGCATGCCGCCGTTGACCCCGTTTCCGAATGTCAATGACCGGAGGCCGTCGATCTCAATGGGTTTGCCGTGATCTTCGAGAAGTCCGCGGAATTTGCCCGTGATCGGATCGAAGGCGCTGATCCAGCCCCGCCCGTTCGGGCCAGCGAGGCTGTGGTTGAAGTTGCCGATGAGCAGGTAGTTGCTGAACTTACCGAAATTCGCCGGGGCTACGGCTATTCCCCACGGATTGAACAGCGTGTCACCGGTAGCGAAACGCTGCAGGAAGTTCCCATTCGTATCGAAAACGTTCACAACGCCGACAGGGCCCTCGTCGTCAATAGTCGAATGAAGTACGAAATGCAGCACTCGAAAGGTTGAGAGTGGTAGTTGTTTCAGACGCGCTTCCGTTGCTTCATCCCCGCCAATATCACCGGGTCGCGTAAGTCGCTATCCGCGGACGTGCCTGATCGACAGCTCGCGACGGATTCCGGCTGTTGGTCGCCGATCCGGAAACTTTCCCGGCGGCTCTCTTCGGAGCGGCCAATATTGGGAACCGGGTGATCCTATTTCGGCGGACAAGTTGATGGAGCGTTTCCTGCATGCATTCTGCGAAAACGGGAGATCGCCAGATGAAAGATGGCAGCAAGTACGACTTGGTGGTGAAGGACCTGTTCCAGCGGGATCATCCGAGCCTGTTGGACCAGTTGACTGCCGGTGTCGCCGTGCGGGAGGTGCTGAGCGTCGAACTAGCCCGAGTCGGGGAGCGTCGAGCGGATTTGGTGTTGTTGCTGGCGGATGGAACCATTCCCCACATCGAGTTCCAGAGCGGCAACGACAAGGACAAGCCGTACCGCGAGGGTTCTATTGTCTGCTGCTCGGCCAGAAGTATCGGCGTCGTGTGCGGCAGGTCGTTTTGTATGTGGGACAGGCTAGGATGCGGATGGAAGATCACGTGGACCTGGGCGAGACGAAGTCCGCCTACGCGTTGATGGACATTCGCGAGATGGACGCGCGGAAGTTGATGGCAAGTGGCCGGCCGGGCGATCTCGCGCTCGCGATGCTTGCGAGTGGTGGGCCGGAGCAGGTGTTAGAGATCGCGAAACGGGCAAGCGGGTTGAAAGGCGCCGAGCGGCCGAGAGCTTTGTCCCAGCTCGTGCTGCTGTCGGGGTTGCGCCGCTTGACGGGACGGGTCAGAATGGAGTTGAAGGCTATGGGAATCACTACGGACATTACCAAGAACGAATTCGTCCAGGACGTTATCCGGGATGATCGCGCCAACATGCTGCGGGGACAACTGGAGACGAAGTTCGGCAGCCTGCCGAAATGGGTGGACGAACGGCTGGAGGCGGCCACGTCCGTCCAGGTCGAGCGCTGGTCGAAAAAGATCCTTACCGCCGATACACTCGAAGGCGTGCTCGGCAAGAAGTAACCCCTCCTGCAGTGAACGGGGGCCGCGCGACCGGTGAGGTCTGCGCGGCCCCTTCGTCTTTGGCGCACGCGCTGGAAACGTGGATCGCACTCAACGCGGATCGCACCCGGCGATTTCGACTAGCATGAACGTCTGATCGGTGTCGAATCCCTTAGCCATGATCTTCGAAGGGTTGAGATTGTGTAATCGCAACTCGCCTGAACTGCCTAGAACAAAGTAATTAATCCCTTCCCTCCTGCTGATTATCCGGAAACGGTCCTCGCCGTCATGGGTTCGCTACGCCGCGCAACAACGGCGCGCCCTTGACGGCTCCGGGCCGTTCCGAACCCGTTCCTCATATGAGGGAAAGACCGTGACTGGACGACGGGTCTGAATCCGGTTCGATCAACGGCAAAGATCGTGACCCGTTACATCGAGCTCACGCCTGACCGCTTCTAAGAGAACTGACGGAGTGAACGGCTTCCGCAAAAAGGAATATTGGATATGGCCACGATGTGCGAGGTCCCCAACATCGGGATCGGGATAACCGGACATGAAAAGAAATCTAATGTCGCCGTTCAGCGGCTCAAAGGAGTCGAGTAGTTCAAAGAGTAATTCCGGACCACTCATCCCCGGCATGCGAACGTCGAGCAAAACCAGATGAACTGGGCTTGGTGTCGTCTTAAACATTTGGAGCGCCGAATGTCCTCCCTCCGCTGAAAGGACCTTGTATCCGGCGTTGGTCAACACCGCGGTACAGAGATTACGAACAAGACTCTCATCATCCACTACCAAAATGATTTCTGTTCCACGCAGGCTGGAATGCATGTCAGTAAGTGGTTTGTGTAATCGTATCTACCCACAGGGGCCAAGAGTGGTCGCTCCAATGTTGAGATGGAAAGGACGCCGAGGCCCATCGAACGCCCTATCACGGTGTAGTATTGAGCGCTCCTCCCAACATAATGAGAAGCAATTTCAATACCAAGGGTTTGCTCAGGGACCCCGATCTCAAAATGACGATAGCGCGCGATGCGCCACAAACGGAAAGGCTATTGCATTAAGTTGTATTAGGAGGAGATATGAGCGGCAAACGTAAGGCAATGAAAATGAAAATTCTGCTGCCTGTAGACGAATCGCAGTGCTCAGCCGAAGCTGTCCAAGCGGTGATGGAGCGGCCTTGGCCCGCTGGTACAACAGTGCGAGTATTGTCCGCAGTCGAAACTGTAGGGCCTCCTCCAATGGGCCCATTGATGTTTGACGCCGAAGGCAGTCTTGATCGGCTCCAACAACAAAGATCCAAAAAAGCGAACCAGCTTACCGAACGAGTCGCCGACTCTCTGGCCGGCAGCGGACTGGCAACGGAAACGGTGGTGCATGACGGCGATCCACGTTCGGTGATCGTCGACGAAGCAGAGGATTGGGAAGCGGATCTAATTGTCCTCGGTTCGCACGGCTATACCGGACTCAAGAAATGGCTGCTCGGCAGCGTTGCTCAATCCGTCGTGAGTCACGCCCCCTGCTCGGTGGAGGTCGTCCGCAGCAGAGGGCCAAGGGAAGCCCGGCCTGCTGCTTAAGAGCCTTGACCTCTGGCCCCCTGGGCAGTAGTGCTGGCGGAACCCGCTGAAGGCCGATCAACTCCCCAAGTCGGCAATTCTTGCCGGAATACTGTGCAGAGAATTCCGGGACGCCTTGCGCAGCGAGTTGGAGCCCAGGCGGATTATGACAATTCGCTTAGATAGCCAGGACGCGTGAAAAACTGTCCACTGGGCTGGGTTCTGCCGGCTCCGCACAACCGGGCACGCACAGCCCGCCGCGCCCTTAAGATCCGGATTCGGGCTGCTGTCTCAGAACACCCTTGCTGCAGCGCGATCTCGGAGATTCCGAGTCCGTCCAGATATTGCTGTTGAAGGAGCACTCGTTCCTCGGAATTGCACAAATCCAGGATCTTACGCGTGTCAATGGACGCGAAATCGGCTTGAGGCGGCGCCGCCAGGTCTTGCAAGGCTTCAAAAGGTGGTTTTCGGAGGTAACTTCGGCAAAGATTGAGGGCGATGGAATTCACCCACGTAACAACCATACTCGAGCTGCGAAGCTGTTCAATGCGTTCCCAACCGCGTACCCAAGCCGCTTGGGCGGCTTCACCTGCGGCGTCGCCGAGGATGCCTCGTGAACTCAAGAAATGGACCGTAAGCCGAAATCCGGATTGGTACGCCCGGCCATATTCATCTCTAGTCATCGGCCGATTCTGGGCCTGCTCCACTGAATCAGCGCCATTGATGGCATAGTTTTTCTGTCTCGGGTGTTGACTTGTGCGCTTCACGTCGATCCTTTTTTTATCTTCGTCGGCTACGTCAAGCATGCACTTTGCATGCCAATTCCGGCTCGGACCGGCCTTGTGGCTGGTGTCCCGCGTGCTTATGGAAAGGGTGTGATTGAACGGTGCATCGCAGCGGCTCTCGGCATCCTGATTCTGGGCGCGATTGGAGCATTTTTGATGCTCGTCCCGATCCTGCCGCTTGTGGCCTTCGTGGTAGTCTCGATGGGTTTGGTTCTGATGTTTCTGCTCGGCATCTACGCGGCTTCGGGCCGCCGGCGGCGAAGAGATCGACAACAAGTGGAGACTGCCTCAGCACACTAGGCAAGGGCTGTCGCCTGGCTGTCGCCCTTGATATCCCGTGCAGCTACGGGGACCGCGCCATCACTGTCGCGGCTCAGAATGTTGGTCATGAGCGCTAGTCGCCGATTCTGAGCCGCGACAGTGATGGCGCGGTTCGATCTAACGAACAAAATTCTCGTCACGATGCGTATAACCGTCTAAGGATGCATCGTCGGCGGCGACGTTACTAGCCAGCCGAGCGAGATCAAGAATCGTTGATCCAGTCAGTGTTTCGCCATGTATCTGGTAATCGTCGATTACTTGGGATTCTCGGGCTTGGCTGATTTCAAACTCCCAAGCTGGGGCCTCGCCACGCTTGGATGCTTGCGCAACGAGGCCCCACTTAACTTCGGCCCCACGTAACTTCGGGTCAAAGACGACCGGTTAAAAGTCCGGGGCTTTGGCGTGTCACCCTCCCCAAAATCCGCCGACGCTTCGCTTGTAGAGGCGATAGCTTCGGCTCCGGTCTCTTCCAGGATAGCCGGCCATTGGAGCCATGTTTCACGGTACGCTAAGATGTTGGGTGGACATGTCATCCGGAAAACGGGTCCTCGTTGTCGAAGATAAGGAGGTAGAGCGAACGCATCTAGCCCAGATGATCTCTTCGTTCGGGATCCCGGCGCTAACCGCCATGGACGGACAGGATGCCCTGGAATCGTTAGCTTCCCATGATGTCGATGCGATCTTGACCGATCTGGTAATGCCTCGAATGGATGGTTTTGAGTTGTTGCGGCAGCTATCCGCGAAAGGCATCACCACTCCCGCGATTGTGCTGACCGGGTTCCGCAGCATCGACAAGGCGAGCACGGTGGTTCGCGACCTCAAAGCATTCTGGTTCCTCGAGAAGCCGGTGCAGCCGGGTGTTCTCCGGGAATTGCTCGGACGCGCCATCATCCAGAACGGTCTGATCGAGGAGACAGAACGTCTTAACCGGCAACTCCGTTACAGCGGCGTGCTGGGAGATCTGGTGGGTATGTCGCCAGCCATGCAGGAGGTGTATTCGCTGATCGAACAGGTGGCGGCAACCTCAGCTTCTGTGTTTGTCACCGGAGAGAGCGGAACAGGAAAAGAATTGGTTGCGCGCGCCATTCACCGGCGCAGCCCTCGATCGAGCGGCCCGTTCGTGGCCATCAACTGCGCGGCCCTTCCGGACACTCTGATTGAGAGCGAGTTGTTCGGACACGAGAAAGGTGCTTTTACCGGAGCGGTGGAGCGCAGGGTAGGATGTTTTGAGCAGGCGGAGCGCGGCACGTTGCTACTTGACGAGATAGCGGAAATGCCCATCGGAACGCAGGCGAAGCTTCTGCGTGTTCTGGAAGATTCGCGCGTCCGGCGGTTAGGCGGGAAGACTGAGCTGCCGGTCGATGTGCGCATTATCGCCGCCACCAACCGGCAACCCAATCAGGCCCTTGCCAGCAAATCGTTGCGAGAAGACCTCTATTACCGGCTGAACGTGTTTCATATCCCCCTGCCTCCTTTGCGCGAACGAAAAGAGGACATTCCGGCTCTTGCAACGGCTCTGACGGCGCGGATCAGCAAGCGGGAGGGTCGCCAGGTTGTCGACTTGCATCCCGAGGCGCTCGATCGGCTCCGAAGTCACGACTGGCCTGGCAACGTCCGCGAGCTGCGAAACGTGATTGAGCGTGCCGTCATCGTGGTCGGCGAAGGAACAATTCTGCCAAAGCATTTGCCTCCGGTCTTCAGCGGCGCCGCACCGGCCGGTCAACAGAAGCCCGAAGGTGGCGATTCGATCCGGTTTCGGGTTGGCTCCCCGATCAGGGAGGTTGAGAAAGCATACATCTTTCTGACGCTAAAACACGTTAATAACAACAAGCTTCGCGCGGCGGAGATTTTGGGGATCAGCGTCCGAACCTTGCACAACCGCCTTACGGAGTTCGCCGAAGAAGAAACCAAGACCAGGGCTGTTGGTTAGACCACGTGGCTCAAAGGCGAAGGTCCATCCAAGTTAACATGGCAAACTTTGCAGATCCTTCACGAATTTCAGTTCAACCAACGCACGCTGCGCGTCAATACAAGACACTCTAACCATATTATTCAGAAACTTGCAGCCAACGGCCTTTCATCTGCCCGGACATGCGTCGAGAGGGACTCTTCTTGTTCGAGGAGGAAGCATGTCACGCACTGCTGTTTACGGTATTCTCCGGAATCTCAGCCACGTCGAAGGGCTAGTCGATTCGTTGCGTCAGCAAGGATTCCGAAGTACGGACATTTCCTTGCTGTTGTGTCCTGGTTCCGAGAGGATTGATTACGAGAAGAACCCGGTCGCGAGTGAGGGGGCCACGCCGTCCTCGGCGACTGTTTTGAGAGGTAGCGCGTTCACGTGGGCGGTGGGCGTCACGGCGTTAGCGTTTCCCGGGGTGGGTCCCTTGATTGCGGTGGGTCTTATCATGGATTCCTTTGCACTGGAAGGGGAAGAGGATTGTGTTGTAGGAAGTCTCGCTCGCACACTGGCTGGAATTGGCATCGCGGAATACCATGCCAAGCGGTATGAATGCCGGCTTAGATCTGGCGGGCTTCTGTTCTCGGTTCACTGCCGCCATCACGCGGGAGCGCAACGCGCTAAGGAGCTTCTGGAACAAAGGGGCGCCGAGGATATCTCGTCTAGTATCTACGAACGACGGAACAAAATCCGTTTTTCATCGCACTCTCGCCTTCGCCTGGCCGTCTAGCTCCCTGTAGCCGAGGCGCGGGGGGTATATTCTAAGAGAGCGTAGCGCAACGCGATGGATTCACCAGACCAAGCAGCGGGAGAGAGCCAGCGGCTTGAGGATCGCCGGCAACCCGACCGGGATTGGCGGCGGTTTCTCGATCGGGCTGTTCACGACCTCGGCGCACCGCTGAGAGGCATCGGAACCTCTGCCGGATTACTATCCGAGATGTATGGGGACACCTTGAATGACGACGCCAGGCAGCTCGTGCAAGGGGTACTTGACGGTGTTGGCAGGATCGACGCGTTGCTGAAAGCGCTCTCGGACTATTCGATGGCGCTTCAGCTCGATGGCTATTCGGTCGGCCCGGTTCCCGGCGAGGGAGTGGTCCGATCGGCTCTCGATACGATTGAGGCGATGGTTAGGGACACCGGGGCCCGCGTTGATTACTCTCCGCTTCCCTCGGTGACTGGAAATTGGGATCAACTGTCGGTGCTCTTCCGTAACCTGTTGCAAAACGCCCTCCAGTACCGCGGCGCGGCCTCGCCCCGAGTCATCGTCTCGGCGGACCGCGATGGGGACGCCTGGCGGTTCGCAGTAAAGGACAACGGTATCGGCATCGAAAACCAATACTGGGATCGGATCTTCGTACCGTTTGAGCGCCTGCGCACAAGCCACAAGACCGGCGCCGGCCTTGGATTGGCGATTTGTAAGAGCATTGTCGAGTTACACGGTGGGAGGATCTGGGTCGAGTCGAGAGTAGGGTACGGCTCGACATTCTTTTTCACGCTGCCGGAAGCAGGTGGAGAGAGGGGAATCTTCTGAGTCATTAACCAATGCCTGCGCCAAGGCGAAGAGGTGTTCCATCAAGTCCTCAGGGCGCCTGAACGTAATCGTGAGCCGGCCAGGCTCAACACATATCCCGTTTGGCGCATGAGTAAGACGAATCGTCTTTCGCGGCTGGAACCCCAGGAAAAACAGGCGGTCTAGTGAAGCGTGCTTGCGAAGTATGTCGAATTCTTCACTCAGTCTTTGTTGACGCCGCTGTTCCCACAGGAATTCGGCGCCTGTCCTCATTCTTTTCAGATCACGGATCAACACATCGCGATCCAGCA
>WNFM01355353.1_pt1 | contig 10873 bp, 12 predicted proteins | sample 5400271 | NCBI WGS metagenome assembly WNFM01 (sample SAMN13153352, study PRJNA577476) | soil metagenome | isolation source: 60 cm saprolite on Douglas fir-dominated hillslope | place: USA:California | collected 2013-09-17 | reverse complement strand
ATTTCGCCCTTTCTAAGTGATGCCGATTTGGTTCATACCAGCAATGAGGTCGCGTTCGCCACCGACTGCCCTTTTCCAAACCCCGCCTACACGGACACAACGCAGATACGTTTTTGCTCGAAGGACAATTATCTTGATTTGCTGAAGGCAATTCACCTGAATATTGTCGAATTGACCGGGAATCACGTCAATGACTGGGGAACTGCCGCGTTTGCCCACACATTAGATGTCTATGATGCCAACCACATCGTGTACTTCGGTGGCGGGCGCAACACGCAGGATGCACGCAAGGGTATTGTGGTCTCAAACAATGGGAATCGGGTCGCGTTTGTGGGCTGTAATCCCGTCGGACCCGCGCCTGACTGGGCGAAGGATGATCGCGTTGGCGCGGCAAAATGTGATGAGGACTTTCTCTCAAAGGAAATCCCTCGCCTCAAATCCCTGGCTGATGTCGTGATTATGACGATCCAGTATGATGAATATTACCAGTACGATGTACCCGTCGACCAGGTAAAATACTTCCACAAGTTTGCCGATATGGGTGCGAACTTGGTGATGGGTTCTCAGGCGCATTGGCCTCAGGGGTTTGCCTTCACCGATCAAACCTTCATCCATTACGGTATCGGCAACCTGTTTTTCGATCAGATGGATCAGCTTGGCACTCGTCAGATGTTTGCGGATAAGATTATTATCTACAATGGCAAACATCTCAGTACGGTACTGTTTTCGGGGTTACTGGAAAATTATTCGCGCCCACGGCCCATGACGCCTGATGAACGCATCGCGCTCTTGCAGGCTGTTTTCAGGGCTAGCGGCTGGTAGGAAGGTTATTTAATAGTAAATTATGGACACGGTAAGAAATCTAGTGGATAATTGTTGTGGTTGTTATTCTGGCGGCGAGAGATGATGGACTTACCTTCAATTTTGCTCGTTGAAGATGATCCAGAGCAATTATCATTATTTAGTTTTGTGCTGCAACGCTTGCCTTTGACGCTGACTACTGCGTCCACCGGCAGCGAGGCGCTAAATTGCCTCGATAAATCGATTCCAGCGCTCATTGTGCTCGATCTCAGTATGCCTGAAATCAGCGGGTTTGATGTACTGAAATCAGTACGGTCCGACTCGCGTTTCGACGAGACGAAAATCCTTATTTTAACGGCGGCCCCGTCCCGTATGATTAACCAGGACCTGCCAGCCATTGACATGGTGATGGCAAAGCCGGTTTCGCTTGGCAAATTGGAGCAAATCGCCCGAGGACTGCTAAACGTCTAGTTATAGAGTCTTCCGCAAAAGGGCTGGTTGATCGGGACCGACCAAGGCACGCACCTTTGTTATCAGATCAAACTGCGGCGCGGGCTTCTGGAGATAATCGTTGGCCCCGGCGTCGTAACTGCGTTTGATCGTTACCGGATCATTAAGTGCTGAAACGATAAGGACTGGCGTGTCCGCTGTCTCAGGACGCGCACGAATTGCTTTGCATAACTCGATGCCATCCATGCCGGGCATCATGACATCTAAAACGAATAAATCGGGCGTCGTTGATTCCAACATTGCGAGCGCAATCGCTGCACTCCGCGCCTTCTGCACGGAATAACCACGGCGCTGCAAAGTGACTTCCATCAGCGTTAAAATTTGGACTTCATCGTCCACTACCATGATTTGTTTGGTCATTATAAGTCTGTTGCCTCAAAATCCAGCCGAAGGACTAAGCCCGGCAGGCGTTAGTCCTTTCGACACCGGGTGTATCAGGCGGCTGATTCCAACCTAGCTGGCATCGCGTTTAGAGGTCCAGAAACCAGAGCCTCTGCCAGTTCTTGCAGCGAAGCTGCATGGATATTCAGTAGCCATTCGCGCATCGGCGGTGAGAAGTCAAATTTCAACAGAATGGATTCATCGTGCCCACTGAGCAGCCGCTGGCAGAAATCGCTGTCCAACAACGCCGTGCCCAGGAGGTCGTTTAGCTTTTTGCATTCATCCTTACTGTGAACATAATCCCACCACGCACTTGCACCGGCGAAACCACAGCCCTGAGGCCACGGTAAGATGTCCATGATGAGGGTTGGTTCGGCTTGCAACATCCTATATGCTCCATAAAATCATAACAACGGACAGATTGACTTACCTATTACACTCAAACGTTTGATGGCAGTTGGCGATTAAGGATTGCTACCACCAGGAGCCATACCAGCAAGTACAACGGTGTACGGGGCGAATGCGAGTGCCAGCGTTACCAGCAGAAGCAGCACGGCCATCACGACCCACAGACGACGACGGACGACGTTGAATAGCACGCTGAGTACCTTAGGTTGGTTGGTCATCTTATTCTCTCCCTCGATAAGTGAAAACCTAATCTGAAGGCAAGAATAACGTTCTCGACTGAACAGATCGCTTACACTTCAAACGAATATTTAAACCAATTTCAAACTGAAAATATTCTAAAATCAAACCTTACTTTCTCATGTACTGTGTGGTCACTAATGAATCATCCCCTGATCAAAATTTTCGCCCTGACGTGGTGTTGACTCAACCTTGACAAGATACGATGAAATGCCTATAGTTGATACGTTGTATCAACATGAGGCATTGAATGTGGCAGTTATCAGTCCAATTGCAGTAGCCAATAGCAACGGATATGCACGGAATGGACATGAAGGCGTTCGTGAAGCCGTCCTGACATTAAAGCACGTTAGCGCTGGATATGGACATCATCGCGCGATTGACGATGTGACGATCAGCATTGAGCAGGGCAAGCGCGTCGCCCTCATCGGCCCGAACGGAGCCGGGAAAACGACCCTGTTTCGGTCTATTGTGGGCTTGATTACGCCGAGCAGCGGAGAAATCCTTATTAACGGGAAGCCCGATAGCCAGGCCCGGCGTCAGGCAGCGTATGTACCGCAGTTTGAAGATGTTGACTGGGAATTTCCCGTAGCCGTGATCGATGTTGTCATCATGGGTCTGGCCCGTCGAATTGGTTGGCTGCGGCTTCCGAATAAGCAGCACAGGGAAATTGCGCTTGAGGCCCTGCAGCAGGTGGGGCTTGTCGATCTTGCCACACGCCAGATCGGTGAACTTTCGGGCGGACAGAAGCGGCGTGTCTTCATCGCGCGGGCGTTGGCGCAAGGGGCAAGCATTCTGCTTCTGGATGAGCCATTTAGCGGTGTGGACGTGCTGGCGCAACAGACTCTGTTCGAAATTTTGGACAGGTTAAGTGCTCGCGGAACCACCATCTTGTTAGCAACCCATGACCTTAACCTGGTTTCCTCGCACTTCGACGAACTCCTCATTTTGAACAAGCGCCTGATAGCCTACGGGAAGCCAGATGATGTGTTTAAACCGGATATTATGGCTGCCGCTTTTGGTGGTCAGATAGCGATCTGGCACAGCGATGGGCAAGTCATCATGCTCACAGACCAGCATTCGTGATAGGTAACCCATGATCGCACAAATTTGCAGTAATGACGCGGTATATCATCTCCTCTGTGAGCCGTTGAGCTATCCGTTTATGCAGAATGCGCTGCTGGCGATGCTTATGTTGGGTTGCGTCGCCGGGACAATTGGCGCATACGTCGTCGTGCGCGGCATGGCCTTCCTGACTGATGCCCTGGGACACGCGATCCTTCCGGGTGTGGCGATTGCCTATCTAAGTGGCGGTGTCCACGGGCCGCTGCTTATCGGAGCGGGAATCGCAGGGGGTATCACGGCCATCGTCATCGGTTTTTTCACACGCGGCGGCAAACTCCGGGAGGACACCGCCATTGGTATTGTTTTCACGGGTGCGCTGGCGCTTGGGCTGGCAATTCTGTCCCTCCACAAGGCGACGGCAGTTGATCTGGAAGAGCTTCTCGTCGGAAATATCCTGGCAATCAATGGGCAAGATTTGCTGCTCATCCTTGTGGTTGGAGCGGTTATTCTGCTGTTGGTACGTGCATTCTATAAAGAATTATTGATTATCTCGTTTGATCCAGTGCTTGCCGCGACATTGCAGTATCCAGTCGAGGCATTCCGCTACCTGTTGCTGTTGATGCTGGCAATGACGGCGGTAATCGCTATTCAGGCAGTTGGCGTAATTCTGATCGCGGCCATGATGGTGACACCAGCCGCGACGGCCTACCTGCTTGTCCGGCGTTTGCACTGGATGATGCTCATAGGCTCGGTGCTATGCTGCTTTTCCGGTGTGTTCGGGGTATTCCTATCGTGGCATTTCAGCATGTCATCGAGTGCGGCCATCGTCCTGACCATGACTGTTCTGTTCTTAGTCGCTTACCTGTTCGCTCCGAAGCGCGGTGTGGTCTGGACTTTCAGCCGCCCGCACGTAGAGTCGAAATTGGAGCACGAAGTAGCTGTTTCTTAGTCCGGCGGTAATTATGCCTGCGGGTATATGCCAAAAGTTGAGGAAGTGGATAGCCGTCCACTTCCCCTGCAAAAGCGGTCCAAACAGTTCATTTCTAGTTGACAGCCATTGCATCGCCGATTGTAGCTAACCGACTTTCGCCATGCAAAAGGGCTGTCTCCCAAATGGAGGGAGACCTGTGAAGAAATTTCGTTTTCTCATCCTCGCTGTGCTGACAGCAGCACTTCTCGTTTCGGGCAGCGGGCTGGTGCGTGCCCAGGCTAAAAAGCTGACAGCAGTTGCGAGCATCACCATCATTCAAGATATCGCAAAGAATGTTGCGGGCGATAAGATAACAGTTGATTTTCTGGTTCCTACCGACGGTGACGTTCACGCCTTCGAACCTACACCTGCTGACGTGAAAAAGATTGCGGGCGCTGACCTGATTTTGGTCAATGGCGTCGGCCTGGAGCAATTCCTGGACAAGCTCATTGCCGACTCAGGCACGAAGGGCAAAGTGATCACGGTCTCGCAAGGGTTGGGTATTCAGAAATTCCTGTCGATTGCAGCCCGCGCTGGTGCTTCTTCTACGGCAGCCGATGTTGCAAAGATTATCGGCGTTTCGGGCAGTTACAAGTGCGGTGCGCCACAGCCCGGCGAGGATATTGGTGAGTGCGATCCGCATATGTGGCAGAACGTCGCCAACGTCATTGTCTACACACTGAATATCCGGGATGCGTTTATCGCCGTCGATCCCGCCAACGCGGATACCTACAATACGAACGCTGGCAACTACATCGCCCAGTTGCAGAAGCTCGACGCCGATCTGTTTACGGGGTTAGCCTCGATCCCGGCAGCGAACCGGGTACTGGTGACAAATCATGATGCGATGGGCTACTTTGCGACACGCTACGGCTTCCAGATTGCGGGCGTGGTGATACCTGGTGGCACGACAGGCCAGGAACCTGATCCTAAAGCGGTGGCGGACCTGATCAATACTATCAAGGCCAAGTATGTAAAGGCCGTATTTCTGGAAAACGTCGCCAGCGACAAAATGGCGAATCAGATTGCCGGTCAATCTGGCGTCAAAGTTGTACAGGCGCTCTACACGGATGCCCTCGGTGATGCAAACTCTTCCGGTGCGACCTACCTCGATATGGTTCGCGCCAATCTCAAGACACTTCAGGACACCCTCAAATAACGAAAAAAAGTCTGGACACAACCGTTGTGTCCAGACTTTTCTGCTTACTGTGCGTCGATTAAGCTGCCATTTCCTCAAGCTCCTCAAGCACCAACTCTGGGATCACATCTGGAACTACTTCAGGCTGTTCTACAGCTGGAGCCTCTGAAGGAAGTGTCCAGGACCGCAGCGCAGGCCGGAAGAGCAGGAAGCAGGTCGCACCGCTGACCATGAAAATGCCTGCTACTGTGACGGTCAGAGGTGTACCAACAACACTGGCGAAGGTACCAAGTACCAACGAAGCAATTGGTTGGAAGCCAAACGCCACCATCATCATGACGCTGTTCGCTCGGCCCCGCATGGATGCCGGAACCTGTAGTTGGACGACCCCCATAATGGTCGTCAGCAGGATGTTCGCACCGATGCCTGCAAAGAAGAGCGAAAGCATCGAAAGTGGCAGAATTGTGGTGCGCGAGAAGACGATATAGCAAGCGCCGATAAAGCAGGCAGCAAGTGTTACCATCAATCCGATCCGGCGAACACGAAGGGCCATTGGCGCAATGAACAGTGCGCCGATGAGCGCGCCAGCTCCCGACGCTCCTTGCAAAACCCCCAACGTATCTGCTTGTCCGTGCAGTACATCCGTGGCAAACGCGGGCAGCAGTTGTAGAGTCGCGATAGCGAAGAAGGTGATGATAAACATGATAGTCACCAGATCGAGCAGACGTGGTTGGCCCAAGATGAAGCGCAAGCCTTCCCGGAATTCTACCAGCGGCTTGCCCGAAGACTCCCGTCGTACTTGCTGAGAGCGGATCAGGTACAAGGTGGCAATAACCGCGATAAAACTGAGGCCATTCAGCCAGAATGCTATTGCGACGCCAAACGCACTGATGACCCACCCGGCTAAAGCTGGCCCTGCCGTCCGCCCTAACTGGACCAGCCCAAAGTTGATGACAACGGTTTTGCGCAGGTACTCTTTGTCCGTCAGGTCAAGGACAAATGCTTGCTGCACCGTCAGGTCAAATGTGTTGACAATGCCAAGCAGCAGAGCTAGCACCGCCACATGCCAGACCTCGACAACGCCAGTCTGGACGAGGACTGCCAAAATAAGCGCCAGCACCATGGCCGCAGCCTGTGAACCAATCAGGAAGCGGCGTCGATCCAGGCGATCCGCCCAGGCACCTGCCCACGGTGCGAAGAGGAGAAAAGGCAGCATCGACAGCATTGCGACCAACCCCAGAACGGCTGTCGAGTGGCTAAGTTTCCACACAACCCAGGATTGCGCCGTGACTTGCATCCATGTTCCCAGTAAGGAGACGGCCTGCCCGCCCAGGTAAATCCGCAAATTGCGAACCTCCAACGGAGAGAAGGTATCCAAAAAGGCGCGCAGCGTGCTACGCAGCATCCGTAGTAGTGACATCAGTTGTCTTCCTTTTACTTGATCGCGCTGATACATGTACTGCTGGACATCGGGTATTCTTGCCATCTCTTGCCTCCGCTTACTTAAGAAGTCTAAGGCACGCGAGTGACAACGTGATGTCAACAGCGATTAGATGTGGGCAAACATCATCTGCCCACGAGCGATAGTTTCAGACCAGTCGATCATCCAAGAGCGGGTTCCAGGTCCGCTACGGTTGGGATAATCTTCTCTGCGAAAATCTCCAGTGGTTTGAGGGTTTCTACTTCTGCCATGTGAAAGAAGATATGCTCGATGCCGAGCGGGGCCATCTCCTCACAATATGCCAGGACCTGATCTGGAATAGGTGGTCCATCACGTCCATAGCGTAAAAGCCGCCCGCTTCGGCTGTCTTCGCTATGGACGCGATGTTGCCGCGTAAATCGGCATAGTCGAACGTGGTTAGATTTAGACTAATTCGCACAATTGCCACTCCAATCTGTTACCAGTTCTTCGCTGAGAGGGCCATGCTCGATATTATGCCGACTGAATAAATAATCGTGAGAAGCGAAAGGGTGTTTTCGGCAATACTTCAGGCCGCTACTTCAGATTGTCGCGCATTTGCAGGAGCAGGCGGCGCACCAACACTCGCTCTTCAACGCTCATATTCGCGAGTAAATGTTCCTCTGCATCTGCTAAAATCCGCTTGACAGGTTCCTCAAGGCGGCGTCCCTGCTCAGTGAGAAAGAGGCAGTTGGCACGCGCATCTTCGGGATCGGGCTGCCGCTGGATAAAACCTGCGGATTCCATCCGCTCAACAGCCTTACTCACCGATGCCGGTTCAACCCCCAGGCGTTTCGTTAGTTCAACCTGAGGCAGTCCATCTGTTTCCCACAGTTGCATCAATGTGTGATGCTGACCCTCGTATAAACCCACTTCGCTTAACTTGACATTGAGATAGTTGAAGTACAGCTTGCACATCTTGACAAGGCAGTAGCCAACCGTCTCAGAATAGCCTTTCATAGTTCTCCGTCACTTTTATTCTGTCGGCTAAATAAATTCTAATGCAAATCGTTGCGAGTGTCAAATATTTTGTGTATTGAGGATTGAGATTCATGATCCAGACGCCACAAACTGGACCTCGAACATCCACGGCCACAGCTTGCCGGTAATGATAAAATCCTGTTTCTGTGAATCGTAAGCAATACCATTCAGAACCCCTTCAGAACCGGCCTTTGTGGTTTCTTGCGCCGTAAGCAGGCCAGACGCATCGATCACCGCCGTAACTTCCCCGGTAGCCTTGTCGATTTTCAGAATGTTATTTGAATGCCACACATTCTCGTACAGGGAATCGCCCACGCATTCCACGCATTCCAATTCGTTTAGCTGATCGATTGGGTTGCCTGCTTCAGTGACCTGGAACTGGCGGATCACAGAAAAGGTTTTGGGGTCCCGCACAGTGACCGTGGAACTGCCGTCGCTCATATATATCTGCGTGCCGTCATAGCATTGTCCCCAACCTTCACCCTTGTAGGTAAAGGTCCCAATCTGGCGTAGGGTGGCACGGTCATAAATAAAGGCAATGCCTTCTTTCCAGGTAAGTTGAATCAGGTTGTTGCCAACCAGCACCAACCCTTCACCAAAAATATTGGCGGGCAGGTTTATTTTTTGCAACACCTTGCCAGTCTGAGCGTCCACTGCTCGCAATGTGGACTGAATGTAATCGCCCGCGCTCTCATATATTGTTCCATCAACCCACACTAAGCCTTCCGTAAAAGAAGTGGGATCATGGGGAATCTTCGCGATTACTTTGACGGTTAAATGTTCAGGCTGATTGGAGGATTGAAACATAGAACTTGCATTGAATCTCGTGCAGGCAGCTAGAGTCAGCGCCAGGCCCACCAATACGAAACGCTTTATATAGCTATTCACAAGTAGTTTTTCCTGGAAAGTGGGTTAGTCGGGTTCATTCGTTGCAGGCTGGATTTCGCGGCAGTTTTCGCATCGACCATACAATTCAAGCAGATGGCCTTCAACCTGGACACCATATTCTTTTTCAAGGTGGGCAATGAGGTTTCCAAGTTTGCAGTCGTTGAATTCAATCAGCTTATTGCAGTTAGTGCAGATAATGTGGTGATGATGGCCCCCCGGCATCAGCATGTAGTGAATAGTTGAACCACCCTGCACGCTCGTCCAGATAATGCCAAGCTTGGTCATCAGGTCAAGCGTGCGGAACACACTCGCCCGACCAATCGACGGATCGCGCTCATCAACCAGTGACAGTAGCTCGGACGAGGTAACATGCCCACCACTTTTGTCCAGCAGGTCGAGGATAGTCAAGCGAGGACTGGTTAGTTTATACCCGGCATTGCGAAGTGCCTGCACACTCGCTGAATAGTTGCTACTCATACAATAACTCACACACTACATCAACATACCCTAATTGTAACACGTTCAGTCAAAGGGTCGTTGCATAATGAAAAGAAAACTGCGCCTTTACGGCGCAGTTCAGATCATGTTAGGTTACAAAGAAATTACTTGGCTTCTGGAACCTTCAGCTTGTCCCAGTCAGCTTTGCCGATGAACTTGGTCACAGTACGTCCATCGCTCGTTTTGCCCCGGAGGCCGTAGGTCGTGCGACCATTCCCCGAAGTAAACTTGGTCTTGGTAACATCCTTTTCCTGGATAGTTACCTTTGTCTTCAGCTTCACATCATAAAATTCGATTGCCATACGGTCTTTACTCCTAATCCTGTGAGATTGGTATTTAGCCCGATACACGGTCACGTTAACAGTGTACGGGAAACTTATTATATTATTAACAATGAGCACAAGCAAGTAGAATTATCGCTTGGGATTAGCTCATCCAGCCGTAAAAGATTGGCCTTTTCAACTTTGCATGGCTTTGTTTTGGCAAGGAATGTCCTGTCCGTGCGGAAAAACGAGCAACTAACCGCACAGGACTGAGCAAGACGATCTGCGCAATTACTTAGCAAGTTTTAACAAGTTTTTTTGAGGTGACAGTTTTTATACCGCCTGCACAACCCCCATTCGGGCCAACCCAGTCCAGGCAATCACCGCTGGATTTTGGTGCCATACGTCAATCCGATCTTCTTTTTCCACCAGTCGCCGCAGATCATCTGTAACACTCTCAACGCCCAGATTCGCCAGCGCCCAGGCTGCCGCATCATGCACCGCTGCTGACTCGTCGCCGAGGGAGTGCCGCAGTGCGTCGATGTCTTTTTCCTGCCAGAGCATTCTAATACCCAGCAGCCGTAGCAGATCATTGCGGCTCTCGATAAGCTGCTGGCACATTTCGGCATCGCGGCACATGAGTACAGCGCGGTAGATCACGACTGGCGATGAGTCGCGCACCAATTTATGGGTCGCTTCCCTGGTCCAATCGCTGGTCAGTTTGGGCAGCGCTGCCACGACGGCATAACGCACCCGCTGCGAAGGCGACGTGATCAACAGCTTGAGTATATCCTCCAAAAAGGTTGATTTTAATTCAACCAGCAGCGCCACAATTTGCGTTAAGAGTGTATCAGCCTCCTCGGTCTCATATTTTTTCAATGTTTCAGTGGTCTTCAGCAGCCAATCTACGTAGTCAGAATGCTTGAGCGCATCAAATCTGCGGATAACTAGAAGCGGCGCTGCGGGCGTATCACCACTGATCATATGCGGCAGCAGAACGGGAACACAGCGCAAATCGCCCCATTCGCACAGTGCTTCACCCGCCTGAATGCACAGGTCGGACTCCTTCAGCATGGCGCGGGCCACGGCGTCAGCCGCGCTCGTTGCCTTAAGTCGGCGTAAATGGGTGAGCGCAGCATCGCGCAGAGGAAGCAATCGCCGGGATAATTGTGAAGTCAAAAATGGAATTACACGCTCATCGCTATGGAAACTCAGCAGACGCAGCGCGACGAGCGCCTGCTTAAGTTTGCTGTGCCGGACGCACGATTCCAACC
>WNFM01194416.1_pt2 | contig 10873 bp, 6 predicted proteins | sample 5400271 | NCBI WGS metagenome assembly WNFM01 (sample SAMN13153352, study PRJNA577476) | soil metagenome | isolation source: 60 cm saprolite on Douglas fir-dominated hillslope | place: USA:California | collected 2013-09-17 | reverse complement strand
AACAGTCACCTCGATACGATTCAGATGAGTACCTCCACCGACGGCGGCGCGACCTGGGGAGCGGCACAGACGACCCAAAACCAGACGCATGGCATCGGTGGACAACCCCTCGTGCAGCCCAACGGGACCGTGATTGTACCGATCGTCGGCTTCGCGGGGAACAAATTTCTCATTCTGTCCTTTGTCTCCACCGATGGCGGCGCGAGCTGGGGCAAAACGAATCAGGTCACACAAGTCGCCTTCCGTGCTCCAGCTGGGGGCATTCGCGCTGGTATCCCGCTGCCCTCGGCTGAAATGGACGCGTCGGGCAAAGTCTACGTCGTCTGGTCGGACTGTCGTTTTGAATCTGGCTGTACGGCCAGTGATCTGGTCTTCAGCACCTCCACCGATGGCCTCGACTGGTCACCGATAACGCGCATCCCGCTTGATCCTATTGGCAGCGGGGTGGATCACTTCATCCCTGGCCTGGCCGTTGACAATTCGACTTCTGATGGCTCCGCTCACCTGGTGGTGACCTTCTACTTCTACCCGAGTGCGAACTGCACCGCCGCAACATGCCAGTTGGAGACGGGGTTCTCGACCTCGGCGGATGGCGGAGCCACCTGGAGCTCCAATACGCAGATTGCTGGACCCATGACGCTCAGCTGGCTCCCCAATACTACCCAGGGGAGGATGGTCGGCGATTACATCTCCACCTCGTTTGTAGGCGGCCCGGCCTTTCCTGCCTTCGCGGTCGCCACCGCTCCTACGGGCAGCGTCTTCAATGAAGCCACCTTCACCGTAAAAGGTGGACTGAGTGTGGGAGGGCACAGCAACTCGGCGAGTGATCACAGCAACGCCGGCGGGAACGATACGCAAACAGGAAGTTCAATTACCGACCAGTAGGATGAGTGGACACTCAACGGTACCATCCCTAACTTGCTTTAAGGTCCTTGCATGAAACACATGCAAGGACCTTAGCTTCCTAGCCGTAGTTTGCTATTTCGGGGATTTTCCTCACTTTATGCTCACGGTTCGGTCAAATACTGACAACATTTTGGAAATTGCGGTAAGCTTACTGGATGTTATCTTTTCTTCCGGTCCAGGTTTTAGGCGGCATTATAATTACCTAGAATGTGGCACGAGGCCCGGCGTACGATCTATACTACTATGTGTGGGACACTACGAACATAGGGCAGTATCACAATCTCATCACAGAGACCGTGAGAAGGAGAGGCCTTCGAGAGCAGATGAAGAGAAGAGCGTTAGAAACAGAAATATGAATACATTCCTATTTCAGCACGTCAAGCACGCACGAAGTATCCTGACCCTTACGATCATTTGCGGCATTCTCATAGCTGTCGTAATGATTGCGCAAATGGTCTTTCTGAGCCGCATTGTCAACAAGGTCTTCTTATTTCACCAGAGTCTGGGCGAGGTCAGTCCCCTTCTTGTACTCCTGCTAGGCGCAATTGTCGTGCGGGCTGGTCTCGTATGGATACGCGAAGTTACCGCACAAGAAGGAGCAATCCGCGTCAAGTCCGAGCTACGCAAGCGCCTGTTTACGCACTTATTAGAGTTGGGGCCAGCCTATAGTAAGGGTGAAGCAACGGGCGAGCTGGTGACGACCGCCAGTGAGGGCATTGAGCGCCTCGATGCCTATGTGAGCCGTTACTTTCCCCAGATGGCTTTGAGTGTAGTAGTACCACTTCTCATTGTAGCTTATATCCTCCCCTTCGATTGGATGAGTGGGGTTCTCTTGTTGGTAACCGGGCCGATTATTCCACTTTTGATGTTTCTAGTAGGTAGCTATTCCGAGAAACATGTGCAACGCCAATGGCTTGTGCTAGCACTTATGAGCTCACACTTTCTGGATACTGTGCAGGGGCTACCAACATTGAAGCTCTTTGGGCGCAGTAGTGCAGCGCAGGAACGCATTGGCCGGATAAGCGATAGATTCCGGGAAAAAACGCTCAAGATGCTGAAAGTCGCGTTCCTCTCAGGGATGGTACTTGAATTCATGGTAGCCGTTGCTATCGGCCTGGTGGCAGTCACCCTGGGAATACGCTTGCTAGATGGCGGAATTTCATTCGAGGCAGCTTTTCTGATACTGCTGCTGGCCCCCGAGTTTTATCGACCCCTGCGCGAACTCGGTGTTCAGCACCATGCAGGGATGGAAGGGAAAGCTGCGGCAAAGCGGATGAGCGAAATTTTGCAGACTCCTGCACCGACACATACCCATGAGGTCTCCGCCAAGCGACCAATCAACCAGATTACCGTTACGTTTACCGATGTGACATATACCTATCCTGGCAGCGAACGTCCGGCACTTAAACAGGTTCATCTGATGTTATCACCTGGGACTTGCACGGCGCTGGTGGGACGCAGTGGAGCAGGCAAGAGCACGCTTGTGAACCTGCTGCTGAGTTTTATGGATGTTCATGGTGGTTACATCACTGTGAATGATATACCCTTGACCAGGCTGCCTATTGAGACCTGGAGAGAGTACGTGGGCCTGGTGCCCCAACGACCATATCTCTTTTATGGCAGTGTGCTTGACAACATTCGGCTGGCATGTCCTACGGCGAGCAACGAAGAGGTAGAGCGAGTGGCAGACCTGGCCGGAGCGACGGAGTTTATTCACCAGCTACCCCAGGGTTATGCTACTGAGATTGGGGAGCGCGGAGTACGCCTGAGCGCAGGTCAGGCGCAAAGAATTGCCATCGCACGCGCTTTCCTTAAGGATGCCCCTTTGCTCATCCTTGATGAGCCGACGTCAAGCCTTGATCCTGAGAGCGAATTACTTATCAGACGTGCCTTGAAAAAGCTGATGGATAATCGTACGGTTCTCGTGATTGCCCACAGATATAATACGATTGCCAATGCGCAACAAGTTGCTGTGCTGGAAGAAGGAGAACTTGTAGAGGTTGGTGAGCCAGCTGCGTTGCTAGAGCATGATGGTGCGTACTCGCGTCTCATGCACGGACAAAGAAAGGCGTAGATCTATACATGAAAACCTTCCTGCGCCTGCTCACATTTTTAGCCAGTTCTCGTTGGCGCGTAGTACTCGCTATTTTCCTTGGATGTGCCATGGTAGCAAGCAATATGATCTTGCTAGGTATGGCCGCCTATCTGATAGCTGCCGCTGCGCTCGGTCCCCTATTAATCTCACTCACGCTGCCGATCTATATAGTGCGCTTTATGAGCGTCGCACGGGCTGGATCACGCTATGCAGAACGAGTAGTCTCACATAATGTCACGTTCCGTTTACTAGCCCGACTGCGTGTATGGGCCTACAGTCGCATTGAGCCGCTGGCCCCGTCCCAATTGCTGGCATATCGCAGCGGAGACGTGCTCACACGTCTTGTCTCGGATGTTGAGGAACTGCAAAATGTCTATCTGCGCATAGTTGCACCTCTCTTCGTTGCAGCTGCCATTGTTCTCCTCACATTCGGCCTGTTCACTATTTTCAGCCCTATCCTTGCCTGGGTGGCCCTGGCATTTCTTGTCGCTACAGGCATTGGAGTTTCGCTCCTGGCAGGGATTCTCTCACGCGGATCAGGGAAACAACAGCTTACAGTGCGGTCCGAGTTAAATATGCAGGTGGTGGATGGCATCCAGGGTATACAGGATCTGCTGGCGTTTGGACGGGCTAAAGACCAGCAGCGCAAGCTTGCCAACCTGGACAGCACGCTTGGACGGATACAGCGACGCATGGCCTACATTAGCGGACTACAACTAGCGCTCAACGATGGCTTGATGAACCTGGCACTATGTGCTCTGCTTATCCTGTCAATCCCGCTCGTCACTGCGGGGGCGATTAGCGGCGTCTACCTGGGCTTTCTAGCATTGGTAATCCTGGCTAGCTTTGAAGCCATTCAGCCCCTAACACAGGCCTTTCAATTTCTTGGACACTCATTAGCAGCAGGAGAGAGGGTGTTCAAGATAGCTGATATCACCCCGCTCATCACTGAACCAACTACCCCACTGCGCTCTGTAGATATGTGCTCATCTGCCGGGTCCACGTTAGAGTTTGAGCATGTTCATTTCGCCTATCAGCCGGATGAACGAGAAGTATTGAGCGAGATCAACTTTAGCATTGCGCCAGGCAGCCGGGTGGCAATCGTTGGCCCTAGCGGATCGGGGAAAAGCACACTGGTCAGGCTAGCCCTGCGCTTCTGGGATCCAACAAGCGGAACTGTTCTCCTCAACGGGCATGATGTGCGAAAATATGCCCTGGCAGATCTACGTAACCTTATTGGCGTCGTCGCCCAGGATACCTATCTCTTCAACGATACGATACGTGGCAACCTCCTGCTAGGCAGACCGGATGCCAGTGACAGTGAGATTAAGCATGTCCTGGAGCAGGCGCAGCTCACAAATTTCGTTGACCAGTTGCCCCAGGGTCTTCAGACATGGGTAGGAGAGCATGGCTTGCGCCTCTCGGGCGGAGAACGACAACGCCTGGCGATCGCACGCGCGCTGCTCAAAAATGCTCCGCTGCTCATTCTGGATGAAGCTACTGCTAATCTAGACCCAGTTACGGAAGCCGCCCTGCTAGAAGCTCTCGCTGAACTCATACGAGGACGAACAACGCTGATGATCACTCATCGCTTGACTGCATTGGAGCAGATGGATACAATCCTGGTACTTGATCACGGTAAGATTAGCGAACAAGGCACACATGATCGGCTCATGCAAGCAGAAGGACTCTACCGCCAGATGTTCGACTTACAAAACGGGGAGCTGAGCCTGGCTTGAGCCAACTATGATCGTAAAGGAGGAACTTGTGGAAGGAAACGCAGTCAACTTTATAAACAGTAACATAGCACTACTATATTTCTATCATTTTTAGATAGGAGGCATAGAATTGGATACTTCTACGCTCTTTTCACGCTCACAATTCGCGTTCACCATATCCTTTCACTATCTCTTTCCCCAGTTTACGATGGGCCTGGCGCTGCTCTTGCTCATCCTCAAATCGCTCTACCTGTGGCGCAAAAATGAGATCTACAATTCGAGCGCACGCTTCTGGGCTAAAATCCTGGCTATCTCCTTTATCATGGGCGTGGTGACAGGTATCCCGCTGGAGTTTCAGTTTGGAACGAATTGGGCACGCTTCTCCGCTTATGCAGGAGATATCATAGCGCAAACAGTGGCAATGGAGGGGGCATTCGCCTTCTTTCTCGAGTCGGCGTTTCTGGGCATCTTCTTGTTCGGCGAACAAGCCTTCGGACAAAAGATGCACTGGTTCTCATCCCTGATGGTATGGCTGGGAACATGGGCTTCGGGCGGCTTTATCATTGCCTCCAATGCATGGATGCAGCACCCGGTCGGTTATACGGTAGCATCAGATGGGAGGCTGCATATCTCGAACTACTGGGCGGTCTTATTCAACTCCTGGATCATACCCCAGTATATGCATACCATGAGTGGAGCCGTAATCACAGGCTCTTTCGTGATGGCCGGACTGGGTGCTTACTATTTGCTCGCGAAACAACACATCGACTATGCACAGTTGTTTGTTAAAATGGGAATTATTGTAGGGCTTATTGCCAGCCTGTTCCAGCTTTACCCAAGTGGAGACCTGGAAGGCCTGCAGGTTACAACTTACCAACCTATCAAGCTTGCTGCAATGGAGGCACTTTTCAAGACAGAGAAAGGTGCGGGAATCGTTATTATTGGACAGCCCAACGTAGCGCAGGGACGGCTCGATAATCCTATCATCGTGCCCAACGTGCTTAGTTTTCTGACCTACCGGCGCTGGACAGCCAAAGTGAAAGGATTATATGCCTTTCCCGCCAATCAATGGCCTGATTCTATCGAACTCCTCTACTATAGCTATCACATCATGGTAGGATTAGGCACCTTTTTCATCGCGATTATGGCACTTGCATGCTTCTTACTCTGGCGACGCAAACTTTTTCAATTCAGATGGATGCAGTGGATTTTATTGCTGGCGATGCCTTTCCCCTTCATCGCGAATACTGCTGGCTGGTTCACAACCGAACTCGGTCGTCAACCCTGGATCGTCTTCGGATTGCTGCATACGGCTCAAGGATCGTCAGCTACCGTCTCAGCCGGAAATGTGCTCTTTACGCTTATCGGGTTTGCAGGCATGTATTTACTCCTGGGCTTGTTCTACATTGTGCTGATTGTGTATGAAGCGCTGCAAGGACCTGTGGAACAAATGACGAAGGAGGAGCCGCCAGAAGCGGAAGGACTGGCGGATCAACTTGCGTAAAGGATAAGGAGGGAAAGAATGCAGACACTATGGTTTATCCTGGTGGGTTTCATGATCACTATGTATGTCGTGTTGGACGGCTTTGATCTGGGTGCGGGGGTCATACACTTGTTTGCTGCCAAAAATGATGTAGAGCGCCGCCTGATTCTGCGCGCGATTGGCCCGGTATGGGACGGCAACGAGGTCTGGATTATCGCGGCGGCAGGCACGCTCTTCTTCAGCTTTCCTTTACTCTATGCCTCCAGCTTAAGTGGTTTCTACCTGCCCTTGATCATGGTTCTCTGGCTATTGATGCTGCGCGGCATCTCGATTGAACTGCGCTCACGCCTTGACAATCCGGTGTGGCTTGCCTTCTGGGACGGCCTGTTCTTTCTAGGTAGCGCTCTGCTTGCCATCTTCTACGGTGCAGCGATGGCAAATGTTATTCGTGGCGTCCCGCTAGATAGCAACCACTACTTCTTCGAGGCGCTGTGGACAGATTTCAATCCCTTCAGCTCAAATCCAGGCATCCTGGACTGGTACACGATTCTGATTGGACTGCTAGCGCTTACAACACTGACGGCTCACGGAGCCACCTATATCGCTGTCAAGACAACGGGTGAGCTTAATGCTCGCTCCCGGCTGATCGCAAGATGGTTCTGGCTGGCTACCATTGTATTTGCAGCGTCAGGAACCATTGCATCATTTGCTGTGCAGCCGCAGATAAGCGCAAGTTTCTTTAGTCGGCCCTGGGGCTTTATCTTCCCCATTATTGCCCTGGGAGGGTTCATTGCGATGGGCTACTTTAACTTCAAGCAGCTTGATCTACCTTCCTTTTTCGCTTCGTGCACCTTCATTAGCGGTATGCTCGCTAGCGCAGCCTTTGGCCTGTTTCCGCTAGTCCTTCCTGACATCAAATCAACCTATAGTCTGACCATCCAAAATGCATCTGGTTCTCAATATGGTCAGACTGTGGGCCTGGTCTGGTGGATTCTCGGCATGATCCTCGCCATCGTTTACTTCATCTTCACCTACCGTCTCTTCTGGGGTAAAATAAGTGTGGCGGACACAAAAGAAGGATATTAGGTGAAACATCCCGCTCTTTGACTCCTCAGCGCCTGCGGCGCTTCGAAAATATTTTAGGTGATGTGGGCGGTGCAGCGGCCGCTGCACCGCCCACATCACCTAAAATGCTTTATGTCAGGATCGTTAGAAACAGTTGTACCTTGAGGGGCAAAGAAGATTATGATGATATGGTGATACAATCAAAGCAGAAATACTTCCCCTGGCGCAATAAACATGCATGGAGGCACATTGATGAACGAACTACCTCAATTGGCAAGCCTGCTTAAATCTCGCAATACAATCGATCACAAAATTGCTAGTCTGATTGGGCACCCCACACAAGTCCAGTCTGTAGGCGAATATATCGCCTCCGTTATTTTTGGTATTACCCTCAGCGAGCTAACGGCGAATAAGCACAGTGATGGGCGCTTCACACGAGGCCTCTTGCAGGGATATACAGTCGATGTACAATGGTATCCTCGACGCGAGGGTATCCTGCACCTCAAGACTGATCCCTTGCCTGACTATTACCTTATCCTCGCGGGCTCAAAAGAAGCGACGAATCTGCATACGCTTTCGATACCCTGGGTCATTGAGGCTGCCTATCTTTTTGATAGTGGCGAGCTTCTAACTGCCCTGCGGGAAAGGGGTGTCCAGATAGGCAAAGGCACAAGTATTACCGGTCCACTCTGGGAACGCGCCGAAATCTACCCAACACAGAGAAATACTCGTCTGGTTCTCTCACAGGAAGAGAGAGACATGTTAGCGCTTTTCCGCTAAACAATTGATATATATAATTTTGTTGCCTCATCATTTCTGATACGTTATAATTTGAAGAACTTATTCTCACATTTATGCAGAAAATTTTTGAGAGGGTAACACATAAAGACATGGAGAAAGCCACCCAAGCTGCTGACGTAAAGCAGTCTCACGGCGAAGATATTCCATTAGAATCTATCTCGCTCGATAAGCGAGAAGTGGACATCCGGGAATTGCCAGTATTGCCTGTACGCAATACTGTCCTGGTCCCTAACATGGTTGTGCCTTTGCTGGTAGGCCGCGATCAGTCGATGAAAGCCGTTGAGGAGGCAATCAGCAAAGACCGCATGCTCTTTGTGGTTACTCAACTTGACGAAGAACTAGAGGATCCGGGTCCAGATGACGTCTATAACGTCGGCGTGCAAGGGCTTATTGATCGTTTCCTCAAGATGCCTGACGGCACCACAAGTATACTTATTCGCGGTCAGCAGCGTCTACGCCGCCTCGAGTATACGCAGCACGAGCCATTTATGCGAGTACGTACAGAAACTGTGCGGGAAGAGGCCGAGCAAACACTGGCCATGGAAGCACTGATGCGTGCTGTGCTTGTACTCTTTGAAAAATGCACCAAGTTAAGCCACACGCTCCCTGATGAAGCGTACATCACGGCTATGAATATTGATAAGCCAGGTTGGCTGGCAGATTTTATTGTTTCATCTATCGAGCCGCCAATTGCCACACGCCAGGATATCCTGGAGGCATTTGATATCGAAGAACGATTACAAAAAACGAGCATTCTTCTTTCTAAAGAGCTAAGTATCTTAGAAATCGAGAATCAGATTCATAGCCAGGTGCAGCAAGAAGTCGATAAAACGCAGCGTGAATATTTTCTGCGTGAACAGCTCAAGGCCATTCAGCACGAACTGGGTGAGATCGATCCGGCCATGCGCGAAAATCAAGATTTGCAGACAAAGATTATGACATCTGGTATGCCCGAAGAGGTGAAGCTGCGGGCGTATAAAGAGTTAGACCGCCTGAATACAATGCCGACAATGGCACCCGATGGTGGCGTTATCCGTACCTATCTCGATTGGTTGGTAAGTTTGCCGTGGCATAAGGCCACGATTGACCGCCTGGATATCAAGGAAGCCGCCGCCATTCTCGAAGAAAAACATTATGGTCTGCACAAGGTCAAAGAGCGCATCCTTGAATATATCGCGGTCCGTAAGCTCTCGAATACGGTGCGTAGTCCCATCTTGTGCTTTGTTGGCCCGCCGGGAGTGGGTAAAACCTCACTCGGCCGCTCGATAGCCGAGGCACTCAATCGTAAGTTTGTGCGTCTATCCCTGGGAGGTGTACATGATGAGGCTGAGATCCGGGGGCACCGGCGCACTTATGTTGGCGCACTACCGGGACGTATATTGCAAACCATGAAAACGGCGGGAACCATCAACCCACTGTTTGTGCTCGATGAAATTGATAAAATCGGTGCAGACTTTCGTGGTGATCCTTCCGCGGCCCTGTTGGAGATCCTGGATCCAGAACAGAACAATGCCTTCTCCGACCACTATCTAGAAGTCGACTACGACCTTTCGCAGGTCATTTTCCTTACGACAGCGAATGTACTGCATCCTATCCCAGCTGCGCTCCGCGATCGCCTGGAAGTTATAGAACTGCCTGGTTATACAGAAGATGAGAAGTTGCACATTGCCAAACATTTCCTCGTGCCCAGGCAGATGAGCGAACATGGGCTTAAGCCCACGCGCTTAGAGATCAGCGATGATGCCATTTACCGCATCATTCGTGAATATACGTTTGAGGCGGGCGTACGTAACCTGGAACGCGAGATAGCGACCGTAATGCGCAAAGTGGCCCGCAAAGTAGCCGAGGGGCGGCGCAGCAAAACGAAGATTGTCGCCGAAAAGATCCCTGAGTATCTCGGCAGCCAGAAACAATTCTCAAGTCAGGCAGAGGAAGAGGACGAAGTTGGAGTGGCAACAGGAGTCGCCTGGACCAGTGCTGGAGGTGATCTGACAACTGTTGAGGCAACCTTAATGGATGGTCGAGGCAATCTCACGCTTACCGGTCAACTCGGTGATGTGATGAAAGAGTCGGCGCAAGCCGCGCTCTCCTATGCCCGCTCACGCACAGGTCAATTGGGCATTGAGAGTCGTTTTTACGAAAAGTACGATATCCACCTGCACCTGCCTGCTGGCTCGATACCCAAGGATGGTCCGTCGGCAGGTATTACGATGGCAACCGCGCTCATTTCAGCTTTGACAAAACGCGCTACGCGTCGAGATGTTGCCATGACGGGCGAAATTACCTTACGTGGCCGCGTCCTGCCGATTGGTGGGCTTAAAGAGAAAGTCCTGGCCGCGCACAGGGCTGGCATTAAAATATTCATTCTTCCCAAGCGCAATATGAAGGACCTGGAAGATGTGCCACGAGAGATCTTCCGCGAACTGCGCTTCGTACCGGTAGAACGAATGGATGAAGTGCTGGCTGTTGCCTTGCATGGCTTACCTCTATCCACGGGAATAGATGAGATAAGGCATACTCATAAGGATGAGAAAATAAGACGCAGGAAACCAGGTTCGGCTATGCCGGTTAGAGATAGAGTCTCGGCAAGACAGGTTGTCTCAGTTGCCAACATGGCTGAAACACCTGCTGCAGCGCCTCAACAGCAGACAGGAATATAGTGTAGTACAGTTTAGCGTCATGTAAATGAAAGGTGGATGCTATGGTTTTCTGTGGCCAATGTGGTTATAAATTAGCTCCTGGCAATACAAGATGTCCACGCTGTGGATCAGTTACCGAAGCTGACATAGCTGCTGAAGATCCACA
>WNFM01175843.1_pt1 | contig 10873 bp, 9 predicted proteins | sample 5400271 | NCBI WGS metagenome assembly WNFM01 (sample SAMN13153352, study PRJNA577476) | soil metagenome | isolation source: 60 cm saprolite on Douglas fir-dominated hillslope | place: USA:California | collected 2013-09-17 | reverse complement strand
AGTGCTTAACCCAATTCGCACCCTGGTAAGATCCGTGCGCCCGACTTTCAAATGGACGACCGCGCCGGGGGCGACGAGTTATACGGTTCATGTAATTGCTGACGACCGAACTCAAGAAGAGGTAGCGACCAGTCCCATTCTCCCGGCGCCAGCGATGGATGCAACCACTTGCGAGTGGACCATACCGGAATCCACAACGCTGACACTCGGTAAACGTTACCGATGGTACGTAACTGCCGTTAGTAACGATCAGGAGATAGATGCCCCAGGCATAGAAGAACCGCAGGCAAAATTTGCGGTACTAAGCGAAGAGGATCTTGCCCAACTAAACGCATCAAAAAAAGAGGTTCGAGGCGACCGGTTTGTAGAAGGCTGGTTGAATTTGAAGGCGGGCCTTCTTGACGATGCCCAGGCCGATTTCGAGAGCCTGTTGGCCGATCCTGCCCAAACATCGGCCGCAAAGGATTTTCTCAATCGCGTCATCGGGGAGATAAGACGGCTGAAGGAAGCGTAAATTTCGGCCGTCTCGGCGGCCGGTTGTGGACTCGCGGGACTCAGTCGAACGATTCTCCGAGCCAGCCACCTCATCGATGACTTTTATCTCTCCCTCGGGGCTCCCGGAGATTTAACGGAGCGCCAATAAGGGTCGCCCACCAAGACCATGCCAGCCCAGTAAGAGGGATGGCTGTAACGGTCGTCGGACAACAGCTTAAGCTGAGTCGAGCGCAAGAGATCCGCCAGCGATACTTCAGCCGGGTGCGCTCGCAGTTCTTCAACTAACGCACGCCAAAATCGCGCCGTAAGACCTAGGCTCGCATCGCGGTCAACTTTCCACTGACTAACAATCGTTGACGCGCAGCCTGCATAAAGGAACGCCCACCCCAGTCCAATTTCTCCTTCGCCTTCCACGTACCGCCCTAGTTCGGTTTCGCAGGCGACGAGAACAACTAGGTCCGCACTCAGTTGCTCATTCATGATGTCAGCAGCCGTGAGGCGACCTATATTAGTGTTCTCACCTGATTCTGGCGTTAGTAAGAAATAGGATTGAGTAGGATCGACGCCGCCGACAATCGCGTGCGTGGAAAAAAGAATCAGTTTGCTTCCAGGCGCCTCTTGAAGAAATAGCTCTCGCGTCGCTCGCGACCCGAGAAAGAATCTGGTCGGCAACAGTTGCGGCTCCTCGTTCAAAGCAGCTTTTAGACCGCCAAAAGCAGACGCAGATGACTCTGAGTTTTCGCCATTTGAAATCAGGTTCTCGAACAATAGAACCTTGCGGCCCAAGGAACCGTCGATCCCCCGGCTCTGCAGCCGATCAAGGAAAAGCAACGATGGAGTATAAGAGATGGAATAGCTTTGCATCAGGTAGCTGGTCGGTCCGTCCTTTGCAACAACTAGTGCTTGGAAGGGCAGTTCCCAAAGTTTTCCGACCGGCACAATGATAAGGTGCGTTTTGTCCGCTAACTCCTTCTCGAACGGCTTTACTAGTTCTGTGTATAAAGCTTCCCCGAGCGCTTTAGGGAAAGCCGCATAACTTTTTTCTATCTGGTTTCGAAATGCTTCTATTGATACATCAACGTCCGCGACAGATTCAAAGCTGCTTCCATTGCTCGACTCACTTGCAGGCGCCGGACTCTTGATCGCCCTTACTTGTACAATCAATCGGTTAGCGGTATCTCGCCTGACCACGAACACATAATTACTGTCAATACCCCGCAGATATTCCAGAGTCGCGGTGCTCTGGTCCGGGATATCGATCGCCAAAGCACCTGTCAGTTCGTCCAGAGTGACTGCGTTCGAGCCAAGAGAGTCTCCTTTGCTAATGGCTCCCGCCGGCCTGCCAAGCAAAAGCGTTCGGGCTTTTGCGAGTTCGGCATACCGCAGAGCCTCTAACGGCTTGTCCTGGCGTATCAATAATTCTGCCATCGCTACATAGGGCGAGACTTTCTGACGGAAAAACCACGTGACGCTATTGAAAAAAGAGGATTTCTCGTCGCTACCAAGCCCCGGGTCCGTAAGATTTTCGACGGTAGTAATTGCTTCTCTCAGAGGAGCTTCGGCTTCGGCTAACCGATCCAGCTTCAGCAAACATTGTCCCTCGGCCAGCAGAGCCTGCCAATGTATATCCGGATTATCGCCCTCGGAACCGGGCGCAGTGAGAGCCGCCGCCGAAACCGCGAGAGAATATGCCTGATCATATCTGCGCTCCACCAGTTCAAGCTTAGAAAGCAGAATCTGGGAGTCCGCGATATAAACATTGTTCTTCAGCTCTTGGCGCAAACGCAAGCTTGCCTCCAAGCTCTTCCTCGCTTCCACGAGGTTTGGCTTCGGTTTATCAAAGTAAGCTCCCCCGAGACTTCCGAGGCAATGGGCGAGATCAACCTTCGTACCCATCCTCTCTTGAAGAGGTAGCTGCTTTTCAGGAGCGCGCTCGCGGAATCGAATGTAGGCTAGCTCCGCTTCGAAAGTCTTTCGACTCTCTTCGTAGAGGGGGATCGACTTATCGTAGATAAACCTCTCTGCGTGAAGATCTGCTAGGCCGCTTTGAGCGCGCGCCAACATGTGCTCGATAAACCATTGGTCGGCCTTGGTTTGGGGTCGTTCCAGCTTGGCCAGTTTAATCACCCGAAGGAAATAACGCTCCGCCGAATCCATTTTACGAGCATTTGTGCAAAGCACGCCAACATTCAAAAGCGTCTTAACCGCCGAGTGGTCTACGTCGAACTCGGCTAACCGGGAATCATAGCTATCGTCATTTAGCTCAACTATCACATCCGGAATTACATTATCCAGAGTTAGCCGATAGGCCCCTAAAGCTAAGTCCGCTTCGCCTAGGAAATGATAGTTGAAAGCCATTAAACGGGCACTCCGAAACATCTGTCCCTGATCCTGCACACCCTCTGCTATGAGATAACCGACAAGGCAGATAGCGGCCGAATCACGATATGCCTGCTCTTGGTAGGCCTGGTTAGCTGCTGCATCAAATAGCCTCCACAAACCTCCGAGATCTTCTGTAGCAAGTTTAGCTGATCGGGTGGTTTGAATCTTCTCGCTACGCGCGGCCGAAAGCAGCGGGACCTTCCCTGACGACGGCAAATATCCGAAGACTACAGTAAACGCCACAACCCACCAACGGCACCTGGCAACCAAGCTCATCGCGAGTTGCAATTCTTTGTGGTGGCGTCGCCGCGGTCAAGGAAGATCTTTATCGACCAGTCGGGACAACACCGGATGCGGCTGTCGAAAAATTTATCAAATATAGCGCCAATCTGCGCGTCTCCCCTTCTTGAGGACAGGCTATCGCCTTGAGGATCAATACTTAGTCTGCGAAATGGCTCACCTTTCTCCACAGACACAGGAACGCTTCTTGGCCCGAGCATTGGACCGCCGGGAGATCGTCGCTGCGACTGAGCATCTACGGGAGTGTGAATCCTGTCGTGAAAATGCGACGGTTCTCAGGCGGAGTGGGCCCGGCTCCTTGCTCGAGCAGGTCTTGCCCGGAACATCTATAGAAGACCATCCCCAGGAGGATTTGTTGGTTGCTTTCGTAGACAGTGATGTGACGCCGGCCGATCGCCCGTTTTTGGAGAGTCACCTCGCGGAATGCGACGTTTGTCGCGAGATCCTGACAGATCTGCTCTCTTTTCGGAGCGAATTGCAACAGATGCCCGGGAGGCGGTACGGGCCGGCTCGGGAGAATATGACGCGCCCGTTCGGCAATGCGACTGCAGATCCTCTCCAACCGGATTTGACCACTCCTAGACCGAAGGATCCTGTGGGCACCAGCTGGTTGCACTGGTTCACGCAACCGTTCGCGATCGGAGTAGCGGTAACAGCCACCGCGCTGCTAATTCTTGCTGCGTTGGTTGGGCTTAGAGTTTCCTCTCCCCTACAGTTTGCCATGCGAAAGCCTAGCGGTGCATTACCCAGGCAATTCGGCGTCGTGGATCGCGATCATGAGACTCAAGTCGGCTCGGACGGAATGGTCGACCAAGCTTTCGTTCTACCGCGGGCCGACTTGGACGCTTTGAATAGCCTCTGTATCACTGCCCTGCGAAACGAATCTTTGCAGGCATCTCCTGCTTTAGCCGCTCTCAAAAGTGTGTCGCCAGTTTGGCGTGGACAACAATCAGGAACGGCAGCTCCCATGCGAGTAATTCGGCCGATGCGGACCTTGATTCAATCGGGACCCACCTCCTTTCAATGGACGACGGCCGGCGGAGCCAAGAGCTATACCGTTCACGTAGTTGACGATCAAACCCAAGAAGAAGCTGCCACCAGCCCGCCGATTTCCCCGGCAAACTCTTCGGTATGCGCGTGGACCGATCCCGAATCTCTCACACCCGGTAAGCGTTACCGATGGTATGTTGCCGCGGTCATTAATGAACAGGAGATTGATACTCCCGGACTCGAAGAGCCTCGGGCGAAGTTCTCGGTCCTGAGCGAAGGCGAGCTCGCTCATCTCAACGAATTAAAGAAAGCGATTCGAGGAGATCATTTAATCAACGGATTACTCAATTTGCGCGCCGGGCTGCTGGATGACGCTCAAGATGATTTTCAGAGCCTGTTAGTCGAGCCGAGCCAGACTCCAGAGGGTAAGGCTTTTCTCAGGCGCTTGATTGAGGACATTGAAAAGCTCAGGGAGTGAGAAGCGAAACCATTACTTGCGCTTCTTGGTAGAATCGGGAATTCGCGGCTAATTCCGCGCAGGCATTTCTCTTTCACGGCGTTGGCGGCGCTGCCGGTCTTCACGGGATTCCCCGGTATCTCACTCCCCTGCTCCGGCAACCACGAACGATGCCCAATAAAACGGATGGGCGTACTCCTCGTTTTGCCGCAGCTTCAATTCGGCCACGCGTAGAGCGCTTGCCGTGGAAAGACCGGACCGCAGCTGGCGGTGAAATTCCAACATTAGCTTAGTGGTACTGGCGGATTCGACCGGCCACTGGCTAACAACCAGCGTTGGACAACCGGCAACGAAGAATCCCCAGGCTAACCCAGTGATCCCTTCCCCGGCAGTAATCTCCCCGCGAGCTGTTTCGCAAGCTGACAGGACCACTAGACGCGCACGGAGTTTGAGTTGCATGACCTTCCAGGTCTCGAGTAGACCGTCCTCTTGGTTCGAACTGCCCGGTGATAGCAAGATAAAGGAGTAAAGCGGATCACGATCACTAATGACGGCATGCGTCGCTAGTTCAATTATGTCGGCTGCTCTCGCTTCTGACTCGAACCGGGGCACGGTTGCTTCCGGCCCAACGAAAACGCGCGCGGAAGATCCATAAAGATCTCGCAGGGCAGAAGCTTCACGGGCGCTTTCCGGCAGTGGAACAAATCTCTGGCCCCGCAGATCGCCTGACTGAGCAGTTTGATTTGTAGCAGTGGGCAGCGTCGGATCAGCAAATACGAGCAGCGAATATTTTGGCGATTCGGTTTGTTTCAGTTGGTCCAGCGAGTGATGCATTTCTTGCAGCACCGCCAGCGACGGGGCTTGAGTGATGGCAAAATCGTCCAAAAGATAACGCTCCTCCGACTGCAAGGCTTGAAATGGAAGGTCCCACAACGGGCCGTCTGGGATAACGATAAGGTTCTTTATCCCCACAAGATTGGCGCGGACTGGCGTAAAGATGCGGTCATATATTGCCTGACTACTTTTTCTTGGTACGGCGTGCTGCGGGTTAGTGAGATCACCGCGAAACTCATTAACCAGTTTCTGTAACTCCGATTTGGTTATATCGATCGTAACTAGCGCCGGTGTCTTGGCGGCAAGAGTTAGGACAAAGGCATAGAGTTTGTCCTCGGTAGCGACATACTCCACCGCAGCGGTATCGGGATGGCGCAAGATGCTCGCTAGGTTGGCCATCCTGAAAGGGAGGCTGGCCTGTCGCTCTAACTGTGGCGCGCGCGCTCCGAGATTGGTCATAAAAGCCTGAATTTCAGCACGGGCATGCTGTCGCTTCTCCTCGAGATCAGCCAGCCGGGTTTCATCTGGCTTGCCCTTCTCGCGCTGGTTCAATACCTCTTTGTTAATCGCTGCTAAATTTGCACTGAGGTGCTCCAATTGGTCAGATTCATCCTTGGAGAGGTTCTTCCCAGTTGTGTGCCGCTGTTCAATGCATCCAAAAGCGCTCGCCCTTTGGCACGCTCGGCTTGGGCTAGAGCTTCTCCGAAATCGCCTTTGGCGATCAACACCCGTACAAGCCCATGATAAGCAACCATTTTGTCAGTCAGGAACCCGGCACCACCCTGGGCGCCACCGGATAAATCCAGGCGGATATCTTCGATCGTCGCGATTGCCTGCTGGAAAAATAGTTCCGCCCGGCGGCTATCGTCTTGCCCGAGCGCCACTTCCGCCTGGTTGCAATAACAGGGCCAAAGCAAGTCCGGAATGTCAATTTCTTCAGCGAGAGCCGCCGCTTGTTGGAAGGCAAGCTTCGCATCATCCAGCTTCGAGCTGTTTAAAAGAGTTTCACCTTCTTGGTGCAGCGCACGGATCATTCCTTCTTTGATGCCGTCGGCTTTGTAGAGGTCATAGGCCTCTCTGTATTTTGCCAGCGCATCATCGAACTGCCGCCGCTCTTGTGCGACCAAGGCAAGTAAGATGAGCGCTTGCGCCTTGGTTTTGCTGAGTTTCAGCTCATCAGCAATTTTCAGGCTTTCATTCCCGGCCGATTCAGCAGCATCGATTTTGTTCTCCGACAGGTCGAGGTCGCCGAGATTATTCGAAACTTTAGCGATGACCGCTCGGTCTTTCAGCTCTCTGGCGAGCGCCAGAGCTTGGTGATAGTAGTCCTCCGCTAACGCCAATTGGCGCTGCAGGTTATAGACATTACCAATGTTGTTCAGGGTCGCCATGCGCACTCTCTTTTTGTCCTCGGAATCGGGCAATTGGTTGAGGACGGCAAGCGCTTCAGTGTCCTCCCGAAGTGCTTCCCGGTATTTACCTTGCCACGCATAGGTGGCGCCTAAGCTCCTGTCGGCGTTGGCTTGCGCGGTGGGATCATGCAGATCTTGGGCAAGCACAATGGCGGTCTGTTGCACGGCGATGGCTTTCGGATAATCGCCCTCATCATATAAGTGTTGCCCCCGCTGGATCAGAGCTCTTAAGAGTTCAGTGGTCTCATGGTCCGGATACGTTCTGAGAAGGAGAAGGCGTTTCTCGGCGTCGCTCTCATTCTGGAGTGTCTGGACTAGCCGGTTGATGTCACCTTCGGCCGACTCCGCTACGAGCCGCTGATGGCAGAACAGAAGGGTGAAGAGAAGAATTGTGCTAGTTAGCCTTCGTTTTGAAATGTTACGCACGTAGAGCAGCATCGTCGCTGAATCGTTTGGCTTTCCGGATCTTGTACTCTTGCATCTGTTTCGAAGAGCGAAGCGAATCATACGGGGATGCCTAAGAAACATGAAAACAAATTCTCAACGCATCGGACTTACGAAAAAAGGCAAAACGAATTTTGACCTGCTAGTCGAATATTTGATAGAAGGTCGTTCAGGATGATAAAATCCAAGACATTTGTCTCTTTCGCCATCGGCGCCTCGCTATTCGCGGGAGTGATCAGCGAAGCTCGCGCGGAAAACCCTTTGGAATTCTTTCTTAAACTTTTCGCCCCGAAAAGCCAAGGAGCGCATCGCAACCAACCTGATACTACTACCCCTCCGATCCCGTAAGTAGCGCTCGCGATGCTAACTTATTCAGCTAGTTTTTTTCGGGCCGGAACCGAGTTGATCGCTGAAGCTGGCGCTGAATTAACAAAACTGCCGCGCCCCGAATCCGAAACTACCGACGATGGCAAACGAGGTGCGCTCCAGGATGTCCGGCTTTGGGGGTGTGAATTACAAAGAAGACAAAGCCCGCAAATGCTCGGCGAGCCGGCCGACTAAGACGGGGTTCTTCGCTAACTCAATGAACAATTGATCCCGGCTTTTGCGATCGAGTTGTCCTATCGCCAACAGGCGCAAACGAGCATCAAGCCCGGAATCGACTCGGTCGCTGTCTTTCTTTCGAAGTGAACGCTGCTGAGTTCTGCCCATACGTTTTGCTCAAGTATGGAGACGCGGAGACGCTGTTCACGTACTGGGTTATTTTCGTGATCGCCCTCGAAGACCAAGTAATCAGTAATCAGTAAGGAGCCAGGAGGACGGCGTATGGGCGTCAGCGCGAGACGCTCGAGCCAAGAGCGCGCTCGGAGCCATTGGGCTTTAGGTCTACGAAATCTGAGAAATAGGCCGAAGAAATTTTGGGTTGGGTCATCATCGGGGCACTACCCTTTCCCGCCGATACGTCCCGCGCGTACTCTCCTGGCTCCTGGATTCTGGCTCCTGGCTCCTTACTGATTACTGATTACTCATTACTGATTACTGACTCACTGATTACTGATTACTGTCCCGGCCGCAGCTGCTTGTGGCGAAAACAGGTAACCAGATGATCGTTTACCATGCCCACGGCCTGCATAAACGCGTAGCAAGTGGTTGGGCCAAGAAAGTGGAAGCCATTTGCCTTTAATCGCTTGGCGAGGGCCTGAGATTCTTCGCTCTGGGCCGGGATATCGGCGCCCGTTTTCCATCGGTTCTGCCGCGGTTTACCCCCTACGGTTTCCCACAAAAAATCCGACAGAGAGCCGGTCTCTTTGATGATCTTCGCTGAGGCTTTGGCATTTGCGATCGCCGCCACAATCTTGGCCCGATTTCGAATGATGCCTGGGTTAGCTAGGAGTTGTTCAATTTTCTTTTCATTGAACTTCGCTACGGCTTCGATCTCAAAATTCTTGAATGCCTCTCGAAACGATTCCCTTTTTTTCAAGATCGTGATCCAACTCAGCCCGCTCTGCATACTTTCGAGGACGAGCATCTCAAACAGGTGACGATCATCGAACGACGGCTTGCCCCATTCGTCGTCGTGGTAGGCAATATAAAGCGGATCGCTATTGCCCCAAGCACAACGCTTTTTCAAATCGGTTATCATGTCTGGATGGAGAATTCACCACGGAGCCACCGAATTCGCAAAGTAAAGAACAAGGTGAAGTGAATCCGGCTCGTAAGATAGTGGTGAGCGAGGGGTCGTGCCACGAATGGGATCCGCCTTCGCCAAGCGATTCGACTGAGCTCGCCGAAGTCCTACGGGCGCGACTAGCTCTATGGGACTAATGGGACTTATGATGCCTTAGACAGGCTGACTGTAGCCAGTCGCTTTTCACCTTTCACCTCTCACTAATCACCTTCCCCATACTCCGCCCATGAGCTGCTGGTCTCCCACACGCGCACTTTGATGATCCGGACAGCTCGGCGAAGCCGATATTTTTCCCTGGGGGTATCTGCATATTCGGCTAGTTTGTCTCGACAATGGTCAAATAGCCGTTTCGCAATGGCCTCGGTGGTAGGGTCGGATCCTTTAAAACCAACCACCCGGTCTCCATAGGACGCTTTGAAATCTGCGTACCTAAGATCTTCTGTATTCATGCACATCGAGTGATCAAGCCGATCCAGAAAATCCGCCACTAGCTCCTTAATGATCTTGAAGTCGCATACCATCTCGTTTTCATCGAGCTCATCGGCTTCCACCACAAACTCCACTTTCCGGGTATGGCCGTGCGGAAAAGCGCACTTGTCCGGATGCTTACTCAGCATGTGACCGCTTTCGATCTCGAAGCACTTACAAATCCGAAATGGCATACTAGAAGTAATACGAGGAGTACAAGGAGTACAAGAAGAGGAGCCAGGAGCCAGAATCCAGGAGTCAGAAGATCTTGGGCTAAGAACGCGTCGGACGGGAAAGCGCTGTTTTTGAAGCGATCAGCAGGTGAGTAGTCATTGACCAGAGTCGATTGATCCTCAGATTCCCGGATGCACGGAACACTCATTACCTTGACGAGCTGCCGCTTTTCCTCCCGGCACTTGCCCTACCCAGCACCTCCTGACTCCTGGATTCTGGCTCCTGGCTCCTCTTCTTGTACTCCTTGTACTCCTTTTTCCTTCAAGTGCCCTTGGTATTCCCAAACAGCTGAATGTGCAGCCGGTCGCAATATCTGTAACCGTGTCGCTTGCAGATATCGATCAAGGGCAAACTTCGTTGGCGGATAACGGCGGCATCTGTTCCTTCCGGCATTAGTAAGACCTTGCCGGGAACGATCTCGGTCCCTATCGCCGCCAGCAGATCCTGGATCTCGTCGAAGTCAGTCTCTGACGCCACCACAAACTTCAGTTGATAGTTATAGCTCTGAATCCAATGCCGAATAACCTCAGGCTGGAGACGCCGTTTTTCGTGCCGATCTCTCCAGGCGCCGGCTGCGGCCGCATCCGGAGTTGAGTTGCTTAGTTTAGGACTTAGCGAAGCCAAGTCGCATGGGATCCCTTCCGGAAGCACCGTCGCCGCAGTCTCGATGGTGATATGTTTTCCCAGGTCTCTTAGCTGCACGGTCAATTGATGAATTCCTTTTGCGATCATTGGCTCGCCCCCGGTCACTACGACATGTCGAGAGCCAAACTCGTCGACCTGGGCTATGATCTCCTCGATACTCATTTCTACCCCTTCTGGCGTCCATGAGGCGTATTTGGTGTCACACCAGCTACATCGAAGATTGCAGCCGGAGGTGCGAACAAATACGGAAGGTATCCCGGTTAATTCGCCTTCGCCTTGGATGGAATAAAAGATTTCAGAGACAAACATTACTGGGAGTATCGTTGGAAAGGTAGCATGGGTTTGCCGGCATCGGTAGTTAGCGCGGGTTCTCGGCTCTCCGATAATCGTCCTCGTCCTCGTCGTCGTCCTCGTCCTCGAGAACCTTGGCTGGCTACGCCTTTCCGCGTTCGATCTACTCTGGGCGTTGCATCAGCGGGCGTTCCACACATGCTGGGTAGAAAAGGCCCTTTCGAGGACGAGGAC
>WNFM01006773.1_pt1 | contig 10873 bp, 10 predicted proteins | sample 5400271 | NCBI WGS metagenome assembly WNFM01 (sample SAMN13153352, study PRJNA577476) | soil metagenome | isolation source: 60 cm saprolite on Douglas fir-dominated hillslope | place: USA:California | collected 2013-09-17 | reverse complement strand
TGGGTTATTCCATCCTCGCCGCATATTACGGCGATCCGTCTTCACTTTCCCAGACCGTCCGCAGCCAAATTCATGCCCTCGATCCGTCGCTCGCTATTTTCAATTCCAAAACAATTTCCGAGCAAGTTCGCGACGCTCTCTTTCTCCCCCGCCTCGCCGGTATCCTGTTTGGACTCTTCGGCATTCTTGGCATTCTGCTGGCCGCGCTCGGCCTGTACGGAGTCATGAGCTATTCGGTCAGCCGCAGGACACGCGAAATCGGCATTCGTGTCGCCCTGGGCGCTCCTGCAAACAACGTCCGCCGTCTGGTGGTCACTCACGGCCTGACGCTCGTTCTTATCGCCCTGCTCATCGGGTACCCGGCGGCATTCGCCGCCGCTAGGGTCGCGTCGTCATTTCTTTATGGCGTCCAGCCGCACGACCTGTTCACATTTGTCTTCGTTCCCATCTTCTTGTCGGCTGTCGCCTTTCTATCCTGCTACTTTCCGGCCCGCCGCGCGGCCCGCGTCGACCCCCTCGTCGCTCTCCGCTATGAATAATCTTTCAAATTCGGTCAAACTTTCTCTACCCTGCTCTCGTCTTTACCTGTGGGATGGCAACACGTTTCCTGTGGCATTCGCACAGGAGCAGCTGTATATTGCTGTGGTCATACCACAGGAGTGACAAAATATGGCACCTTCCGAGCCGAAACTTGACCTTCTCCAGGGCACCCTCGACCTCATGGTACTGCAAACGCTGGCCAGCCTCGGGCCGCAGCATGGCTACGGTATCGCTCGCCGTATTGAACAAGTCAGCGGCGACGCCATCCTTCTAAATCAAGGCACGATTTATGCCTCGCTGGTCCGGCTGCAGCAGCGCGGCTGGATCTCCGCCGAATGGGGTACGTCGGACAACAATCGCAAAGCCAAGTTCTACTCCATTACCAAGAGCGGCCGGAAACAGCTCTCCACCGATGTCTCTTACTGGCAGCGCCTCACCGGGGTCATCGGCCGGGTTCTGGCGATGCAAAACGAAGGAGATCGTCAATGACATTCTCGTTTAGGGAATCGTTTCTGCGTCTGCAATCGTTTGCGCGCAAAAAACCTCTCGATCGGGACCTGGAAGAGGAAATGGCCTTGCATCTCCAATTCGCCATCGAGGAAAATCTGCAAAAAGGAATGACGGCGCAGGAAGCCGAGCGCCAGGCGCGCATCAGATTCGGGGGCCCACAGCAATCGAAAGAAACGCATCGCGAATCCCGCGGTCTTCCCTTGCTGGACACGCTACTCCGGGATATTCGCTACACGCTCCGCACACTTTGGCGGGATCGAGCCTTCGCAGCAATCGCTATTCTCATTCTCGCTCTCGGCATCGGCGCAAACATTGCGGTCTTCAGCATCATCAATACGCTTTTGCTACGTCCGCTTCCTTTCGCCAATTCGAACGAACTGGCCTGGCTCGATTCCAATCGCGGGCTCGGCGGCCTTTCTTCCCTCACCTACAAGATTGATGTTTACGACGAATACGCCAAACAAAATCGCTCTTTCGAGCAAGTCACCGCCTACATGCCCTTTTTCGGACCCGGCGGATACTCGCTTACCGGCCGCGGTGAACCCCTCGCCCTTACAGGAGTTATGACCGACTGGAATTTCTTCCAAACCCTCGGTGTCCAACCGCAATACGGCCGCGCATTCCTCCCAGGCGAAACCGCAAAGGGCGCGGCACACGTCGCCATTCTCGACAACGCGTTTTGGCGGCAACATTTCAATTCCGATCTATCGATCCTCAATCAGTCGGTCACCATCAATAAACAGTCCTACACCGTCGTCGGCATCCTTCCGCCCTCGTTCGACTTCGGAGCTGCCTTCGCTCCCGGCCAGCGCATTGAGCTCTTCGAACCCTATCCTTGGGAAGACATCCGGCAATGGGGCAACACCGTTTTCATAATAGGCCGGCGCAAACCCGGTGCAACGGTGCAAAGCGCGCAAAGTGAAGCCGACCTGCTCTTGCCGCAAATGCGCGCCACTCACAAAGATTGGTATAGCAACTATGACACTCGGGTCTCCAGCCTGAGCGGGCACGTGCGCGGTAAACTGCGCGCTTCGCTGATCGTTCTGTGGTCCGCCGTGGGACTCATTCTTCTCATCGTCTGCGTCAATCTCGCCAATCTTCTGTTCGCACGATCTGCTGCGCGGTCCAAGGAATTCGCCACGCGCGCTGCACTCGGAGCTGGCCGCTCTCGCATCGTGGGCCAGCTGCTTACCGAGAGTGTGGTGCTTTCGCTCGCGGGAGCGTTGCTCGGGCTGGTTTTCGCGTATGGCATTGTTTCATTTGTGTCGCGCCAAGCCTCGCTGGCGCTTCCGTTGCTCAGCTCCATGAAAATTGATGGCGCCACGCTGCTGTGGGCGTTGCTGATGACGGCTCTCGCCGCAGTGCTCTTTGGTCTCGCGCCAGGCTTTCTGATAGCCTCGGCAAATTTGCGGGCTGGACTTGCCAGCTCAAGCCGTGGCTCCACCGAAGGCCGCCACTTTCATGGACTCCGCTCACTGCTGGTGATCAGCGAAGTTGCCCTTGCCTGTGTGTTGCTGGTCGGTGCTGGCTTGCTCCTGCGCAGTTTCTTGCGGGTGCTGGATGTAGACCTGGGCTTTCAGCCAAGCCAGGCTGCCGCGCTAACCATCAGCTACGACGATGACGGAAAGCCTGAGCACAGGATTCCCATCCTTCGGGAGATTCTGCGTCGAGCTGAGCTGGTCCCGGGCGTGGAAGCTGCTGGCATTTCAGACATGCTTCCGCTAGGTCGCAATCGCAGTTGGGGCTTCACTGCAGTGGGCCGCGCCTATTCGAAAGAGGATGGTCCGGACGTATATGACGCGTATATCCGCATCGTTACGCCGGGCTACCTCTCAGCGATGGGAATGAAACTTCGCGAAGGGCGCGACTTCGATTGGGCTCTCGACCGTCCCGACACCCAAAGCGCGGTGATAATCAACGAAGCCGCAGCCAAATTGCAGTGGCCGGGCCAGAATCCTATCGGAAAGCTGGTCAACTGTTGCAGCAAGGATCCCGGCGTGATCATTGGAGTAATTTCCGACGTTCGCCAGAACAGTTTGGAAGATGCCGCTACCCCGGAAATGTTCCAGTCGTACGCTCAGGCTGGCCCGGAAGGCTCCGAACTCGTCGTGCGCACCAAACTTCGCCCGGAAGTTCTTGGCCCGGCGCTCGCCAAAACCATGCGCGACTTTAGCCCAAATCAGCCGGTCGGCGAATTTCGCCCGCTGCAGCGGATCGTAGAAACTTCAACATCTCCGCGGCGCTTCTTCGTCATGCTGGTGGGTTCCTTCGCTACGCTCGGCTTGATTCTCGCCGCGCTGGGAATTTACGGAGTCATCTCCTACATGGTGACGCGCCAGCGTCAGGAAATAGGCATTCGCATGGCTCTGGGTGCCAGCCGCGGCAACGTTCTCTCCGACGTGGTAAACCGCACCCTGCGGCTGGCTTTCGTGGGCATTGCCATCGGCGCCGTTGTTTCTTTCGTCGCCGGAAAATGGATTTCTTCGCTGCTCTTTCAAACCGAACCGGGTGATCCGATGACCTTCGTCGCCATGTTCACCGTCTTCGCCTGCGTCGCGCTGCTCGCCGGCTACATTCCCGCCCAGCGTGCGTCGCGTATAGATCCACTGGTGGCCCTTCGCTATGAGTGAGGAGATGGCCTATGCTCGCTAATCTGCGCGCCCTACTTTCTCGGATACGAAATTTCTTCGGCGATTCTTCGCTTGACCGAGACCTCGACACCGAAATGGCCTCACACCTCCAATTCGCTATCGAAGAGAACTTGAAGCGGGGAATGTCAGAACAGGAAGCGCGGCGCCAGGCTCAACTCAGCTTCGGCGGCCAGCAACAAGCCAAAGAAAACCACCGCGATTCCCGCGGCTTGCCGTTTCTGGAATCCATTTCGCAAGACCTTCGTTTTGCTCTGCGGCTCTTCCTGAAAGCTCCTTCGTTCTCCGTTTCCGCCATTCTCACTCTGGCCCTCGGCATCGGGGCAACCACGGCGATCTTCAGCGTCGTCTACGGCGTTCTTCTTCGGCCGCTTCCCTATCCTCACCCTGAACGCATCGTTCGGCTCTGGGAGCAAAACTCCAGTGCCAATAGAATAAATTTTGACGATCCCAATTTCGAAGACATCCGCTCACAGTCCCGCGCTCTCACAGCCGTCGCCGAGTACAATTCCGACGTCGCGACCGTCTCGGGAGCGATTGAGCCGTCCCGCCTGACAGTTGCGGCTGTATCCCGCGATTTCTTCGATGCAATAGGCCTTCGCCCCGCGTTTGGCCGAACCTTCTCTCCGGACGAACTACGGCCGGGTGCCAGCGTGGCCATTGTCAGTCACGCATTCTGGCGTCAGTCTCTGAATAGCACGCGCGACCTGGCCTCCATTCAATTGAAAGTTGATTCCCGGCTCTTTCCCGTCGTCGGCGTAATGCCTCCGGACTTTCGCTTCCCCGACGACACCAGTATCTGGATCCCCCGCGAAATTTCCGAAAGAAATCCAAGCCGCTCTGCCCACAATTGGCGGGTCATCGCGAGACTGCATCAAGGAGTCCAGCCTGCCGCAGCCAGCGGCGAACTCGCGACGATTGCCAACCGCCTCAAACAGCAGTACGGCCAGGATACGGACATGTCCGGCGTTGCCTTGGAGCCCCTTCGCGATGCCATCACCGGCAATGTTCGATCCGCGCTATTCATACTATTAGGCGCTTCGAGTTCTTTGCTGCTGATCGCCTGCGCAAACGTTGTCAATCTTGCGCTGGCACAAGCCACGAATCGGGAGCGTGAACTTTGCACTCGCAGTGTGCTCGGCGCGGATCGTGTTCGGCTCATTCGCCAGTTTCTGACGGAAGCGTTTCTTCTGTCCTCCGCCGGAGGCGCTCTCGGCGTGCTCCTGGCTCATTGGGGCGTTGATGCCCTATTGGCTTTTGCTCCCTCCGGAATGCCGCGCATCGAGGACGTGTCGATCAACAGCGCCGTTCTGCTTTTCTCGGTTGGGACCGTTTCTTTGGTCGCCCTCGCCCTCGGTATTTTTACTGCGCTCCGGGCGGCGGCGATGGTCGGCCGCGGCGAAATGGCCCTGCAAGCTCGCGGACAAACCGATTCTCTGGAAAAACAGCGAGCCGGAAGGATTCTCTCTGTCAGTCAACTCGCCGCCACCCTGGTGCTTCTCGTTGGCGCCGGCCTGCTCGGAAAAAGCCTGTTGCGCGTGCTTTCCGTGGACCCGGGCTTTCGCACCGATCGCGTCCTCACCATGTCTCTGAACCTGCCCGCTGCCGAAAACAAAGCTCAGCGTGCCGTAGTGCTGTCGGAATTGTTTTCCCGCCTTCGCACCCTGCCGGGTGTAGAAGAAGTCGGCGGCGCCGGGATTGTTCCTATCATCGGACCGTACTTCCCCGATGGTTCTTTCGCTTTGATGGGCCCGGAAGATATCTCGCCTCGCACCCAGAATCTCATCAATCGCAGCATCGCAGGCGATCTCGAAAAAGATCCCGCTCTTATCGCCGAGTTCACCAAATTCTTCGATGATCTTTTTCACGATCGGTCTCGCCTGGGTCACGCCGACTATAACGTTGTCGGCGAGGGATATTTTCAAACTCTCGGGATTCCTCTTCTTCAGGGCCGCTTTTTCGACGGCCGCGATTCGCTTGACGCTCCGCACGTCGCTCTGATCAGCCAATCGCTCGCCGCCGAGAAGTGGCCGGGTCAGTTCGGAAATATGGACGGCGACGCGCGCCTGCTTACCATCGTTGGCATCGTCGGAGACATCCGCAACCAAAGTATTGAAGCCGCTCCTCACCAGACCGTTTACGTTGACTATAGGCAGCACCCAAACGTTACCCGACGTTTCACCGTGGTTGTTCGCACGTCCGCAAAACCCGAAACTTCGTTCACCGCGGTTCGCAACATCGTTCGGACCATCGATCCCGAAGTGCCGGTGGAACTCGGCACGCTCGCCCGCATTTTCTCCACCTCCTACGAATCGCGTCTATTTAGCCTGGTCCTCGTCGTCTGTTTCTCTGTTGTGGCGCTCCTGCTTGCGGTCATCGGCATCTACGGTGTCACTTCCTACTCCGTGGCGCGGCGCGGTCGGGAATTTGGTATTCGCATGGCGCTTGGTGCGTCAGCATCGCAAATCCTGGCCATGATTCTTATCCAGACGGCCGTCACTTCCCTGATCGGCGTCGCGTTCGGCGTTCTGGGTTCTGCTGCTCTGACGCGTTTGATTCAGTCCCAGCTCTTTGGTGTCAGTCCGCTGGACCCGGTGGTCCTTATCGGAGTTGCTCTGTTGCTGCTGTTAGTGTCGCAATTGGCCGGATGGATTCCCGGACGTCGCGCCAGCCGCGTCGATCCTGCTGTAGTGCTTCGTTATGAGTGAGCCAAACTCTATGGACATCGCCATACCACAAAATTCGCGGGCCAAAACAACTCGCCGGCTGCTGCTCGCGGCTGTTGCGCTGCTCCTGGTCACGGCGATCTCCTACGGCCTGACCCGCCTCCGCCCCGCCGCGCCAAGCGTTGACGGCGCTTCGCTTTTTTCGGACACGGTGAAACGCGGGGACGTGCTGCGCGCTGTTCACGGCACGGGCATACTGGTTCCTGAAGACATCCAGTGGATTCCCGCGCTGAACGCGGCGCGCGTCAGCAAAATTGTGTTGCATCCTGGCGCAACGGTGAAACCGGATTCCATCATTCTCGAGCTCAGCAATCCCGAACTGGAGCGCGACACGCTAGACGCCGAATACCAGCTCAAAGCCGCCGAAGCGCAATGCCAAAGTGTGAAAGCACAAATGGGCAGCGACATCCTGTATCAGAAAGCTGCGGCGGCCGCGGTTCGCAGCGAATATGAACAGGCAAAAATCCAGCACACAGTGGATGAAAAACTGGTCGCGCAGCGCATCGGCGCGGAAGTGACCGCGCAGCTTTCCAAAGTAAGAGAAGATCAACTGGTGATTCGCACGCAAATTGAAGAAGCGCGCGCGCAAAACGCGGAAGAGACTGCCGAAGCAAAGATCGCCGCGGAAAAATCCCACGTGGATCAGCAGCGCGCCCTCTACAATCTGCGCCGCTCGCAACTCGATGGACTCCATGTTCGTGCCGGCGTCAACGGAGTGTTGCAAGTTGTTCCCGTCGAAGTCGGACAAAGCGTGATGCCGGGAACGAACCTGGCGCGGGTAGCCGATCCCAAAAAGCTAAAAGCGGAAATTAAAATCGCGGAAACGCAAGCGAACGAACTGGTTCCAGGCATGAAAGCCACCGTCGACACGCGCAACGGCATGGTAACTGGAAAAGTTTCGCGCATCGATCCTTCGGTGCAGAACGGAACCGTCTCGGTGGATGTTTCCATCGACGGCCCGCTGCCGAATGGAGCGCGACCCGACCTCAGCGTTGATGGAACGATTGAAATCGAAAACATGAGAAATATTTTGTATGTTGGGCGCCCGGCATTCGGCCAGCCAGATACAACCGCAGGGCTTTTCAAACTCAATGAAGACGGATCGGAAGCTACGCGCACCACTGTAAAACTGGGCAGATTTTCCGTCAGCACTGTGGAAGTTCGCGAAGGATTACGCGAAGGAGACCGCGTGATTCTGTCCGACACTTCCGCTTGGAGCAACTACGAGCGGATTCGCTTGAAATAGTTTTTCACAATATCTTGTCCGAGGAGAACCATGACTCAGCTGATCAAAATGGAAAGCGTCACAAAAATCTTTCGGACGGAAGAGGTAGAGACGCACGCCCTTTCCAATATCGAGCTAACGATCGAACGCGGCGACTACGTGTCCATCGCCGGCCCATCGGGCTGCGGAAAATCCACTTTGCTTTCGGTGCTGGGCCTTTTGGATTCTCCGTCCGGCGGAAAGTATTTCTTGAACGGCAAGGACGTATCGCAAATTTCCGCCGCGGAGCGAACGCGGATTCGCAATCGTGAAATTGGCTTTGTTTTTCAGGCGTTCAACTTGATCGGCGACCTCACCGTTTACGAAAACGTTGAACTTCCGCTGACCTATCGCAACATGGGCGGCGCCGAACGAAAAGAGAAAACTGAGCAGGCGCTCGAACGCGTTGGCATGTCGCACCGGAGAAAGCACTTTCCCGCCCAGTTAAGCGGCGGTCAGCAGCAACGTGTAGCTGTGGCTCGCGCGCTTGCCGGTGACCCACTCATCTTGATGGCGGACGAACCAACGGGAAATCTCGATTCGCACAACAGCGAAGCGGTAATGCAGCTGCTCTCCGAACTCCACCAGAACGGCGCAACCATCTGCCTGGTCACGCATGACCCGCGCTACTCACGTTTTGCCGATCGCACCATTCATTTGTTCGACGGGCGTATCACCGCAGAGCCAGCGACGCTTAGCGTGGCTGGGTAGTCTTGCGCTGAGCACTTCATGCTTGAGCGCTCTGGTTCTCAGGCCATGACATGCCCATCGTTCCGTGGGACAAGAGCGGACCGCCTCGCAAGGCGGTCCCTGCAACGAGGCACCTGGCTCAAGCAGGCAAAAGGAGATGGGTGGAAACTAGTGGCCGGAAGCGACTGCGTTGAAGTCTTTGCGGGCGGCGACGGCAGAAAAATAGTTTTGTTCGCGCAGGCGGCGATAGATGTGGCCGGCGACGCCAGCAGCGAGCGGTCCCTTGATGTGGGAGCTGTTGCCACGAATCAGAACGGCAAGCGCGATTTTGGGATTGGCCTCGTCGGCGTAAGTCAAAAACCAGCCAACGTGGGAAAGCTGATCGGAGCAGGTGCCGGTTTTTCCGGCGGGAAGTTCGTCGCCACCGGCATCGTAGCTGCGCTTGCCAGTACCGTAGAGAACGGCGGCGAGCATGCCTTCGCGCAATTCAGGAAGCAGCGGGCCGATATTGAGTTCGCGCTTTACGCGGGGAACGAAGGCGCTCGACTCGGCGCCCAACTCGGGATACTGCAAATAATAGAGCGTGCCGCCGTTAGCGAAAGCGGCGGCGAGCGATGCCAACTGGAACGGCGTCATTTGAATGCCTTCGCCGAAACTGGACATGCGAGCCACGCCACCCTTGGCGGGCGGAGCCATCGGAAACGAGCCGGGACGCTCGTCCTGCAAATTGTAGCCGGCGAGTTCGCCGAGCCCGAGCAAACGCCCGTAACGGGAAACCGTATCGAAGCCCATGCGGCGGCCGAGTTCTTCAAAAAATTGGTTGTTGGAGTGGGCCATGGCGTCGGTCAAATTCATGTACTTGCGGCGGCCGACCTTAAGCATGGTGTCGCGAGTGATAACGTTTTCTTCGAGAGCGGCAAGTGCGATGGTGGGCTTGATGGTGGAGCAAGGAATGGCGCCGTCGGAGTAAGCGAGCTTTTGATTGACGACGGTGAGGATGCGTCCGGTGTTTGGATCGACGGCGACAACCGAACCGTTGTAACGGCCAAGAGCTTCGATGGCAGCAGCACGCACGATGGGATCGTCGTAGGTGCCAACGTCGCCGAGGGTTGGATCAACTCCCTTTTCGCGCGGGGCGCGATGACGAGAAGAGCGCAAAGGCTTGACGGGAGCTTTGGCGAGGCCTGGAGCAGCTTCGATGGGAAGCGGGCCGGCGAAACAGGCGGCGAGGAAGATTGCGAGAGTTGTTTTTCCCAGCCGGGTTATTGTTGACATTCGCCTTGTGCCTCAGAATCTAAAAACTTTGCGGGAGAATCGCGTTTTCTATTTTTTGATCAGGACCCCATCGTCAAGTCGAGAAAATTAATGACTCGCAAAATGAGACCGCCAAGCGCCGCAGTACTGTTACTGCACCTAATCGGCCAAAAAAGTCCGAAAGAAAACAAGGGACTTAGGTGCCAGATGGGGAAGGCAGGTGTTCAGAAACGAGACAACTGCTTCACATCGTGAGACATAGTTTACGGAAAGAAGGTTTGTTAAGGCAATAGGGAAAGAGGGCTAGTACGAGCTATGTGCTTTAGATTGAACGACTGGCCGGGGGTACAGGCAAAATTTGTCGGGATGGCAGGAAAGAAGGAAAGCGGACCGATCCTTGCAAACTCCGGAAACGGGGGAGTGCAGGTCAACACTTCGCTGCTGAGTGTGGTGCTGCACGATTAGCGCGTCGCGAATTGCTGGTGATCGAGGGCATGGGGAAGCGCTACGCGTAAGAGTCGGGAGCATCCTCACAGGCGACTTAGTTTAACGATGCGGGCTGTTTCGCGACAAAACTGCGCAGAAGAAGCTGACCATGATCGCGGCAGGACTGCGGCGCCCGGCTCTTGACGCGGCATGCGATCGCAATCGCCGCCAAGCACAAGGCCCGCGCAATGAGTGGAAGTTCTTGGGCAGACGGCTTACCGGGAACAATCGAGTACATCTTTAGAGCACCCACCTTCTCTCCACTATCGGTGGCGATGTCGGCCGAAAAGAAAACGTGAAGTCCAAAGAGCGCGGCACTTTCGGCGATTTCCCTAGCTCCGATGGAATCGTCACCGGACAGGGCGACCAGCGAAACCGTATTCCCGATCTGGCAGTCCAGCGCGTAACAGATTTCATTCAGTATTGTCGCTACTGGCACCCTTGCAGAAATCAACTGCAGTATGTGCCGCTCGGTGTTGAGCATATATTGCGTACTGTCTCCAGAATGGTGGCGCGATCCGCCTTTCCGCGAATCTTCGTCGGATCCATAGCCAGATTTATTCATCTGCCCCCCAAGTCGGTCCAGTTCAAATCGAAACTTGCGAATCGTTGTTGGCCGGGGAAAGGAAGCGGTCTTGTCAGGACACGATCCTTCGGCCCGGCTTTCTAAACGGCGTTTATGTGCTACAGAAACTACTTACTAGCGGCCATCACGATCGTGATCGTGATCTGGATGATGGTGGCGCCAATTCCAT
>WNFM01021501.1_pt1 | contig 10874 bp, 11 predicted proteins | sample 5400271 | NCBI WGS metagenome assembly WNFM01 (sample SAMN13153352, study PRJNA577476) | soil metagenome | isolation source: 60 cm saprolite on Douglas fir-dominated hillslope | place: USA:California | collected 2013-09-17 | reverse complement strand
CATTAATGGATTTTCAAATTTTATCCCTGATAAAATTATATTAAGTTTTTCGTTTGAGTAACGATGGTGGCGATAGGCAAATAGCTCCAGAAGCTTTAGATTAACGGGATTTAGTTCGGAGAAGTGAAGCATTTTCCTTGCATAATTATGCAAAGTTTCAGAATCAAGTTTATCTAAAACTGGCCTGACAAATTCTTTGTACATCTAATAATTCCCTAAAATTAGGGAAAGAAGTGCCATCCTCACATACATTCCATTTTCCATTTGATGGAAATAAACCGAACGAGGATCATCATCTAAAATATCGTGGTCTTCTTGTGTTCCCATCTCATGTTTTCTTGGAAGCGGATGCATAAGGATTGCATCACTTTTGGCATAAGAAAATACTTTAGGAGTCATGACAAAGCTATTTTTAATTGCTTCGTATTCCTCTTTGTTATCAAATCTCTCTTCCTGAATTCTTGTCCAATAAATTACATCGCTTTGAGGAAGTATATCTAATAAATTATCTGTTTCGTAAAACTTAAAACCTTTTGTTTGTATTTCATTAATTATTTCAGTAGGCATCTTTAAAGAATGTGGAGAAACAAATGAAAAATTCACATTGTGACCATTTTTGCTTGCTAGCTTTGTTAGTGAATGTACAGTTCTTCCATTTTTCAGATCTCCCACTATTGTAATATTAAGTCCATCAATTTTCCCTTTAAATTCCTCTATTGTAAATAAGTCTAAAAGTCCTTGGGTTGGATGTTCCCCAGCTCCATCTCCTCCATTAATTAAAGTCATTCTCCTACCAATCTTTTTACTTAATTTATCTAGATAATATGCAGCTTTTAAAGACGATCCTGCTTCGTGATGCCTTTGGACAATAATGTCAGCATAGCAACCCACTGCTCTAACTGTATCTGCTAAGTCTTCACCTTTAAGTACTGATGAAAATTCTATACCATTACTTGCCGCGATAACCTCTCCGCCAAGTCTCTTCATTGAGGCTTGATGGGACATGTCTGTTCTGGTGCTTGGCTCGTAGAAGAGAACTGCCATTAATTCCCCCTTACAAATTTCGAGTAGAGATTTTTTATTTCCGTTTTCCATTCTATTTTTGAATTCTTTAGCAATTGGAAACAAAATATCCAAGTCTTCTCTTTCAAATTGATCTATAGAAAGGATATGTTTATTTCTGAAGTCTCCGTTAATTCTGGAGCTTTCGAGAACTAATTGATTTCTTATTTCTGTTGGTGTTGCTTTAATTATTTCCATACCTTTTAATTACTAGCTCCTCTCTATTTTTGTAAGGCAAAACTTCTCCATCTTTATACACTATTTTTCCTCTAATACAAACCTCACGTACTTTGCCAGTTAAGAGATGGTCTCTATAAGGAGAATGCCCGCATTTGGTTTTAAGCTCAGACTCATCTAAATGATATTTCTTATCTAAATCTATCTTGGTATAAGTATCAGGATTATCTGGCAAATGAAATATTTTTTTAGGATTAGTACTGATCATTTCTACAAGTCTTTCAAGAGTAATTCTTCCTTCATTTACTGCCGTAAGCATTAAGGGAATTGTTGTCTCAAGTCCTGGAATTCCTGATGGGGGATTTGAAGATTCTTTCTCTTCTTTTGTGTGAGGAGCATGATCGTCAGCAATAACATCTATTACCCCATCTTCTATCGCTTTCCAAAGATAATTTACATCCATACGGGACTTAAGTTCTGGTTTTACTTTTCCATAATTTCCTAGATAGGGAAGGTCTAGAATTGTGAGTAGTAAATGGTGTGGAGTCACTTCACATGTAACTGGTAAATTCGCTTCTTTTGCTTTTCTTATTAAATCAACCTCTTCCTTTGTAGATACATGACAGACGTGTAATGGTTGATTATATTTTTGTGCCATATGAAGAGCTTTCGTTAAGCTTCCAAAATCTTCTTCAGCATGAACACATATTGGGCCAGGGCCTTTCCAATTTCTGAAATGATTTTCTAAATTCTCCAGACTTTTAATTTTTAAGTCCCCGGTGGTGTTGTCCATGTATGTTTTTAACGCACAGACATATTGCCCAAGCTCATTGATTGTTTCTGAGTTAGTATCAGTTGCACCAGCATAGAGCCCGATAATGCAATTAGCTTGGCTTTCTGCCTCCTGAATTTTTACGTCTAAAATCTCTTTACTTGTAAGTGGCGGCTTGGTATTTGGCATTACTAGAATTGTTGAGAATCCGCCAGCTAGTGCCGCCTGAGTTTCTGAGTTAATGTCTCCCTTATGGCTCTCGTCCGCCCCTCTTGCGTGAACATGGGCATCTATTAAATTATTGAAGATTTTTGTTCCGAATATTTCTTTGCTGCTTACTCTAGGAACTAACTTTATGTGTTTCTAGATTAGCTTGTCAAGTGGTATAACAGGAGCCTATGGTTTTTTTTGGAGCTCTTTTTCAAAGTCTCTTTCACTAATCTTAAATAAATTTTGAAAAGCTTTTTCTTGGTCGACTCCTGCTCCGACTAGTTGATAATATTTAAGTAAAAGAGAGTGATCGTTGTTTCCATGATCTTGAATTAATTTTTCAACTACGTACAAAGTACCATTTAAAGCTGCTTGAGTATCGTCTAAACCTTTGCCCAAGGTAAAAAGTGAACTTGGTGTGTGTATTTCCGATGGCGATATTGTGGTTTGATTAAAATATGCCTCCGATTCATCAACTGCTGAACTTCCATCTGGAAAACATGCGGCCCCCCACGAAAGTGGACTTCCATATAACAACCAATCAGGAATTTCAAATCTACCTTCAAAAACCCCAGGTTGATTCATATCTGCCCTAAGTCTAGCCTGATAGACTCTGAAAACTTCCCCAGCTATGTATATTTCTTGAGTGACTTTAGGATAAGCGAGCCATCTCTTAGAGTTTTCATTGGCCCATACACTATCGTCAAGTCCAGTATTTGGATAGTCTGGATTTTCCTCAAAGAACTTACGAGCTATTGAGTCTTTTGGCGAAAACTGTTGTTGGAAAGACAAATTATTGAAAACGACTATTTTTGCAGGTTTTGATTCTACCACTTTCAATAAATCATTTGGGAATTTAGAAATTGTTTGTTCTAATTCGCTAACTGTTGTTTTGTAGAATTTTTTCCTGTCATCGGAAATTGTTGGATCGATGTGAACTTCGAAAATAGAGGATGTTTTCTTCTCCGGACTTAGAGGAGCAAATGGTATTCCAATCATGACTCCAGCGGCAGCTAGAGGTATTGTTTTTAAAAACTCGCGTCTTGATGACATGATGGCCACTATATATGGACTCATAGAGAAAGTCAATTATGAGTTAAATCAAGGCTATTGTATAATAGGTTTGAGGCCCCATCGTCTAGTGGACTAGGACACCAGGTTCTCATCCTGGTAACCTGGATTCGAATTCCAGTGGGGTCACCAAATTTGATGCTTTTTGATTTCTTGACAAGGGGAAATAACGGGGTTAAACTACCCCTGTTAATGATTAATTAACACTGGAAATGAGAAGCACCTCCAACCTTATCAGCCTTCGCAAAGCATTAATTATTAAAGCGGTTTGAGCCTAGAGAAACTAATTATTTCTCTTTTATGATAAGAAGGAGGTTATTTTATTAAAAATGGACAATAGAAAAGTACAATTAACAAAAGAGGCATCAGTAGCTCTACAAAAGGAGCTGCGTGAGCTTAATGATATAAAGCGCCCAAAATTGGTGGAGAGGCTTTCTTACGCTATGTCTCAAGGAGACTTAAGCGAGAATGCTGATTATTCAAATGCCAAAGAGGAGCTTGAATTTTTGGATGGCAGAATTGCCGAATTGACAGCCGTTATTAATAACGCCACAGTCCTAGAAAATCATGTTAAAAGTGGTAAGGTTTCTGTTGGGACTAAAGTAACAGTTAAAGTTGGTGGGAAGTCTCAAGTTTTTATCATAGTTGGCGAATGGGAAGCAGATCCAGCCAGTAAAAAGATTTCACCTAGCTCTCCCCTCGGGCAAGTATTAATGGATAAGGCAAAAGGCGAGAAAGTTACCGTTGAAGCTCCAGCCGGAAAAGTAAGCTACGAAATTCTTGCTATAGAATAAGCTCGAAGTTATACTTGGGTATGGCAAGCAGGCTTTCAGTTATCCGTGAAGACAGAATTAAAAAACTAGAGGAACTTAAAAAGTTAGGAATAAATCCTTATCCTTCAAAGGTCGAATTTAAGATTGGCCCAATCTCTGAGAGCTTAAGAAAAGAGGGCAAAGAAGTTGCTGTTGCTGGGCGCCTGGGGAGCCTTCGCGAACATGGAAATATAATATTTACAGATATTTCAGATGAAACTGGGAAAATTCAGCTTCTATTTCAAAAGAAACAATTAGGCGATAAATTTAAAATCTTGAAGCTAATTGATTCAGGAGATTTTATAGCTACAAGTGGCAAAGTTATCAAAACCCAAGCAGGGGAGTTAACAGTTGATGTTGTTAAATTTCAACTGCTTACCAAATCAATTCGTCCTCTTCCTTCAGAATGGTTTGGATTAAAAGATGAAGAAGAGCGCTATAGACAACGCTATGTTGATTTGATTCTTAATGAAAATTTAAAAGAATTATTTCGTAAAAAAGCAATATTTTGGCAAAGTATGAGAAGCTTTTTAATCGAGAAAGGATTTTTGGAAGTAGAGACTCCTGTCTTAGAAAATACAGCAGGTGGCGCTGATGCAAATCCTTTTATGACTCACCATAATGCATTAGACATTGATCTTTATTTAAGAATCTCGATGGGCGAGCTATGGCAAAAAAGACTTATGGTTGCAGGGTTTTCAAAAACATTTGAAATCGGAAGACAGTTTAGAAATGAAGGAATTGATAGGGAGCACCTGCAAGACTACACGCAAATGGAATTTTATTGGGCCTATGAGAATTATGAGGCTTCAATGAAATTAGTTGAAGAATTATATAAAGACGTTGCTAAGAAAACTTTTGGAAAACTTGAATTTGAAATAAATGGTCATAAAGTTGATCTTTCTGAAAAATGGGAAAAAATAGATTATGTAGAATCAATCAAAAAACATTCTGGAATTGATATTAGTAAAGCATCTCTAAGTGATATGCAAAAGAAATTAAAGGAATTAAAAGTAGAGTTTAGCCAGAAAGATGACAAACCAAGACTCATTGATTTACTTTGGAAAGTAGTTCGTAAGACGATTCCTGGGCCTGCATTTTTAATAGGTCATCCAGTTGAGATTTCACCTTTGGCCAAAAGGATGACTGATAGGCCTAATTTTGTGGAAAGGTATCAGATAATTTTAGCGGGGAGCGAAATGGGGAATGGATACTCGGAGCTAAATGATCCAATTGACCAAAAAGAGCGATTTGAAAAGCAACAAGCGATGAGGGATAAAGGAGATGACGAAGCTCAGATGGAAGATCAAGATTCAAGATTTTGTTAGTGCCCTTGAATATGGAATGCCTCCAGTAACTGGTTTTGGGGTAAGTGAGCGCTTGTTTTCGTTTTTAGCCAATCTTCCCATTCGTGAATCAGTATTATTTCCACTCCTTAGACCTGAAAATAAATGACAAGAGAAGAAGCTTTAAAGCTACTATACGAGAATATGCAGTCGCCGAACTTGAGGCGTCACTGTTTGTCAGTTGAAGCTGTGATGCGAGCATTAGCTAGGAAATTTAAAGAGCCAGAAGAGAATTGGGGAATTGCGGGGCTTTTGCATGATGCAGATTACGAGCTTACAAAAGAAAATCCCAAGGAGCACACCAAAAAGGTATTAGAGTGGTTATCAAACTTTGACACTGGAGATGACATTAAAGATGCAATCCTGGCTCATGGCTGGGGTTATGTAGAAGGAAACCCAGAACCAAAAACTAAGATGGAGTGGAGCCTTTATTGCTGTGACGAATTAACAGGATTTATTGTGGCAGTTGCATTAACTCGCCCCAGATCCTTTGCACAAGGGGTGAGCCGGGAGCAAGTTGGGCAGTGTGAAGGAAGGCTAAATATTCCACTTCCCGAATTTATGGAAATTGCATTAGTTGCGATGCAAGGAATTGCTCCACAATTGGGATTGTGACATAGGAACTGCTTCAATATTGTATACTCGATAACTGTATGGAGATAATCAGACGCTTTTTAAATAGAAAAGTAATTACCCCTAATTTATCAAGTGAGACAAATCACCTGTCGCACTTAGAGCAACAAGCTATAGAAATTCCAATACTTCCTTTTAATCAAAAAGGGATGAATATTGCCCAGAGAGAGTTAAAGTGGAGAGAGTGGGCAGAGAAGTTTTTACCGCTATACGCTTTGTCGGATAATGACACTAGAAAAAAGGCGCACGATACTCTTCTTAGACATAGACCGCTAGAAATAATCGATTCTTTAGTAGCTACTTGGGAAGTTGGCGAACATTCTCAATATAAAGAATTAGTACCAAAATTTTTTAAAGAGATTGCGACGTGTTTTGTTACACAGAAAGAAAGTGGATTCTCACGAGACCAGCTGGATTTTTTGTTATATTTAAACAACAGATCTTCTATTCCTGGTGATTTGAAAAAAGATTTTCCTAAGCCCAGTGAAAGGAAGGATAACACTTTTAATGTAATACAAAGTGAGACAACCTCCCATATAATCTTGAGTCGATTACTAAATTCAGATTTTCCAGATGATGATACCCAGACGCTTATGGTTTTATTAGAGAGAATTGCAAAAGATGAAATGCGACTTCCTAGTGAATCTAAATTTACTCGACAAGTTCTGCGTAAATATCGTGGATCTAGAGGAGTAAGAAAATTGTTAAAGGAAATTCATGAAAGCCATAGTGAATGGGCAAAAAAACAATCGCGTGACTGGAGAGGTAGAAAAAGATTATAATAGGAAAATGCTTGATATAAACCTGATTCGCGAGAATCCTGAGAAAGTTAAAAAGGGTGTTGCTTCTAAAAATTTTGATACAAAGCTTGTGGATGAAGTAATAAAACTGGATGAGAAAAGAAGAAAACTTATTGGGGAAATTGAGGAGTTAAGAGCTAAAAGAAATGAAATTGCAAAGTTGGGTAAAGCATCAGACGAAGGAAAACAGGTAAAATTAAAACTTCAAAAAATTGAGCCGGAATTAAAAGAAACTGAAGAAAAATATTTAGTTCTTTTAAATAAAATCCCCAATCTTCCAGCAGAAGATGTCCCAGTTGGCAAAAGCGAGAAAGACAATATAGAAATTAAAAAATGGGGCAAGGAAACTAAATTTGATTTTAAACCAAAGGATCACTTGGAACTTGGAACCAGTTTGGGAATATTAGACTTTGAAAGTGGAGCTAAAGTAGCCGGGTCTCAATTTTATTATTTAGTAGGAGACGGGGCACTTCTGGAGTTAGCACTTATTCAATTTGCAATTAATGCTTTATCTAAAGAAGATTTTAAACCAATAATTACTCCTGACTTGGCAAAGTCAAGATATTACTTGGGAACGGGCTATATGCCACATGGAGATGAAGCTCAAACTTATGAAATAAAGGATAGCGATTTGGGGTTAATTGCTACATCTGAAGTGACTCTGGCCGGAAGACATGCTGATGAAGTTATTCCAAAAGAAAATTTGCCCATAAAATATGTGGGTTATTCACATTGCTTCAGGAGAGAGGCAGGGGCGTATGGAAAGTATTCAAAAGGGCTTTATAGAGTGCACCAGTTTACAAAAGCTGAAATGTTTATATATTGCACGCCCGAGGAGTCTAATAAGCTTCATGATTATCTTTTAGATGTTGAAGAAAAAATTTATCAGGAACTGGAGATTCCGTATAGAGTCTTAAAGCAGTGCACCGGGGATCTTGGAGCAATTGCTGCTAGAAAATATGATATTGAAGCCTGGATGCCAGGACGGGATGAATATGGAGAAGTTACTTCAACTTCAAACTGTACAGATTACCAAGCAAGAAACTTAAATATTAAATATAAAGGGAGTGATGGAAAGAATGAATTTGTACATATGCTAAATGGTACCGCCGTTGCAACATCTAGAGTTATAATTGCAATCCTTGAAAACTATCAGCAAAAAGATGGAACAGTCAAAATTCCCAAAGTACTTCAAAAATGGATGGGGAAAGAAAGGATTGGTTTTTAAAAGTGATTGGTGAAAGAACTGTTGATCTTTGGCTTCTAAATTTGTAGAAGAAATTTGTCCTGGGTGTGTTTATAGAGATAAGGATTTGTCTGGAAATTTTGGTTGTATGGTTAAAGATTCTGAACAAGTAGTTGTAGATTATTTGGAAAATAACGGATGTTTGGCGGCTGCAGTTAAAGTTACTGATGGCTCTGGTGAAGTTATTCCAGTAAAGATGGACCAAAACGGGATTAATGTGATCGGCGTTCCCATTGATGGTCGTGAACATATGGAGAAATTAATGAAAAATAAGGGTGGTGTTTTGGTTTATGAATTTAGCCAATCTCTTAATAAGGAATAAAATTTTAGAAGAAGTACAGTCTTCAGTTAATGGCAAGCTCACTGTCGTAAAAGATTTAACCTGGGGAACTTACATTAAAGCTGGTGGACTAACTCAGTCAGGCGGAATTTTAACAGCTGTTTGGAAAGAGACTCTTTCAAAAGTTCCTAAAGAAAAAGGTAATATTTCCAACTGCTTGATCTTGGGTCTTGGAGGAGGAAGCCTGGCCAGTTTAATTTTAAAAAGCTATCCAAACACGAAGATAACTGGAGTTGATATTGATCCACTAATTGTTGGTTTGGGAATTAAATATTTAGATCTTAAAGAAGATAAAATTCAAATTAAAATTACAGATGCTTATAAATTTAAAAGCATTGATAAATTTGATTTAATCTGTATTGATTTGTATTTGGGCGATAAATACCCAGAAAAATTTGAGGATCTAAAATTCTTGAAACGAGTTAAAGGGATGCGATCTCCAAACGGCATCGCTATTTTTAATAGATTATACGGTCCCGACAATCGGTTAAATTCAATTAAATTTGGTAAGAAACTTGAAAAAATCTTCGCTCATGTTGATTATATATTTCCGCAAGCAAATTTGATGTTGCTCTGCTACAATTAGGTTCGTATTATGGCCAACATTTTTTCAAAAATCCTTGATGTTAATGCACGGGAGATTGATGAATTTCGTAAAATTGTAAAGGAAATTAATTCTTTTGATAAAAAATATCAAAAATTAAAAGATAGTGATTTTCCCAAAAAAACATCTGAGTTTAAAAAGAGAATTTCAGATGCAGCTGATACTGAAAAAGCTTTAAAGGAAATTTTACCTGAAGCTTTTGCACTTTCCAGAGAAGCTGCTTGGAGAGCAATTCGTCAAAAACCATTTGATGTCCAACTTGTTGCCGGAATTGCACTATTCCGTGGACGAGTTGCCGAACAAAAAACTGGAGAAGGAAAAACTCTTTCGGCAGTAGCGCCCTTATATCTTAGAGCATTGGCTGGCCATGGCGCTCACTTAGTGACCGTTAATGATTATTTGGCTCGTCTTGGAACTGGATGGAATGGTCCCATTTTTGATTTACTTGGATTAACTATCGGAACTATTGTACAAGAAAATAAATCATTCATTTTTGATTTAAAGTATTCCGATAAATCTCATGGAGATGAGCGACTTGCTCACTTAAGACCGGTTGAACGGAAGCTTGCTTACGAAGCCGACGTTACATATGGCACTAATAATGAATACGGATTTGATTATCTACGCGACAATATGGTCCAGACACTTCCTGAAATGGCCCAGCGTGGGCACTACTTTGGAATTGTTGATGAAGTTGATTCAGTTTTAATTGACGAAGCAAGGACCCCGCTTATTATTTCAGCTCCAGACACAGAGCCCACAGATAAATATTACAAATTCGCAGGCTTGGTTGAAAAATTGGAACCAGTTGATTATATCGTTGATGAAAAAGTAAAAGGAGTTACTTTGACTGAAGGTGGAATTGAAAAAGTTGAGAAAATAATGGGTGTAGATAATTTGTACGAGAAAGACTTTAATTCAATTCACCACATTGAAAATGCACTTCGCGCTCGAGCGCTTTACTTGAAGGACCGCGAGTACGTTGTTCGTGAAGGAGAAGTTGTAATAGTAGATGAATTTACAGGTCGACTTATGGTAGGCCGCAGATGGAGCGATGGGCTTCATCAAGCAGTTGAAGCCAAAGAGGGTGTAACAATTCAACAAGAAAGTAAGACTTTGGCAACTATCTCATTTCAAAACTACTTCAGAATGTATGAGCATTTATCTGGAATGACAGGGACAGCTTCAACTGAAGCGCAGGAGTTTAAGAAAATTTACAAGCTTGATGTTGTCGTAATTCCAACTCATAGACCAATGGTAAGAAAAGATTTGGGAGATGTAATTTACAAAACAGTCCAAGCCAAATATGAGGCCCTCGCAACTGATATTAAAGATAGAAATAAAGAGGGGCAGCCAGTATTGGTTGGAACTACATCGATTGAAAAAAATGAGATCATTGCTACTTACTTAAAAAAGATGAAAATTAAACACAATGTCTTAAATGCCAAAAATCACGAAAAAGAAGCAAGTATTATTGCTCAAGCTGGAAAGCCTGGGGCAGTAACAGTTGCCACCAATATGGCAGGCCGTGGTGTTGATATTATTTTGGGGGGCGCTATGCCAGATAAGCCGGCAAAGCTGAGTAATGAAAATTTTTTAAAGTCCAGTATATATAAAAATTGGCAAAAAGAGCACGACAAAGTTGTCGGCTCGGGAGGCTTACATGTAATTGGAACGGAAAGGCATGAGTCAAGACGTATTGATAATCAGCTTCGAGGAAGATCTGGTAGACAAGGCGATCCGGGCTCTTCTAGATTTTATTTATCTTTAGAAGATGATTTAATGAGAATCTTTGGAGGCG
>WNFM01000427.1_pt1 | contig 10874 bp, 10 predicted proteins | sample 5400271 | NCBI WGS metagenome assembly WNFM01 (sample SAMN13153352, study PRJNA577476) | soil metagenome | isolation source: 60 cm saprolite on Douglas fir-dominated hillslope | place: USA:California | collected 2013-09-17 | reverse complement strand
GCGCCGCGCGAAACCAACGACTGAGAAACCCGCAGGTAGCGGGTGTTCCAGCGCTAAATTGTAGAGCGCTGGCAGTAGTTTTCTGTGCGTCAGATCCCCTGTTGCTCCAAAAATGACCATGGCGCAAGGTTCAGGGCTGTGTTTAATACGTAACCCCTCGCGCAAGGGATTGGGAGCCTCGACTACACTATGTTGAGGCATTTGTAATTCTGCCTTTCCTAAGGTATTCAAACATCTGATTGCTAGATATCTGCGCTTCGTGCCGCACTGGCTGGACGTTTTCGACGTATCACGCTCATTTATTATATGTAATTCTTTCTCAAAGCGCAAACACTAGCTAATAAAGCGTTTGCACAAAGCCATAGGGCTCCCAATTATTATACACTGTGAAGTTTCGCATGCATCTCGTTATGGTCCTCGGCCGGGAATCAGGTTAAAATATTGGGAGGCGCTCTAGAGGCAAGATGGATAGCTGAAGGAGCAGCGATGGTCCTTCAGCTATCCATCTGGTGTGTATGGCTCTCTTATCCCGTCTTCATGGCCTGTCCGCCACATCAGCGGGCGCCGGTCTGCTCTATGATGGCCTGTTTCTTGCTTTCAATACCTTGGAAGAGCTCATGGAAAGAGTCGGCGAACTTTTGCACTCCCTCATCCAGCAGTTGCTGGGTAACCTGGTCGTAATGGATGCCAATTTCCTCGAGGGCTGCAAGCTCCGCCTTAGCCTGCGGGATGTCGTCCTCTATGCTCAGGCGGACTTGTCCGTGGTCGCGGAAGTTCTCGATGGTCTCAAGCGGCATGGTATCAACGGTATGGGGGCCTATCAGTTCCTCGGCGTAGAGCACATCGCGATATGCGGGATTTTTGGTGCTCGTGCTGGCCCACAGAGGTCGCTGCGGCTGTGCCCCGCTGTGTTTGAGCGTTGAGCGTCTCGAAACGTGGTGTGCCGAAAATGCGTTTGAAATCCTGGTAAACCAGGCGAGCATTAGCAATAGCGGCTTTTCCTTCGAGGGACTTTAGCATCTGTTGTTCGGCGCTGTCGCTAGTAGCTTTGATCTTGTCTTCCAGCAATTTGTCGACCAGGGTATCGACGCGGCTAACAAAGAAGCTGGCGACCGAGGCGATGTGGCTGATGTCCTTGCCTTCGGCATTACGATCTTCCAGGGCGGTGAGAAAGGCATCAGTAACCTGGCGGTAGAACTCGATCGAAAAGATCAGCGTAATATTGACGTTGATGCCCTCGGTGAGAGCCTGCCGAACGGCAGGGATCCCCTCCTGAGTTGCCGGAATCTTGATCATCAGGTTTGGGCGATCCACCATTTTCCAGAAACGGCGTACCTCAGAGATCGTACCTTCAGTGTTGTGTGCCAGGTCGGGTGAAACTTCGAGGCTTACGAAGCCGTCCTGCCTGTTTGTACTGTCGTAGATGGGGCGTAGTATATCGGCTACTGTGCGAATATCTTGAAGGATGATCGCTTCGTAGATCTCGTTTGTGCTCTTCCCTTCCTTGATGAGCTGTGTGATCTGCGCATCATATGCATCACCATGGCTGATAGATTTCTGGAAAATGGTGGGGTTTGCTGTGACACCTACTACACCATCTTCGTCGAGCAGTCGTTTGAACTGACCGGAATTGAGCTGTGACCGGTCAATGTTGTCGTACCAGACGCTTTGCCCTAATGCTTTCAGTTGAATCAAAGGATTGGTCATCGGTTGTCTCCTTTACGGTATTTCCCATAAGAGATATCTATACTTACACATGTATTGTGTACGATCGGACGCAATACGTTACTCTCGATTTATACTACCTTCATGATAACATCTAACAACAGTGCAGTACAAATTCTGCAATAATTTAGGCTCTACGTCCTTCGGGGTGAAATACGATGCACATTCATGTTCCTTTGCTGGCTTTCTCTTGCAGCTCGTACAACTTACCGATCGCTTCAATGGGGGTTAGTTCATCGATGGCTAGCTGTTTGAGTTCCTCGATCAAGGGATGTTGTCCGGCGGAGAAGAGCGTCATTTGCGTGACTGCAGGCACCTTTATCTCTTGCATTGCCTGGCGACGTGCCTTCGCATCGCCTCTTTGTTCCAACTCCGCCAGGATCTCCTCGGCGCGGTGAATAACCGGGCGAGGGATACCTGCCAGTTGCGCCACGTGTACGCCGTAGCTTTTGTCAGCTCCGCCTGGCACGATCTTGTGCAAAAACACGATGTGCCCTTCCTCTTCTGATACGGCTACGTTCAGGCATTGGACGCGGGGCAGCATCCTGGCTACTTCGACCAGTTCATGGTAATGGGTGGCGAACAGCGTACGCGCTCCGCAGCGCCGGTTGTTGTGCAGGTATTCAACGACTGCACGCGCAATTGCGAGCCCATCATAGGTGCTTGTACCGCGCCCGATTTCGTCCAGGATGACCAGGCTGCGCGGTGTGGCATGATGCAGGATGGTAGCCGTCTCAACCATCTCCACCATAAAGGTGCTCTGGCCCGTTGCCAGGTCATCCTGCGCTCCAATACGTGTGAAAATACGATCTACCAGCCCGATCCTGGCTGCTTCAGCCGGGACGTAGCTGCCGATCTGGGCCATCAGGACGACGAGGGCAACCTGGCGCAAATAGGTTGACTTGCCGGCCATGTTGGGGCCGGTGATGACCAGGATCTGCGCGTCCGAGGTGGAGAGCTGGGTGTCGTTTGGGATGAATGGAGTCTCCACCTGCGCCTGCTCGATGACGGGATGGCGGCCAGCTACGATATGAATGTTATCTCCATCGTCAAGTTGTGGGCGGCAGTAGTTATGTTGTGCAGCCACTTCAGCCAGGCTCAGATACACATCGATCTCTGCAAGTGCATGGGCGGTATGTAGCACACGCTCTGCAGCTTGAATAGCTACCTCTGCACGCACTTGCGCGAACAACTCGCTCTCCAGTTTGCCGATCCTGTCCTGTGCATTCAGAATCAACGACTCGTACTCTTTCAGGTCAGGGGTGATAAAACGTTCTCCCGTAGAAAGTGTTTGCTTACGTATGTAGTCGGCGGGCACGCGACTAAGCTGTGAGTTCGATACCTCGATGGAGTAGCCGAAGACCTTTGTGTAGCCGACTTTAAGCGTAGTAATACCCGTACGTTTGCGCTCTCGCTGCTCCATTTCCGCGATCCATTTTTGCCCGTTCTGTGAAGCCTCCTTTACCTGGTCGAGCTCGGCACTGTAACCAGGTTGTATCACGCCACCCTCGGATACACTCAATGGGGGCTCAGCTACAAGAGCAGACTCGATCAGGTCTATGACATCCTTGTTGTCCGCGAGTCCTGCTACCAGGTGTACCAGGGATGGCATAGAGACATCAGCGTCCGTGGGCAAGCTCGCTCGCACCTCGGCAGCGGCACGCAGGCCACTCACCAGTGCCACCAGGTCACGGGGTGTAGCAATGCGCTGGCGCACACGATTAATCAAGCGCTCAATATCTCCGGCTTTCTTCAAAGCCTCTACCAGCCTTGCCTGCGTCAATGTATCGGTCAAGAGTTCGCTGATGATCTGCTGGCGGCCTTGCAGTTTCGCAATATCGAGCAGTGGTTCGCTAATCCAGCGCCGTAGCAGCCGGCCTCCCATAGGGCTGCGCGTCTTATCCAGTACCCATAAAAGCGATCCCTTGACGGAGCGGCTACGCCCGCTCTCAAACAGCTCCAGGTTGCGCCGTGTATGGGCATCTAGGGTCATAAATTCGGCGGTGGAGTAGGTTTCCAGCGAGGTCAGTTGGCGCAGTAATCCTTTTTGTGTCTCCTGACAATATGCCAGTACGGCCCCGGCCGCACGTATAGCCAGTGGGAGGTGTGCGCAACCAAAACCCTCCAGCGAGGCAACCTCAAAATGTGAGAGGAGGCGATGCCGCGCGTCCTCCTCTGTGAAGTAGCGAGCGTCGTAGGGAGTGACATGACCAGCAATTCCTGTCAAGAGCCGGACAAGGGGGACAATGTCATCTTCATCATCATCGTCGTCATGTGAGGACGGTGATTGTGGATCAGCGAATGTGTTGTGCGTGATGGCCATGGTCGCTTCTATACCGGCATTGGGATTGCCGTTGTTGCCAACTTTGGTCACGGGCTTCTCAGTCATTATGGTAGCCAGCCAGCGTCGCTTGCGAGATGCTGCGCCCTGGGAGCTATAATGAGCTTCGACGATCACCTCGGCGGGGCCGACACGCGCTAATTCCTGTTGCAGCGCCACTTCCGGTTCGTGTGTACTGAATTGGGTCGCAGCAAATTCGCCTGTAGTGATATCAACATATGCTATGCCTACTGCATCGCGCCCTACAACGACGCTCGCGAGGAAATTGTTGCGTTTCGCTGCCAGCATGGCCGGATCGATCACGGTACCAGGGGTGACGATGCGCCAGGACTTCGCGGTCCACCAGTCCTTTTGAGAGCGCTGGATCGCTTGTCTGTTCGCAGACAGCTACGCGATAGCCTTTGCTCACCAGCCGTGCTATGTAGCCATCGGCGGCGTGGTGCGGAATGCCAGCCATGGGCGACTTTTCACCTCGCCCGAAATCACGACGGGTCAAGGCGATTTCGAGTTCGCGAGCTATGATCTCGGCGTCCTCATCGAACATTTCGTAGAAATCGCCCATGCGAAAGAAGAGAAGCGCGTCGGGATACTGGCGTTTGATCTGCAGGTATTGTGTTCGTACCGGGCTGTGTATGGGATGTTCTTTCAGGTAGTCTTCAAATAACACTGTGTCGTACCTCTACAGGCCTTCTTTACTTGGTGAGTTGGCCGGCTTTTCAATGGCTATCGTGTCGCTTACGCTTGCACCGCCCCTACAACTCCAACATCAGTATATCAAATCGGATGCAAGAAATATAGCGTATCTCTGCCGGGCGCGTTATTGGATGTTGACATATGCAAGCCTATTACTCTTTGGCGTTGATTTGCTTTTCTAAGCTCTTCTTGTATATACTCTCGAAAAGTCCTAAATGAGGAAATACAGCCTGGCGGTGGGTTTATCATCAATAGGTAACGTGGCTGTAACATCTTTTCCAGTAAGGAGGAGACTGTGTTCTATATCGTGCTCCTGGTAATTGTGCTGTTAGGCGGGACGCTTACTGTGCTGGTGATTGAAAATATATCTTCTTTTGCTACGGTTGCGCAACTGTCTTTCTTCGTTTGGCAGACACCTCCATTACCAATAGGTTTGTGGCTACTGATCTCGTGTTTGTTCGGAGCGTTGTTGCTGTATATAGTCTCGGTAAAAGTAGCGTTGCAGGAACGCCGTGAACTGCGCTTGCTGCGCCAACGAGTGGCGGAACTTGAGCGATCACAAGCACAGGTACAGGCGAGGGGACCGCGAGGTCCCATGCAGGCTTTTCCTCCTCCGACTGTGCCTATGCCCGGCGTATCAACCGGCCCCTTGCCACCTTTGCCTGAACAATGAGCCTGCATGAGCCTGGCTTACTGGTAGCTGTCGTCAATTACAGGCTCAACTATCTCCAAATACTTTTTAGCAAGCGTATGATGAAGTTGGGTCGTTTTTCTACCACAGTGTTTTGTGGAGGTTGCGCACCGGCTTGTGGAACGCTGACCCGAATGTTTGCCTCATGTTTCTCGCTCTCAAGAGAGGACGCCTCGGATGGTGCAGGCTCTTCAATTTGCGCTGGTGGCTCAGGTGATGAAGTAACATAGGATTCTTCAGTAGCAGGAGCCACTTCGACAAACTCTTGTAAAGCGGATTGTTCATTTATAGCTGGTTGCTCACTAGCAGAGATAGAGCTGCTCTCGGCAGAAAGGGGTTCTTCGAGAGTGGTATCCTCCTGGGGAGGAGGTTCTGTGCTCTCGGAGGCTGGTACCTCTACTTCAGATGCAGGTACAGGGTACTCCTGGGCCGCAGCCTGTTCAGTGCCAGAAACTGCAGTATTTTCGACCGAAAGCGATTCTTGAGGGCTGGCGTCCTCCTGTATACCAGGTTCTGCCTTGTCAGAAGAGGGTATACCGGCCTGTTCGTCGCTAGAAGTTGAGGGAATTTCGACAGCAACAGGTATGTCCTCGTCAGCAGAGGTAGATGCGGGCTCTTCAGATGACGGGGGTGTGACTGCCGGTTGTTTGAGCGTTGTTCCCGGCATTGATACTTCGTCTTCAGCCTCATCGCTGCTGAGCTTTTGCAGGAGTAGCTCTTCGGTGGTCCCGATTACTTCTTCTTCAACAGCAATGGGTTCTTGAGCCGGAGATGATGCAGTGGGTTCTTGGATCGAGTCGATCCAGTCGTAAGCGCCCTCTAACGCAAGGTTACACCATTGCGTATAGTCATCGCTAATGAAGTCATCGAGTTGCTCGCAGTAATCGAGGCGCTGCATCGTCTGATCCAGCCAACTTTCGCCGCGCTCCAACATACGATCGAGCAGATCGATATCGCTCACGCCATTTGCTTGCAGCCTGGCCAGTGTTGCGAGAGAGATGGCTGATGGATGGACCTCTTGCATGTGCTCTGTATTTTCAAGTATTTGTAGCTGCAGGGCGTCGATCTGAGTTTGTAGAGTTGCAATCTGCTGTTGCAGGTGCCACCGTTGATAGCCAGCATGAAACTGCTCAATGTCGCGCTGGCTCAGCCTGGCGAAAATCTCATCGACAATACGAGAGTTACTTTGCGGGGAGGTATTATTCATGAGGATTCTCCTCCTTGTCCTCCGCAGTCTTGAGTGTGGTGGAGGATTGACGTCCCCAGCGTTCTATCCAGCGCTGCACGAGGCGGTTTGTGCGTATTGTTTCCTGGTCAATGGGCCTGGTACCTGGTGCGTTGTTTGTGGAAATAGCGATTTTGCGCAACCACCATGGTAGCTCAAGTTGAGGCTCGGTTTGCGCGTGTCCATCGAAGAATGCCACCATATCTTCCGGTAGTAATTCTATTTCGGAATGGCCGGCGGATGGTAAAGAGTTTTCTACATCGTGAGCAGGGTCATCAATCTCTTGTGGTCCAAAGTTTGGTAGCTCTCCCCTGCTCAAAAGCGCAGGCGAGATCGATGCTCCAAACTGCGTTAAACCTGTATCACCTGCCTGGCCAGTAGCACTTTTTGGGGGTATATTATTGCCCTGCAGTTGAGCAACTAGCGCCTGTATAACCGGATTATCGGGCAGCAGCGCTAACTGGCCCTGTTCCTGCTCTAAAATATGCAAACGACTCTGTTGTTGAGCCAATTCTGACTCAAGCGGCTCTAATTGTGCCCGCAGGTGCCTGTCAATTTCTTGATAGTGTAACCATTTCTGGTAGTGACCCATGTTATACGATCCTGGTACATCACAAATACTTAATAAGAGTGTATTACCCCTAGTGCAAGATGCAGTATAGCATGTGTAACGCCATGAAACAAGCAGGCAGGCAATAAAACAAAATGTTTCACGCTAATCCTGCGCGCTCCATGGCCGTGTTATGCGAGATACGCAGCAGGATGCCGATGATGATATAGTTGGCGATGATCGAACTACCACCATAGCTGAGGAAAGGCAAGGGTAAACCTGTTAATGGCAGGAACTTCATGTTGCCAGCTACGATGATCAACGCCTGGATAGCAAAGATTGATGTCAGGCCTGCCGCCAGCAACTGGTCAAACCCGTTGCTGGCCTCAATCGCTATGCGATAGCCGCGATAGATGATCAGCAGGTAGATGCCGATGATGGCAAACAGCCCGGTCAATCCCAGTTCTTCGCCTAAGGCGGTGAAGATCATATCGGATTGTGCCACCGGTACAAACGTCCCCGTGTGACCAAGGCCAAATCCTGCTCCAATAATGCCCCCGCTGGATAGCGCGATAACTCCCTGCACGATCTGAAACGCTGGCCCTCGCACGAATTGTTGTATCGCAGGAGTCCAGTTTTGCCAGTTCACGACGTCGATGGTTACTGCTGCGAAGCGCGCTTGTACGTAGCCAAACAGCTTAAAGCCAATGAAGCCCAGCGCGGCAAAGATTAATAGTCCGCCGATCACATACGACAGTTTCCCGCTGCCGAGATACATCATGCTCAGGAAGATACCGTAAATGAGCAGCGCAAGGCCTAGTTCGCGTATGACCAGGAACAAGAGCAGCGAAATCGCCAGCATCAACATAATCGGTCCCAGTTGGCGTAATGGTGGTAAGCGCAATGGTCCCAGGCGGAAATTGCCCTCTGCCAGCACATCGCGGTTCTCGCTGAGGTAGGCGGCGAAGAAGATCACAATAAAAATCTTCAGCAACTCCGATGGTTGGAGCTTCAGCGGTCCAAAATTCAACTGGTCGTGGGTAGGGCTATCCAGGTTCTTCACGCGCAAAGCATTGAAGATGGTCAGGCCTACCAGCAAAATGCCGAGTGATGCCCAGGTGTATTTGTAGCGCTGCAGCCAGTTCAAATTACGCAAGCCGGATATAGTTGCGATGCATATAAGCAGGCCCAGTAGCACCCACACCAGTTGACGTATACCCAGTATGGGGTCTCCCACGTCTGGCCCAAGCCGGAGTGCCATCAACACGCCGACACCGCTCATGAGGCCTGCGAGTGGTAAAAGAATCTGGTCGGATCGCGAGAAAAAGAAGCTGAGCAGTATGTTCATGCCGACCAGAGCTGCAATCAGGCCAAACACCGGAATGAGGTCGCGAAATGATGGGAGGAGGGCCGTACTGAACGGAATAGAAAGCTGGTTCGTCTGAATCTTTGATTGATAGTATTGCGCAATCGGTAACTGGATCATTTCCAGCACTAGAATCATAAATGGGATGATGAAGAGTCCTAATTCCTTCCACCGGTAGCGCCGCACCGGCCCGGGTGAGAAACGTGCCATCTCAAAAACCCCTCTATAGTTGGAACCCTTATTGGGCCAATTTGAATCGAATAAAGCCTACTTGAATAATGTCGCCAGGCCTGGCTGCCAGGGGATCACGAGCGGGCTGGTTGTTCACAAATGTCCCGTTTGTGCTACCTGCATCCTGGACATACCACGCCCCATTGCGGAACCATAGCCGCGTATGTTCACCGGAAATGAAAGTGTCCGTCAGTTGGATCGTGTTTGTTGGACCTCGACCAATCGTTGTTTGTGGCTGCAGGTCAAAGCTTGTGCCAGGTAGGGTGTTGCTGGGGCCACTGTCAACTACGATCAGGTGGCCGACGATAGGAGGCACGTGGCTGCCGACATCTGAACTGACTGCTGCCGTTTTGCGCAAATCGCGGGTGATCGCTATCACCACCTGCATTAGAAAGAGGTAGAGCAAAACGATTAATAATAGTCGCAAGATTAATAAAAAGACATCCAGTGTCATAATTCGCGGTCCTTACCTTCTCTCAAAGTAAAAGTCATAGCTGCCGATCATGAAGTGGTCACCGCTGCGTAAAGTATGCTGGCGCAAGTGAGGCGTACCATTGATCGTAATGCCGTTGGTACTGCCCAGGTCAAAGATAGCAAATTGACCGTTGGATTGGTATTTTATTTGAGCATGATAACGCGAAACGCGCTTATCTTCAACTATAATATCATTGGTAAGCTGACGTCCAATGTTAACAACGGGTTTTTCGATATGATAGACCTTTTGGGCCATTTGCGGTAAACGGATAGTGAGCCATGCCTGTGGTAAAGATGGTAGAGGCGCTGCTTGCGGATAGGCTCCGGGCAGTATTGAAGATGAGCCGGGATTATTAGGTGAACTGCCCATAGGAGGGAATCCGGGTGAAATGCTAGGATTGGATATGCCCGGTAATGGTAGACCTGGGGGCAGTTGTGCGCGCAGTTGCGCTAGCTGCTCGGCGCTGAGAGCCTGGGTTGCCATCAATCCCCCCTCGCCGCCTGCTCCCTCGCCCGATTGATGACGATCCAGCAACTGCACCTCGATATGCACCTGGCCGGAACGCAACTCACTGTCGGCATGCAAGCGCAATACCGGCATAGCTCGCAGTGTGTAGTGGCGCTGGCGCGCGATATGTACCAGGTGTTCCTGCCAATCCCTTTTCAAAGTAGGCTCTATAGGGAGTAATTGCTGGTGGTCTTTAATGCTGAGATAGATGTCGTAGACATCGGGAGCCAGTCGCCGACCCTCGCCTTGCAGCAAGATACTGTCCTCCATCGCGCGTTCCAATTTACGGGCCACCTCGGCGGGCTGTAGCTTCGATGGGAAGAGAAACGCGAAGGGACCTTCCACTATGTGCTGCATGAATGATTCAACTTTTGAGAGTGGATTCTGGCGAACCTTCACGCTGCTCACGCTTCCTTTTGTAATAGCTGACGTGTTTGTTGCACGTCAAGAGTCATCTGTGCCTTCAGCGCATCAATGCTTGCGAAACGTTGTTCGTCGCGCAAACGTGCGATAAAGTCGATGGTAATACGTTGGTCATAAAGATCTAGATCAACATCAAGTAAATATGCTTCCACCAATCGCTGCTTTCCATCAAAAGTTGGACGCACACCAACACTCACTGCACTATTATAGACGGGATAATCATGCATGTCGTCACGTGGTAATATATTCCCAACATATACCCGGGCGGCATAGATGCCGTTGGCGGGCAAGAGCTTATGTGGCTCGGTTTGCAGGTTCGCGGTAGGAAATCCCAGAAGCCTGCCGCGTTGATCACCTTTGACGACTATCCCGCTTACGATGACCGGATGCCCCAGCAATTCATTTGCCTCACTGATATTGCCCTCGCTTACCAGTTTGCGAATATGTGTGCTACTGATACGCAACTGTTCGGCCTTCTCGAGTTGGATGGCCTGTACTACTATCGCATGTTCTTCTCCATAACGCTGAAGGAAGTTAACATCTCCCATGCGGTTATGCCCAAGACTGAAATCGGCTCCAACCACCATCCCTCGAATCATAAAACGTTGTCGCAAGCTATCCAGGAAGTCATTGGCGCTCAGGTTCGC
>WNFM01356323.1_pt1 | contig 10875 bp, 12 predicted proteins | sample 5400271 | NCBI WGS metagenome assembly WNFM01 (sample SAMN13153352, study PRJNA577476) | soil metagenome | isolation source: 60 cm saprolite on Douglas fir-dominated hillslope | place: USA:California | collected 2013-09-17 | reverse complement strand
CTCTCAGCCGTCCCGAAATTCACGGTCACGGCGCTGATCATCCTCGCCATCGTCAACCTCTTGGTCGGCGTGATCCTGCGTTATTTCGTTGGCGCCATCACCAACTGGCTCGATGTCGACCCCGTGCCGTTCACCTGGGTCGAGGAGGTGGGCGAGCTCTCGCTGGCGTGGCTGACGCTGATCGGCGCCGCGATCGGCATCCAGTCGCGCTCGCATTTCGCGCTCGTGGTGTTCGTGCATCGCTTGCCGCTGATTGCGCAGCTCTGGATCCACCGCATCAATCACGCGCTGATCACCGGCGTCGGCCTGCTCGCGGCGTGGTACGGCTTCAAGCTCTGCCTGCTCAACCGAACGCTCACGACACCCGGCCTCGAAATCAATCTCGCCTGGCTCTACGCGTCTTCGGTGGTCGGCGGCATTCTGATCGCCGTTTACGGTTTTGCGATGATGATCTCCCCGCTGCCGCAAGGCGAACCCAAGGATTGACCAGGCACTGAGGCGGACCATTGATGCTGCTTGCGACCGTCGCCATCGTCTTCGCTGCGCTGATCCTGCTCTCGATGCCGATCGTGTTCGCGCTCGGCGTGGCCGGCATCGCCGGGCTGTGGATCGGCGGCTACCCGATGCAACAGCTTGCCTCGGCGCTGGTGTCGGGATCGCAGAGCTGGGTGCTGCTCGCCATCCCCGCCTTCGTATTCGCCGGCAATCTGATGGAGCGCTGCGGCATGAGCCACGCGCTGGTGGAACTGGCGCGCGCGCTGATCGGCTGGGTCAAAGGCGGGCTCGGCATGTCGGTGATCGTGGTGGCGTATTTCTTCTCCGACATTTGCGGATCGAAAATGGCGGAAGTCTCAGCACTCGGCTCCGCGCTGATGCCGCCGATGACCAAGGCCGGCTATGACCGCCGCGATTCAGCCTCGCTGATCGCCGCCGGCACCGCGATGGGCATGCTGGTGCCGCCGGCGATCTTCATGATCGTGATCGCGCAGGTCACCAATACGTCGGCGGTGGCGCTGTTCGTCGCCGGCTTCGTTCCGGCGGTTGTCATCATGCTGTGCCTGATGGCCGTGGTTTACATTCGCGCGCGCCAGAACGACTGGCCGGTCGATGCCAAGCCGAGCCTCAATCGCCTCGGCCACGCCGCGCTGCATGCCGCCGTGCCCATGGTGGTGCCGTTCGTGATCCTCGCCGGCTTCATCCTCGGCATCATCACCGCGACCGAGGCCGGCGCCGTGGTCGCGGGTTACGCGTTCCTTGCCGCCAAACTCTACTACCGCAACGTCTCGTGGCGCGAGATGGGCAAAATCGCCTACGACAGCGCGATCCTCACCGCGGCGGTCGTATTCCTGCTCGCGGTCGCCTCGGTCTATCAATATCTGATGGGCGTAAGCGGAGTGCCGCAGTTGCTGGGCCAGGTGCTCGGGCCGCTGAAAACGCACCCCTGGCTGTTTCTGATCGGAACCGCGGTCATGAGCTGCCTGTTCGGCATGGTGCTGGAAGGCCTGCCCGCCGCGGTCGTGCTCATCCCCGTGGTGTTTCCGATCGCCGAAGCGATGGGCATCGACCCGATCCACTTCAACATCGTGCAGACCGCGGCCGTCGGCATCGGCCTGTTCCTGCCGCCGATGGGCGTTGGGCTATTGATGGCGCTGCGCTTTGCAAATCTGAGCGTCGGGCAGCACTTCCGCACCTATGTGCCGTACATGCTGGCGCTGTTTGCCGGGCTGCTGTTGATCATCTGCATCCCCGAGATCAGCCTGACGCTGCCGAGGCTCGCGGGGTTGATCAAGTAAGGGTCCGTCGAATACGGCCGCGCATGTGCGGCCGTTCAGGGCAGGCATGAATGCAATATCATGAGGCTAGCGACAAGAAACATGCCGGCGGTCCGTGCCCAAGAGATTGGCCAAGCGAAAAGCGCGTTGGCGTTATCGGCACAAACTTATTATTCTTGACCCTGACCGCAGCCGGACGGCCAGGGAGCGCGCAATGGCGGCGCATGGATTGACGACGATACCGAGTAGTTACGGGCCGCAAGATACCGCGAACCGGCTCGAGGCCGCGGTGAGGGCCAAGGGCATGACGGTGTTTGCCCGCATCGATCATGCCGCCGGAGCGAACAGCGCTGGACTGTCGCTCCGGCCGACCGAGGTTTTGATCTTCGGCAATGCCAAAGCCGGCACCCCGCTGATGCAATCGGTTCAGACCATCGGACTGGACTTGCCGCTGAAGGCGCTGGTTTGGCAGGATGCATCGGGCAAGACATGGCTTTCATACAATGATCCGGCGTGGCTTGCGAAACGGCACGGGCTGAGCGGCGAAACCGAGGCAGCGGGCAACATGATGGCTGGCGCACTGGAAGCCGTGGCGAAAGCCGCAACGACGGGGGAACCCGGTGACTTCCCGCTTCAATTTTTGCCGGCGACGGCAGCCCCGGCGGCCCCGCGACCAGTACGGGTTGGCTCGTCATCATCATTCCCCGCCGAATCCTCGCGGCTGCGATTCCCCGGACCCCAAGAACGCATGAACTTTTGGTCGTATCAGGCCGACAATTGCGATCTCCGCCGCCGGGAACGCACTGATGACGCGGTTCATGCACTGCTTTTCTCGCCCCGCACTGGGAGGGTCTCGTGGATGACTTAGACGCTCGATTGAGGCACAGCGTCGCAAGCCGGTTGAATGCGGATGTCATCGATTGGCAGTGTCCACGGCTGGTCGATGAAGCGGTGGACGGTGTTTTGGGCGGTTTATATCCGCTGTCCAATTCCGAAAGGGCGGCTCTCAGGCGCACGATGATCCGGATGTTATCCGAGTGGAAGGCGACCACCGATTGGTTCATCCAGCTCACCGATGTGGATTGGACCTTCGATACGGAAACAGAGCAAGTGCTGAAGGGAATCGTCACGAAGTTGTCGCGGAGCTTCGAACCCTATGCCAGCCCTTGAACGCGACACCGGGCAAGAACGAGCGGCGCGTTATGCGCCCGACGCGCCGTCGCGAGCGGAATCTGGGTAACTGCGCGCGCCTGATCAGGGCCCAGACGCAGCGCTGGGTTCACTTCATCTGGCCAAGCAATTTGGCGGCGCCGCTCCCGCTCTTCGACAACCGCAGTAGCGCTTGGCGCAGCTCGCGCAGTTGCGCCGCGGCGCCGGGATCGAACCTGCACCACGCGCCACCGGTCAGGCGCGCGATCTCCCGGAACGCCTGTTCGGCGACGTCGTCATGACCCTCCTGGAACAGGAACACCGGCACCTTGAGCAGGCCGAGTTCACCCGCCCTGGCGCAGAGATCGTCGACCCTTTCCTCCATGGCGTCGCCGACGAACACCACCGCGCGTACGGCCGAGGCCACGGCTTCCCGCCGCGCTTCCGACAACACCTTGCCGATCTGGGTGTTGCCGCCGCGGCAATCGATCTTGGCCATCAGCTTTGCCAGTTGTGCGCTGTCGGAAATCCACCCCGAGGCGCGGCACTCATTGAGGCCGCGATAGTAGACAAGCCGGATATCGAGGCTGCCCAGCGCCGCCGCCTCGCGGAACATATCGGCCTGCAGTGCACAGGCCATATCCCATGTCGGCTGCCGGCTCATGGTCGCGTCGAGCGCGAACACCAGCCGACCCCTCGCGCCTGCGGCATGGGGCGACGTCGCCCGGGCCTTGGCGACAAAGGCGGCAATGTCTTCGGAAGCTGACGGCGTCGCCTCGGGCAACCCGCCGGCTTTGCCGGTTTGCGCCGAAGACACTTCGCCTGAAGATTTGGACTTGGTCGGTTCGCCGGACATGGGCACTCGCGGATTGCAGCGAGTCTTATGTGGGCCGGGACAACGGAGCGGTCAATGCGTGGCGGCGGCGCTGATTCAGGTCAGACCGGACGCTGACACGATTTTTCGACCGGGGCGCGATACCTGCCGTCAGTTCTTGACCGGCGCGTACAACGCAACAGGTCCCGGCTCGGTGATCTTCGGCATGTTGCTCTCGACCGGTTTGAGCGGACTGTCGTCATCGAGGAATTTGTCGAGCATGCCCTGGATCGTGTTCTTGACGTTATCAGGACCGCGGTCGCTCATGTCGGTGTGCTGGTAGCCGGTCTGCACGACCGTGATGCCGGACTTCTCGCAGACCTCCTCATTGGGAACGACGCCGGGATCGGGCTTGAAGACCGGATCCTTGGAACGGAACGAGAGGATCTTGAATCTGCCGTCGGTCATGAACGGCACCCGCAAATTATCCAGCGTCACGACCTTCTTGATCTGGTCGGGGTACATCTTGGCGAAATACATCGAAATGTCACCGCCATTCGAATGTCCGACCATGGTCAGGCGATCATAATCTGCGTTCGGCTCGATCTTTTTCATTTGATCGACCGCGAAGCGGATGTTGGCAATGCCGCGCTGATACTGCGGTAAACGCCCGACATAGATTTCACCGACCTTCGTTACCAGCGGCGCATCGGTCGGAAGATCATGCTGGATGCTGACCGCCAGATAGCCGCGGGCGGCAAACACGTTGGCCAGAAAAGAATACTCGGTGAACTTGACGGTGTTACCATGATTGAGGATCGCTACCGGCAGCATAATCATGCCGGCATTCGCCTGCATTTCCTTGTCCCACCGTACGGCGATGTCGACCGCAACCGGGCGGTTGTCGCGTGCCGGATCGTTGAACGTCAGAGTCTCGTGGCGGATCGCCCACTTGCTCGCGGTAAAATAAGCGACTGTTACCAGCGCAAAAAGCGAAGCGAGAACGGCAATTCCACGTTTCATGTTTCGCCCTCGGCGCAGCGACCCTGTTCCAATGATTGAGACCCTGTGGTCCCTTGTCCATGATACATGTCACGCAGGCGTGACAGGAAGAGTAAATGTTGTGAAGTCACCGCCTCATCGTTGTGCGACGCACCCTCTTATTGTGCAGCTGCTCAATAAGAGGGTCGGCCACCCCGCTCACTCTGGGGCGACATAAATCAAGGTTTGGTTCAGGCGTTAGGTAAAGGCATGGTAAAAACGTGGCCGACTGAAGATCGTTCCACCGCAGGTAGTAACCTGCTACCATAGCTTCATATTAGGCGCTGAAGATGTCGTGGACTTCGAGCGGCTTGTCGACCTGCGTAAACCATTCGGCCCGGTTCGCGGCACGGCGGCGGCCGCGCTCATCGAGCGGCAGTTTTAATTGGCGCAGCAGGCTCGTGACCTCCTCGCGCGCCGTTACGTGGCCCATGCTCGGGCGGGTGCCGAGTGTGGTCTCGTCGAGGTCGTCGAGCGCGGTCAGCCCGCGCGGAAAAAACTCGCGGTAAACCACGCGTTCGGCAAACCCGTCGATCGAGCGGAAGCCGAGCCTGAACGACAGTTCCTTGAGACCGTCGGCGACCAGCTGCTTGTTGCGCGATCCCAGCATCGACAGTCGGTTGCGAACCACGATCCAGTCGGTAGAGGCGCCATCGAGCTGGCGGCGCTTGCGCCTGGTATCGCGCACCATCTCCGCATAATGGCTTTCGCCGGTCACCGAATAGGTGGCGGGGTCGACGGTTCCCAGCACGTCGAAATCTAGGAAGCTGTCGTTGATCGGCGTCACCAGGGTATCGGCCATCGAGTGCGCCAGACGCATCAGGTAACTATCGGACCCGGGGGTATCGATAACGATGAAATCGAAAGTCCGCTCGACCGCGCTCACGGCGTCCATGAATTGCTGGAACTCGGAGGATTCGTTGTCGGCGATCTGCATGGTCTCGCCGAGCTTGATGCAGCAATGCACCGGAAGTTCCAGATCGAGGCCGGTGCGGCGCCCCCAGGCGTGTCGGTTGTTGATATAGCGGGTAAAACTTTGCTGGCGGCAGTCAAGATCGATGGTGGCGACGCGCTGGCCTGCTTTCAACAAGGCCACAGCAATGTGCAAGGCGGTGGTGGATTTACCTGAACCGCCCTTCTCGTTGCCCAGTACAACGACGTGCGCCGAGCCCGATTGGCCCTGACTCGTTTGCATCAACATGATTTGACCCCTGCGAATATCTTCAACTACGCGCGACCGCGGTCAAGTGAAATGCGCAAGCACGCATTCAAAACATTTGTCGTGTGCCTTAATGATTGATCGCAAACGCGACGTGGTAGCGCGGCTGATTCGCCGCAACCTCTAGCGGCTGCCCGCCGAGCCTCGCGGAAGCCTGCGCGTCGAGTGACAGCTTGGCGACGACGTGTCGGCTTTGATAAGGTCTCGATCCCCGCCGCAAGGTCAGAAGCCGCCGCCTTCTTGGCCACACAGATCGAGTCCAGATGTGCCGCGAAGCCCGATGATCGTCCGCACGGTCCCTGCGTTGCGTCGCGCCCTCGACAGCATCAGAGCAAAAAGGAACACGACCGCGCTGGTCCCAACCATGGGAGCGCTCCATGACGGCCATGTGTCGCTGGTTCGGCTGGCGAAACGTCGCGCCAAAAGGGTTATCGTTTCCATCTTCGTCAACCCGACCCAATTCGCGCCGACGGAGGATTTCGGTTCCTACCCGCGCACCTGGAAGGCCGATGTGGCCAGGCTCGCCGCAGAAAATGTCGACCTGATCTGGAATCCGGACGTCAAGACCATGTACCCGGACGGCTTCGCCACCCGGATATTGACCGAGGGGCCGGCTACAGCGGGCCTGGAGGATCGCTTTCGGCCGCACTTCTTCGGCGGCGTCACCACCGTGGTCGGCAAGCTGTTCACCCAGTGCCGACCGGATTTCGCGATCTTCGGCGAAAAGGATTTCCAGCAACTGCGGGTCGTGACCCGGATGGCCGGGGATCTCGACCTTGGTGTCAGGGTGATCGGCTCGCGAACGGTGCGTGAGCGCGATGGCCTCGCGATGTCTTCGCGGAACGTCTATTTGTCCCCGGAAGAGCGGCTGATAGCGCCGACGCTGTATCGCACCATGAAGGAAAGCGCCTCGCGTTTGCGTGCGGGCGACAATATCGAGGCTGCGATGGCCGGCGGCGCTGAACTGATCACGAACGCCGGCTTCGTCCTCGACTATTACGAGCCTCGGCACGCCGATACCCTCGCGCCGATCGCCTCGGCGAAGGACGGGCCAGTGCGAATCCTGGTTGCGGCCAAGCTTGGAAAGACACGGCTGATCGACAACATCGCAGTCTAACAGCGCGGTAGCAACGGTCGACCTTGCGCCGGAACAAGGACCATGGCCCCGCTTGCGCAATACGGCTCCGGGACGGAATATCGCCAAGAAATTAACTGGGGGGCAGCCGGCATGGCCGCTTGGTCAGTACGGGCTATCATTTTCGGCGGGCTGATAACCTTTATCGCTGCCGGTCTTGGGCAGGCGCAGACGCCGCAGCGGCCGGCGGTCGGCGGCTTCGGTTCGCCACCCGATGCCATGATCTTTTATGTCGCGCGCGGCGCGGCCGGCACGTGCGGGCAAGGCTGCTCGGAATGGATTGCCGCCGAAGGAACCGTTCAGTGGGATACCTACAAGCGGCTGCTTGCGATTCTCGACCGGCAGGCCGGACGCAAGCTTCCCGTCGTCATCCATTCCTGGGGCGAGTCCAATCTCAATGTCGCGACCAGCCTTGGCCGGATCCTGCGCGACCGCGGCATCGACACGACGGTGGGATCGACCGAAGCCGAAGCCTGCGATGGAAAACCCGAAGCGGAATGCTTCGCGCTCAAGCGTCCGGGCGGGCCGCTCGACGCGAAGGTGAACTTATCGGACGCGCGCTGCGACCTCACCTGCGTACTGATGCTGGTCGGCGGTGTCCATCGCGGCCTGCCGCCCGGCACCAAATTGATCTTGAGCGGCATGTTCATCCGCAACCGGTTGGCGCCCAATGTATCCGACGAACGACGCGAAGGCCTCACTGTGCGATTTGGCGAACAGTTCCGCATGTACCTGCGAGACATGGGCGTCGAACCGGAACTGCTCGACATCGTCGACAGGAACTCAGAATCCCACCGTCAGGTCGAATTGCCGCCAGCCGAATGGATTCGGCTGCGGATCGTCACTGCGTCGTCGCTTTAACTCGATCCCGTGGCAGAACGGCAAAAATGGGGCGTAGCCGCTAAAGCAGCCCGAGATCGCGCAATTCGCGGCGCAACGGCTCGGGCATTGCCGCGATGCTGGCGGCGGCCTTGCCGAGATCCGGTGGCGCGGCATCCTCCGTAAAATAGCGCCAACCCTGGAACGGCCGCATCGGCCGCGGCGCTACGGCAATCACTTTGGGCTGCATCACCAGCCGGCATCGTCCGATCCCGTCGCGATCACGGAACGGCTCGATGGCGAGGATTTTTTCGCGGGCCGCGATTTCACCCCGGATCACCCAATACAGCGAGCCGCCCGCCAGCAGTTCCTCGACGCGCTTCGGCGTCATCCGGGTGATGTGAATAAGATGACGCGGCAAGCCCTTTTGCCTGGCGGTTTGCATGCGCTGGGCAACCCAGCTCTTGAGTTCCTTGACGGATTCGCAGCCGACGGCAAGCTTGATGAGATGAAGCGGCATGATTTTTCAGGTTAGCGGTCAGCGACGGCTTTTGAAAGCGTCAATCAGTCGACGCCGCGGGCGCGGCTGCGGGTGCAAGCTGAACCGGCGCGGAGGAGGTGCGCGAGGGTTTTGGCGCCGATTGCTTTTTGGCTGCCCCCAGCGCAGCCGGGGCTGCACTCGAAGTCGGGCGCGGTGACAGCAATGCCGCGTTCGCCGCCGATGCTGGCGACGATGCTGTCGGCGACGCCGGCGGCGACACCACCGCGCGCGGCGAGGATGGCGCGGCCGCCGAACCCGGCTCCGGGGTCATGATGCTGACAGCCGGAGTCGAGGCCGCCGTGGGAAATTCGGCGTTGGTGGGTTTACCGGTGGGTGCCGATGGCGAAAGCGCGGCGACCGGCGCTGCGGCCGCGGGCGCGTTCCATGACGACGCGTAACGCGAGACCAAGCCGTCATAAGTCCGCCCGGTCATGTTGGCCACGATCTGCCGGGAATCCGTCAGCGCCCGGAAAGCTGCGCATTGCGTCGGCGTACATTGGTCCCGCGCCGCCAGCACCTGCGCTATCAGCCCATACCGGTCGCGCTCGATCGCACGGCGCAGCGTAAGCAGCTCGTAGCTCAAGTTCCTGTTGGCTGACAGTCATCACCGTCGGTCGGAAGCAGCCGGATCACCTCATAAGTGCCGCTGGCGGCCGGACGGGCGACATTGCTGGCAGTAAAATAGACGGTTTCTCCCGCCAGATCGTCGATACACGACAATGCCGGCAGCACGGCGCTCGTCTGCTGGGAGGATCGGGTTTCACCGGACGCGCCGCGGTCGCCCGGACCGAACCCGCGCATGGCGGCGGCAGCCGCGATGCCGATGGCCAGCAACGTGATTACCGTCAGTGCACCGTTGGCGACGGATTTCTCGGCCCGCAACAGCGTGATCAGCAGGACGATCCCGAAGAATCCCGCTGCGGGCAAAGTCAGCCACATCGGAAAGGTCGGCGAACGCCAGAGCTGATCGAGAGAAGTAGTCCAGGCCCAGTTCATGCGCGGTGTCCCTCAACGCGGCATCGAACGCACTCGGCGGAAGTGAATGCCGATTTTTCCGCATTCAGCTTCCGCATAATGCTCCTGCGAACCGGGTCTTTTGACGACGAGCGAAATAGAGCCGCCATCCGGCCATGCGCGCAACTCCATAGGAGTTGTCGATTCTTCAGGAGATGTCGAGCTGACTTTCCTTGGCTACCCGTTCGAAAGCCTCGGTCGAGCTTTTAATTCGATACTGACAGACAGTCATCACCGTCGGTCGGAAGCAGCCGGATCACCTCATAAGTGCCGCTGGCGGCCGGACGGGCGACATTGCTGGCAGTAAAATAGACGGTTTCTCCAACGGTATATTTGTGCTTCAACGCCCTCTCCATCACGCAAAAGCGTCGGCCATGCTCACGGTCCCGCTGCAACGGCCGACTGAAAACCCCGGCGCAGCCTATATCACAGGGCTGATCACGTTGGCCAGTTACATCCGGACATAGCCAGTAAGAGAATTTTGCAGGTTTTTCAGTACGATAAGCGCTGATCCGGCGGTCGCATGGGAATCTGCCGCCCGTCGACGGAAACCATCCCCGCGAGCTCTAGGCCGTGTGAGGGAGCTTGCCATCCGGACTGGCGTGATCCACCGCCGCAGGAAGCTGTTGCGCCAAGACTTTTGAGAGTTGATCGACCGGGATATTGAACCGCGCGGCCAATTGCTTGACGGCGTCGCTGCCGAGCACCTGCTGCAATTGCTCGGCGGTGATCGGGAGGTTCTGTCCGTTTCCGATCCAGGATTTGACCTGATCGCCGAGGCCTGCCTGCTGGAGCTTGGCGACGATCGCGGAGAGCCCGCCTTGGCTGCCGTTGCCGAGTACCTCGCTCAGCACGACCGGAACCACAGCCGCTTCGAGCTGGCCCAGGGCGCCCTTGAATGCCGGTGAATTTTCCAGTGAATCGAGAATTCCCATCGCCAAACCCTTTCACTAATTGCGCAACGCCGGTTTTGCGGATTGAGACCGCTTTCGCCCGCGTCCGTCAAGCCGCGATGATGGCCAATCTCTTGCCATCCAGTCTCACACGGTCTCGAATTTCTCGATGAGGAGGGTTTCGGCAAGGCCGGCGGTGGTCCACTCCTGAAAGGCCGGCAGCGACATCACGGTATTCATGTAATCTTGCGCCTCGGGCGCCACCGGAATCGCATAGGTGCGAAAGCGATGCACCACCGGCGCAAACATCGCGTCCGCGCCGCCAAAGGCTCCGAACAGGAACGGCCCGAACTTGCCGTAGCGCTCGCGGCACTCGATCCAGATTTGCTGAATGCGGGCGATGTTGGCGTGTGCATCCGCCGACAACGTTATGGCGCCGACCGAGCGATGCAGGTTCATGCCGCATTCGGTGCGCAGC
>WNFM01344421.1_pt1 | contig 10875 bp, 11 predicted proteins | sample 5400271 | NCBI WGS metagenome assembly WNFM01 (sample SAMN13153352, study PRJNA577476) | soil metagenome | isolation source: 60 cm saprolite on Douglas fir-dominated hillslope | place: USA:California | collected 2013-09-17 | reverse complement strand
CCGTGGCCGTCTGGCTGCCCGGGTTCGCCACCGTGACCGTGTTGCCGGCGTTAGGGGCGGCGTTCAGCGCGAAGTCGTCCACGACGAACGACGTCTGGCCGCTGCTGTCCTCGACCCCGGTCAGCTTCAGCGTGATCGTCTGGCCGGCGTACTGGGAGAGGTTGAAGGTGCGCTGCGCGTAGCCGCTGATCGCGTTGACGTTGCTGTAGGTCGCCAGCGTGCCGAGGACGGTGCCGGAGGAGTTGAGGACCTGCACCTTCAGCGTGTCCTGGGCGGTCGACCCGGTGTCGGCCGTGTCGATGTGCAGCCAGAAGCTCAGCGAGTCGCTCGTGCACGCGGAGGGGATGCTGACGGTCTGCGACAGCGTGTCGGTGTGAGTCGAGCCGTAGCCGTCGAGCCACGCGTCCCAGGCCCCGCTGTGGGGCGGCTCGCTGCTGCTGTTGTTGATGACGCCGGAAGTCGCGGTCCAGGGGGACACGGTGCCGGTTTCGAAGCCAGGGTTGCCGAGCAGCTGCGCGGGGGTGCAATTGGTGGGCGTGCCGCTCGCCTCGTTGCTCTGCGGGCCCTCGCCGATGGAGTTGACCGCGCTCACCTTGTAGAAGTAGGCCTGTCCATTGTTGAGCCCGGTGTCCATGCAGGTGAGCACGTTGCCGAGGCCGCTGCAGCCACCCGTGCTGAGCAAGGTCTCGGAGCCGCTGGTGGTGCCGCGGTAGACCTTGTAGGACGTGATGACGACACCGCCATTGCTGCTCGGCGCCATCCAGTTCAGCGTGACCTGCGCATTGCTTGCGCCGGCGGTCAGACCGGTGGGCGCGCCGGGCGCCGTGCCGGCGATCGGCGAAGCCGTGATGGTGACGCTGGAGCTCGCGGTCTTGGCCGGTGACGAGCTGTCGGTGACGATCAGCGTCGCCGTGTAGGTGCCCGAGTTGTTGTACGTGTGCGCCGGATTCTGCGCGGTGCTCGTCGGGGAACCGTCACCGAAGCTCCAGCTGTAGGAGTAGGGTGGCGAGCCGCCCGTCGCGGTGCCGGAGAAGTTCACAGCCAGCGGCACCTGTCCCGACGTCGGGTTGGCCGACGCCGTGGCCGCCAATGGCTGGCCGACGGCGCTGACCGTGATGCCCACGCTCGACGTGGCGGTCTTGGCCGGCGAGGAACTGTCGGTGACCGTCAGCGTCGCCGTGTAGTTGCCGGCCGCGCTGTAGGTGTGACTCGGGCTCTGAGTCGTGCTGGTCGCGGAACCATCGCCGAAGTTCCAGCTGTAGCTGTAGGGCGCCTTGCCGCCCTGGGCGGAACCGGTGAAGGCGACGCTGAGGGGCGCGTTGCCGGTCGTAGGCGAGCCCGAGGCGGCGGCCGAGAGTGGAGTGCTGCCCTGGATCCAGAGGTCCTCGAGCGGGTCGCCGAGCGCCGCCTGATCGGCGGTGGTCATGGGGAACGTCGCCAGCCCGATGTTGTTGTTGGGGTCGATCGCACCCGGATGGTTGTTCTCCATCACGCGCTCCATCGCGGCAATGACGTTGCTGGTGTTGTAGGCGACGTGCGAGAGGTAGGCCTGCTTCATGTAAGTCGGCGATGCGATCACGACGGTCGGCACGCGGAACGTGTTGCTGACGTGGTCAGGACCGTTGTTGCCGTTCTGGGTGTCGTCCTCGGTGACGACGATGACCGTGTTGTCCTTGTAGGACGGGTTGCTCATGATCGAAGTGACGATGGAGTTCGTCGCGGAGTCGTTCTTGGGGATGTCCTGGAAGGTCCCGGGGTGGTCGTTGAACAGCTCGACGTAGGAGTAGGCCGGCAGCCCGTTTGCCGAAACGAAGCTCTGGAAGCCGGTCGCGATCGTCTGGTCGTCGTCGTTCTGGCCGTGGCAGGTGTAGTTGTTGTAGGTGAGCTCCTCGGGGACGCTCGTGCCGGGACGGTTGACCGGCAGCACCTCGAGGTTGTGGGTGGCCGGATCGCGCCAGTACCCGCTGCCACTGCTCAGCATCCAATAGAAGTCGCCGTTCATGACGAATGTGTAAGGGCTGCTGCCGGTTCCAGAGCCGGTCTGCGCCGCGCAGGGGTCGGTGCCTTCTCCGGCGAGGCCGGACGTACCGCCCAGGAGGCGGTCGAACTCGGTCCCGGTGGCGGTCGGATACGACTGCTGCTGCGAGCTCGAGGACGACTGCGCGGAGAAGAGCCACCAGTGGTTGGGACCGCTCGGCGGCTGCGTGCCCGTGCTGTAGGAGTCCATCAGCGCGTACGTCTTGGCGAGCGTGTGCAGGTTGGGCACCGAGCTGATGTGGTTGGTGCTTTGCACCTGGCCGTTGCAGCCGGCCTGGATCGTGGTCGCGCAGTCACCCAGGTAGTCGTCGAAGGTGTGGTTCTCGCGGTAGAGGACCACGAAGTGCGTGAAGGGAGGGAAGTAGGGGCTCAGCGGGTTGGAAACCGCTTGCGGCTGCGAGACCGATTGGCCCGATTGGACGGTCCGCGTGTTCGTGATGTTGTAGTCGTGCGGCTGCGGAAACTTGGCGAACTCGGCTCCGGGAGCCGCGAACTTGGCGCCGGTGCAGTCGTAGTCATCGGGCCTGTAGGTCTGCGGACGCTGGCCCTGAGGCAGGTCCTTCGCACCGGCCGGATCGCGGTTCGGGTCCCAGTTCTCAAGGGTGCAGGAGCCGACGCCCGAGGGAGGGTGAGCTCCACTCGCGATGCCGTCGGCCGGCGTTGCAACGACTAAGGCCGCGAGGACGACGAACCCGACCGCCGCGGGCGCGATCCTCGGCTTCCACACCATCGCCCGCCACAGCGACCCATTGTTCCAGGTGTCAGTAAAAGGGAGAGAAACGGACGGTTAACTGATACCAACGGCGGCGGCCTGCTGGCGGGGGACCAGGCGGTCTAGTCGAGCTCAGCTGGGCTGCCCACTGCATCTACTCTCACTTCATCCCAGGCAACTAGTGTTGCACCTATGATGGATGAATGCATTGCACCGGGTGGCCTCACGCCCGCGACCGGCCCCCCGGTTCACTGTGGTTCAGAGGCGCAGGGAGGTGTTGAAGGCGACGGTCGGGCAGGAATGCATCAAGCCGGCGCAGCCCGCCGCAGCCGAGGCCGAGCCGTCACTCGGTCAAGGGCCAGACAATGGCTGCTGAAAGCTGGAGCTTTGTCTTTTACCGGGCCCCCAAACAGCCATCATCGGCCCGCGTGGCCGCTTGGCGGCGCCTCCATCGCCTGGGCGCCGTCTACCTCGGTCCCTCCGCCTGCGCCCTGCCTCGGCGTCTCAACAGCGGCGATGACCTGGATCGGATCGCGGCCAGCCTGGTCGCCTCCGGCGGGAGCCTGGAGACGTTCCTGGTTGAGCGGCTGGCGCCGGAATCTGAAGAGAAACTCCAAGGCGCCTACAACGCAGCGCGAGACGCCGAGTACGAGGAGCTGATCGAACGCGCCCAGGCAGTGATCGACGAGCTCGACCGCGAGGGCGCGAGGAAAAAGTTCACCTTCGCCGAGGTAGAGGAGAACGAGGCTGCCCTGGCCAAGCTGCGCCGCTGGGCCGGACGGATCCGTTGGCGGGACGTGTTCGATGCCCCCCGCCGAGCGACGGCTGAAGCAGCCCTCCGGGCCGCGCAGAGGCGGCTCGACATCTTTGAACGGATCGCCACTGAGCGGGACAGCGAGACCGCAGACGAGCAGCCGGAAGAGGCCGGCGTCGATGAGGGATAGGTCGACGGCCTCGGTGATCACCGCGGAAAGACGCGGCCTGACCTCGGCCGAAGCAGCGCAGCGGCGCGCGGTCGTCGGCTCCAACACGGTCGGCGAGGCGGACCAGGAGCCGCTCTGGAAGGAACTGCTCGAGTCACTCATCGAGCCGCTGCAGTTGCTTCTGCTCGCAGTCGGGGTGATCTATGCCATCCTCGGCGAGCTCCGCGACGCCGCGATCATCTTCGGGGTCATCCTGACGGTGGCCGGCGTTGAGACCTGGACCGAGCGTCGCGCCGGGCGCGCCATCGCCGCCCTCTCCAAGCTCTCGGCACCCCAGGCGCTGGCTTGGCGCGACGGCAGGCTTGGCGAGCTGCCGCCGGAGGAGCTGGTGCCAGGCGACGTTCTCCTTCTCACCGCCGGTTCGCGGGTGCCTGGTGACGCAGAGGTGATCGAGGCCGATGAGCTCCTGGTCGACGAGTCGCTCGTAACCGGCGAATCACAGCCGGTCGAACACTCCGCAGGCGAGGGCGAACGAAGCCAGCTGAAGGCTGCCACGCGTGTGGTGCGCGGCCGTGCTGTGGCTGTCGTGACGGCCGTCGGCCGGGACTCGACTCTGGGCGAGATCGTCGAGCTGGTCCGAGGTGCCCAGGCACAGCGGACACCACTCCAGAACCAGATAGCCGAGCTCGCTCGCGGGCTGCTGGTCGGAGCGCTGGTGGTGAGCGCGGTGGTTCCGGCGATCGGAGTTCTGAGGGGTCAGCCGCTGCGCCAGATGCTGCTCAGCGGTCTGACGCTGGCCTTTGCGACCATTCCCGAGGAGCTGCCGATCCTGGTTGTGATCGTGCTCGGATTAGGATCGCTGAGGCTGGCCCGCCAGGGGGCGATCGTCCGCCGGCTGATCGCCGCCGAGACGTTGGGCGCTACCACCCTGATCTGTACCGACAAGACCGGGACACTGACCGAAAACCGCATGGCTTTGATCTCGGTCATACCGGCCGCGGTCCTACTTGGCGATGAATCCGCCCGATCCACCGCCGGGGCTGACCGGATCAGGCGCTTGGCGCTCCTGGCCAGTGAACCGCCGGCCGGAGATGGATCGGCCACACGGCGGCGGAGGCAGAGCAGCGGTTCAGTTTCGACAGCACTCGCCGCCTGGCCTCAGGCCTGATCCATGCCAGCGGGAGCGTCGAGCTGGGCGTCAAGGGAGCCACTGAGTCGGTGCTCGACCGCGCGGCTGGATGGCGGTCGGGCGGCCAGATCGATGAGCTGGGCGGGGACGTCCGCGAGAAGCTGCTCGAGGCGGCGGGCGACCTGGCGGCTCAAGGAGGCCGGGTGCTGGCGGTGGGCTCCCGCTCGCTCAGCGGGATGCCCGCGGCCGGCCGCGACGAGATCGAGAAGGAACTCGTGTTCGAGGGACTCCTGGTGTTCAGTGATCGACTGCGCCCGGAGGTCCCGGGCGCCGTCCGCGAGCTCCGGGCGGCGGGTGTCAACATCACGGTCATCACCGGCGACCAGGCGGCGACCGCCGCTGCCATCGCCAGGGAGGCGGGCCTCGAGGGCCCGGTCTTCACCGCGGCGGAGGTGGCTGGCTGGAGCGATGATGAACTGGCGGCCAGGGCGGCGAAGGGTGCCGTCTTCGCGCGCGCGCGCCCTGAAGACAAGCTGCGCATCGTCCGTGCCGCGCAGGCGGCCGGCGAGGTGGTCGCAGTGACGGGTGACGGGGTGAACGACGCTCCGGCCCTGGAAGCGGCGGCGATCGGAGTGGCCATGGGCAGGGTCGGCAGTGACGTGGCCAGGGAGGCGGCCGACCTGGTGCTGACCGATGACAACTTCGCAACGCTGGCGCTTGCGACGGGGGAAGGCCGCCGCCTTTACGAGAACCTCCGCAAGGCGGTCCGCTATTACCTCGCCATCAAGCTCGCCCTGATCCCCGTCACACTGGTCGCAGCAGTCAGCGGCGTGCCGCTCCCCTTCGCGCCGGTTCAGATCGTGATCCTCGAGCTGTTCATGGATCTCGGAGCCTCGATCGCATTCGTAAACCAGGCAGCCGAAGCCGACGAGATGCGGCGGCCTCCCCGAGACCCGCGGGCCCGCTTCCTGGACTGTTCCATGCTGGCGGGCATCATCAGCGGCGGTCTCACCCTCGCGGTCATCAGCGGTGGCGCGTTTCTCATTGGACTCCCCATCCTGGGCCTGGACGGCGCTCGGACCCTGGCGCTGGTTTCCTGGCTGGTCGGTCACGCCGTGCTCGGGATTGTCATGGGCTGGGAACGGCGGCCGGTCTCGCTGGCCGACCTCTTCGCCAATCAGGCGATGCTGGGCTGGGTCGGGGCGGCTCTGGCCTTCGCCCTGTCCCTCGTCCTGCTTCCGGCTGTCGGAGGTCTCCTCCATGCCGGCCCCGTGCCAATCCAGATCGCGGCCCTGGCGATCGCGGGCGCGGTGCTGGTTCCGCTCTGGCTGGAGGTAGCCAAGCGCCCCGACGCCGCGTAGCACCTGAAAATGTCCGCTTCAGGGACGACGGCGCGCCTCGGCCACCGCATTGCGGAGGGCACGCGCCAGTTCTCGCGCGCGCTGCGCCTGCGCCAGTTCGTGCGTCCGCTTGGTCGCGTCGGGCAGGTTCATGGCGATGGTCTCCATGTCGCGGACCAGGTCCTCGACCACCTCGGCAAGGTCGAGCGTTGCGTCCTCGACATGGATCATGCGATCGCCCGTGCCACGCGAACCCTCCATCCTGCGAACGTAGCATGAATTGCCGCGGTGCTGGCAACCTAGGATCCTAGGTCGGGAGCCGCTTGCCCAGCCTGGCAAGCAATCCACTTCCAGGTGACACAACCCAAATGACCTCGTACGATCAATTTGCTTCGGCCAATTTGCCACCCGGCCGGGCAAACCCGATTCGTACTCGAGGCTGGAAACCATGACCAACCGCCGGATCGTTCGACACAGTGCGGTCCCCTACTACGCCCAGTTGATGGAGATCATCCTCGAGGCGATCGATGAGGGACGGTGGCGCCCGGGTGACCTGATCCCTTCTGAGGCAGAGCTCACGGCCACCTACAAGATCAGTCGCACCGTCATCCGGGATGCTCTCGACTTGCTGAGCAACCAGGGACGTGTCAGGCGGATCAAGGGCAAGGGCACGATGGTGGTAGAGCCGGCCCTGTGGTATGGCTCTCCCGAGCTCACCGGACCCTACGACGCTCTCGCGGCGAGTTACCGGCTCCAGAAGGTGATCGAAAACCGGCTCCAGAACGGGGACGATGCGTTGAGGGCGAAGCTTGCTGTCGCGCCATCGGCGCCGCTTCTGCGAATCGTCGTTGTCAGTGAGCGATCGGATCGACCTGGTGCGGCTGCCACCTTGTCATGTTTTGATGTCGCCGGGGACGCGAGCCCGGACCTCAAGCGGCTCACAGAGGGCGGGTTGACGCCGCAGTTTCACGTGGGTGGTCTCGCAGTTCCGGTCCAGCTCGCGACCGACTTCGGCCTCCAGTTGAGCGACTCGCCGACGAGTCTGAGCATCGCCAAGTGCACTTCCTCGGAAGCGCGTCTTCTCCAGGTCCCCAAGGGCGCGACCGTCTTCTGCTTCGAGTGGGTGACCTACGACGTCGGCGGTAGGATAATTGTCTCCGGCCGTTCCTTGAGCGCGGACAATCCACGCCTCCGCTTTGTGGTCCGCCACACGCCGATCACAAAGTCATCTCCCAGAGTCCGGCGACACTGAACAGGTTCGCGGAATAGAGTTACAAGACTGGGCGATTCGCCGGCGGATCGCAGTGGGAAGGTCGTCGGACGCTGCTTTCGAAGCCAGGGCGTCGCCCGTCCTCGGGTCAGACTCGGCTAGCCGTCGGCTGAGCGGAGGCCGATTCGGGCGACCTGAGCCGTTCGTGGAATTGTGACCACGAACGTGCTTCCCTGACTGGGCGTGCTGTGCGCGACCACGGTTCCCCCCATCAGCTGCACAAGGCGGCGGGTCAGAGGCAATCCCAGCCCGGTTCCCAACGGGGCCGCGGACTCGGTCATCGCGGCTTGGGCGAACTCGTCGAAGACGGCCTCCAGCTCGTCCTCGGCGATGCCAATGCCGCTGTCCACCACTTGCACCGTCAGGCTGTCTCCGGAGCGCACGGCATTGACCACCACCCGGCCACCCGCCGGTGTGAACTTCAGCGCATTGGAAAGAAGGTTCAGAAAGACCTGGAGGAGCCGCTGGGGATCCCCGATCACGTGCATGTCGCTGATCGGCCTGAAGTCGAGTTCGATCCCCGACTTGAGTGCCAGCGGTCGGCTCTGCTCGACCGCCCTTTCGATGACCTCCGTCAGATCCAGGTTCTCACGGGCGACCTCCATCTTGCCCGCCTCGAGCTTGGCCAGGTCAAGCATCTCGTTGACCAGGTGGAGCATGTGGCGACCGGCGGATTCGATGTTGCCGCTGTAGCGGGCCTGCTGCTCGGTGAGCGGTCCGGCCTTTCCCACACCCAACAGTTCGGCGAAGCCGAGGACAGAGTTCAGGGGTGTCCTCAGCTCGTGGTTGAGGTAGTTGAAGAACCGCGTCTTCATCACGTTCGCGCGCTCCAGCTGTTGGTTGGCGTGCTGCAGAGCGGCGTTGCTGTCCCGGTAGCCGCGAAGCGCCATCTCGTATGGCCCCATCGCCTCGGCGAAGAAGCTCGCGGCAAGGTTGGCGACGAACGGTCGGTCGAGGTTTGGGTGGCCAACCCTGGCGAACACACGAGAATGCATCTCCGCGAAGGCGACGAGCCCAATTCCACCCGTCAGCGCGGCACGCCCGTGCTCGTAGGCGGCCGCCAGACCTTCTTCGGTGGGATTGTCGAGGTAGACGACGAGGTCCCGCTCGTAGGACTCGGTCACCTCGGAGAAGAACATCATGTCCTCGCGGGGCCCCCTTCGAGCCGGGCCAATAGGGCGAGGGAGTCGTCGTCCCGCTTCATGAAGCCTTCGACTCGTCGGGCAAGGCTCTCCAGCCCGAGCGCCGCGTCGATCTCGCCCACGAATCCGGGCAGGACGCCGTCGGTGGCCAGGCAGAGGACGTTCCCGATGTCGAACGGCACTGTCTTCGGCGTCGCCGGCGGGCAACGATAGCCAAGGATGCCGGGCGTCCCCACCAGCGTCGTCCGGGCGCGCGCACCAGCGATGGTTCCCTGTACGTCACCGATCGAGGCCCACGTCAGCGACCGCTTTTCGGTCGCGATCCGTGCTATCGCCGCCACCGCTCCGCGTGATCCGGACAGCCGCTCGTCCAGGACCTGGAAGATCCGGTTGATCTCGTGCCGACCCGCCTCCCGGAGGATGGCGAGAGCTGTCTCGAGCACTTCAGCAGCCGCCTCTCCGTGGCCCAGGGCATCGATCACGACGAGCAGAACCCCGGTCGGTTCGGGCCGGATCGAGTAACCGTCCCCGGAGACGGTTTGACCTTCGATGGGAGCCCGGACGACGGCGATGTCCAGGCCTCCGGCGCTGGATCTATCCATCGCTGAGCCTGTATTTCGTCGCCGTGATGGTCGTCCCCGAAGCACCGGTCTGCACCCGAAAGTCATCCATCAGGCGCTTGGTGCCGGGCAGGCCCAGGCCAAGCCCGCCGCTGGTTGTGAACCCGTCCCGCATCGCGTCCTCCAGGTTGGCTATCCCAGGACCGTCGTCGCCGGCCACGACCTCGATCCCGTCTCTTCCCTTCGCGGACGCGTGGCTGAACCGGACCTCGCCGGCGCCGGCGTAGTTGAGGATGTTGCGGGCCAGCTCGGAGATGGCGGTGGCGATCAGGGCCTGGTCCGTCCGGTTGAAGCCGATCGCAGCCGCGAGCTCGCGCCCGGTCTGACGGGCGTTCACGACGTCCGCCTCGGTCCGGATCGCCACCGCGATCTCCCAGGCCGGCTCGGATCGGCGTGAAGAGTCAGCTCCCAACGGCGCGCCTCGCGTCGAGCAGATCCAGACCGGCGTCGAGGTCGAGAGCCGTCGCCACCCCATCGAGGGAGAGGCCGAGCCTGACCATCGCAAACGCGACATCGGGGCGAATTCCCACGATCACGGGCTCGGCTCCTCGCAGCCGCAGTGTCGTCGAGAGCTGGCTCAGGACCCTCGCCGTGAACGAGTCGATGACGTCCAGCAGCCCGACGTCGACGATGACGGCCCTTGCTCGGTACTCACCAACCTGCTCGGAGAGCGCGGTCTGGAATGCCGTCAAGGCGGCATCGGTCGATGCCTCCCCGAGCACGCCGACAAGGCAATCCCGCTGCTTGATGATTCGGTATGGCACGGCTCGGCGTCAGGCGCTCGCCGGCGCATTCAGCAATGGCGCAGCTTCGGCGATCGCCGTTTCGACGTCGGAAAGCGTCCTGACCTCGCCGAGATCGACCCCAAGCCGCGCCAGGGTCTCCGCATTGACCGTCGAGAGGCCGGTGATGATCGCGGTCGCCCCCAGCAAGCGGGCGGCCTTCGCCGCCATGAGCAGGTGATTCGCGACGGCCGAGTCGACAGCGGGCACCCCCGTCAGGTCGATGATCACGATGCGGGCGCGATCGCTCCGGATGCTCGCCAGCAGGCTTGCGGTGAAACGGCGCGCGCGATCGGTGTCGATGATTCCGATGAGGGGCAGGATCAGCAGGCCGGGACGCAGCTTCAGAACTGGCGTCGACAGTTCGCGGATAGCGTCCTGCTGGCGGTTGATGATCTCCTGGCGGGCGATCAGATACTCGTCACCGATCTCGCTGATCGTCTTGTCGGTGAAGATCCCGAGCGCATCGACAGCCCCAGCAAAGCGACCGACGTCGCCGGCGAAGGTGTCGCGAAGGAGCCCGACCATGGCCGACCGAAACCCGGTGATCGCTGTCGACCACACGGAGAAGTCGAGCCCGGCGCGCGCGTAGACCGCCCCCGTGCCCCGGAGGTTGTCGGTATAGGTGGCCCAATCGCCCGTGAGCATCCCCTGTTTGAGTGCTTCGCGGCTCTCCTCGCCCTGCTTCGCAGCGTCCCCTGGGTCCTGCCGCGATTGCAGAGTTCGGACAACCTCGTACAACTCGGGAATCGACTCCACGGCGGCGAGGGCGGCTTGACTCAGCTCGGCGTAGTGGGCCTCGTACACCGCCCAGAGGTCCTCCATCCCCGGGGTAGACCTGCTGCTCGCTTCCCGTTGGTCGGTCACGAAGTTTCTCCTCGATGCGGAGCCCGGTTTGAGTCGCCGTTTAAACGGTCGCG
>WNFM01195305.1_pt1 | contig 10875 bp, 13 predicted proteins | sample 5400271 | NCBI WGS metagenome assembly WNFM01 (sample SAMN13153352, study PRJNA577476) | soil metagenome | isolation source: 60 cm saprolite on Douglas fir-dominated hillslope | place: USA:California | collected 2013-09-17 | reverse complement strand
ACTGCCAGCAAACACCGAGAGCCGACGGAAGCAGGCCTGTTCCTGTGCTGACAACAAGGAATAGCTCCAGTCCATGGCCGCCCGCAAGGTTTGCTGCCGGGGTAAGGCCGACCGACTGCCACCGGTGAGTAGCCGATAGGCATCATCGAGTCGCGCGACGATCTGCTCCACAGAGAGGGCGCGTATACGGACCGCGGCCAGCTCAATCGCCAGTGGCATGCCGTCGAGCCGGCGACATACCTGCACCACTGCCGATGCATTCTCCGGTGTGAGTGTGAAGGAAGGCTGGACAGACCTCGCACGCTCAACAAACAGTTGCACGGCCTCAGAGGTCAGCAGCCCTTCGATGGGCGGCGGCTGATAGGTATCAGGCACACGCAGGGGAAGCACCAGCCAGATCGTTTCACCGGTGATCGTCAGCGCTTCGCGGGAGGTCGCCAGCACGCGCAACTGGGAACAGGTATGCAGGAGCGTTTCGATCAACTGTACACACGCTGCCAGCAGGTGCTCGCAGTTGTCTAACACGAGGAGCAGCTGTTTGGGACGCAGCGCATCAGAAAGGGCCTCCGCCACCGTGCATCCCGCGCGTTCAGGGATGCCTACAGCTGAGGCTACAGCCTGCGGCACGAGCAGCGGATCGGAGAGCGCTGCCAGCTCCACCCACCAGACACCATGCGTGAACTCCTCCAGGAGGTCAGTTGCGACCTGCAGGGCAAGGCGCGTTTTACCACTGCCTCCAGCGCCAGTGAGGGTGAGCAGCCGGGTCGTCGCGAGCAACCCTCTGACCGCGGTCAGCTCGCGTTCGCGGCCAATAAACCGGTTCACCTGGAGAGGCAGATTGTTGGGAGAAGTAGGCATCATCTCTGCTCAACTGCTAGTGAACGAACGTCTCATCAATTCTATCACAGCCGTACGGGTTCTGCGACACGCTCAACGATCTGAGACAGCTCATATCAATCCGCCTCATTGCTGCCGAGCACTAGTGCTGTCTGGCCCCTGGTATCAACCATAGATGATATGTCCAGCTCATTCCATGAGACCCCTGCATCTTTTTGGTGAAACCAATGGAGATTTCATGATGATCGCGGCGGCAGGAGACCCACAGGCTCAGCCGGAAGAGTTGCCAGAAGTGAGTGAATCTCAGCCAACTGGCTCACCTGTAGACCAAAAAACTCTCTCAACTTTGAGATCATGCACTGATCTTTTCCCTTAGCCAAGCGGAAAGTCCTCAAAACGCTGGGCGGGGTCGGCCCACTCTTCCGAGGAGAAGTACGCGTTTCAAGGACCGTACTTCATCGGCGCGACCGAGCAGGGCTGGTACATCAATCCGGCGCTGCTGGCTTTGCGGGAGGTTGCGGCTGAGCCGTAGATGGACGATCAGCGCGAGCAAGCACTGCTTCCATCCATGCCCGCGTTCGCTGCATCCATTCCTCTAAGCTGATCTCACCGCGATTGCAGGCGACCTTATGCACAAACAGATCGTTGCGACCGGGTTGGTAGTCTGGTTATCCATTGCTTTAGTCTTCTGTGAAGTATTTAACAGGCCTTATAGATTTACACCTGTGAGCGAGTTTGGCGTTTCCCCTGCCCGAAAAAATATGGCGCCTCCTTAACAGACGCCATCAGTACCCCTGGGGACGCCCTGGCAAACCTCGCTCCTGGTGAGAAAACTATCGGCAATAACAGTAGACTTGATGTTGGTGCGATCAACCATTACAGGTTGATCGAGAATGGAGGGGATAAGACCACCATCGTAGCTTGCCGTTGTCGCGCCATGAGTGAGATTCGCGGTATCTGTTCCCTCGAAGATGGCCCTTACCAGATCACCGGCTGATCTGGCCTCCTGGGCTATCGGCTTATAGACCGTCATACTTTGATAACCCAGCAGGATAGCGTTGATACCGGCAGCAGTAGCGTCCTGTCCTGTCACCAGGACCTTCCCGGCCAGGTTGGCCACCTTCAGCGCATTGATGACCCCGCCAGCCATACCATCATTTGCAACATAGGCGATTTGAATATTATTGTTCTGGTTGGCCAGGGTTGTTTCTGCTTCAGATTGAGCGAAGTTATTATCCCAGTTCGGCGTGAAGATCTCGTAGATATTGTTCAGCGCCCCGCTGCCGAACAGGGGATCCAGCATGATATGCGCCCCCTCACTGAAGAGCAGCGCGTTGTTGTCAGTTTGCGAGCCATTGATCATCATGATGTTCGCGGGACTGTTTTTCTTTGCATAGGCGAGATAATGTTCAGCGATGTACTGACCTTGCAAGTGACCAACTTTGATATTGTCAAAAGAGACATAATAGTTCAGGTCTTTTGACTCAATCATGCGGTCGTACGCGATCACGGGCACATTCTGTGCCCTGGCTTTCGCAACAATAACCGCTGCCGCCACGCTGTCATGAGCTCCGACAATCAGGATACAATCGCCGTTGGCCAGATCAGCTTCGGCCTGATGAAGCTGGAGATTAGAATTGCCCTGCGCGTTGTTGTAGTCAATATGTACTCCAGGAATAGCCGCCTGAACTGCCTGGAGAAGCAGGGGATGATCCTTACTTTCCCAACGAGCTGACGAACTTGTCTCAGGCAGCAGAACGCCTACTTTTGTGCATCCTTTGCCTCCATTCGTGACAAATGGTCCTGCGCTGCCCGGACTGCTATCGCAGGACGTCATAAGAAAAACAGAGAGAACAAAGGCAACAGCCAGGATGTAGCGCATTCTGTTTACTTGATGAAAGAGGGACCTCATACTATTTTTTCCTTTCTCACAGGCTATTGCCCTACCACCTGGCGTAGTTGTGCGATGACTTCTTCCAATTGGGTAGCGGCTTCAGAGGCAGAGGTCGCGCCCGAGAGTAGTTGTTCAGCCACCTGATTAGTTACCTGGATAGCTGTCGAGAGTCCCCTGCTGCTGCGCTCTTCGTGAGAAGAGACCTTCTTAATGTAATCTGCTGCCGAGATCATTTCACGCAAATGCTGTTGCTGCCTAAGAGGATCGAGCCTTCCCCAATTCCGCCCAAGATTCTGTACAATTTCGTACAACTTGTCGGCTGCCCCGGCGCTGGCTTTTGCAAAATATTGCACCGATTGCAGGCCGGTCTGCGCTGACTCGGCAATCCATTTCTGGTCTTTTGCTCTGGCCTGCTCGCTGGCTGAGAAAGTTTTCAGCGCCTGGCTGCTCCTTGTGAGAGAAGAGACAGAACGCAGAATCGGCCGTGCCATATTTCGTCCAATCAGCAGACCAACCAGCGCGGCCAGCAGCGTAATTACCGCTGCAATAATCAACAGGGAGATATCCTGCTGGCTGGCCGCCCCGGTAATGGTACTGACGGGCCTGAGGACAATATATCTCCAGGGAACATTCTGACAACTTACCTGGTATGCCTGGAAAGCCTCCGTTTGTTCGACAGGCGTGAACTGATAGGATGTCTGCGCGTTCTGCTGCTGACCGGCCAGCATCGGATCGAAGTCCTTCGCATCGTTCACAACACCGCTGTTATACAGACCTTCGCTAGTTATCTGTTGTTGAAACTGGGGAGCGAGGGGTGCAACGGCCTTAAACAGGCTACCCGGCAGGGTGGTCAGGGTTGTATCAGTGTTCGTGTATGCAATACGCACTCCATGACCATCAACGATCATCGCATAGCTACCCGTGGCAGCATTTGTCTCGTTATTGACTGCTGTCCAGATCTCCTTGAGCAAGAGTGTCGAGCGCACAATGCCGACCACGGTTCCCCGCGCCGACGAGATAGTCGTATAAATATCAACAAACGCCATGTTGAGGTTTGGATTAAAATACACGTCTGAAACCAGTGTCTTACCGGGACGTTGCAACTGCGTCATAATTTCCGGCGGAATAGCGAATTTTCCGCGCTTTGCTGGGCTCGTAGGATAGAAAAGGAGGATGTTCTCACGAGTATCAAATAACGTCCAATTGCTATAGTTCGAGTCCAGGTTATAGCCGAGTTGCAATTCCTTCCTGGCCTGATTTGCATAACCAGGAACGCCGGCGAGGAATTGTTGGATGGCGTAGAAATGACCGAGGGCTTGCTGGTCTTCTTCACGGGCAATAAACAACGAATCGATGGCTTGCTCGTGGGACTGGGCATCATTCTTCATCTCTGTAATAGCCTGGCCCGTTAAGGTAGGCCGTAAGACCACTTCACTACTGATAATAGTAATCAGTAATGGAAGAATTACTGCTGCAATTAGCAGGACCGAGATACGAATTGTCAGAGAGAAGCGTCTCCGCGAAAGCCCTGTAGGTGCGGAATCAAGCATCGCAAACTCCTTCAGTCTACGGTAGTAGACAGTACTTATTGTTGAATGAAGCCCGCCTGCTCTAAATCGTCGAGCAAGACCTGTAATTCATCGGGGTTGCGCGCCATTAAACGCGCCAAGACAGTCAAATTCCTCTGCCCATTGATGAGCAAGAGCAGACGCCTGTGTAGCCGCTGAACCGGTGCGGCTTCCGGGTGGGAAATGGCTGCCTCGCCCGCCTGCGAAAGTCTGGGAAAAGGGGAATGTACTGCTCTTCCAGAAGCGTCTACCGGAGCCAGGGAACCAGAAACAGATGGCGCCTTGCCATAGTTCGGAGCATAAGGCTGGGGCAAGGGTGTGGTGTGGATGTCGCTTGCATTGATAAAAGAAAAACGACAGCTTCCCCAGCTATTCAGGTAATTGAATGCAGCCGGTCCACTATACTGGTTCGTCCGGGCATCAACAACCCTGCCGTTCGAAAATACAATATACCCCTCTTCAATGGTCTGTCCGGCGTTACGCTCAATAGCGAGCATTCCACTACGGTATCCAAGCTGCAGGATTTGAATGATGTTCGTAAGACTATCTGTCAGTGTTTCTCGTTGCAACTGCATACATCTTCTCAGGTCGCCTGCGACTTACCCATCTGCTTATGAAGAAGCTACTGGCGCCTGACACCTCCTTTCCTCCTCCCGGAGTTATGAATGAGGCTGACCTTAACGTCACGGTATAACCTGGCCCGTGAGAGACACACCCGTTTCGTTCTAGCGCTGGCAGATACAACTTACGCGGTTGATTGCACTTCGTGCGTTGATTTTAGTATTTTTTTGAACAAGCTCTTCTTCCCCTCGCCGAACCTGCAATACCACTGTCCCTGGCTTGATCTTTTGCACCAATATCTGAATCGAGGAAATAAAGTCAAAAATATGGATAAGTTGGGCTAATACTAAACTAAGCCAACCACTATGTCAAGGTTCAGCGGTACTCCCCCGCTCGATGGTGGATAATTCCGTCATCTCTCCTAACCGCTTGACAACCCCAATCGACCCTGCTTATCCTTCCTTTACATAGTTCTCCATTCTTAATCATTTCAAGCGGCGAGGATCGTATGGCCTTAGTTGTGTTCTTGTGCTTGCTTTTGTCCATCCTCATGCTCTGCCTGGCGTGGCTTGGTCACCTTTCTTTGCTCCATCTTGGCCTTGCCCACTGGCGAGCAGGGACAGTGCACCCCGTGGTCCGCCGTCTGCTCAAGCCCCGCACTCCACGCGATTGTCCAGCCTGTTGCCTTTCCTCCCCCTTCTCAGCGGACGGGGGGCCATCGCCTCTGCCAGTGCGGCCCTGGTGCGAGGTCAAAAGCCGGCGGGGTGCACCCAAACACCTAGACACCCAGGGCTTTGCCTGTCCCAACCACCAGTGTCCCTACTTCGGCAACACTGACGCTCGAGTCCACGCCATAGTGGGGGATGGCACACATGGTCGCGTTGAGCAGATCCAGACCTTTCGGTGCCAAGCCTGTCACACTACGTTCAGCGAGCGGCTCCATACCCCTTTGTATCGTCTGAAAACGCCTTCCCAGCAGGTCGCAGTTGTGCTCTCTGCGCGAGCCTTTGGACTGGATGCTTCCGCCGCAGAACGTGTCTTCGGCTACCGACAAGCGACCATCACCACCTGGTTGACTCGTGCTGGCGAGCACGCTCAGACCTTGCACGAGCGGTCCTTGTGCCATCTGCGGCTCCCACACCTCCAACTGGATGAACTGCGCACCAGGCTCCGGAGCTACAAGAACGTGGTGTGGCTCTGGCTGGCCATTGATCCCCTCACCAAGCTTCTTCCCGTGCTCCATCTGGGTCCTCGCACGCAGCACACGGCGCACCTGGTCATCCACTTGTTACGACAGTGCCTGGCTTCTGGCTGCCTCCCACTTTTCACCAGCGATGGCTTAAACCTGTACTTCTATGCTTTGACAGCCCATTTTGGGACATGGCGAGAAGAGAGACGTCGAGGGCGCAACGTGTGTCGGTGGCAGGTGGCAGCGAACCTGATCTACGGTCAGGTGAAAAATGCTACCGACTGCGCAAGCTGGTGCGCGTCTCGCACGTGATGCGTCTGGGGACTCAAGCAGATCTTACGGTCGCCTTACAGGGGATGGGTCTTTCTGGACGACTGAACACCGCTTTTATCGAGCGGGTGAATCTGACCGTCCGTCACGCAGTGGCAGCGCTCGCACGACGTACGTGGGCCACGTCCCAACAGGCTCCACAGCTCCTGGCCCATCTGGAGTGGTGGCGTGCCTACTATCATTTTGTGCGTCCTCATGCATCGTTGCGGGTAGCGCTCATGCAGCCTCGAGAACGAGGGGGCAAACGTCTAGCGCAATGCTACCGACCGCGTACGGAAGCTCTGGCAGTCGGAAGAACCAACCGACGATGGACGGCGCGCGAGGTGCTCTCCTACCTGTGCTGGCTACTTGTGGCATCCGTCGGCCAGCATTGGCCTGTGAGAACCCCTCACGCTGTCTCTTGCTCCTTGCCGATTCCTCGGAGGAAGAGTACAATGGCAAGCATTGACTCGCTCATCTTCACATAGGGGTAACGTCTACTGTGCATGGGATTCTCACCTTTTTCAAGCGGTTGGGAGGTCATGGCCTTCAGTCGCTCCACCATTGCTACCTCGCTTGGACCAAACCAGACACCACCTCTCTCATGCTTGGCACACTGACAGATCTTGCCAGAAGTAAGTCTGAACTCGTCGCAGAAAATGCGCTCCTTCGAAAGCCTCTCATCATCCTCCGGCGACAGGTGAAACGACCTGCCTGCAGCAAATCGGACCGGTTGCTTCTGGTTCTTCTGGCCAGGATAGTTCGGAGCTGGAAACAAGCCATCGTTATTGTCCAGCCAGAGACGCTCCTGCGGTGGCATCGACAGGGATTCAAGCTCTTTTGGAAATGCAAGTCCAGAGCCATGTCTGCCGCATCTAAGATCTCCACTGAGACCATAGCGTTGATCAAGGAGATGGCAAAGGAAAATCGACTGTGGGGAGCGGAACGGATTCGTGGTGAATTACTCAAACTGGGCATCCGCGTCTGCAAACGCACCATTCAAAAGTACATGAGAGACGTGCGCATTACAAGGCCACGAGGACAGACGTGGAGCACGTTCTTACACACGCATGCCCAGCAAATCTGGGCGTGCGACTTCCTGCCTGTCACGGATCTCCTCTTCGGCTCGCTGTTTGCCTTCTTCAACACCCTCCTGCACTCCCGGAAGGTGATCCACGTCGGCGTCACACGATCTCCCACCGACGCTTGGACGGCACAACAGCTTCGGGAAGCCACCGCCTTTAGTGTGGGGCCGAAGTACCTCATCCGGGATAACGATAGCAAGTTTGGGGTGGGCTTTGCACGGGTTGCGCAGACAAGTAGCATCGAGATACTCAAAACCCCGTATCGCGCTCCGCGAGCCAATGCCATCTGTGAGCGTTTCCTGGGCAGTGTGCGGCGTGAGTGCCTCGATCATTTGCTCATCTTGCATGAGAAGCAGCTCCACCGCGTCCTCAAGGCGTATGTTGCCTACTTCAACCAGGCACGACCGCATCAAGGGATCAGACAGCAGATTCCTGAGCCGAAAGCTGGATCAGTGCCAGCAGATCACATGAGTCGCAAGGTTCTCAGCTTCCCGATCCTGGCTGGGTTACATCATGACTACCGCAGAAGTGCATAAGTTCTTTCAGAGATGAAGAGGTGATTGCCTGAAGCATGGGGAACATCTGAGAAAAGTCTTGCACGCCTGTCGTTGTGTTGAGAACCAGCAGGCAGTTGCTTGTCGTTTTCCTTGCGAAAGGAAACAAACACGAGAGAGGTGCGCCCCATCGTCAGTGAGTTGCCGCCCGAGAGGGCAAGAACGTTTCTGCTAAGCTTGACTCACCGTGCATTTCGTCGTCAAAGCACCAGATAACGGAAGAGGTTAACTCGCAATGTGCCCGGCGGATATCCCATGTAGCCAGCACAGCCCCTGATACAGGCACGCAGGGAAGGTATCAAGAAGTTCAAACACGTAGAGGCATGCGAAATGCAAACCACTGAAGCGTACATGGGACTTCTCCGTGAACGAGGAAAACGAGGATTACCTCTTGAAAGGGTGTATCGACAACTGTTTAACAAGAATCTGTATCTGACCGCATATGGGAAGATTTACAGAAATAAAGGCGCATCCACCAAAGGCGTCAACGACGACACGGTTGATGGAATGTCGCTTGACAAGATCGATGCGATCATTGAAGCACTCCGACATGAGCGCTATCAATGGACACCAGCAAAACGGATCTCTATACCAAAACGGAACGGGAAAAAGCGCCCGCTCGGCTTGCCCGTTTGGAGTGATAAACTTCTTGCTGAGGTTATTCGCATGATCCTCGATGCCTTTTACGACATCCAATTCAGCGAACACTCGCATGGGTTCCGAGAAAATCGAGGGTGTCATACTGCGCTGCAAGAAGTCTATCACCTCTGGAATGGCACCACGTGGATCATCGAGGGCGACATCTCTGACTGTTTCGGATCGCTCTCGCATGAACTGCTCCTCTCAACGTTAAGCGAGAAAATCCATGATGGACGCTTTCTCAACCTGATGAGAAAACTCCTGGATGCAGGATATCTCGAAGATTGGACGTTCAATCAAACGCTGAGCGGGGTTCCACAAGGCTCGATTTGCACGCCTCCTACAATGTTGCAAACTTTGTGAATCTTTTTCTGAGGGAAGCTGTGGTGCCTGAGGAGGAGGATTGACCCGGAACATCACACGGACCTGCTCCTGGTCAATCTCAACACGCTTGACGAGGGCCCGAATGATCTCCCTGCGCGTGAGCCAATCGGCTTCGTGTAGCCCATTCTTGACTCGTGAGGCAAACTCATCAAGACGACCAAGGATGAGCGTCAGTTCACGTTCCAGGCTCGCTTCATCTTGTACCTGCTGTGCTTTTTCTTCGATCTGCTGCAACCGCTCTCGCATCCGTGCCATCCTGGGTTCAAACTCCCCTTTGTCAATCAGTCCCTCAGCATAACTATCAATCAGCCTGGCGATGCCTTGCCGCAAGCGGCCCATCCGTGCTTCGAGGCTACTTAACTCATCTGGCGGCTTTTCCTCCTGTACCAGGCGCCGTCGATATTCCTGTTCCAGTCGCTCTGGGTGAGAGAGCAGCCGACAGACTTCCTCCCAGACCGCTTCATCCACCAAATCCGTGCGCAGTTGCTTGTTCCAGCACAGCCGCACCCCACCGAAGCGGTAGGCATCAGCACCGACGCAGCGATAATAGGCGTAGGAGCGCGGATGATATTTGCGCCCGCTCGGACTAATCTGCTTGCCGTAATAAGCATACCCACAACAGGCACAGACAATCAAGCCCTGCAGTAAATACTTGGCGCCGCGCCCAGGGACGCGAGCGCGCTTGCGGTTTTCTTGCAACTGCTCCTGGACCGCATCAAAGAGCGCTGCGTCGACCAGGGCAGGGACAGGAATATGCAGCCATTGCTCGGGCGGAACATCGCGATGGGAATAGGCATGTTTGGGTTGCAGGCTGCGCCCTCGTTGTGCTCTCAGGCGAGGGCGCAGCGGCTCAATCACGGTTTTCCCAAAGGCTGCCTCCCCCTTGTAGGCCGGATTTTTGAGCATACCGCCAATGGTCGCGCGGTCCCAGGCCGTTTTGCCGGTTCGTGTCTGTTCTCGGGCCGCCTCTAGACGGCGACGAACCTCTCCAATGGAGCACCGATCTCGTCCGACCCACTCAAAGACCTGACGGACTACACGTGCTTCTTCCCACACAATCTCAAAGCTGGCCTCTCCGGCCCCTTCTTGTTTCGTGACATAGCGATATCCATATGGGGCTCCTCCCAGCACGCTCACCTTTCCGACCTGTGCTCCATGCCGCTTGCCGCGCCGACTGCGCTCTAAGATTTTCGCTCGCTCATATTCTGCAATCATGCCCTGGACCTGCAACAGGAGCTGATCTTCGGGTGTCTGTCCGACTTCTCGGTTGAGGAAGAGGACCTCGACGCCCGAGCCGATCCGGGCAATGCACATACAGTCGATCGATCCCGCCTGCCGCCGCGACGTCACGGAGGCGTTCGAGAGCAGGACGGATGAGGGTGGCCCCGCTGTAGCCGTTGTCCACAAACTCCAGCTCAGCGGGAAGGGTGATGCCTTCGGCCGCCAGACGAGTTCGTAAATCTGCCAGCTGACTTTCAATCGTCCTGGCTTCGTTCTGTTGGTCTGAGGAGACCCGGGCGTACAATGCTACTTGCGTTGACATCATTGGGCGTTCCTTTCCGCGCTGGACGGCGCTGGAGTGATGGGAGAGAGTGGGAGTCCCAGGCGTCGACGGACTGCTGGGATGAGACAGGCATAGGCGTTCTGAAGACACTGTTGCGCTAGGCGACTGGGTTCATACATGATGTGCACCTCCAATGGCGGAGGCTTCGAGCCCTGAGATCGAGAGGGCTTGGGTGGCTTGGGTAGCTTGTCCATCACACGTTCCAGCATCCAGCGGGAATACGCCTTCGCCAGACATCTGACACCGTAGTGGTGCGCCTTTAAAACCATCTCCATAGGCTGCGCGAAGGCC
>WNFM01175732.1_pt1 | contig 10875 bp, 13 predicted proteins | sample 5400271 | NCBI WGS metagenome assembly WNFM01 (sample SAMN13153352, study PRJNA577476) | soil metagenome | isolation source: 60 cm saprolite on Douglas fir-dominated hillslope | place: USA:California | collected 2013-09-17 | reverse complement strand
ACTTGGACCATGTGGATCAGAACGATCGCCACCATGAAGTTCGAGCCCCATCCATGCATCGCGCGGATGAACCAGCCTAAAGTTACGTCGTGGTTCAGGGCTTGCAGACTGCTCCACGCTTCACTCGCCGAGGGCACATAGATAAGGGCAAGCAGGATTCCTGTGGCGATCTGGAGAAGAAAGACGGTGAGCGCAGCGCTGCCAAATACGTAGAACCAGCTCGCCGTGTTGCGCGGCACCGGATGCTCCACAACTTCACGAATCGGAGCGGCGAGTTGCAGGCGACGGTCGAACCACTCGCCAACCTCGGTAATCAGCCGGCGCATGGTGGCTTCTTTCCAAAAAGAGCAGCAGTCGGGGACCCCGGCGTCGGTAATTCTCCAGCCTGGATGGTGACGAGTCCGTTTTCAACTTTGTACGGATACTCGAACAAACCGCGCTCCGGCGGGCCGGACGCGCGTGAGCCGTCCTGGTAGTACGCACCACCATGGCATGGGCACATAAATAGGTTGGACTGCGCAAACCAGCGAACTGGGCAGCCAAGGTGAGCGCAGTTAACCGCGAAGACCTGGAATTGTTCTCCCTCAACGCGGCGAACCCAGCATGACGTATCCGCCGTCTTGCCGTCGGTCGGCGCCACATAGGGATTTCGAAACGTGGCTAAACGAGTCTCGCCTTCCGGAAATTCGCTGATACGACCGAGAGGCACCCACGACAGGTAAGCTCCTGCGCGCCCTCGCGTAACCGACGAAAGCAGAAACCCTACGAGGGGTGCGGCAAGAGCAGACGCCACCAATCCATTGAAGAGAATTCCCAACTTCATGAACAGTCCACGTCGCGAAATGCTATTTTCGCTTGGCATCTTCAGACTCCTGCGGCTGAGCGTTATTGGAAGCAGAGTATGGCTGGCCCGGATTCGGAACCCTTCGTGATGCGAGCCACGCAACTATGTCGGTGATTTCCTGATCCGACATCGGCCTGCCGGGCAGGTTTCCGCGCCAGTCGGGCGCTCCCAGCTCAGGGCGGCCCACGATTACGATCGTGCGCAGACCCTGGTCGCTGACGAGCGCGAGAAAGGAATCGCCTGAGATGGCGCTTGCCTTTTGTCCACCGCGACCTGCAAGTCCGTGGCAAGATTCGCAATAAGTTTTGTATGTGGCTTCGCCACGTTGCGCGTCTCCAGTCAATTCTGGCGTATAAGGTGGAGCGGAAGCCGCGTCGAGAATTCCCCGGCGACTCCAACGTGAACGAATTTCCTCCGTGATTACGTCGATCTGCGCGTCCGTCAACATTCCGCCGGCGCTTTGAGCGAAAGCCGGCATCGCGGTGCCGGGAACGCCTTGTGCGATGACTTTGCGGATGGAGGCATCATCCGCGATAGCCAGATAAACAGGACTGGCAAGCGCTATCGCGGCCCCTCCCCTTCCTTCCGCGCCGTGACAGGCGGAGCAGTTTTCCGCGAAGAGAGGGCCAAACTCCAAAACTTCGTTCGGTGCCAAAACTTCGGAACCAATACGCGGCTGGCCGTGTGGCGCGCCGCACCCTGCAAGGAAAATCGCAGCGAGCGGCGCAAACATACAAAGATGCTGCAATGCTTTCACGGCCGATTTTCCTCGCTTTTCCGCTGTCGAACTGTTCCGGGAGCTTCAATTCCTGCGCGCAGGACGAACGGCAGATTCTCGCGAGTCGAGACACGCTGTTGCCGCACGACGACGACACCTGCCACAACTCCGAAAGCGACTTGCGATGCGATGAACCAGAACCAGTTGATATGGCTTGCAAGCAGTGGATTGAGAAGCTGCATGGTCGAATACAGCAGGCCCGACCACAGCGGCGGAGCAATTAGCCCTCCGAGTACGATCGGCCGCCGCGGGAACATGGGAAGCATCGCGCCATAGAGAAGCCCAACGAAAATGGATCCGATGCCGTGCAGGATGATGGCAATCGCGAAGCTGTCCGAATGAAACGAATTCAGTTGGGCGGGCCCGAGCTTAAGCGACTGCCCATAGACAGTGGCGGCAAGGAGGTTGATGGGATACCAGATGCTTCCGGCTCTGAGCACTCCGTAAGTGCAGGCCAGTACGGCCATCGCTACTGCCCCGGCGACGCCACCCTTGACGCCAGCCGATATCGGGTAGGTTTTCAGGGGAAGCCACACACGGACGAGTTCGGGCGCGATGGGCACGCGCTCGACAACGCGACGCTTTGTGGTTACGCGGTGTTCTTCGAATACGACCGGCACGGTCTCTTCATGCTCGTAAGGAAATAGCTCGCGGAACCACCCGACGCAACCCGCGACGCCCAGGACAAGGCCGAGGGCGCTGACCGACGCGCTTGTAAGAAGGCCCGCGAACATTAAGGTGAAGCCGAACGCCAAAACGATGGGCCAGGCAGTGGATGCCGGTACCTCGATCTCGACCGGAGTCCGGCGGTTCCGCTCTAGTTCTTCCATGGATGCCAGTGTTGCCATTCGTCTTCCTCAGCGACCAAGAACATAGACAACAGTGAAAACAACGACCCACACGGCATCTACGAAATGCCAGTACAGGGAAAGTACGTCGATGCGAGCGGACTGCTCCTGCCCAACGCGACCTGCCAGCCCGAATAGCAACACGATGGTGAGCATGATCAGTCCAGCCGTAACGTGAAAGGCATGCAGGCCAACCAGGGAGTAGTACGTTGTTCCAAAAAGATTCGTCGAGATGGTCAGCCCGCGTTCGTAGATCAAGCGGTGCCATTCCTGCCCGGTGCCGTACAGAAAGAGGGCACCTAGTATGAGCGTGAGCAACCATAAGCCGAGAAATGCTACCCGCCGGCCGCTTTCGAGCAACTTTCCTGCGATGTGAATCGTCAGGGTGCTGGAGAGCAGACAGATCGTGTAGAAGATCGGCGTTTCCAAGACTTCGCGTGGAGTCGGTCCGGACAGGCTTTTCCCCAGGTAATAGAGATAGGCCACAACGAAAATCGTGAAGATGGCGGACTCAGCTAATATGAGACACGCCATTCCCACCTTTCCGCGATAGGGGAGTTTCCAACCCGCAGAGTTTTCCGGAAGCTGAGTCGCTAGTGTGCTCATTGCTCGATTCCCTTACTCATAGTGGCTGTCCGGATCTTCAGGGTGTTTGAGATCCCACAACGGTCTGCGGCTCGCCACTCTAGGGATCGAGGCGAAGTTATAGGCGGGGGGCGGCGAACTTACGGACCACTCCAGCGTCCAAGCATCCCACGGGTCGTTTCCGGCTCTTCTTCCCTTGAAGTAAGAAATAACCAGGTTCGCGACAAACACCAGCGTGGCGATTCCCTGGACGAACGCACCGATGGTCACCAGAAAGTTCAAGGTGTCCCAGCCGCGGCCGGGTTCGTAGGTGTAAATGCGCCGCGGCATCCCAAGCAAGCCGGGAATGTGCATCAGATCAAAGGTGAGGTGGAAACCGATCACAAATAGCCAGAAATGCAGCTTGCCCAGGCCTTCATACAGCATTCGTCCGGTGATTTTGGGATACCAGTAGTAAAATGCACCGAACAGCGCGAACAGAATTCCACCGACGATCACGTAATGAAAGTGGGCGACGACAAAATAGGAGCCGCTGAGCTGCCAATCGAAAGGCGACGAGGCCAACATTATGCCGGTGAGGCCGGCAATCAAAAACTGGAATAAAAAGCCGATGCAGAACAGCATCGGCGTCTTGAACTGAATCTTTCCTCCCCACATTGTTCCTAGCCAGTTGAAAATTTTAATTCCGGTTGGTACGCCCACCGCCATCGTCGTTATCGTGAAAAAGCTGTTGGCGTAGGAACTCATTCCAATCGTGAACATGTGGTGTGCCCAAACACTCATGCTCACAAAAGCGATGCAAACGGTGGCGCCCACCATGACGGGGTATCCGAAAATCGGCTTCCGTGAAAATACCGGAATAATTTCGGAGGCGAATGCAAAGCAGGGAATGATCAGAACATACACCTCGGGATGTCCAAATATCCAAAAGAAGTGCATCCACAGCGTGGCTGAACCTCCCGCCTGCGTATCGAAAAAATTGCCGCCAAGATAGCGATCCACGAGCAACATGATTTGAGCTGCGGTTAGAGGTGAAATCGCGAGCAAAACCATTCCAGACATCACCAAGTTCATCCATGCGAGCAGCGGCATGCGGCTCAGGGTCATGCCTGGGCAGCGCATCGAAACAATCGTGGCGACGATATTGATGGCCGTGCCGATGCTGCCGAATCCCGAGACCAAGAGAGCGATCGTCCAGTAGTCCGAACTGTGGCCCGGCGAAAACGCACGCGAGGCCAAAGGGGCGTACGCCCACCAGCCCACATCCGGGGCATTTCCGGCACCGTACAATCCGCTACCACCTACGAAGCTAAAGTAAAGAAGCAATCCGCCGAACGCCGTCAGCCAGAAGCTGAAGGCGTTCAAGCGGGGAAACGCCATGTCTCTCGCGCCGATCATCAATGGCACAAGGTAGTTGGCAAAGCCGAACAGGATCGGCATGGCCACAAAAAAAATCATGGTCGTGCCGTGCATGGTGAACATGCGGTTGAATACCTGCGGCGAAACAAACTCGTTGTGCGGGCGCATCAATTGGATACGGATGATGGTCGCTTCAATGCCGCCAATTACGAGAAAGAACAGGGCGTACAGGATGTACAGAACGCCCAGGCGCTTGTGATCGACCGTGGTCACCCATTCGTGCAGCGTTGCAACCCACGGCCGGCCCGTGGCTTCTGCGGTTTGAATGGCTATGGCGTCCGACGACATTTCTGATTCCACTCTCTTTCTCTACTGCAGGGTTTCGAGATAGCGCACGAGAGCATCCAGTTCTGTGTCGCTCAACTTCATTGCTGGCATGAGAGATCCGGGTTTGATGGAATCCGGGTTTTGAATCCACAGCCGAAGATTTTGTGAGTTGTTCTCCGCAGCGCCTGCGGCGATCGTGCGGCGGCTCATCAGGTGGGTCAGGTCCGGGCCAAAACGCCCAGAGCCGTTTGTGCCGCTAATTGCATGGCAGTTCAGGCACGCAGTTCTCTCGAAGACGCGTCTTCCCGCTGTTGCTGTTTCATCTTCATTCGCCGGCTGTTGTTGTCCGCGTGCCCACACCTTGAAGTCCGCCGGACTATCCACGTACACGCGCAATAGCATCTTCGCGTGCTGCGTGCCGCAGTACTGCGCGCATTGGCCAAGAAACAACCCGGTCTCGTGAGGGTCGAGCCAGGTCTCGTTCACGCGATTCGGAATCAAGTCCGTCTTTCCTGCAAGCTGAGGTATCCAGAAACTGTGATCGGTGTCGGCGGAAAGCAACTTCAAGAATGTAGGCGTGGGGCCGGCCGTGTCGCTCACAGGAATATGCAGTTCGTTCGCAGTGACGATGCCGAGAGCGGGATAGCGAAATTCCCACCAGAACTGGTGCCCGATTGCGATTACCTCCACCGCGTCAGCAGGCTTGGGCGCGTCCTGGATCGCGTGAATCACTCTCGCCGTCGCGAGAAAAAGGACGACAACAATCAGGATGGGAACGATGGTCCAGGCGAGTTCAATCTGCGTGCTTCCATACACCTGCGCCGGCTCGCGCCCTGCGTCTGCCGCTCTACTGCGGAACTTCACGACGGCGTAAGTCAACAAGCTGAAGACCACGAGAAAAATCAATCCGGTGACGCCGAGGACGAAGAAAGAGAGATGACGGATCGAATCTGCCGGTGTGGAGTGCGAATCGAAAATGCTGGTAACGGAGTTGGCTTGCGGAGTTGCGGTGCACAACCCTGCAGCGAGGAGCACGCCCGCGAGGAGAATGGCAACGCCCGTAGCTCGGCTGATGATCGCTAGCCAATTCGCATTTTGCATTGTCTCGACGATCCTCATCAAGCATCCCCACTATGAACCCAAGTGAACCGACTGTCGGTGACAGCAATCGCACTTGAAGACCAAACCTGTCTGCACACCGGTACTATGCAATGCAGTCTCCAAGCGATTGCGTCGGCGCGCAAAATCACAAACGGCGTTGATTGAGCCTCTTACGGATGACGAAAACAGATAGGGACGAATCACTGGGGCACTGTTGCGTCTCTTGATTGACGAAATTGTCGATGCGCTGTCGCGGAGCGGCAGCGGATGCGAGAGCATGTCGGTTCAAAAACCAAACCCCAGCATGGACGTTATCGGGCCTGCGCCCAGGTCACGACGTCGACGTTACCGTCAATGTTCTGGCTTAAATAACGACATTCAAAAATGTCGCGGCTTCGCACTGCGCTCCGGCATTTCTTCTTTCCGTTGAAAACAAAACGCATAGCTGCCGTGCCTTGGCGAAGTCCGCCATGGGCACGCATTTGCATGATGGAGCAAGTGAGGAAACGGAGATCGCAAGTGACTTACGCATTGGATACCGCGAGTTCGAGCGGGCAAAGCAACGAAGCTGCTGCCGGGAAGCCTTTGCTCATTTTCCCGACACTAAAAAAGAATGTGCGCTCCGCCCCTTCTAAGGTAGCAAGCTGCGGGGCCCGCGAACTTGCCGAAACACGATCGGAGCTCCTAAAAGAGGAAGCTTTGGAGGAGATGTTCGCCGCATCGCGCAAAAGATTCCTGGCGATTGCGTACTCCATTCTGCGGAATAAAGAAGACGCGGAAGACGCGGTGCAAGAGGCGTTTCTTTCGGCGTATCGCCACTTTCGCGGCTTCGAGGGGCGGTCTGCACTAAGGACTTGGTTGACTCGTATCGTAATGAATGCCGCTTTGATGATCCAACGGAAACGCAAGCCTTCCGCACTCAGGTCGCTTTCCGAAAGTGGTGTCTCCCACGACGAAAACTGGACGGAGCATATTCCAGACTCACAACCGGATCCTGAAATGATTCACGCGGAACGCGAAACTCTTCAATTCATCGACGAAAAGCTGGGAGAGCTGAAACCCGTGCTTCGAGAGGCATTCACGATGACTTATTATGGCGATCTAACGGGAGCAGAAGCTTGCGCCCTGCAGGGTGTGTCATCTGGGACATTCAAGGCGCGGATTTTTCGTGCACGACGACAGCTCTTGGCTAGGACGGACCGGGCTTTGGTGATCCCCATTCGCAGGGCGCCCGCGGCATCATCCAAATCATGGAAGCATAAGGGACTCCGGAGGTCGCAAGGGCTTGAGTCATGATCACCGTCAAAGCGAGCCAAAAAATCTTTACGTGCGCGGAAGTTACGAATCTTACGGGCATTTGCGCCAGGCATCTACAGAATCTCGTAAAGCGGCATCGTTTGGGTTTTATTTCCCGAACCGGGACTCTTGAATACTGTGCCGAGCGATGGCTTTTCACGTCGAAAGATTTGAGGCTTCTGGCGATATTGTTCCAACCTTGCACCCATTAAGGTCCACCGTGACTCCGCCACACAGCATTAAGTGTATATTTCGACGAATTGGTTCCCGCCGACTATTTCACAAAGGGTGCGTGCATCATCTGTTCGCCTTGTGGTGCGACCTCAGAAAAGTGCGCCATAGGCCGAGTTCTTCGATCCAACTGATTTCATAGACGAACTCGTGCTCTTCGCCCGTGTACTCTTGTTCATTCCACACAACTCGACGACGCGTTTCCCAGTGCATATCGACTCCCGGGGGGAAGCCCGAAATGGGCAGGAGTGCGGAACTGCTTGCGACTGAGGACATCAGTTCAACCTGCTCTTTTCAAAGCTTCATGCGTTCACTCGAAGCTTTGACCAGAATGCCTTAGTGCAATCGCAATTCCACCACCTAGCCTTATGCGCGGGGTGCAAACGAAATCGACGTTACGACAACTGCCGTAAGGAAATAAGCGTGAATGTCCTTCTAAAAATGGGGCAGCGCAGCGAGGAATGATTCGAGGTGTAGTGCACGATTCGGTGTCAATCTTGTGGCGATAGCGCTAAACGGCTGGCAGAACTAATGGGGCTACGCAAGGGCCAAGGCCCTGCGCTGCTGCAAGCGTCTGTTTCCTATGCATGTTGCAGTCGTAGCTCCGCAGTCCAGTTGGCAACCCGGTTGCACCAATGCTGACCGCTGGCGACGGGAAGTTTGCGTCGAGTCGCGTCACAAAGCTCGCTAATTCGATACCGATAGAGAGGGATACTTTGAAGAGAATCACACTTGCTGCGCTCCTATTCGCTTGGCTTTGCGTGGTCGGAAGTACAAAGGCAGTTGCTCAAGACACATCTTCCCAATCGTCCGCTGCCGACAGCACCGCGGACGCGATTACCGCTCAACAGTTGGCGTTACTACGCCGGGATATCCGCTCGATCAAGAAGCAACTCATTGCCGCGAATTTGACGCTCGCGGATAGCGAAGCAACAAAATTCTGGCAGGTGTACGAACAATACTCGGCGGAAACCGAGAAGATCAACGACACGAGAACAGCGATCATCAAAGAGTATTCCGACGAATATGGAGCTCTGACCGATGCCCAGGCAGACAGTCTGATTCGCCGCTGGCTGGACACGGAGATAGAACAAGCAGGACTTCGTCAGCGGTACGTGCCGATCTTCCGAAGAGTCTTGCCGGGGAAAAAAGCAGCGACATTCTTTCAACTCGACCGCCGCATCAGCACGATGATCGATGTACAGCTTACCTCGCAACTTCCCCTGGCCCAGAGCCAGGAATAACGCAGAGTTTGTAGGTTTCTCGCTGCTGAAGGAGCAGATTTGATGTCCACCTCGCCAGTACCGGCTGATTCCGCCGCCCCCGTGAAGAAACCGCTGACTCCCGAAAGCGACAAGCCTGCGGCCGCTTCTCACGGCAGCGCCGGATGGAAAAGATACGTTACTCCTCTCCTCGTCGTGGCGCTCGCCCTGGCGATCTTGCTCACCATCACACGCAATTGGAATGCGTGGGAGGGCAGCAAAGTCGAACAGGTAACTGATGATGCTTACGTCCGCGGCGACCTCACACCGTTGAGCACCAAGGTGGCCGGCATAGTGGGCGTGGTTCACGTGGAAGACTTTCAACGGGTACACAAAGGCGATCTGATCGTCGAATTGCAGAATGAGGATTATCAGGCACAGGTTGACCAGGCCAGTGCGGGAGTTGCGGCTGCCCGCGCAGCAATTGAAAACAACCGTCGGCAGCGCGAGTTGCAAGACTCTCGGATCGCCAAAGCCCTTACCGGCATCGATCAAGCCAACGCGCAAATCGCCGCGGCTGAAGCCGGCAAGGAAGCTGTGGAAGCCCAAGTCATTCGCGCCCGCTCCGAACGCAAGCGCCAGGAAGGTCTTTATCAGACTCATTCGGCGACGCAGCAGACGCTGGAAGCCGCCGTGGCCAACGACGACCAACTGTCAGCGCAACTTGCCAACCGCGATGCCGATCTCAATCAGGCTCAAACGATGTTGCGCAGCAGCGAGCTCAATGCCGAAGCCGAGCGCCGTTCCAAAAGCGTCCTCGAATCGCAGGGCATGCAACTTCAGGCCGATCTACTGGCGAAACAGGCGGCAGTTGCGGCAGCCACTGTGAATCTTGGCTACACCAAGATCTCCGCGCCTGGCGACGGCAACGTCGGCGAAAGGCAAGTGCGACCCGGGCAGCTTGTTTCTCCTGGCACACAAGTGATTTCGTTTGTTGATGTCACGAAGTGGGTTCAGGCGAACTATCGGGAAACACAGTTGACCAATGTGAAGGTCGGTGATTCCGCCGAACTTCGCATCGACCAATATCCCGGGCAAGTAATTCGCGGCAAGGTTCTGGAGATCGCGCCCGCCAGCGGTTCGCAGTTCGCCCTGCTGCCGCCGGACAACGCGACCGGCAATTTCACCAAAGTCGTGCAACGCATTCCGGTCAAGATCGCGCTGGACGACAAGGCCTTCGCCGCAACCTTACGCCCCGGACTGTCCGTGATTGCAACCGTTCGGACGAGACCGTAACGGACGAGTATGGCCGCTTCGAGCATCGTCGTTCGCCCGACCGCTATGGAGATCGCGCGCGGTGCCGCTGCGGCCATTCCGTCCGAAGTCTCGACGAGGCCTCTCCTGGGAATCCTGGGAGTCGTCATCGGAGCGGGACTCGTTACTCTGACCGGCCGCATGCTCAGCCTCGGCCTTGCCGATTTGAAGGGTCATCTGGGCATAAGTTTCGACGACGGCGCCTGGCTTGACAGTGCGTATAACGCGTCGCTCATGTTCGTCGGGCCTTTCACTGTCTATCTGGGTGGGCTGCTGGGACCACGACGCATACTGCTATTTGCCGCTGCCATCTTCGCTCTTGCTTGCGTCTTTCTCCCCCTTATCAATAGCTACAGCCTGCTCGTCGTTGTGCTCGCCATCGCCGGTCTTACCTCTGGCACCTTCTATCCACTCACGCTGACTTTCGCCCTTCGCAATATTCCATTGCGATACCTTCCCTTCACCATTGCCCTCTACGCCACTTTTGTCGACGGGGCGGTGAACATCGCCCCTTCCCTCTACGGCTGGTACAGAAACCACCTGTCCTGGGAATGGATGTTCTGGAACTCCGCAGTGATTGCGCCGGCGATGATGCTTTGCATCTACTTTGGTATCCCCGCGCCGCCGCCGCGCAAGAAAAGCGGTCCTGCGCCCAGCTTCGTCGGATTTCTATACCTGAGTGCCGGATTGGCTCTGATTTTTGCAGCTCTTCAGCAAGGCGAACGACTTGACTGGTTTCGTTCCGGCCTATTCAACGCCTGTTTTTGGTCCGGATCCTTCTTCCTGCTTTGCGCGCTCATTCGGAGGCTACGGGGCCCAAATTTCCTGGTGGCGCTGCCGTATCTTCGGAAGTGGAACACACTGCTGCTGGGCGCCCTGCTTTTCTGGTTCCGCTTCACTCTGTGCACAACGATTATTCTTATTCCACAGTCGCTCGCCATACGCGGATTTGAAGCAAGTCAGATTGGGCCCGCGATTATCTGGAGCGCC
>WNFM01059946.1_pt4 | contig 10875 bp, 8 predicted proteins | sample 5400271 | NCBI WGS metagenome assembly WNFM01 (sample SAMN13153352, study PRJNA577476) | soil metagenome | isolation source: 60 cm saprolite on Douglas fir-dominated hillslope | place: USA:California | collected 2013-09-17 | reverse complement strand
AACAGGCGGCCGACGACCCGCCCTTCCACGACCACGCGCTCTCGGACCTTTGCCGTCGCGTCGGCCAACAAGGCGTCGAGAGCCCCGCTCGCCTCGCGGGCGAGCTCTACCAATCGATGTTCCGGGATAGGACGGGAAGCTGCGATCGACATGAGACTTTCACGCAATGGACCGGCGGCACCAATGACAGTACGCGTGCAGTGCACAAAAGCAAAGTGTCCAAGCAAATTCAGGGTTTTCCGGCAATTAGGGCGCCGGCTTTAGTGTAAATTGCTATAAAAATTAACTATTTCAGGCTTTGATTGCAAAAGTACCTCTGCGCCGTGCCGCCGCCACTGGCGAGACCCGAACCAGCACCATGCGCTTTGCCGACTTATCGCTTCCGCTCAATCGGATGGCCCGGATGCTCACCTCCATGTCGGTGCGCACCCGTATCGTGGCCCTGGCTCTCATTCCCGTTGTCGGCTTTCTCGCGAATGGACGTACTTATATTTCGGGTGAAGAAGACGTCGGCAGGGCATTCGAAATCGTCACGCAGTCCACCGCACTCGCCGATGCGAGCCGCGATTTCAAAAGCGCGGTCGCGTCGATGCGAATTATCGTGAAGGATTTCAGCGCGAACCCTGATGACAATCTGGTGGTGAGCTTTGAGCAGGCGCATGCGCTGGCGGTAAAAGCGCTCGACTCGATTGCAGCAACGATCGATCAAAATCGCACCAAAGATCTCGACGGCATGCGCCAGGACGTGATGGCGCTGCGCGGGACCTTCAGCGACCTGGTACGCGAACAGAAAACTCTCGGCTTTGAAGAGTCATCCGGACTGCGCGGAAATTTGCGCGTGGCCGGCAATGCCGTCGAGCGGATCATCAACGAGAATATGTCCTGGTTGGCCGAAGCCGACGCCACGAAGCTTATGATGACTCTTCTGACGATGCGGCATCATGAGGCCGACTACCGGGTCAGCCAGAGCGAGGTATCGCGGCAGCAATTTCACAGCAGTTACAAGAAGTTCAACGACATCTTCGGCAATATCGACGGCACTCCCGGGATGAAGACGGCGCTCGAACAGCAAGTGAAGACTTATGCCGACACCTTTGACAAATGGGTCGAAGGTTACGACCGCGTGCGGCCACTGCGTGCCGTCATCGATATCGACAGTCAGCGGATGCTTCCGCGCGCGGATGAGATCATCCAGTATGCCCGCTTTACGGCGAGGGATGCGTCGCAACGTCTCGCTGCTTCGCAGGAACGCACGCGTACGGGCATTATCATGGTTGGCATCGCCATGGTCGCGCTTGGCCTTGGCTTTAGCTGGTTGATCGGACGCAGCATCACCCGTCCGCTCAATGGCCTGGCCGCGGTCATGAAGCGCCTCGCCAACGGCGACACCACCGCCCGTATTCCGGCAACGACCGCACGCGACGAGATCGGCGAAATGGCGCGCACCGTGATTGTGTTCCGCGATACGATGATTGAGCGCGAACGCCTGGCGCAGACCCAAACCGATGCGAGTCGCGCCCGTGAGCAGCGCAGCGATATGATTGCGTCGACCATTTCACAGTTTAAGCACTCGGTCGAAAACGCGCTCGCCAAGTTACGCGGAGCATCGATGAAGCTTGAAATGAGCTCCGCGGATCTCAACAAGGCCGCCGACACGGTGTCGTCGGAAGCCGACACGGCCAAAAGTCGCGTGACCGCCGCGTCGGAAAACGTGACCGTCGCCGCAAGTTCGGTCGAGGAGCTGGCGGCATCGATCGGCGAGATCGCCTCGCAGGCGGCAAAGTCAACGGACGTGGCCGGCCGCGCGGTTTCGGAAGCACAACGCACCGTTACGACGATGTCGGAGCTCGGCAACGCCGCGACCCGCATTGGTGAGGTCGTGGGTCTGATCCAGGCGATTGCCGGGCAAACCAATTTGCTCGCACTCAATGCCACCATTGAAGCCGCGCGCGCCGGTGAGTCCGGTAAGGGGTTCGCAGTGGTCGCGGCAGAGGTGAAGTCGCTCGCCGCTCAGACCGCCAAGGCAACTGAGGAGATCGCGGAGCAAATCGGGTCGATCCAATCCGCAGCTGCTGATGCCTCACAGGCGATCGAGCAGGTGGACGCCATCATTCGTGAAATGTCGTCGATTGCCACGATGGTCGCGGCAACCGTTGACCAGCAGAATTCGGCCGTAGCCTCCATCGCAGAGGGCGTCAGCCGCGCCTCGGGCGAGGCTCGCGTTGGCGCAGAAGCGATGAGCCGCGTCGCCGACGTGAGCACGGGCGCCCGCTCAACGGCCTCTGACGTGAAGGACCTCGCCGATTCAGTGGCCGTCGAAGCCGAGGGGCTAGAGGCGCAAGTGCGCCAGTTCCTGACCAACGTACAAGCCGCGTAAATTCCGTCGTCCGCACGGTCGCACCGGCACGGCCTTGCAAAGGCCGCAACAATAGACAATGTGAACGCCTTCCGCCTGCGGGAGCCCCCATTGCGCGTTCTTAATCGGTCACTGCTCGTTGCGACCAATGCCTTGCGGCATTTCATTGAGGACGACGGTTGGGCGATTGCGAGTCACATTGCGCTGTCCACACTGATGGCCCTGTTTCCATTTTTGATCGTGGTGACCGCGCTCGCTGGATTCTTCTTCGGATCGAAAGAGCTAGCCGACGAAGCTGCGCGCATCTTGCTGGAGGCCTGGCCGAAGCAAGTCGCCGCGCCGATCGCTCTCGATATCACCGGGGTCTTGACGTCGACGCGCGGTGACGTGCTGACCTTGGGCGTCGTGTTTGCGCTCTATTTCGCCTCGAGCGGCGTGGAAAGCCTGCGCATCGGACTGAATCGCGCCTACGATATCAAGGAACCGCGTCCGTGGTGGCTGCTGCGGATTGAATCGATCGTCTATGTCCTGGTGGGCGCCGTGGCGATCCTGGCGTTCTCGTTCCTTGTTGTGCTCGCACCGCTGATCCTGGCAAAGCTCGTGCAATATATCCCGGCACTTGAACAGTTCGGCGATTTGATCACGTTCGCGCGCTATGCAGTGGCTGCCGTCGTGCTTGTCGTTGCGTTGATGATCGTGCATCTCTGGCTGCCGGCGGGGCGGCGTTCATTTGGCCAGATCGCGCCGGGCATCATCGCCACGCTGCTGTTGTGGTTGATCAGCGGCGCCTTTTTCGGGCGCTATCTTGCCAATTATGCGTTTGCGTATGTTTCGATGTACGCCGGATTGGCATCAGCGATGGTCGCGCTGGTATTTCTCTATGTCAGCGCGTCGATCTTCATCTATGGCGGCGAGTTAAATTCGGCCATCGCCAAGATGCGGCTGACAGAACGCTAGCTCGTCGCTTCCTGCGCATCCTCAAATGTCTTTAGTCCCGTCCGCAGCGCATTGACCATGACCGCCATGTTGCCGGGCGGATGTTGGTTCTTCCACATTTTCATGTGCGCGAGCGGGATCTTATCCCACGTGAACACCTCGCTCATGCAGGGATCGATGCGCTGTTCCAGCACGAAACGGTTGGCCTGCGAGGCCTGCTTGAGGTGCGCGAAATGCGAGCCTTGGATACGCTTCTGACGCATCCAGACGTAGCGTGCATCGAACGTGAGATTGTAGCCGGTGGTCCCCGCGCAGAAGACAACCATGCCGCCGCGCTTCACGACGAGGCAGGACACCGGGAATGTCTGCTCGCCCGGATGTTCGAAGACGATGTCGACGTCCCGCTTGCCTGTGATGTCCCAGATCGCCTTGCCGAAACGGCGAGCTTCCTTGGTCCAGTCGTTGAATTCCGCCGAGTTCACCGCCGGCATTTGACCCCAGCACTTGAAGTCTTTGCGATTGATGACCCCTTTGGCGCCGAGATTGAGAACGTACTCGGCCTTCGACTCGTCCGAAACGACGGCGATCGCGTTGGCGCCGGAAGCCGCTACGAGTTGAACTCCAAATACCCCGAGGCCGCCTGAGGCGCCCCACACCAGCACATTGTCACCGGGCTTGAGCGTATGCGGCGGATGGCCAAACAACATCCGATACGCGGTCGCGAGCGTCAGCGTGTAGCACGCCGCTTCTTCCCAGGAGAGATGAGTCGGCTTGTGCATGAGCTGGCGCGACTGCACGCGGCAGAATTGCGCGAACGAGCCGTCGGGCGTCTCGTAGCCCCAAATTCGTTGCGACGGCGACAGCAACGGATCACCGCCATTGCAGTCTTCGTCATCACCGTCATCTTGATTGCAATGGACGATGACCTCATCGCCAACTTTCCAGCGCTTCACTTTTGCGCCAATGGCCCAAACCACGCCGGCGGCGTCGGAGCCTGCGATGTGATATGGATTTTTGTGGCCGTCGAGCGGTGAGATCGGAATACCGAGACCGGCCCAGACACCGTTGTAGTTGACGCCAGCGGCCATCACATAGACAAGCACCTCGTCCTCGCCGATCGGCCAGGTCGGCACCACCTCGAGCTGGAATGATTTGTCGGGAGGCCCGTGCCGCTCCTTGCGAATGACCCAGGCGTGCATCTTTTCCGGCACATGACCGAGCGGCGGAATCTCGCCGATCGCATAGAGATCCTTGAGCGCAGCAACACTTCTCGCCTTCGCGACAGCCGGCATCGAGATTCTCCCTACCCTGACAATAGTCTGGCGCATATTATGTTGCATCGCAATAACAGCTTCAGCGATGCGAAAACCGCCTATCCCACAGTGGTTTAAGGGATGCCTCGCCGAACTTTCGAAAAACTCGCGCAACGACTCTTAAGGGTTTTGCAATGCGAGCCAGCTTAGCGTGGCAAAAATCACCCCAGAGCACGGGATGTCCGAACAGATCATTCGCCGAACTGGACGGATCACAGACGTCCGAGCCGCAATGCCGTGGCTTGTCGCCGTCGGCATATATGTCCTGCTCATCGCACTGGGGCCGCGGCTTCTCTCCGATCCGGACACTTATTCCCACATTGCCCTCGGCCGCTGGATCCTCGAACACCACACAGTTCCGACGACCGACCCATTTTCCGCGACGCTGCAAGGAACGCATTGGGTTGCCTTCGAGTGGCTTTCGCAAATCGCATTTGCGATGGCTTATGCAGTCGGAGGTTGGCTCGGCGTTGTCGTGCTGGCGGCAGCCGCGGTTGCCACAGCGTTCGGCCTCTTGACCCGATTTCTGGTGCGCGAGTGGCAACCGATTGCTGTGCTGATTGCCGTACTCGCTGCTCTTCTGCTCGCCGCACCACATCTTCTGGCACGTCCACACATTCTGGCGCTTCCCGTGATGGTCGCCTGGATCGCGACGCTGATCCGCGCCGTCGATACGCGCAGCCCGCCGCCATGGCTTCTGCTTCCCTTGATGACGCTGTGGGCAAACCTCCACGGCAGCTTCACGTTCGGTCTTGCGATGGTTGCGCCGATCGCGTGTGACGCGCTTTGGCGTACTCCGCGCTCCGAGCGATGGAATGTTGTGCGGCAATGGGCACTCTTTGCCGTTCTCGCTTTCGCCGCTGCGTGCCTCAATCCCTACGGCCCGGAAATGATCCTGGTGACATTCAGGACCATCGCGCTGGGCGCGGCCCTGACGACCGTTACCGAATGGCGCTCGCAAGATTTTAGCCACCTCGGTGGATTTGAATTGATCATGCTTGGCGCGTTCGGCTTTGCGCTTTACCGCGGCGTGACGTTACCCTGGTTGCGCATTCTGATGGTCCTCGGTGTCCTGCATCTGAGCCTGTCGCAAGTGCGTCATGCCGATCTGCTCGGATTGCTTGCTCCCTTGCTTCTCGCGCGGCCGCTGTCCGAACAATTTTCAGCGCTTGCTGCAAGCCGGAAAGGCGCGATCGCGAGCGCGTGGACGCCCGCCGCAGCTGTGTCGTTGTTTGTCGTCATCACAGGATTGGCGGCGCTGAGAAATGATGTGCTTCCTTCGGTCAAAATTACTCCGGCGAGTGCGATTAACGCGATCGACATTGCCAAGGCCGGCCCGATCCTCAACGATTACGATTTTGGTGGTTACCTCGACTTTGTCGGCATTCCGCCATTCATCGACGGGCGCGCCGAGCTTTACGGTCAGGCGTATGTTTTGCGCCACGACCGCGCATTGAGCCTGCAAAACCTTCCCGACTTCCTGCGGCTGCTTGATGAATACCGCATCGGTGCGACCTTGCTCACGCCGTCAACGCCGGCCGTCGCGCTGCTCGACCGTCTTCCGGAATGGAAGCGCGTTTATGCCGACGACATCGCGGTCGTCCACACACGGCGGTAAATCGTCAGTCCTCAAATTTTCGGCAGGATAATCGGCCGTCGACGCAGCCCCGGCTTTAGTATTCAATCCCCTGCTGTGCGGCAGCCATCGGGGGCGAGCCGCGAATTGGGGGAGGACGTAATGGCATTGGACGCATTGATCATCCTCATCATCGTCGGCGCGGTTGCCGGTTGGCTTGCCGGGCTGATCGTCAAAGGGGTCGGCTTTGGCCTGATCGGCAACATCATTGTCGGCATCGTTGGCGCCTTTATCGGCACCTGGGTGCTCGGCGCCCTCGGCATCGCCATCGGCGGGGGCATTATCGCTTCGATCATCAATGCCACCATTGGCGCCGTGATCCTTTTGTTCATCATTGGCCTCGTGAAGCGGGCTTAAACCCGCTTTCTGCGCAACGGGACGCCCAATAAGCCACGCTCCGTCGGGCACAATACCGGCGGAGCGGCCGATGTTGCATTGCAACAAGTGCTGGGCCACACTGGCCCCTGGCGACCGATGCGCGACAAACCATGGATTTTCCGTACTTACGCCGGCCACTCGACGGCCGCGGATTCCAACGCGCTCTATCGAAAGAACCTGGCCAAAGGGCAGACGGGCCTTTCCGTCGCCTTCGATCTGCCGACGCAGACCGGCTACGATTCCGACCACGTGCTGGCTAAAGGTGAAGTCGGCAAGGTCGGCGTCCCGGTCTCCCACATTGACGATATGCGCGCGCTATTCGAGGGCATTCCTCTCGATACGATGAACACCTCGATGACCATCAACGCCACCGCGGCGTGGCTGATGGCACTTTACATCGCGGTCGCCGACGAGCAGGGCGCGCCACGCGCTGCTCTGCAAGGCACCATTCAGAACGACATCATCAAGGAATATCTTTCGCGCGGGACCTACGTATTTCCGCCGGCGCCGTCCATGCGGTTGATCAAGGACGTGATCCTGTTCACGACCAAGGAAATCCCGAAATGGAATCCGATCAATGTGTGCTCCTACCATTTGCAAGAAGCCGGCGCGACGCCGGTGCAAGAGCTTGCCTTCGCGCTCGCCACCGCGATCGCGGTACTCGACACCGTGAAAGCCTCAGGTGAAGTGCCGGCCGAAAAGTTCGGCGAAGTGGTCGGCCGTATCTCATTTTTCGTGAATGCCGGCCTGCGCTTCATCACCGAGCTGTGCAAGATGCGTGCGTTTACAGAGCTCTGGGACGAAATCACGCGCGAGCGCTATGGAATCACCGACGCCAAACACCGTCTATTCCGCTACGGCGTGCAGGTGAATTCGCTCGGACTGACCGAGCCCCAGCCTGAAAATAATGTGGCACGCATTCTGATCGAGATGCTGGCCGTTACGTTGTCAAAAAACGCGCGCGCACGTGCGGTGCAATTGCCGGCCTGGAACGAGGCACTTGGCTTGCCACGCCCCTGGGACCAGCAATGGTCGTTGCGGATGCAGCAAATTCTCGCCTACGAGACCGATCTGCTTGACTACGGCGATATCTTTGACGGTTCGGGCGAGATCGCGCGCAAAGTCGACGAGCTCAAGCGACAAGCCAAAGAAGAGCTCAAGCGGATCGAAGAGATGGGTGGTGCCGTCGCTGCGGTCGATACCGGCTATTTGAAGCAACAGCTGGTTGAATCGAACACGGCGCGGCTGGAGGCAATCGAACGCGGCGAGCAGATTGTGGTCGGCCTCAATAAATACCTTGAGAGCGAGCCCTCACCGCTGGCGGACGCCGCTGATGCTATTCTCACTGTCTCCGAAGATGCCGAGCGAGGGCAAATCGACCGGCTAAAGGCCTGGCGCGCCGCGCGCGACAATGGAGCGGTCGTCGCGGCTTTGAAAGGACTCAAGCGCGCCGCCACGAGCGGCGGCAATATTATGCCGGCGTCGATCGAATGCGCCAAAGCCGGCGTCACAACGGGCGAATGGGGCTGGACATTGCGTGAGGCCTTCGGCGAATACCGCGCGCCGACCGGCGTCGGCCGCGCCATGCGCAATGACGTTATCGGCCTCGACGACATTCGCGCTGACGTCGACCGCGTCTCGCGCAAGCTGGGTCGGCGCCTCACCTTCCTGGTCGGCAAGCCCGGACTCGATGGCCATTCCAACGGCGCCGAGCAAATCGCCGTGCGCGCGCGCGATGCCGGGATGCAGGTCGTTTACGAGGGAATTCGGCTGACGCCCGAAGAAATCGTCGAGGCCGCACGCCAACAAAAAGCGCACGTCGTGGGGTTGTCGGTGCTTTCGGGAAGTCACCTGCCGCTGGTCGAGGATGTGGTCTGCCGCATGAAGCGAGCCGGGCTCGATGTGCCAGTGATCGTGGGCGGCATTATTCCGCCAGAGGATGCTGCAGAGCTCGAAAGGGCCGGAGTCGCAGCCGTTTACACGCCCAAAGATTTTGAATTGAACCGCATTATGTCCGACGTCGTCCGCATCGTCGAACGAGCCAGCGGAACGAACAACGTCTGACCTAAACTGTAAGGCTCGCCAACACTTGCGCGAGCTTTCCCGGGCTGACCGGCTTCACGAAATAGAAATTCATTCCTGACGCACGTGCGGCTTGTTCGTCACCGCTCTCGCCGTGGCCGGAAATGGCGATCACCGGCACCTGCCCGGCCTTGCCCGGCAGCGCCCGGATGCGTCGCGTCGCCTCGACGCCGTCGAGGCCGGGCAGCGTGATATCCATCAGCACGACCTCATAGCCGCCGCGCGCAGCTGCCTCGACTGCCGCCTCGCCGGTCTCAACGAAATCGACCCGATGGCCGAGCTCGCGCAAGATCGTGTTCATGACGACACGGCCATATGGATTATCCTCAGCGCAGAGAATCGCCAGCGACCGAGCGGACGCCGGTCGTGAGTCCGTTTGATTCGCCGCAAGACGTGCATCGACACGTCCGACCAGCACCGTCAGCCTAAATGTCGAACCGACCCCCAATTTGCTGGTGACTGTGAGATCGCCGCCCATCGCCTGGGCGATGCGCCTGACGAAGGACAGGCCGAGGCCGGCACCGCCGTAGCGCCTGGCAATTTCGGCACTCGCTTGTGCGAACGGACGAAACAAAAGCTTCAGTTCGGCCCTGCTCATACCGATGCCGCTGTCGACAAGCGTGAAAACCAGCCGCACCCGTTTGCGTGCGGCAGCCTCGGTGCTTACGGCGAATGTCACCGCTCCTTCGGGGGTAAATTTGACCGCGTTGTCCGCGAGGTTTTCCAACGCAGCGCGTAACCGCAAGACGTCTCCAGAGACGAGACCGGGCAGATCGCTGGCAACTTTAATGTCGGCCGTGATCGCCTTGTTGTTTGCGCGCGCAGCAAGAGCTGTGCCGATGGCCTCGGCGAGCACTCGCGGAGAGAATGGCTCGTTGCGAAGTACAAGGCCGCTGGCGTCCGCCTTGGCGGCATCGACGATCAGCGAGGCGAGCGCAGCGAGATGGTCGGCGCCGCTCTTGACTGCGTTTGCCCATTCGCGCTCGCGTGCGCCCATGTCCGATGAAGCAAGCAACTCGGCAAGCGCCACGATGCCGGTAAGCGGTGTGCGAATGTCATGCGCGATACCGGCGAGTGAGGCTTCGATGGCGCGCGATGCGGCATTTCCGCTCGATGGGACAGGTCCGCGCGCGTGCAAGCGCCGCCGGCCGCCGGCCTTTTTCCTGCGCTTGCGTTTCGCCATTCCCTTAACCCCAGCCCGGACAATGGCACGGAAGGGGCGCTCAATCGAGCCCGACCAGCCGGCGGATGTCGGTGGGCGACGCCCCAGCCTTGCGCAGTTCGCGCAAACCGGTTGCCTGCGTCGATTTCGAGAGCTTCTTGCCCTCGGCATCGAGGACGAGACGGTGATGGTGGTAACGAGGCTGCCGCAAGCCGAGCAGCGTCTGGAGCAACCGATGCACGGCAGTTGCATAAAACAGGTCGTGTCCGCGCACGATGTCCGTGATGCCCTGTGATAGCTCGTCGGCGTTTCCTTTCGCGCGAGGATCATATCTCCCCAGGCCGCGGGGTCGGCGGCAACCATACCGGTCTCGCCAGCAAGCCCCGCGCCCGTTTCAACCCAACTCAGTGAGCCGACACGCGAAAGCGCGGCGCTCGTATCAAGCCGCAACGCGTAAGGCTCACCTGCATCCATGTGTCGCTTCCGCTCGGTGCTAGGCATGGTCTTCATATCACCAGGATAAAGCGGCGCGCCGTCAGGATCGCGCGGCCAAGGTCCATGCGTTTCGCGTGCGGCCACCATGCGCGCAATCTCGGCGCGGCTTTCGAAGCTTGGATATATCAACCTCATCGACTCCAGCTGGATGAGCGCCGCACGGTAATCGTCGGAGTGTTCGGACTGCCGCCGTACGGGCATTTCCCATTCAACCCCAAGCCACGCCAGGTCTTCATAGATCGCGGTTTCGTATTCCGGCCGACAGCGGGCTGCGTCGATGTCCTCGATCCGCAATAACAGCCGCCCACCATTCGCACGCGCCATGTCGGAATTGAGCAGCGCCGACAGCGCATGCCCAAGATGCAGATAGCCGTTCGGCGATGGCGCAAACCGGAAAACGGGTGGCATGGCTTTTCTATCTACCGTCTTGCTTGCTACACGGATAGCGCATGACCCACTTCCTTCGCACCGACGACGATTTGCAGGCCGGACTTGTGCAGCTGCTGCTCGCCGATCC
>WNFM01172072.1_pt2 | contig 10878 bp, 16 predicted proteins | sample 5400271 | NCBI WGS metagenome assembly WNFM01 (sample SAMN13153352, study PRJNA577476) | soil metagenome | isolation source: 60 cm saprolite on Douglas fir-dominated hillslope | place: USA:California | collected 2013-09-17 | reverse complement strand
CAATGTAGGTAGCGCGCACTTCCGTCATGCTCACCTGACCTGATTTTCTAAGCCGCATTGCTTCCTCTTCAATCAACGCCAGCGCCGTACCGATCTTATGATTGAGGATGACGTCGAAATTGATCGCCGCAAGAACCTCGCGCAGGGCTCCATATGCGATGACGGAATTTTGCCGCGTGGCTTGTTTGATTTGCCGTTGAGCCGCGAGCCAGGCCACGGTCGCCGCGACAGCAGCCAGGACAGCCGCGATCATGTTGCCTGCGAAGCCAAGCCAATCCGCCGCCTTAAGCGGAGCGTCTGATTTGATGACAGGCAGACCAACGCCGAGCAGGATAGCCAGCACGGTAAACAATACCAGCACGCTCAGTGATGCGAGTCCCTTATCCATGCCCTGCCCCATTCAATCAAGAGTAGGCAGACCATATTTTAATAAAAGCCCGCCGGCCACAGCCGCGATCCCACCCTACGCCGCGAACTCCCCTACTTCACCCGCCGATAAAAATTGCTCGCACTCCCGCGCCCGCCGCCGACATTCGGGTTGGTGTTGACGAACTCGTCGTCGGTCAGCTTGTCGATATTGCGGGTCTGCGCCTCGCCTTCCCAGTTCGGGAATGAAGACGACACGATGGCATAGGTGACGGTCTTCTTGTCTTCGTCGACAGTGTAAGTACCGAACACCGACAGGCTGCGCCGCATGATCCCGGCGTATTCCTCCGGCGTGCCGGTCATGCGGTTGTTGGAGGCGATCTTTGGCACGTCGCCGGCGACGTGGATCTGCGCGAAGCGACCGTCGGCCGTGAAGATCAAAATGCCCTTGGGCGTCTCGCCGAACGGAAACGACTTCTTGCCGTCGGGCGCCGCGACTTCGGCGACCACGAAATTCCAGGTGCCGACGATCTGCTCCTTGAGAGCCTTGGCCGGTTGGGCGGCGGCGGCGCCGGCCGACAGAGCGAGCGCGAGCAAACTGGCGGCGGCAATGGTCGTCAATTTCATGGTTTCCTCCCCGGAGCCGTGTTGGCGCACATGCTAGCCCCCAAGACGACGCCAGGCGAGGCTCCTGATTTGCCCCCGCGCGCAAGCACGATCTCATGCGACACCTGCGACAAATCAACACGACGGGCAAATCACTCAAAACTCTGTCCAGCCCTTCGCGGAAAAATATTCTGCTGGCCCCGTCGGGCAAATCAAATCCATAACTCCCGCTATCCTGTCCCACCAGAGGGGCGTAGGCCATCGTCGCAGACGTTGGGGCGGGGAGCGGTGGACGCGAAGGTCGCGACTGACGAGCGCGGCAGATGCGTACGGTGAAATCGTTCGGGTCCGACGCCCCGGTGCTGGCGTCAAGTTCGCAAGAGGCTCACGCCTCAAACGGATGATGGTGGCAAGAAAGCCGGTCACCAGGACGAAATCGTATAAGCCGTAAAGCCATTGCGCAGGGAAGGCCGGTGTGATTCCGCCAAACCTGTATGCTCATGTGCAGCATTTACGACCCATAGCGCACATGAGACCGCGGGTGCGGCGAGCACCCGGTCTTCCCTGCGCCCTCTGATTTCTGAGAGGGCAAACGAAATGGAAAACTTCGGGCAGGTCATGCCGCGGGAATGCGGGCGTGTGTCCCGGGCTGTTTGACAGTTGAATATGGAAATCTCACCCGTCGTCCCTGCGAACGCAGGGACCCATAGCCACCGACCTAAGTTTTTGCGAATGGTCTCTCACACCGCGCGTCATCGCGAGATCACGCGGTATGGGTCCCCGCGTTCGCGGGGACGACGGAGACAGTCTACCGCATCGTTATGCCTGACACCATCAGCTCAACGAAGCCAGTTCACGCGCAATGTTCGCCCGGGCCTTCCGGTCGTACGCCTCGGCAAAGTCGGCATCGGGAAAGATGAACGGGCGGGCCGCGAAGTGACCGAGCACTCTGGCGCGGCCGGTGCGGTAGTCACTGTCCGCCACGTGAGCGTACTCCTGCCGGATTGCAGCCGCATACGCGTCGTACCGCGCGGGCTCCGCGCCGAGGATGCTGAGGTCGATCGAGATCAGGATCGCCCCAAGGCGGTCATGGCGTTCGACCTCGTGCGTTTTGGTCAGACGGACAAGCCGGCCCACCTCCGCACGAAGATCCTGGCGGACGTGCTGCTCGGCCAAACGGGCGCTGAGTTCTTCGTTGTCGGCCCGCGTGGCATCGTAAACGACATCGTGCCACCAGATGGCCTCGGACAGAATCTCTCGTTCGGCCGCCGATAGATTGTCCACCCGCGCCAGCACGGCGAGACAATCTTCGATATGCGTCAGGTTGTGATAGTAACGTCCCGGCGCCGAGTATGCCGCGGCAAGCTCTTCGCGGTTCATCGCCTTGCTACCTCATCGTAATCGCCAGCCCGCTGAGATCCGCGTTCGCCATCAGGCCGGTCTGGTGACCGGACAGTTCGAGCACCGCGCCCTTCTGGTTGGTCAGCACGATGGCGCGGGCGCCGCGGCCCACGGCGAGGCCGGCACCGGCGGCGCCGTAGACGCCGGCGACATCCGACGGGCGGTAGATGTTGCTGACCCGGCCGCGCAGCACCGTCTTCGAGCCGCCGAACACCAGGCCGTAGTCGAGGCCGCCGGTCGACAGGCCGTAGGTTCGCCCGCGAAACGTCAGCGTGCCGCTGCCGCCGGAGCCGCCGATGATCCAGCCGGCCTTGTAGATCACAAGCTGCACGAAACCTTCGTCAGCATGCGAGGCCGAGGACAGCATGGTGCCCGCGAAGGCGGTCAGGGCGAGCAGCGCGACACGGAGGGCGGATGACATCTTCATGAATGGGTTTCCCGGGATTTTTGACGAATGCTTGTTGCGATGCGAAGCGAGTCGCGTTTTGGCGATTGTAACCGAAGGGACGGATGGGCAAAGTGGCTTCAGCATTAAAGGCGTGCTTATTAGAGCCTTGCCACCGTGGCGAAAAGGAGTCCCCATGCCCCCCATAAAACACTTCGCGCCTCCATCAGGCGTCAAGTCGCCGCCGCTGTCGTTTGCCGCCCGCACCGGCGACCTGCTGTTCGTGTCAGGCATTCCCGGCTTCGACGAAAACGGCGTGCTGGCTGACGGATTCGAGGCGCAGTTCGGCTTCGTGGTTGCCAACATCACGCGCGTGCTCGACGAGGCCGGCGCGACGTTGCGCGACCTGGTCAAGGTCAACGTGCTGCTGACGCGCGCCTCCGACGTCGCCACCATGAACAAGCTCTATGCATCAGCGTTCGGGCCGGCGCCCTATCCCGCCCGCACCACCTGCGTGGTGGCGGCGCTGCCCGATCCCAAGATGCTGATCGAGATCGAAGGCGTAGCGCAGTTGGCGGGACGGTAACCGATGCTCACCCTCTATTCCTATCCCGAACTGTTCGGCGTCGCTGACAATAACGGCTACGGCTTGAAGGTCTACGCCTTCCTCAAACTGTCAGGCGTGCCCTTCACGCATGAACATGTATTCGACGCGTCGAAAGCGCCGCGCGGACAATTGCCCTATATCGTCGACGACGGCGTGACGATCGGCGACAGCGAGACCATCCTCGCGCATCTGATCGAAAAGTATCGCCTGACCATCGACGCTGCGCTGACAGCGGCGCAGCGCACCACCGATCATCTGGTCACCCGCCTGCTCGACGATCTCTATTGGGTGATGTCGTATTCGCGCTGGAAGGATGATCGCTTCTTCCCGGCGTTTCGCGACGGCTTCATGGCGCAGCATGCGCAGATCGACGAGGCCGGGTTGAACAAGGCCAGGGAATACAACGCGCAGCGCTATTACTTCCAGGGCATCGGCCGCTATGCGCCCGACCAGGCCTATGCGCGCGGACTATCGGACCTGCAGGTGCTGGCCGACCTGATCCCGGCGGACGGCTACGTGCATGGCGCCAAGCCGACTAGCATCGATGCCGGCATCTACGGCTTCATCGCCAACATCCACTACTATCCGATCCCGACGCCGCTGAAGGCGTTCGTCTCCGATCATCCCAACCTGGTGCGGCATTGCGAGACGATCCACGCGGCGGTGAGCCGCTGACGACAAACATTAGTTCATCGTCATGCCCGGGCAGAAGTGCGAAGCACGCCTTTGCACAGGCGACCCGGGCATCCACGACTTTCTTGCCGACGGTAGCAAGGACGTGGATGGCCGGGACAAGCCCGGCCATGACGCGTGTTGTTCGGGATGCCACCTTGTGCCGGCGAACGCTCTTGCTATCCTGCGTCAAAATCAGAAACAGAGGAAACGCGCCATGCCCCTTCTCGCCAACCACATCGCCGTCGTCACTGGCGCAGGCTCCGGCATCGGGCGCGCGATTGCGAACGGCTATGCCCGCGAGGGCGCGCGGATCGTGATAGCAGATATGAACGAGAAGGCGGCGGCCGATGTCGCCAAGGAAATCCGCGACTCCGGCGGCAAGGCCGAGAGTTTTGCACTCGACGTCAGCAAACGCGACGATTGCCTCGCGATGGCCAAACACGTTGCCGACAAGGTCGGGCAGGTCTCGATCCTCGTCAACAATGCCGGCATCGCCCGCCGCAACGGCATGCTGGGCGCCGCGGAAGCCGTGATCAAGGATTGGGAAGACATCATCGCGATCAACCTCAACGGCGTCTTCAACGTGACCTATGCCTTCCTCGAGCCGTTGCGCGCCCTGAAGGGGCGCATCGTCAATATCGGCTCGATCCAGTCCTTCGTGCATTTGAAGACGCCGAGTTCGCCGGCCTACACCGCCTCGAAGCACGGCGTGCTCGGCTTCACCAAGGCGCTCGCGGCCGAACTCGGCAAGGATGGCGTCCGCGTCAACGCGATCGGCCCGGGCTTCATCGAGACACCGCTGAACGAAAAGGTCCGCGCCAGCAATCCGGAGCTGGCAAAAGTCTTTGTCGCCCACACCCCGCTCGGCCGCGCCGGCACCGCCGACGACATCGTCGGTCCCGCCATCTTCCTCGCCTCCGATATGTCGGCTTACGTTTCCGGCTCGATCGTGATGGTCGACGGCGGCTACCGGACGATTTGAGCACATCATGTCAAACGCCCCGCATTTCGACATCGACGTAGCAGGCTTCTGGGCCGATCCCTATCCGGCGCTGGCACAAATGCGCAAGGAAGCGCCGATCGCGTTCGTGCCGCAGTTGAACTCCACCGTGTTCACGCGGCGCGACGATATCTTCACCCAGGAAAAACGCATCGACATCTTCTCCTCGCACCAGCCGGCCGGCCTGATGAACGTGCTGATGGGCCACAACATGATGCGCAAGGACGGCGATGCGCACATGGCGGAGCGGACCGCGATGTTTCCGGCGGTGTCGCCGCGCACGGTGCGCGACACCTGGGTCCGGCAGTTTCAGGCCCATGGCGACCGCATTCTCGACGAACTGGCGCCGCGCGGCGCAGCCGATCTCTGCAAGGCGTTCGCGCTGCCGCTGTCGGCGGAATGCTTAAAAGACGTCACCGGTCTGACCAACATGCGCTTTGCGGACATGGACGCGTGGTCGCAGGCGATGATCGACGGCATCGCCAACTATACCGGCGACAGGCAAGTCGAGGCGCGCTGCCACGCCGCCACCGCCGGCATCGATGCCGCGATCGACGACATGATTCCTGTCGTGACGAAGCATCCGAACACCTCGATCCTCAGCGTGCTGCTGGCCGCTGCTCAACCGATGGAAAGCATCCGCGCCAATATCAAGCTGGCGATTTCGGGGGGCCAGAACGAGCCGCGCGACGCTATCGCCGGCACGATCTGGGCGCTGCTGACCCATCCGGATCAGCTCGCGCTGGTGCAGGGCGGCAAGGTAAAATGGCTCGACGTATTCGAGGAATATGCGCGCTGGATCGCGCCGATCGGCATGTCGCCGCGCCGGGTGGCAAAGCCGTGGTCCTACGGCGGCGTCGATTTCGAACCCGAGGACCGCGTGTTCTTCATGTTCGGATCGGCCAATCGCGATGAAGCCTGCTTCGACGAGCCCGATCGCTTCGACGTCACGCGCAGCACCCAAAAAAGCATCGCGTTCGGCGCCGGGCCGCATTACTGCGCCGGCGCCTTTGCGTCCCGCGCCATGGTGGCCGACGTCGCCCTGCCCGGCATCTTCGCGCGATTGAAGGGCTTGCGGCTCGACCCGCGCGAGCCGGTGCGGATCGGCGGCTGGGCGTTTCGCGGCCTGCTTAACCTGCCGGTCGAATGGGACGCCTGATCACGGCGCGGGATGACCGGCGCCGGGATCGGCACCGTCGCGTGGCAGCAGCTTCATCCACCGGAACGACCAGCGCATGGCGTGATACCAGAGATAGCCGGCGACCGCGCCGCAGACCGAGAGAATGATGATATTGGCGGGCTGATAGATTCCGCTCCACCACACCATCCAGCTCACCCACAAAACGGTGAACGCGATGGAACAGTATTTCAGGGGCATCGTCGGCTTCATGGCATCGCTCCAGTAACGGAATGAAGCCACTCTACGCGTCGCCACATCGTCCGACCGTGAGCTGCATCACGCCGGCTAGCGTCGCTCAGCCGAACCGCGCCCGCGAGCGTTCCTTCGCCTTGGCAGCCTCCACCTCGCGGTCGCGGGCTGGTGAATGAGTCTCGAGCGACGCCAGCAAACGCCTCGCGCTGTCGGAGACTTCGGAGACCGCGCGATTGAAGGCCTCCGCGTTGGCCTGCGAGGGCGAGTTGAAGCCGGAAAGCTTGCGCACGAATTGCAGCGCCGAGGCATGGATTTCCGCATGCGTCGCCGGCGGCTCGAAATTGAACAGCGTCTTGATGTTGCGGCACATGGTGCTCTCCTTCGCCCGCGATGCAGCGGCAGCCGTGTCCCAAGGACGAACGGCCGATGCAATTTCCGACAGCGCCGGCTATTCTGTCATAGAATGAGCGGCGCGTTCACCCCCGGCAAAGCGAGTTCCCGATGAGCCATGTGACTTACAAGGTCGTCCAGCATGACGGCGGCTGGGCCTACACCGTCAACGGCGTATTCTCAGAGCCGTTTCCGAACCGGGGCGCGGCGCTTGCCGCAGCGCGGCGCGTGGCGGCCGAGCAGCGGGTTCCCGGCCGCTCCGAGGCCATTCAGTACGAGACCGAGGATGGCAAATGGCACACCGAGACCGCCGCCGGCAACGACCGGCCGGAAACCGACGTCGAGGGTTAGGGGGCTGCGCGTCGATCTGGTGACGCCAAAACAGCCAGTGTGATATCCTCTCCGCAAGCAGCCCGTTCAAAGCGGCCGCGCCCCGGGGAGAAACACCATGAATTTTTCGCACGCAGCCTTGCCGCCGACTATCCGGCCCCGAAACAGGGCGACTGGATCGCAAAGGATTTCAAATTCCACACCGGCGAGAGCATGCCGGAGCTGCGGCTGCACTACACCACCATCGGTGAGCCGACCGGCCAGCCGGTGCTGGTGCTGCATGGTTCGGGCGGCTCCGCGGCGAACATGCTGACGGCGGCATTCGGCGGCGAGTTGTTCGGCCCCGGCCAGCCGCTCGATGCCGCGAAATACTACATCATCATTCCCGATGGCCTCGGCCACGGCAAATCGTCCAAGCCCTCCGACGGCATGAAGACGGCATTTCCGAAATACAATTACGAGGACATGGTCGACGCGCATTACCGCCTGGTCAAGGAAGGGCTCGGCGTAAAACATCTGCGGCTCGTGATCGGCAATTCGATGGGCGGCATGCACACTTGGATCTGGGGCGGCCGGTATCCACAGTTCATGGATGCCCTGGTGCCGATGGCCTCGCAGCCGACCGAGATGGCGGCGCGCAACTGGATGCTGCGGCGAATGATGATCGAGACCATCCGCAACGACCCCGATTACAACGGAGGCAACTACACCTCGCCACCGCGGATGATGAAATACGCGGTCAGCGCCTATGGCATTGCGACCGGCGGCGGCACCCTTGCCTATCAGATGCTGGCGTGGCCGATGCCAACGACTTCAGCTACCAGTGGGAAGCCTCGCACGACTACAATCCGTCTGTTGGACTCGACAAGATCGAAGCCACGCTGCTCGCCATCAACGCCGCTGACGACGAGCGCAATCCGCCGGAAACCGGCGTCACCGATGCGGCGCTGAAACGGGTGAAAAACGGCCGGCTGTTCCTGATACCGGCCTCGCCCGAGACGCGCGGCCATCTCACCACCGGCAACGCGGCGTTCTGGAAACAGCAGGTGCAGGAATTGCTGCAGACCGCGCCGCAGCGGACCATGTGAGCCGGTGTCTTCGCTGACGCGAGCGCGCGATGTCGTCGGCTAAATTTCGCCGCGCTCGCGCTCCCCGGCGCGATCGAAGGCGCACATCAGGGACATGCGGATTTCCGGGTCGGCAAGCGTATCTTCGCGACGCTGGGCTATCCCGACGAGTCCTGGGGTATGGTCAAGCTGACACCCGAACAACAAACGATCCTGGTGGAGGCCGAGCCGGAGATCTTCCGTCCGGTGCCTGGCGGATGGGGCAGACAAGGCAGTACGCATGTGCGGCTGGCGAAGGCGGACGCAGCAACTCTGAAAAGCGCACTCGCCATGGCGTGGCAGAACATCGCGCCGAAGTCGCTGATCAAACCGCCTACGAAGAAGGTCTGATTTCGCACCGCATCAATTTTGCGATCGCCCGCATCGCTCATTATTTGAGCGAGCATCCGCGACCCGGCTCTGGTTGAATTGCCGGGCTCACGATTCGTGGACGCGTCCGCGTCCGCGATGAAACGAAGACACGGCGGAGGATCGGATGCGAAGGCTCGCGCCATTTGCTTTGCTCGCGTGTCTGTCGGTGCTGGCAAGTGCCGCGATCGCCTTCGACAACGGCCAGTACGACAACGTCGCGCCCGACATCCGCGCCTGGTTCAAGAGCGTGATGGCGCCCAACGGCGTGCCCTGCTGCGATATCTCCGATGGCCATCGCACCGCCTACGACGTTCGCCAGGGCGCCTATTGGGTTCCGATCGAAGGCGAGTGGATGGCGGTGCCGGAGCGCGCCATCATTCGCGACCGCGGCAACCCGGTCGGCGAGGCCGTGGTGTGGTATGTGCATCACCGCGGCAGCATCGTCATCAGTTGTTTCGTGCCGGCCGACGCGGTGTGAGTTCCGGTGGCGCCGATAGCGGTGGCCGCCGAAACCAGACAATGATATTTTGGCGACCTGACGATGCAAGCTTCGGAGGACATCTTGACCGATTTTGGCGCCAGCGACCTCGCAACCATTTATCCCGCCCCCTCGCCGCGCGTAATCGCCAAGGCGCGGCCGGAGATCGACGTGCATGCGAAAAAATTCATCGGCATGTCGCCGTTCTGCGTGCTGGCGACATCCGGCTCCGACGGCAGCGTCGATGCATCGCCGCGCGGCGGCAATCCCGGCTTCGTCAGCGTGGCCGGTCCGAACGAATTGTTGATGCCGGATCGCTCCGGCAATAACCGGATCGACAGTTTCAGGAACATCGTCCAGGGAAGCGGCTTCGTACAGCTGATCTTCTTCGTGCCGGGGATCGACGAAACGCTGCGTGTCGGCGGCCGGGGAAAGCTGTCAGCGGATCCGGAACTGCTGGCGTCGATGGTCGAATTCGGCAAACCGCCGCGGGCGGCACTGCGCATCGACGTCAGTGAAGTCTATTTCCACTGCGGCAAGGCGCTGATGCGCTCGAAACTGTGGGGCGGCGATCGCGTCGAGCGTTCGGTGATGCCCAGCATCGGCGAAGTGATCCACGACCAGACCGGCCTCGGCGAGCGGGAAAGCCAGGACGTGATCTACGAGCGCTACAAGACGCAGCTGTGATAGCTGCCGCGCTCCTTCGTCGTCAGCCCGGGCATAGTAGTCTGCCTTGCGCAGACTACGTAAACTTGTCTGCGCACCCAGGCATCCACGACTTGACGGTCAAGGAGCAAGAATGGCGTGGACGGCCGGGTCATCTAGCGCGAAGACGCGCTTCGCGCTTCTGCCCGGCCATGACGAGTGTTGAGAGTCAGTGCTCGCTCTCGAGCCCGCCGACGTGCTTCTGGGTGTAGAGCTCAAGCCCGATGCGCTTGATCAGATCGATCTGGGTTTCGAGGAAATCGATGTGGTGTTCCTCGTCCTTCATCAGGCTCTCGAACAGGTCACGGGTGACATAGTCCTTGACGCCATGGCAGTAGGTCGCGGCTTCCTGATACAGCGTGCGCGCGGCGATCTCGGAGGCAAGATCGCAGTCGATGATTTCCTTGACGTTCTGGCCGATCCGCAACGGATCGAGCACCTGCATGTTTCCATCTCCTCGATGGATTCCTTGCGCCAGACCTTGGCCATGTCCAACAGGCCCCAATTGTTCAGGAGCCGGTAATGCAGCCAGTACTGGCTGATGGCGGTAAGCTCGCTGCGGAGGCCCTTGTTGAGATAATCGATGACTTTCGGGTCGCCCTGCATGGTGCACTCCAGATTTTGAGGCCAAATCGGCCTGAACTATATTTAGAACGTTTCTAAATCAGTTCACAGGCGAGAGCAACCACTTCCCGGAGAGGGCGGTCGGGAACCACAAAATTCAGAAGATTCTGGGCGTTTCAGCAGGCCGCGAGCGCGAACGCCGGGATGGGTTCCTGGGCCGGCTCATCATTGGCGGCGACATGGGCGTGAGGACAGCCCAGGCCGCAGGCCTTGGCGCAGGGGCCGAGCGCTTCGTCGATAATGGTCTTGATGGTACGCGCGCAACGCCCGCATTCGGCGCTACAGCCGAGGCAGCCATAGATCTGCTTTGGATTGCGCGGCAGGTCCCCGGCCGCACTGACGGCATCGCGGACATCTTGGTCGCTGAGGACGTTGCAGGAACAGACGATCATGAAGACGGCGGGCCCTTCGGTGATGCTTGGGTTCTTCAGATATTGAAGCGCCGCACCGGCTGCCAAAGG
>WNFM01016652.1_pt1 | contig 10878 bp, 13 predicted proteins | sample 5400271 | NCBI WGS metagenome assembly WNFM01 (sample SAMN13153352, study PRJNA577476) | soil metagenome | isolation source: 60 cm saprolite on Douglas fir-dominated hillslope | place: USA:California | collected 2013-09-17 | reverse complement strand
CAGCGTGATCGCACCTGGTGTGACACAGGCTACGCGTTACGCAAACGCAAAGACGGGATCTACCGCGTGCGCGATCCCCAGGCCCAGCAAAAAAAAATTTGATTGAACGGGCCTATGAGCTGGCAGAGGCCTGTGGTCTCCCCCTGTGGAATCAAGATGAAGCGGGTCCCTATGCCACTCGACCCCAGCCGGGAGCCAGTTGGCAGCTCGAAGGCCATCCCAAGCTGCAACCGCATGAATATCTGCGTGATGGAGGAGCCAAGCTGATGACCTTGTTTCGTCCCGCAACTGGAGAGGTGCGAGCCAAAGGGGTGATCTCGGTGACCAATGCGGTCTTACATCCCTGGCTGCAAGAGCAATTGCTCAGCATTCTTGAGTGCGAGGAAAAGGCTCGAAACCAGGAAGGTCATCAGCCTGCTCCCCTTGAGCAGACGGAGGTGGCAGCCCAATGCCAGCAGTGGGAGACCTGGCTCGGCTGGCGTCTGAGTGACCGCTATCCCCCTGTGCGCATGATTCTCGTCTGGGATAATTTGGCCGGTCATCACAGCGACAAGATGGTCTCCTGGCTCTTTCAGCATGGCATTATGCCGCTCTACACGCCACTTGGTGGCTCCTGGTTGAATATGGCCGAGTCGATGCAGCGTATCCTGGTGCGTCGGGCCTTGTCTGGTCAATACCCTCAAACGCAGGAGCAAATCATTGAGTGGTTGGAGCAGACTGTCGCTGGCTGGAACTTCTAACTGCTCTCTCGTGAGTCCTTTAGTTCTGCGTAAGTTGGTATCTTTAAGCAGGGTACCTTCAAGGGTTACCCCGAGGAGATTAGCCCCACTTAGGTTGGTCCCACTGAGATCGGCTCCACTGAGATCGGCCCTCCAGAGCTTGGCCCCGCTAAGATCGGTCTCGCTAAGATCGGCGCCTCTCAGGGACGCGTCTGGCAGCCACACTTGCTTCAGATCAGCCCTTCTGAGGTAAGCACTGTCTAACTGGATGTAACTGGCGTCTAGGGACTGAGGACTTCCTTTATGCTGACTTCGGGCAAGTGGAAACGCTTCTTTGAAGACCACAATCAGTGCTTGTCTGAGTATGGTGAGGGGCAGAGGAGTCTTTGTGTTTTCTGGTGGGTTAGCAGTTTCTGTAGGACACAGATTAGCTACTGCAAGATCAAAGGTCTGAATATAAAACGGCTCGTAGCCCGGACGCAGGAAGGTCTGCAGGAGAATAGCTGCACCAATCCTGGCACCTTCCTTTTCGTTTCCTAATCCCGTCACAGCAGACTGGAAGCGCTCTTCCGCTCGTTTTTCTCGTTCATCCCGTCGATCTCCAAGCCAGCGAAAGAGACCAATGAGACCGCCGATCACAATTACGAGTGTTGAGAGCAGAATGGACGCGTTCGTTCTGAGCCAGCCAAGAAAATCAGGCTCATTCTGGTTTTTAAGCTGTTGGACTTCCTGCTCAAGTTTCTCCTTATTCAATGCGCTGACAGTTGCATCTTCTGTTGGCGTCGTCTGCGCCGTTCCGGTTACCGACGTAGCGAGTCCCGACGTTCCTTCATATGCACCAATCGCCGACACTGGGATCCCTATCATAAGTACTAAAAGCAGCAGCGTGCCAGCACTAGCGATGCCTGCTTTCCTCATATCTCTTTTGAGCCAGTACATAAGCAGAGCCTCCAGAGTGCAATGATCAAACATCCAGGAAAGAGAGCGCTCATTTTCTTCAGCATACCACATGAATCAGAGCAATCAGTAGGTTTAATGTAACGCAATCGGGGATTATTACTTGGTATGGGAGTGCATATAATTGCTACAGCCTGTTGAAAAACTCTTGAATGGTAGAGGCAAAGAAGATCAGATCCACCCAGAAAGACACCGAGCCCCAGTAGTTCGTAACGCTTTTCGTAACGATTTTGAGACGTGCAGGTGGTAGTATAGAGATAGACGCACGTTTCCGTTTTCCTCTGTCGAGGGAAGAACCTTCTTGCGGCGATAGTGTTGCGGCGAATCCGTAGAAATAGGAGGGCCGATCTCCTGGGGAGGGATATGATGAGCAAGACGCTGAAAGGACTGGTTCTGTTTTCTGCCTGTAATCTGGTCAGTGCAAGCATCGGGGCGATCCTTTCCATCGCTCTGCACCTTCCCGCCCGGTTCGGCGGTCTGCTGAGCGGGAATGATGTGTTGCAAGACTTCCTGTTACTGAATGGCACCGCCCTTTCCCCGGATCTGTGGCTGCTGCTCGGTCAGTTTGTCCTCACTGGCTGCGCGCTCAGGCGTGGACGGGTGGGCATGGTGGGGGTAATCGGGCTGACCCTCCTGGGTGCCGTCGCCACACTTGGCCAATTGGGAGAACCCATTACCGTTCGGGCCTTCAGCCCGGCCACCTTTGATGGCGCGCAGGTCAGCCTGGTGTCTGTCAATATCGCAGGCTCGCTGCTGATGGTCGTTTTCGGCATCCTGGAGTGGAGAAGCCGCAGACAGGCTAACTGGGCTACGGGCGCCCAGCTGGAGATGCAGACAAGCGATGCCCGACGAGGGAGCACATGAGCAAGAAGACAGGCATGAGCGCACCATCTGCCTCAAACGGCGCTATGACCCCATCAGCCCGCGCTGAACCCGACACGCGGCTGCATGGGCGCTGGCTGCTCCTGGCGCGGGTCGCGTGGGTTGGGGTGGTCGCCCTGATCGTGGGGGTCTTCATCACCAGCCTTCCGGTGTTCCTGGTACAACTCCAGGTCACCTGTGCTCCCGCTACCTGCTCTTTCTGGCAACTCAGCCCCGCTGCGGCTCAGACGCTCCAGAGCCTGGGCTTCTCCCCAGGCGCCTACGCCATCTATACGCTCACGCTCGTTATCGTCTTTGGGTTGGTCTGGTTGGTCTCTGCTCTCGTGATCTTCTGGCGCAAGTCCGACGACTGGATGGCCTTGCTCTTCGCGCTGATGTTTGTGCTGCTTGGCACCGCCGAGGTCACGGAGGTAGTGGAGGCGAGTCACTCCGCCTGGCAGGTGCCAGCCATCTTCTTGAACGAATTGGCCTATGGCTTACTCTTCCTCGTCTTCTCCTTGTTTCCCAACGGGCGCTTTGTGCCTCGCTGGATGCGCTGGCTCTTGCTAGTGCATAATCACGAGACCTTTTCGGGAATGGCGAGATGAGGTTCATAGGAACACCCAAAGTAGGCACAAATCCGCTCCGCCAGTTGGCGAGCGGTCAGCAAGCCGTCGTGCTCGACCATGTTGCGCTTGGCATGCACCCATTTGGGTTCAATGGGATTGAGCCAGGGACTTTGCGTGGGCAATAGGAACGGCAGAATCCGCACGCCCTTGTTCGTCTGTTTAACCTGCTGGTTGTGCTGGCGGATCCAGGTACGAACCGCTTGACTCTTGTGCCAGGAGGCATTGTCCCAGATCAAGAGCCAGTGGGTCTTGCCTTGCTTTTGCAGGCACTCGCAACACCACTCCAAGAACTGGGTGGTGATGGCGCTCACGGGCCGGCCCGTCACGAAGCGCAGCCAGGCCTGCGAGCGGTCAGGCTCATCGGGCGTCCCGTGCTGCCAGAGCACACCATAACAGGCCAGCGCCTTGGGGTCAGGGTCGTCCTTGCGCCAGGGCTGCTCCACCAAGCGGACGGGCTGATCCTGGCTTTGCCAGGCGTGGACGTGAGGCAGCGCAAAGCGACTCCACCAGACCTCATCGCCGAAGCCGATCGCCCACGTGGGCTGCTGGCTGGCCCAGGCGATCAACCGATCTCGTGCCGTTTTTTTTTGAGATACAGAGGGTCGGGGCTGGTAATCCAGTGCTTGGCGCGCTTCCAATTGGTTTTCAAGCGCTTGAGCGCGCGGCGCACACTTTCGTCGGAGATGGGGGTGGCGATGATGCCCTGTTCGAAGCTGACCTGGGCAGCTAACTCCAAGGTCCACAGCCCGCGCTCTTTGCCAAAGTCGCGTGGACTGCGATGCAGGAGCTCTTTGAGGCGCTGCAACCCGTCCTCCGAGAAGCTGGTATGGAGCCGATGGGGACGCGAGGAGCCTTCTTGCAGCACCGAGAGCCCCATAGCGTTGAACTCGTGGATCACATTGCGCACAGTTTGGTCGTCGCAGCCCAGCTGGCGAGCAATTTCCGGGGCTCGTTCCCCACGCGCCGAGGCTCGCAAAATCTGGCAGCGGCGCATCACAAAGGCATCGGACGAACGCAGTCCCGCCTGGATTTGATGCTGTTCGTCCTGGGTCAAAAGGCGGATAAAAATGGGTGTTCTCATACTTGGTAGTATACCACATTGCCTACCACCTTGGGTGGGATTGCACTAGGCTATGTCCCCTACTCCGTGCTGCACGGCTCCCTTTTCTTCTCCAACTCCTTGGTTCATCTCGGGAGATACCCAGTGCTTTTCAACCTGCTCTTTTTCTTTTTTTTGGCGTGCTTAGTGGGGGCCCAAGTGTACCGCTACCGACGCGTGTCCACTGCGGTGCAGCGCCAGCAGACGAAGTGGGTGGTCTTCGCGACGGCAGTGACCATCCTCGTGGGTCTGGGGCTGATTGGACCCGCTCTGCTGCTTCCTTCGCTTAGCCCGCCCTACATCTTGCTGGCCGAAACCGTCTCCACCCTCTTCGCCCCTATCATCCCCATCTCGGTTGGCATGGCGATCCTGCGCTACCGGCTCTGGGAGATTGACACGATCATCAACAAGGCGCTGGTCTATAGCACGCTGACCGCGACGCTAGCAGTGATCTACGCGGGACTCGTTATCGGCCTGCAAGCGCTCCTGCGTGGCATCATCGGCCAGGACAACAGCGTCGCCATCGTCATCTCCACCTTGGCAATCGCGGCCCTCTTTCAGCCTTTGCGCCATCGTCTCCAGAAGCTCATTGATCGCCGCTTCTATCGCAGCAAATATGATGCAGCCAAAATCATCGAGGCCTTCAGCGCCACGCTTCGCAATGAGGTCGACTTGCAGCAGTTGAGTGAGCATCTGGTGACAGTGGTTGAGGAGACCATGCAGCCGACATTTGTCTCACTGTGGTTGCGTCCAACCCAACAAGACGGAAAACGTACGCCTTGGAGAGCCAATCCCCCCGTCCCCCTTGAGTGAAGATGGAGAGGTGCAAGGGTTCATGGATCATCCTTATTTCTCGTTTTTGAGCATGAAAGGCTATGACGATGATGGGCACGAAAGAGCGATGCTTTTCTACGCTCGTCAAGATGTCAGTAGAAGAGTTGGTTCCGCAAGATCACTTCTATCGCCATCTTGATCGAACGCTTGACCTCACATTTGTGCGTGAGTTTGTGCAGCAAAGCTATGCAGGCGGAGGTCGCCCCTCGATTGATCCCGTCGTGTTCTGGCACCGCTGCAACTCGTCATGTTTTTTGAAGCTATTCGCTCCGAACGCCTGCTCATGCGTCACGCGGCTGATCGCCTCAGCGTGCGCTGGTATGTGGGATACGATTTGGATGAGCCGTTACCCGATCATTCCAGTCTGACCCGTATCCGTGAACGCTATGGCGTGGAGATGTTCCGTCGCTTCTTCGAAGCCATTGTCGACCAGTGCCAGCGAGCAGGATTGGTCTGGGGGAGGGAACTCTATGTTGATGCCAGGCATCCGTGCATGCCAACGCCTCGATGGAGTCAGTCAAGCCGCGCTTTGCTGTCGAGAAGCACCTAAGAGAACTCTTCTCTCCTGAAGGAAAAGAGGCGTCAGAGCCTGCTGCTGAGACGGAGCTCTACTCACCCACCAGCGAAGCTGATACCTCGCAACCCGAGGCAATGTGTGAAGAGCCGACCGTATCTAACGAGGCCCATGTGCCTCTCACGCCCGCCAGTTCACCTGCCGCCGTGGGTCCCATTCAACTGCCTACCTCCCTAGAAGATGCTCTCCGAAAGGACCTGACCAAGACAAACGAGGAGCGTCATGACTGGATCGAGCAGGGGGGAAAACCAGACCGGGAGGTCATCCGGGGAACCTATCGGCGCATGGCCGACTTCGTGGTCAGTACGACCGACCCGGATGCCACCGTCATGCCTACCAAAGGGGAGGGACGTCATTTGGGCTACCACACCCACTATGTGGTGGATGGAGGCAAGGCGCGGATCATCATGGCCGTGCTAGTCACGCCTTCGGAAGTCATGGAAAACCAACCGATGCTCGATCTCGTCTTCCGCACCCGTTTCCGCTGGAAACTGTGGCCGCGCCAGGCGACGGGGGACACAACCTATGGCACCGTGGATAACATCGTGGCACTTGAACACGAGCACATACGAACCTATGTTCCCCTGCCCGACTTTGACCAACGAACGCCATTCTACGGACAGCGTGAGTTCCAGTACGATCCCGAACAGGATGCCTATACCTGCCCACAAGGAAACCTCTTGTACCTGGAAAAGCACCGCTACACCGAACGAACGAAGGAATATCGAGCCGATGCGGCCACCTGCAATGCCTGCCCCCTCAAAGCACACTGCACGGACAGTGAGCGCGGTCGGTCCCTCAGACGCAGCTTCGATGAGGAGTATCTGGAGCGCGTCCGCGCCTACCATACGACCGAGCCGTATCAAAAGGCCATGAGGCGCTTTCGCCTGCGACGACTCTGGCGCGTCAACTGTGAGGCGCTGATGCGAGCAGCAGGACAAAATCTCAAGCGACTGCTCAAGAAACGGGGCTGGGGACGCCGTCCATGGCCGGAAGGAGCAGCAAATGCGGCAGGTTCCCTGCTTTTTGGCTTCTTTCTGCATCTGTGCCAGCCTCTCGAAGCCTCTTTTTGGACCGTTTGCCGCATTGGTGGCAGAAAAAGTCGGTGCATACTCGCCTACTCTTAAATAAACTCATCAGTTGACTTTTTCAACAGGCTGTGCTAATTATACGTGCCACCCTCCACATAAGCAGCCTCTACTTGTACATTTGATCATGTGATTATCTGGCGTACTGAAACAGGTACGCTCTAGAAGTGTCAAGTTTTACTATTGCATGTAGAGCCAATCTAGCAGGGTGACTTTTCCATCTGGTAAATGCCCTACGAAGTGAGGTTTTGCCCTCCAACATGAGCATTTGCCCTCATATGTGAGCACTGGGACAAAATTTCCTGGAAAAATCGCGCTCTCCATCAGGTATACTTTCTTTCAAACGTGTAAATTGCGTTCCTCATTGAGAGAGTGACGAATGCGCCATCAGATCGGCGGGGTTGCTCATGGTCGCACCAGCAGTCGAAGGCATTGATCTGTTCAAAATAGCGGGCCGCTCCATTTCAGGATGGATTCCGAGCCTCAAAATGGATACCGCTGTCAGGCAGCCGGAGTGACAGCCAACTCGAAGAACGTCTCCTTCTGTGGCTTGAATATCATCCCCAGGTGAAAAGCTACGCACGTGGCGACATTGGCCCGCAGTTTGCCACGACCTATCGACTGCCGATCCCGAAACACGCGCCATTCGCCATCGGCTACACGTTTGAGAGCAAGCCCCATGAGTATCTGCCTGATGTGGTGGGCACTTTGACAAGCGGGAAACCGTTCATCGCCGAGGCGGGCATGGAGGATGACAAACGGGGGGATCGCAACCAGGCCCGTGCGGAGGCTGCACGAAGGCTCGCGCGCTTCCAACGAGGCGTCTTCTGGATTGGGACCGAGCGCACACTTACCAAACGTCGCCACTACAACCTGGTCTTCTTGCATGCCAGGCGCAAGACGTTTCCTGCCTTCGCTGACATTGCCGCTGCGAGGCCTCGAGGTCTGGCCTTGGGGAGAAATGGCCGAGGTCGCAGAGGTGGCGAGCCGTCTTGAACACCAGTTTCCGGCCACGCTTGTGGAAGCGGCAATCTGGAAGGTGGTGGGAGATAGCACGGCACAGGGACATCTGCTGGTCGATCTAGAGCAGTTCACGCTGGATCGCACTCTTCCCCTGGCCCTGCTCCCACCTGATGCTCCGCCTCTGGTTCCTGATCCCCTTCCTGACACGCTCGAACCTTTACCGACACAAGAGGTGGCAACCATCTCACGCGCGCCGTTCGGCCTCGTTCCGGGTCCGACGTTTGATGCCTCCACGCTTCCAGAGCCACAACGAGAGCAATTTCACCGGAATCTGCGGGCCGTTTCGCAGGTGCTGGCCGGGGCAACCCAAACCAGCGTCTCGATCCAGGAGGGTCTTCCCCGTTCGACTCTGGGACGGCTGGTGAGGCGGACCCGACAACTCGGTCAGATTGCTTGCGTGCCTCATGGCAGCTATACCGGAAAAACAACGATGCATCCTGCTTTCCAGGAGTGCATCCGTCGGTTGTATCTGCTGCCCACGCGGCTGTCCATGACCGCAATCTGGGAGCATACCGAAATGCACCATGTGGCGACGCGCTTGTCGAAGGATTCCAGCAAGCCGGTCAAACTTCCCTCCTACAAACAGGTGCGCACAGCAGTGCAGCGCTTGAAGATGGAGCCGGAACTGGTAGCCATGCTTGATCAGGCCAAATCAATTCCGCGTGAACGCGAGTCTGCTGAGTCCTTTGTGCTCTCCATTCCAGCTCCTGCACTGCTTACCCAGGTCGATGAGCACACGATGGACTTGTACGTTGTCACCCCCGACGGGACAACAATTGCCAGCCGTGTGCATGCTGCGGTGCTGGTGTGTGTCAAAACGGCAGCCATCCTCGGCGCGGTGCTGGCCTTGGGGCCACGGAAGCGAGGAGGATTACATGCGCCTGGTCAAGCTAAGCCTTGAAAGGAAAGATCATCTCGTCGGCCGAGCTTCCTGTGAACATTCCTGGCCCTGTTCCGGTAAACCAGCCATCATCTTTCATGACCGGGGGAAGATCTTCACTTCTGAGCGGGCGCGGCAGGTCTTAGTGGATCGTTTACAGATCATTACCGAACAAGCGCCCCCGTATTGCCCGAGTGCGAAAGGGACCGTCGAATCGCTCTTTCGTTGGATGACTCAACGTTTTGAACGGCGCTTGCCCAACACGAGCTATGGCACCCATGACGCAGAAACGTCTGCCCAAACGGGAGGCATGACCCTGGAAGAACTGGAACGCTGTTTCTATCAGGCAATCGTGGATGATTATCAACAAGATTGGGATACCCTGCGAGGGCAAAGACGCTGTGTGCTCTGGGAACAGGCAGTGGCGCAGAGCGGGGTGCCACAGTATCTCGGATCTCCCGATGATCTCAAACTGTTGCTCATGAAAGCCGCCAATCGCAAAACCCCTCATCATGGCTATCGCACCTCTTCAGGAAACAGGCTCTCGTTTCATGGCCGATGGTATGTCTGCCCTGGCCTACTCAGTCGGCTCCAAGGCCGCGAGTTCGAGGTGTATTACGATCGCAGAGATATCTCTGTTCTTTACTTGTTCGTCGAAGGCAGCTATGTCGGAGAAGCCTACTGTCCCCAGTTCATGGGAGGCCGCGAAAGTCGGGTGGGAAGCCAGAGCCATGCGCAAACACGACGAGCAGCAGGCCAAGATCGCCCGCGAGCAAGGGTTGCCAGTCCGTGCTCGCATGGAGGCACGAAGCAGGGGCAGCGCGCCGCCGCCGAAGCACAGAGATTCGAGCGAGTGAACAGGCCCGTCAATGGGATCGCCAACGCCCAGACATTCATACCGCCGAAGTGGTTGAACGATTAGCGAGCGTTGAGGCATCGATCACGCAACGCGTAACGCTGCCGGAGGCTGTCCCGGATGCTGAACCTGATCGTCCTGTCCGTGTCTTACCCGTTCGCACGATGCGAGAGGAGCCACTGCCATGACCCATCCCCTCTTTCGCTCAGAAATGTTCGTCGAGACGGCGTTTGAAAAACGTTTCCAGGCGATGCTGCGTTCGGCCTGGCACAAGCGGAGTTGGCATGTGATCGTTGCCGATCCGGGCTCAGGCAAAACGATGGGAATTCGCGACCTGCTCAAAACGGCTGGCGGACGATCATTCCTCGCCGTTGTGGCACCAAAAAACAATGACGATGAGCAGGCTTTGGGCGACCAACTCTACACGGCGCTTGGCCTGCCGCTACGAGGACATTGGAGCACTCGCAAGCGGCACCATCATGGGACACCTGCACCAATATGGCACCGAGTGCCTGATTGTGGATGATGCTCACGATCTCTCGCTTGAGCACCTGATGTTCATCAAGGAAGTGACGGACCAGGGGCGCTTACAGTACGATCATCGGCTTGGGTTGTGTTTGGTTGCGGCTGGACGTGGCACCACGATTCCCTTGAAGGAGACGCTCGATCTGCCTGATCCCACCTGGCTCCAATTCCGCCGCCGCTTTGACAAACTCGAACCCTTCTGCCGCATTGCAGGTCACACCAGCCTGCGAAGTGCGCGACATCCTGGCAACCCTGGAAACGGTGTACCAGCCACTCTTTCCGCAACTCAACTTGCGCCAATGGGCAGGTACTCTCTACACCTGGCTGACGCATCCGGTCCTCGACCCGACCCACTCAGGCCGCGTGACGATGGATAACCTCATGAAGCTGGTTACGACAGCTCTGGAATGGACCCGATCTGGGCTGGAGAAACGAATGTGCGAGCCGAGCGGTTCAAGTCCGCCGCCGAGCTGCTTGTGCTGCGTCATGATACTGCTCGCGATTATTGATGGAGCAGGTCCTGACGCGCACGCCGAAGATCAGGACGCAGAGACGAAAGATCGCGCGAATGGGAAAGAGCCCGAACGGCAAACGGTCCAGGAAAACGAGCAGCAGAACACGACGAAAACGGTGGAAATGGCGGAAGAACCAGTGCAAACGAGCGCATCACCCAAATGCACGTTTTCTCGAACGGTGGTTGCCATCGATCTCAAACGATTTACGGCGAGTTCCGTCACATCGGTGGAATGTGCCTCTCTGTGGAAGAACGCGTTCGCTTTCCCCAGTCAAGGGCGTCCTCCGGTTCCCTCCGCACGACCGACGCAAAATGCAGA
>WNFM01349955.1_pt1 | contig 10879 bp, 6 predicted proteins | sample 5400271 | NCBI WGS metagenome assembly WNFM01 (sample SAMN13153352, study PRJNA577476) | soil metagenome | isolation source: 60 cm saprolite on Douglas fir-dominated hillslope | place: USA:California | collected 2013-09-17 | reverse complement strand
TCCCCGAGCTTGTATTCGGCGTAATTTACCTTCTCTCAGGCCTAAGCCTGTTCGTGTTTTACTGGCGAAAGGATACTCCATCTTTGTGAAGGCCCTCTACTTATGCCTGTCACTTCCATGAATCAGGAAACGTGCAGTCCACTATTCAGCCCACTTTACCGCTACAGTTGGAACTCCACGACGACTCTGGTAGTATCATTCGTCGTCAAACAGTAACTTTGTAATTCCCCCTCTTTACAAGGACTGGCAACACCCGTGTTTTGAAGACTATCCAAATTACACATCCCTCTGCAACAAACCAAACCCATATGTAGGTATTTTTGTTCTTATGCTGACAACATCTATTTACTTATGAAATAATGGGGTTATACACATTTTATGGAGCAAGACCGAAGCATGAAGGCGCGTTTCTTACCATCATTCCAAATCGTGTTTATCTTAAAGAAGCATTCCCAACTTGAAAAACTGTAAAGAGAGTGAACAACTATGCCATACACCTCCATACGTGAAGCTGCCGCGGAGATCCATTCGGGCCTGATTACCCCGACCGAATTGGTGCTGGAGACGCTCGAAAGCATTGAAGAACGCGATGGCGCTGTCCAGGCCTATATTACTGTCCTGCGTGACCAGGCGCTTAAAGACGCGGAACAGGCTGAGACTGAGATGCGCACCGGCCTCTATCGCAGCCAACTGCATGGGATACCGATAGCTATCAAAGATCTGATCGCTGTTAAAGATGTACGTACTACCGCTGGTTCTAAGGTATTAGCAGAGCATATTTCACAGGAAGATGCCATGGTGGTTGAGCAGTTGCGCAAAAGTGGAGCAATCATCATTGGGAAAACCAACACCTTTGAGTTTGCCTACGGTCCCTACTCGCCCCCGACGCGTAATCCCTGGGATCTTACACGTACAACCGGTGGTTCAAGCGGTGGTTCGGCGGCAGCGGTGGCAGCTGGTATGTGCCTGGGGGCGATAGGCACCGATACCGGGGGCTCGATTCGTATTCCATCTGCTTGCTGTGGCATTACCGGCCTCAAGCCAACCTATGGGCGTGTCAGTTGCTATGGAGTTATTCCCCTGAGCTGGACATTGGACCATGTTGGCCCACTGGGACGGAGCGCTGAAGATTGTGCTATTCTCTTTGATGCCATTGCCAGATATGATCCCCGCGATCCCAATAGCGTCTCTGGCCCACCTACCTCGCCCACCGCGACATTAATTGGTGGCGCGGAGGGACGCAGCCCCCTCTCCCTGCAAGGGTTGAGGCTTGGCGTTCCCCAGGATGCCTTTGTTGATCCCCTCGATCCAGAGGTTCGAGCAGCCTGGCGCGCTGCCCTGCATGTAATTGAGGAAGGGGGCGCAGAAATTGTTGATGTAGAGTTGCCGCGTCCGACGATGGATCTGTACCGCACCATTCAGAAACCCGAAGCAGCGTTGGCCCATACAGAGAAGGGCTGGTTTCCAGAACACGCCGCCTTGTATAGTGATACAGTTCGCACCCGTCTTAGCGAGGGACTACAGATATCCGCGGTTGATTATCTCAAAGCCTTGCATGAGCGCAGGATATTTGCCAGCAGCCTGCGCACGATTATGCAGCGAGTCGATGCTTTTGTTCTGCCTACCCTGCCTGTTCCCGCTATACCGGCGGAAATTGCCGGGCAGGATATCGAAATTGATGGCGTCATCGACAATTCCACCGTTGCTTTCCTACGCTTGACCATGCCTTTTAATCTCTCTGGGCTGCCCACTGTATCTTTTCCTTGTGGCTTCAGTTCACATGGATTGCCGATCGGCCTGCAAGTTGCAGGGCAGCCGTTCGAAGAGGCTACTATCCTGCACATAGCGCATGCCTATCAGCAACTAACCGATTGGCACCGTAAAGAAATCAGTTAACCGTAGAGAAATCAGTTAAAGGAAAGTCTCATGGATGTATCACAGGCTGGTGAGCAGGACATACCTGCGCTCCATCAAGCCCTCGTTGACAAGCAGGTAGAAGCCGAGAACATCACTTCTGCACGTGTTGAGGCTGCCTTTCGCGCTGTTCCTCGCCACCTGTTTTTGTCAGGCGTGCCCCTGGAAGTGGTCTATCGTGACCAGGCGATTACGACAAAATATCTCAATGGCACTCCCATCAGTTCTTCCTCACAACCCGCCATTATGGCCATTATGTTGGAACAACTTCAATTGGAGCGAGGTCAGCGCGTCCTGGAAATCGGTGCCGGGACCGGCTATAATGCAGCCCTTATGGCGCATATTGTTGGCACAGAGGGCAAGGTTGTTACTATAGATATTGATGATGATACGGTGGCGAACGCGCGCAGAAATTTGGCCGCTGCTGGCTATGAGCGCGTACAGGTGCTGTGTGCCGATGGTGGTCTGGGCTATCCAGACGCCGCTCCCTATGACCGTATCATCCTTACCGTCGCTTCCCAGGATATCGTTCCAGCCTGGCGTGAGCAACTCAAGCGCGACGGACGCCTCTTGTTACCTCTATCCATTCGCGGTTCACAGGTAGCGATTGCCTTTGAGCAGGTCGGAGAGTATTTGCAGAGCACCTCGATCCAGTGCTGCGGCTTTATGATGCTGCGTGGAGACTTTGGTGAGCATGGTGCGCATACGCAAGGTGGTCCAGAACGTGGCCTCCATCTTGAATGTAATGAAGGGCGTTCTATGGATATGGATGTAGTTTACCGCTTGCTCACAGGTCCCGCGCAAGATATTCCTCTCAATATTTCGGTGACATTTCAGGAGATGTTTTCCCAGTTAAATACCTGGCTGGCCCTCCACGAGCCTGACTTCTGTCGTTTAACCATTGAAGATGAACTGGTGGAGCGCGGTATTTTACCCAATCCTTTTCTTCCTTCCTCTAACAAGAAGCTCATTAGTACCGTGGGCCTGTTTGGGGAGGCTGCCCTGTGCGTACCGGTCTGTTTCCCTGCTCAAAACGTTTCTGAGAATAACAGCGCTCTCTCGCCATCTCCCCAATGGTTTGTCAGAAGCTTTGGTTCAAACGATGCTCTGGCATATCGTTTGCTAGCGCAGGTGCGTGCCTGGAATGCCGCTGGTCGCCCCGCTCTGGAGAAACTTTCCATACGCGTATATCCCCAAAATACCAGTTACATCCCCACTACACACGAGATCCTCATCCCTAAACGTTGGACCAACCTCGTGTGTACCTGGCAGCGATAAGTGGATCACCTCCACCTACCCTGCCTGGGTTGCCGTTTGCTCTTTATGACTCCAGGAGCTGGTCTGCCAGTCGTCCGCGCTCTCTTCCTCGACCAGCCACCCTGGTAGCGGCATATAGAGACGTCGCGCCAGGGCGATCACATACGGTTCATATTTTTGCCGCAGCTCAGCCAGGCGTTTTTCAGCAGTCTCTTCGTCGTGTAACGTTATGCCTATCTCTTTTAGCTGTGCCCGTAATCGCTCAAAGTCGCTATGCGGCAGTCGATCAATGTTCGATGCATCAGCAGGTATCGCGAAAACCTGACCCAGGTCTATGGCCGCGTGACAGGCAATCGCAAAGGTGAATAAGGCCGTTTGCTCCGGTATATCGTCAATACCCACGCCCAGCAGCGCAGTCACATCGAGGATAGCCGTGAGCGCGGCCAGCCACGACTGGCGGTCATGCTGGGAGCGATAGAACATCAGAACAGAATATGAAAGATGGCTCTCGAGTAAATTTGCGCACCAGTTTTCCCAGTCATGAAGATGTTCAAGCAACTCAGGCATAACCTGCCCTCGACTATGCCTGCGTAGCATTTCTACTGCCGTAGGTGGGGAGCCAGCATGAGCATCCATCAAGGATATGCCAACCTCGCGCCGTGAAAAAGATTGGTAGTTGACCGGTAGGTAGCCGATGACGAGCGCGAGGAAACCAAATCCTGTGCCGCACTCAACTATGGTTAGAAATTTGGCTAGCGGCGAGAGAGGTGTCACGTCACCCAGCCCAAGCGTGAAAAACGTGGTGCCGCTCAAGTAGAGATCTGTCCAGAAACTTACCACGTTCTCCGGAGCATGGATGGCTGAGCCCGCCCCCCATTGGAGCATAGCAAAACCCAGTACTAAGCTCAGCGCCCACACAATCAGCAGCAGGATCAGGGAGAGCGGACCGTAGAAACTGAGGAAATATTCCCTGCGATCCAAAGAACGTATTTTGCGCGCTATCATCGACCATAGTTGCCAGGTGGCAAAATAAAACAAGCGCGCCAGGCGAACCTTCCGCGAGACGCGGCGTGGTAAAACAATGGTTTCGAAAGCGTCCTGCAAAATGATCCAGATAAGTATAAATCCAACAATACCCACAAAAATATTCAGCATAAGCATATGAAATTACTCCTCGAACAACCTGCTTGCAACAACAATCCTTCTCTTTTACAATGATGTCACATCTGTATGTAACTGAGTAGGTCTACAATGTATTCCTCTTTCTAATAACTTGCATATGGAAGAGTTATGTGCGAATATGCTCGTATAGAAGCTCTTGCGTATCTGAGCGCGAAGGCATGCCCTAAAACCAAATTATTAGGAGGCACACATGGACACTGAAACAGAGTATAGAAATCGTGTTAGGGCCCTGGAACTTAAAGTAGAATTTTTGCTCAAAGAATTGGGTCTTACCGAAAAAGCCAATGCGTATGTGCCAGATATAAGCCCGGTTCTGGCCGAAATAATGCCGTTTATCAGGCAAGGTAACAAAATAGAGGCCATTAAGCGTTTCAGGGAGCTAACCGGCTCTGATCTGAGAACGGCTAAGGAAGCTGTCGACAGAATATTGTAAAAGCCCTGGCAGGTCAAGGGTGTATGAAATAGGTGTAGGGGCCGATTTATCGCGCCCAGCGCCGATTTATCGGCCCCTACACCTTTCCTTCTAGGTTGCCTACACACAATTCATACACCCGCAGATCAAGAAAATACTTGACATGAGGAGGCTATCTCAGTATAATCACTCATGTCTAAAACAGAATAACGGTAAATTTCTGAGCATCCTCGTAATGAACAAGCCGATGTAGCTCAGTGGCAGAGCAGCGGTTTTGTAAACCGCCGGCCAGGAGTTCGAATCTCCTCATCGGCTCCCAACATTTATATTCTAAACTAATAGGAAACCGAGTTAAATGATCCTTGACTCAGGTGTGCAGTATCTCCCGGAATAAAAAGCCCATCGACTGGACCCGTGCTTGCGCGTCGCGAAAGGCTCTGCTAGCAGAGTAACAAGCAGGAAAGAAAGCGAGAATCCAGTGGCACCCTCCGAACAGCCAGGTCGGCTTGTGCCTACCCAACCATCAGCCAGTGCTTCACCAGGCATAACACTCCGCCACAGCGTTCTGAGTTTGCTAACCGTAGCAGGCCTGGGAGCCGTCATCATGTCACCTGCCCTGGGACTCTACTTCAACTGGGGACCTATGAGTATCGCGACCGGACCAATCGCTCCCCTTATCTACATGCTGGCACTTCTGATCTCATTGCCAACGGCAATTAGTTATGCTATGGTCAGCAAAGAGATTCCTGCGGCTGGGCAAGCCTACACCTGGTTATGGCATGCTTTTCGACCTGGGTACGGGCTGTGGACAGGAGCTATCCTCGTACTCTACTATGTTACCGGATTGTGGATTGTGAATATGTTTTTTGCCGTCTTCTTCGGCGAGTTTTTGCGCTATTTCGGTGTACCTGCAAGCCCGATTAGGGGAGCTATAGGTATGCTGATCATGGCGGCTATCACTGCTATTGTCGTCTTCCGGGATATTCAGTTCACTGCTCGTGTCGCGTTGGGGTTCATGATTTTTGAGACTGGTGTCGTCTCCGCCCTGGCTCTTACTATCGTGTTTGTACAGGGGAGCCACGGCAAGTTGAGTCTTGCACCGTTCTCGTTTCCCTCGGCTACCGCAGGCTTTAATGGTATTTCTACGGCTGTTATATTTGGCATTCTGAGCTTTATCGGCTATGACTATGCCTGTGTCGTAGCGGAGGAAACGAAGACGCCACGCAGCTTGATACCAATCGCCGTAATCCTGGCAGCCGTTACTGTTGGTGTCTTCTGGATGCTCGAATCCTACGCGTACTCTGAGTCCATACCTCTCTCGCAGCTTCCGGGGTTTATCAGCTCTGGTTTCACTCCGATCACCCCAATCGCGAGAATCTACTGGGGACCCGGCAATATTCTGATCACTATCACAGGGCTTACAGCCGCGCTTGGTATCTACGTTGTCGCCGTCCCGGCTACCGCCCGTATTCTGTTTGCCATGGGACGCGACACATCGCTGCCACAGTCGCTAGGAAAATTGAATGCACGCCATCAGATTCCCTTTAATGCATTGACGGTTGTGCTTATTGGTGGCTTTGTTGGTGCCCTCGTTATGGCTATTCTCCAGCAGAGTTACTTTAATGCGTATGTCTGGTTTGGTGAGATATCAGTGTTCTTCGCGCTTGTCACTTATATTGCCGTCAATCTGGCAAGCATCTCCTTCTATCGTCGTTTCCGTCCACAGAAGTTTAATGTCGTCTGGAACCTTATTGTTCCAATTGTTGGCATAGGCATTGATCTCTACATTTTATGGCAATCGTTTTTTGTTGCTTTGTTGGGCTCGGGTTTTGCCCTGGGGCAGAGTGTTGTTCTTTTTGCCGTAGTATGGTGTCTTATAGCCGTGGTCTATGTTGCAGCGTTACGCTTGTGGGTCCCCCATCTCTTCCGGGCGCAAAGTTACGTGCTGCCAGAAACAGTGGAGTAGGGAGTTGAGATGGTACTCCTGTCACGCGGAAAGGAGCATGCTCATGAAGCGGTCCTCCTACGGGGAGCGAGACTATGCCTTTGGCCAGGCCATGCTGACCCTGCGCACCACGATTGGGCTAACGCAAGCGGGATTGGCCGACCTCCTGGGCGTCTCACGCCAAGCGGTGGGGGAATGGGAGGCTGGCAGCAGTTATCCCAAGGCCAAGTACCTCAAACAGGCCCTTGCCCTGGCCGTCCAGCAGCAGGCCTTTCCTGCCGGGCGCGAGGAAGAGGAGATCCGCGCCTTCTGGAAAGCGGCGCGCCAGAAGGTGCTGCTCGATGAGCCGTGGCTCTCCACGCTGCTGAGCCAGCAGCTTCCCCACCTGACGCTCCTGGCGCCCCTGCCGGTCGAGCAGACCCGTGGCATTGACCACGTCCTCGCTCCTCCTGCGGCGGGTGGGCCACGGGTGGATTGGGGCGACGCGTTGGCCGTGCCGACCTTCTACGGGCGCGAGCGGGAACTGGCTCTCCTCGCCCAGTGGGTCGTCGAGGAGCGCTGCCGGGTGGTGAGCGTGCTGGGCCTGGGCGGCATTGGCAAGTCGGCGCTGGTGGTCAGCCTGATGTACCGGCTGGCCGAGCACTTCCAGGTGGTGCTCTTTCGCTCGCTGCGCGATGCCCCCTCCTGCGAAGCGCTGCTGGATGACTGCCTCCAGGTGCTTGCCCCCCAGCCGCTGGATCTCTCGCCTGCCAGTCTCGAACGACGCATCAGCCGCCTTTTGGATCACTTGCGGAGTTCACGGGTGCTGCTGGTGCTGGACAACTTGGAAAGCCTGCTGGAGGAAGGCGATATCCGGGGCCATCTGCGTCCCGGCTACGAGGGCTACGCGCGGCTGCTGCGCCGGGTGGGCGAAACGGGGCACCAGAGTTGTCTGCTGCTCACCTCGCGGGAGAAACCCGCTGAGCTCCGGATGCTGGAGGGCAGCCGCAGCCCGGTGCGCTCCTTGCGCCTGGTCGGCTTGGAGGCCGCCGCCTGCGAACAGCTGCTGGCCGAGCACGAGGTGGTCGGCTCCCCAGAGGAGCGGGCACGCCTCGTCGAGGGGTACGCGGGTAATCCGCTGGCTCTCCAGATCGTGGCGCAGACCATCGCCGACCTCTTCAGGGGCGCGATCGGCCCATTCCTGGCCCAGGACACGGCGGTCTTTGGCACCATCGCCGACCTGCTCGACGAGCAAGTGGCCCGCCTCTCGGCCCTGGAGCAGATGGTGCTCTCCTGGCTGGCAATTGTGCGCGAGCCGGTGACCCTGGAGGAGCTGCGCGCCATGCTGGTCGCGCCTTTGCCCAGTGTGCAGGTGCTGGAAGCCGTCGATGGGCTGCGCCGGCGCAGCCTGATCGAGCGCGGGCAACGGCCGGGCAGCGTCACCCTGCAATCGGTGGTGCTGGAGTACGTGACCGCCGAGCTCGTTGCCCAGGCGGCCAGCGAGATCGAGCAGGGGCGGTTGGAGCGCCTCATCAAGCAGGGGCTCTGCCAGGCTCAGGCCAAGGAATATGTGCGGCAGACCCAGGAGCGGCTGCTGGTCGCCCCCCTGCTCGCCCGCCTGCAGCGTGTGTACCCGAGGCGAGACGACATGGAGGAGTTATTCCTCTCGCTGCTCGACCAGCTCCGCAGACGGGCTGAGGAGGCCCAGGGCTATGGACCGGCGAACCTGATTGCGCTGCTGCGCGTGCTGCGGGGGAACCTGCGTGGCTGCGATCTGTCGCGCCTGGCTCTTCGTGGAGTGCATCTACAAGGCGTCGAGATGCAGGATGCATCGCTGGTGGAAGCCACACTCCGCGACTCCGTCTTTACCAAGACTTTTAATGCCATCTGGTCGGTGGCCATCAGCCCCAGGGGGACGTTTTGGGCCGCGGGCAGCTCGCGGGGAGAAGTGCGGGTGTGGCGCGAGGCAGGACACGCCTTGCACTTGGCCTGGCAGGCGCATACTGATACGGTAGAAAGGGCCCTTGCCTTCAGTCCGGACGAACGGCTTCTGGCCAGTGGAAGCTGGGATGGGACGATCAAACTGTGGGACCTGGAGTATGGCGCGCTGCTCTGGACAGGCTGGCATGCGGACATCGTCGAAAGTCTGGCCTTTGCGCCCAATGGACAGATGATTGCCAGTTGCGGGGACGATGCAACCATCCGGCTCTGGGATGCGAGATCTGGGGTGAACGTACAGACGATAACTGTCCAGGGCGGCACTGTAAATTGTGTGGCCTGGAGCCCCGATGGGACACAACTGGCCGGCGGCGGCTTCGATAGATGCATTCGGGTGTGGGCGCTGCAAGGAACACAACCAGCCACCTGCGTGCAGACGCTCAGTGGACATACCCACTGGGTGGTGGGGCTGGCCTGGAGCCCCGATGGGGCACAGCTGGCCAGTGGCAGCTGTGATAGGACCGTCAAGGTGTGGGATGTGGCCAGCGGATATGTGTGCCAGACGCTCTCGGGACATACGGATCACGTATACGCTACGGCCTGGAGTCCCGATGGACGCACGGTCGCTAGTGCTGGCTTGGATGGTACGATCTGGCTTTGGGATGTCAAGCGAGGTAGCTATCGCACAGCGTTGCATGGGCATACCGGCCATGTGTATAGCATCGCCTTCACGCCCAACAGCCGTAGCCTGCTCAGTGGCAGTGAAGATAGGACTCTGCGAGTGTGGGACGTCGAGAACGGGCAGTGCGTGCATATCATCCAGGGCTACGCGGTCTCTCTGTATGATGTTGCCTGGAGTCCCGATGGCACCCAGCTGGTCAGTGGAGGCACTGATACGCTGGTGACGCTCTGGGATGTGGCTGACGACCGGACGCCACTCAAGGTGTTGCGCGGACATAGCCGGGTCGTGCAAGGGGTCGTATGGAGTCCGGATGGCCGGCTCCTGGCCAGCAGTGGGCGAGACAATGCTATCCGGCTCTGGGACCCGGCTACGGGAACCTGTGTGCAGATCCTGCAGGATCCCGACTACTCCGATACCCTCTTCTGGGGCGTGGCGTGGAGTCCGAATGGCCAGCTCCTGGCCAGTGGGAGCTATATGCATGGGGTGCAGGTCTGGGATATGACAACGCGAAGCCGCCGTTGGGTTGGCCGCGCGCACCCGACCTGGGTCCGTCGTGTGGCGTGGAGTCCGGATGGCAGCCGCTTGGCCAGCTGTGGTGATGATGGAACAGTACGTCTATGGCTCGCCACAGATGGCACGCTGCTTCAAACGCTCCAGGGACACAGTGCAAATGTCGCTGCCGTAACCTGGAGTCCTGACGGCACCTGGCTCGCCAGTGGGGGTGTCGGAAGAAGCAAAGGAGAGCTGTTTCTGTGGGAGACGGACAACGGGAAGTTGGCGCGTGTCTTTGAGGGACCGCCTGATGGTGTTTATGCCGTAGCGTGGAGTACGCGCGGAGACCTGCTGGTGAGTGGAGAGAGCAATGGGATCCTGCGCTGGTGGGAGGCACAGAGTGGGAAGTGTCTGGCGATGCGCGAGGGACATCAAGGAGCTGTCCATTCGCTCAAGATGAGTCCCGATGGCCGTCTGTCGGTCAGTTGCGGGGAGGATGGTACCATCAAGGTGTGGAGGGATCAGGGGAGTGACCGAGGCGCAGAAAGCAACGCTGCGCGCGTTGGGGGCAATTGAGGGCTCTCCTGTGACAATCACCCAGCAAGCTCCTTAGGCATGGCCGCCACGGCTTCATCGATGCTGAGATTGACCTGAGAGCCGAACCGTTCTAAGCAGAGGTATCAATGAACACACGTTTGATTTCAGAGATAGATGTCGTCATGATCTACCTCTGAAGGTCCTGAGAACATACCTATCAGGTCAGCAAAAGGATCCTCGTTTGCCCCGATACCCTCCCTGAGATAATTCCTATCCTTCTTCCAGCCGCGCACGTGTGTGCGCTGTGCCTTCATGGTCTTGTCGGGGCGTTGCTGTCACAACAAGGCCGAGGGCCGCCAGCAGAAATGCGCCAGCGCACAGCCAGAAGGCGAACTCATAGTGGTGCAGCACGTCGTAGAGCCAGCCGGCGGCCAGAGGTCCAAGGCCCGCACACACGGCCACGGGAATCCCTTGCACCGCGGTAATGGAACCGTAGGCCCGCCGTCCGAAATGGTCGGCCATCACCGAGGCTCGCAGGGGA
>WNFM01189187.1_pt2 | contig 10879 bp, 2 predicted proteins | sample 5400271 | NCBI WGS metagenome assembly WNFM01 (sample SAMN13153352, study PRJNA577476) | soil metagenome | isolation source: 60 cm saprolite on Douglas fir-dominated hillslope | place: USA:California | collected 2013-09-17 | reverse complement strand
GTCTCCTCGAGACGGCCTTCGTCCCCCGACTCCGGGTACATCACGGAGAGCAGCGGCCGCGCGAGCTGTCCGCTCAGGATCTCCTCGCACTGCTCCAGGCCCCTCCTAAATGTCGGCTGCGTCTTGAACAGACGACGCCCCATCCCCGCGTACTGCGACCCCTGCCCCGTGAAGAGGAACGCCACCTTCGGCCGCTCCGAGCCCGGCACATGGCTCCTGACCGTTCCCGCCAGGGGCAATCCGGCCGCAACGGCAGAGAAAGCCTCACGCGCCTCCGCCGTTCCGCCCGCCACAAATGCGAGGCGATGGGGAAGATGAGCCCGGCCCGCGTTGGCGGTAAAGGCCACGTCGGCCAGCGCCTCCCGGGGTTGCTCTTCGAGCCGCTGCGCCCACCGTCCCGCCAGCGCCTTCAGGGCCGCTTCGCTCTTCGCCGACAACGTGACGAGATGGAGGGGCCGATCGAGATCGAGCGAGGCCGGCTCCGGCGCCATCGCCGGGGCCTCTTCCAGGACCAGATGGACATTCGTTCCGCTGAAGCCGAACGAGCTGACCCCCGCGATCCGCCGCCCGCCGGCCGGCCACGATCTGCGCTCGGTCGGGATCGCCACCGGCAGCTCCGACCACGGGATGTGGGGGCTGGGGACTCGGAAGTTGAGGTGGGCCGGAATCTCTCCGTGGTGCAGGGACAGCACCACCTTCATGAGCCCCGCGACGCCGGCGGCCGCTTCGAGATGGCCCATGTTCGTCTTGACCGAGCCCACGAGCAGGGGGCGGTCCGCGCTCCTGCCCGGGCCGAGCACCGCGCCCAGCGCCTGCATCTCGATGGGATCGCCGAGCGAGGTGCCGGTGCCGTGAGCCTCGACGTAGGCCACCTCCTCCGGGGCCACTCCGGAGAGGGCCAGGGCCTCGCGCAGGAGCGCCTTCTGGGCGGGGCCGTTGGGCGCGGTGAGGCCGCTGCTGGCCCCGTCCTGGTTGATGGCCCCGCCGCGGATCACGGCTAGCACGCGGTCGCGATCCGCCACGGCGTCGGAAAGGCGCTTGAGGACGACGAGGCCGCAACCCTCGCCTTCCCCGAAGCCGTCGGCGGCGGCGTCGAAGCTTCGGCACCTTCCGTCACGCGCCAGCATGCGCGACTTGGAGAAGGTGACGGTGTTCTCGGGAGCCAGCGTGAGGTGGACACCTCCGGCCAGCGCCATGCGGGACTCTCTGGCCCGCAGGCTCTGGCAAGCCAGATGGATGGCGACCAGGGACGACGAGCAGGCGGTGTCGACCGACAGGCTCGGCCCCTGCAGGCCGAGGACGTAGGACAGCCGACCGGAGGCGACGCTGTGGGCGGCCCCGGAGGCCCGGTAGGCGTCGATCCACCCGAGGTGCGCCTCCGCTCTCAGCAGCAGGGTGGCGTAGTCGGAGCTGGCGATGCCGACGAAGACCCCGGTCCGGCTTCCCGCTAGCCGGTCCGGCGCCTGGCCCGCGTGCTCGAGCGCTTCCCAGGCCACCTCCAGGAGGAGCCGCTGCTGCGGGTCCATGCTGACGGCCTCCCGCGGGGCGATGCCGAAGAATTGGGGGTCGAATCGATCCACCGGCCCCAGGAAGCCGCCGTGGCGCGTGTACGTCTTGCCCGGGGCATCGGGGTCCGGATCGTAGTAGGCCTCCACGTCCCAGCGGTCCGGTGGGATCTCGGTGATCGCGTCACGGCCTTCGTGAAGAAGCCGCCAGAACGCCTCGGGGTCCTCGCCTCCGGGGAAGCGGCAGCCCAGGCCGATGACGGCGATGGGCTCCGTGCGCGCGCGCTCCATCGCATCGAGGCGCGCCTGCATCTCCTCGAGAGCGAGGAGAGCGCGCTTGAGAGGCGAGAGGGCGGGTGCCTCGGGGGCGCGAGTCGTCATCGCTGGAGTCCCTCGAGCCTCTGGAGGAGCAACGCCTCCGCCTCCTCTTCGGACAGCCGGGCCAGCTCCGCGGCCGAGCGTGACAACGCCTCGGCCGCCTCTGGCTGGGGCCCCGCGTTGGGAGCGGGGGCGCGCCCCAGCACCTCTTCCGCCAGGTGCGACGCGATGGCCTCGATGCTCGGGTGGTCGAACACGAGGGTGGCCGGGAGCCTGCGCGTGAGACCGAGGCCCGTGGCCAACCGGTCCCGCAGCTCCACTGCCATGAGCGAGTCGAAGCCGAGGTCCATCAGCCGGTGCCGGCGATCCGCCGGTTGGGAGGGGTCGAGCCTCAGCACCTGGATCACGGTCTCGCGGACGAACTCCAGCAGGATCTCCTCGCCCTGGCCGGGGGGCGCCTCGTCGAGGCGCGCCCGCAGCTCTGCCGCGCGCTTCCTTCCTTCCTCGCCGTTGCCCGCGGCATGCGCGTGTCCCTCGCGCTCCGGAAGCAGGAAGGCAGCGTCCCGACCGCTCTTCGCCGTCGAGGACGCGGGAGTACGGGCCACGAGCACGTGCAGCCCCAGCACCTCCGCCGGCGAGCCGGCTTCGGGAAGCGCGACGACGTCCACGAACCCGTGGCTTCGCAACAGCTCGCCCCAGGCCCCCGTCGGGAGCAGGGGGCTGCTCTGCCGCATCTCGTCCTCGAACACCTGCCAGCCTTCGATGAGCCCGGTCGTGATGTCGAGCCAGGCCGGATGGGCCGTCGTCTCCGACAGGAGCAGGAGCCCGCCCGGGGTGAGGAGGGAGTGGGCGTGGTCGAGCGCCCGTCCCAGGTCGGCGGCCGCATGAATGACGTTGGCCGCCACGACCAGGTCGAAGCTCCGGGCGGGGTAGCCCTGCCCGCCGGGATCGCGCCCGATGTCGAGCAGTCCATAGCGCACGAAGGGGAACGCCCCCAGCTTCGCCCGGGCCCGATCGAGGAACACCTCGGAGACGTCGGTGAAGACGTATGTGGTGCGGTCGGGCAGGAGCGCCGGCAGCAGGGCGGAGGTGGTGCCGCCGGTGCCGGCCCCCAGCTCGAGGACGCGCAGCATGTCCCCCCGCGCCAGGGCCGCCGCCGCCGCTTCCACCACGGCGCCGGCGATTTCATTGGCGTAGCCGGCGGCGGGCGAGGCTTCATAGAGAGCCTCCGCCACCTCGAAGCTCCCGCCGGGGAAGAGGGTCTCGAGCGGGCTCTCCTTGCCGGTCACGACGTCGACGAGCATCGCTCCGCATCGCTCCACGTACGTCCTGAGGACCGGCGCTTCCGCCGAGCTCTCCGCCTCGGCCCACAGCGTCTCCGGCGCGGGCACGGACAGGGGCTCAGGAGAGACGAAGGCCTCGCCCTCCTCGCGCAGCAGGCCGTCCGCGACGAGCTTCCTCAGCCATCGGGTGAGGAGCTTGTCGTAGATGGGGAGGATGCCGACGCGCTCGCGCAGCTCCTTGACCGAGTACGCTTCGCCGGCTCGGCCGTAGACACCCAGCTTGCGCAGGGTCGACGCGACGTAGGCCGTGGTCAGCAGGTCCAGGAACGCCAGCCTCTTCGGATGGCCGTTGAGGTCGAGGCCCAGGGGGGCTTGACGGGCCTGGCGGCGCCCGGCGGCGGTGCCGCGCTCGAAGGCCCGCGCCCGGGCCGCGCTCGCCACCTCGACCTCCCGCTCCTCCATCCAGTACCGTTCGCGCCGGAACGGATAGGTCGGCAGCACCACCTTTCGCCGCAGATGGTCGCGGTCGAAACCCATCCAGTCCAGGGGCGCGCCCTCCACGTAGAGCCGGCCGAGGCTCTCCAGGATCTGTGACCAGTCGTCCCGCCCCTTCCGAAGCGAAGGCAGCCACGCCGCCGAAGCGGTGGGCACGCATCGTTGGCCGAGGGCGAGAAGGGCCGGCCGCGGTCCGATCTCCACGAATACCCTGGAGCCCAGCTCGCGCAGAGTGGCCATGCCCGCGGCGAACTGCACCGGCTCCCGCAGGTGCCGACGCCAGTACCCGGCCGACGCCACGTCGTCGCCCGCGAGACGACCGGTGAGGTCGGAGACCAGGGCCAGCCGTGGCGCCGCATAGGTCACCTTCCTCGCTTCCGACTCGAAGGCCGAAAGCGCCGGGTCCATGAGGCTCGAGTGGAAGGCGTGGGAGACCGCAAGCGCCTCGCTCCGCACGCCCTCGGCGGCGAGAGCCGCGCACACGCGCTGCACGGACGCCCCCGGTCCGGAGATCACCGTGTCGTCCGGACCGTTGAGGGCGGCCACGCTCACACCCTCGCCGTGGGCCGCGAGGGCTGCCCGCACCCGGGATTCGTCGGCGGAGACGGCCGCCATCTGCCCGCCGGCCGGCAGGGCCTGCATCAGCCGGCCGCGGGCGGCCACCAGCCGTAGCGCATCCTCCCAGGAGAAGACCCCGGCCACGCAGGCAGCCACGTACTCGCCGACGCTGTGGCCGAGGACGGCCGTGGGCTCGAGCCCCCAGCTCCGCCAGAGCTCGCTCAAGGCGTACTCCAGGGTGAACAGCGCCGGCTGCGCGTACTGCGTCTCGTCTATCGGCGTCGCCTCGCCCGCCTCCGGGTAGAGGACCGAGCACAGCCGGCGGGGGAGAAGGGGGCGGAGCAGCTCGTCGCAGCGGTCCACTGCCTTGCGGAAAGTGGGCTGCGTCTCGTAGAGCCGGCGTCCCATGCCAGCGTACTGCGAGCCCTGGCCGGTGAAAAGGAACGCCACCTCGGGCCGTTCGGAGCCGTGGAGCCGGCCCTGCACCGCGCCCGCCACCTCCTGGCCGCCCGCGGCCACCGCTTCCAGCCGTTCCCTCGCCTGGCCGACGGACTCCGCGATCACCGCCAGCCGGTGGCCAAAATGCGACCGCCCGGTGTTGGCGCTCCAGGCCACGTCGGCCAAGGAGGCCGCGGGCTCGGCGGCCAGATGCTCCGCCATCCGACGGGCCACGGAGACCAGGCCTTCGTCGCTCCGGGCAGAGAGCGCCAACAGGTGAAGGGGCCGCTCCGCTTCCGCCCGCGTGGGTGCTTGCTCCGGAGCCGACTCGACGATGATGTGAGCGTTGGTGCCGGTGAAGCCGAACGAGCTGACCCCCGCAATCCGGCGGTCGTAGCCGGCCGGCCACGGACGGAGCTCGGTCGGGACGGTCACCGGCAGCTCCGACCAGCGGATGTGCGGGCTCGGCAGGTGAAAGTGGAGGTGCGGAGGGATCTCGCGGTGCTGGAGGGCGAGCACGACCTTGATGAGCCCCGCCACGCCCGCCGCCGATTCGAGGTGGCCCACGTTGGTCTTCACCGAGCCAACCACCAGGGGCCGATCCGCCGGGCGGCCGGCCCCGAGGGCCGAGCCCAGGGCCCGCATCTCGATGGGATCGCCGAGCGAGGTCCCCGTGCCGTGGGCCTCCACGTAGCTCACCTGAGCCGGCTCGATCCCGGAGGCCGCCAGGGCCCGGCGGATGAGGTTCTCCTGCGCGAGGCCGTTGGGGACGGTGAGGCCCCCGCTACGGCCGTCCTGGTTCACGGCGGTGCCGCGGATGACGGCGAGGATCCGGTCGCGATCCGCGACGGCATCGCTGAGCCGCTTGAGCACGACGACCCCGCAGCCCTCCCCGCGCACGTAGCCGTCGGCGGCCGCGTCGAAGGTCTTGCAGCGCCCGTCGGGCGCCAGCATGCGGGCCTTGCAGAAGAGCACGTGGGCGTACGGGTTCAGGACGACGTTCACTCCCGCCACCAGGGCCAGGCGGCACTCCCGGTTGCGCAGGCTCTGGCAGGCCAGGTGCACCGCCACCAGCGACGATGAACAGGCGGTGTCGAGCGACACGCTCGGTCCCTGCAGGCCCAGCACGTACGAGAGCCGGCCCGCCGCCGCGCTCATGGAGTTCCCGCTCCCGAAGTGGGCGTCCAGGGTGGCCGTGTCGACGCCCTTGTTCGCGTAGTCGTTGGTGCTGATCCCCACGAACACGCCGGTGTCGCTGTCGAGCAGCGCGTCCGCCGCCTGACCGGCGTTCTCCAGCGCTTCCCAGGCCACCTCCAGGAGGAGCCGCTGCTGCGGGTCCATGTGGTGGGCTTCGCGCGGGGAGATGCTGAAGAACCGGGGATCGAACCGGTCGATGTCCTTGAGGAACGAGCCGTGCCGCGCGTACATCTTCCCGGGGGCCTCGGGGTCCGGGTCGTAGTACGCGTCGAGGTCCCAGCGGCCGGGGGGCACCTCGGGGATGGCATCGACACCGTCACGCAGGAGCCGCCAGAACGACTCCGGGTCGTCGCCACCCCCGGGGAACCGGCAGCCCATGCCCACCACGGCGATCGGCTCCGTCCGCGCGCGCTCCACTTCCTCCAGGCGGGACCTCATCTCGCGCAGCTCGACGATGGCCCGCTTGAGCGGAGAGAGATCATCCACGCCGGGTGTGGTCGTCACTTCGAGATCACCTTCCGATTCGCATCCAGCTCCTGAAGAAGCAGGGCCTCCGCTTCGCCCTCCGACAGGCTTTCCAGCTCGGCAAGGACCTGCGACCGCTGCGCTGCGTCTCGCTCCGCCTCCTCCGCCGCCGCCCGCTGCGCTTCCTCATCCACCTCCGGCGCGAGGCCGAAGACCTCCGTGGACAGGTAGCCGGCGATGGCCTCCACGGTGGGGTAGTCGAAAGCCAGGGTGGAGGACAGGGCGCGGCCGGTTGCGGCCTGGAGGCGATTCCGGAGCTCCACCGCCATCAGGGAGTCCATCCCGAGGGCCTGGAAGCCCTGCTGGTCGTCCAGTGGCTGCGACGAATCGAGGGCGAGGACCTTGAGCACCTGCTCCCGGACGTGAGCGAGCACGACGCGGCGACGCTTGCTGGGAGGCGTCTCCTCCAGCCGCTTGCGCAGCTCCGCCGACTCCGCCACCGCGGACCGTGCCGCCGCCCCCGGCCGCACCTCACGGGCCACGTCCGCGAACAGCCGAGGCTCGGCCCCGGCGTTGAACTGAGCGAGGAAGCGGGGCCAGCGGACGGGCAGGACCAACACCTGCGCGCGCCCGGAGTGGAGCAGGCGCTCCAGGACCGCCATGCCCTCGCTCGGAGGAATGAGCCCGAGGCCGACGTCCGCCCAGCGGCGCTGATCGTGCTGGCCGAGAGCAGCGGCCATCCCCGTGTCACCCCACGGCCCCCAGTCGATGCTCAGGGCCGGCTTGCCCTCGGCGCGGCGATGGTGCGCCAGGGCGTCCAGGAACGCGTTCGCCGCGCCGTAGGCGCCCTGGCCGGCGGAGCCCAGCACTCCCGCCGCGGACGCGAACATCACGAAGAAGTCCAGCGGCGTCCCCTCGGTCGCCCGGTGCAGGTTGAAGCCCCCGATCACCTTCGGCCCCAGGACGGTCTCGAAGCGGGGCCACGTCTGCTGCGACAGCACGCCGTCGTCGAGAACCCCCGCGGCGTGCACGATGCCGCGCAGGGGCGGCATCTCCACCGCGACCATGGCCATCACCCGGTCCACGTCCTCGTCCCGAGTGACGTCCGCGCAGGCCACCCTGACGTCGGCCCCCGCCTGCGCGCACTCGGCGATCACCTTCCTGGCCTCGTCCGTGGGCTCCCGCCGTCCGACGAGCACGAGGTGCCGCGCACCCTGCTCCACCAGCCACCGGGCGATGCGCAGGCCAAGGCTCCCCAGTCCGCCCGTGACCAGGTATGTCGACCCGCCTCGCGGCGCGACGCCGTCCATCCCCGCCTCGTGGTGCATCAGCACCACCTTCCCGATGTGCTTCGCCTGGGCCATGTACCGGAACGCTTCCGGGGCGGCCGTGAGCGGGTACTCCCGCCGCCGCAGCGGCTTCAGGTGGCCGGCCGCGAAGTCCTCGAGCAGACCGCTGAGCATCTCCTGGATCCGGCCGGCCTCCACCTCCCCCAGGTAGATCGGGAAGTACGAGACGTCTTCCCTCGCCGCCGACATCTGCTCCGGGCTCCAGATCCCCGCCTTGCCGATCTCCAGGAACCGGCCCCCTCGGCGCAGCACGCCCAGGCTCTTCGGAATGAAGTCGCCGGTGAGGGAGTTCAGGACGAGGTCCACTCCCTCGCCCCCGCTCGCCTTCATCACCGCCTCCGCGAAGGACAACGAGCGCGAGCTGCCCGCCGTGGCGAACACCTCCGCCCCCGCCCGCTGCGCCACCTGCACCGCCGCCAGACCCACGCCCCCGGCTCCCGCGTGGATCAGCACCCGCTCCCCGGCCTTCATCCCCCCCAGCCGGTGGAGCGCGTAGTCCGCCGTCAAGAAGGTGACCGGGATCGTCGCCGCCTCGCCGAAGCTCATCCCCTTCGGGATGGGCGCCACCAGGGTCGCCGGAACCGTCACGTAGGTCCGGAAGGTGTCCGCGGCCATCGCCACGACGTGCTGGCCAACCTCGAGGCCGCGCACGCCCTCGCCCACTGTCACCACGCGGCCGGCGCATTCGCTTCCCAGGGGTCCCGGCGGCCCTTCGTAGACCCCGAGGGCGTTCAGCACGTCCCGGAAGTTCAGGCCCGTGGCGAGCACCCGGATCTCCACCTCCCCCGCAGCCGGAGCCCTTCGCGTGGCCGGCCGCAACCGCAGCTCGTCGAGGATCCCCGGGACTCCCACCTCCAGCGCCACCGGCTGGCCCGCAGGGAGCGCGCCTCCGGGGGCCTCCGACGCCGACACCGAGGCCGCGGATCGCACGAGTCGCGCCCTGTGGCGCGTCCCGCTCCGATAGGCGATCCGGTCTTCCCGGTCGTTGGCGGCGATCTCGGCCCACAGGGCGGCGGCGTGCTCCTCGGCCTCGCCCGTCACCGGATCGAGGTCGACGCTGACGCAGCCCAGCTCGGGGTGCTCGGTCGCGATCGTCCGCGCGAGCCCACCGGCCGCCGCCTGGGCGGGCGCGACCGGCGCGCGGCCCACGGCCTGGCCACCCCGCGTCACCACCCACAGCCGCGGCGCGGCCGCTCCCTGGACCGAGGCCAGCGCCTGGACCAGGTGGAGGAGACTCCCGCAGGAGGTGCGCATCGCGTCCCCCAGGGCCGGTCCAGTGTGCGGTCCTCCCTCGTGGTCGAGGCTCCACAGGTGCAGCACGCCGCGCAGGGGCATCTCGCCGCCGTTCAGGAGCTCGCGGTACAGCCGCTTGAAGTCCTCGGGCTGCGCGGGGTCGATGCGGACGATCCCATCGCCCGACCGCTGATGCGCGTCCCCCGGCTGGACGAGCACGCAGGTAGCGCCGCGCTCGGCCAGCCTCCGGCCGAGGCTTGCCCCCACGCCGCCGCGGTCGGCGAAGACGAGCCAGCGACCCGACAGGCCCGCCTCCGTTGCGCCATCGGTGTGGCTCTCGTCGGCAGACCAGGCGACCTCGTACAGCCACTCGCGGCCGTCCGCCTGCTGCGCGCGGCGCAGCGACTGCTTGCTGGCGCGCCGGAGGTGGAGACCTTCCACCTGGGCCACGACCTCACCGGCATCGTCGAAGAAACGGACGTCGGCGGCGAGGGTCTCGGAGCCGGCCGCCGACCTCGTCCGGGCGTGGGCCCAGGCGGGACGGCGCCCACCGCCGCGGAGCCGATCGAGGCCGATGGGCAGATAGACGTGCTCGGTATCGCGCTTCTCATTCTGCAATTCGGCGGCGCCGAGAAGCTGGAAGCCCGCGTCGAGCAGCACCGGATGGAGACGGTAGGCGTCGTCTCCGCCCTCGACCGCCGGGGGAAGCTCGAGGCGTCCCAGGGCTTCGTCCTCGCCGCTCCACAGCTCGGCGATGGCCTGGAAGGCAGGACCGAAATCGATGCCGGACTCGCGCAGAGCGTCGTAGTATCCGGCTACGGCGATCGTCGCGGAGCAGCGTTCCCGGATCGCGGCCAGCGGCTCCGGGGCATCGAGGGACAGCTCCGCATCGGAAGCGCTCCGCAGCGTCGCGGCCGCGTGCAGGTGCCAGCGCTCGGGCTCCGAGTCGCCTCCCCCCGCCCGGCTGAAGACCTGGAAGCGCGACGGCTCGTCGTCCTGCGGGGTCACGATCACCTGCACCGGCCGCTCGCTTCCCGACACCAGCATCAGAGGCTCCGAGACGGCAACGTTCTCCACGACATGAGGACCGCGTCCCAGCGTCTGGGCCGCGGCGGCCAGGCCCATCTCCAGGTAGACCGCCGCCGGCACGACCACATTTCCGTAGACGCAGTGGTCGGAGAGGAAGGGCAGCGCCCCGGTATCGATCCGAGCGTCGAAGAGCACGTCCTTCAAGACCGACGAAACGCGGCGGCCGAGAAGCGGGTGGACGTCCGCCTCCCGCGGGCCTTCCGGCCTTGGCCGCCCGCTGACCGCGGCCCAATACCGCTGGCGCTGGAACGGATAGGTGGGCAGCGAGACTTTTCGACGCGCGTAGTCGCGGTCGAATCCCGCCCAGTCCACGGTCGCCCCCTCCACGTAGAGGCGTCCCAGGCTCTCCAGCACCTGCGCCCAGTCATCACGCGCAGGGCGGAGCGTCGGCAGCCAGACTCCATCCCCCCCGCCAACGCAGCGTTGCCCCATGCCCAGGAGCGTCGGCGACGGCCCCACCTCCACGAACACTCGGTAACCCCGTCCCCAGAGGGCCGACATCCCATCCGCGAACCGCACCGCCTCACGCACGTGGCGCCGCCAGTACGCCCCCGAGGCCATCTCCTCCCGCACCTCCCGTCCGCTGAGGTTCGACACCAGCGCCATCCGCGGCAGGGCAAACGAAACCCCACTGGCGATCTCCTCGAACTCGTCGAGGATCGGATCCATCAGCCCCGAGTGAAAGGCGTGGGAAACCACGAGCCGCTTCGTCCGCGCCCCCGACAGCCGCTCGGCCAGCCGGTCCACCGCGCTCTCCGGACCCGCAACCACGACATCCTCGGCGCCGTTGACGGCCGCGATCGACACGAGCCCCCCCGCGTCGAGCGCGGACAGCGCCTCCCGCACCCGCTCCTCACTCGCCGCGACCGCCAGCATCGCCCCGCCGGGGGGCAGCGACCCCATCAGCCGCCCGCGGGCCGCCACGAGGGTGAGGCCTTCCTCCAGCGAG
>WNFM01351960.1_pt4 | contig 10882 bp, 10 predicted proteins | sample 5400271 | NCBI WGS metagenome assembly WNFM01 (sample SAMN13153352, study PRJNA577476) | soil metagenome | isolation source: 60 cm saprolite on Douglas fir-dominated hillslope | place: USA:California | collected 2013-09-17 | reverse complement strand
TCGCCGCGGTCTGCGTCACCCTGAGCCGCTCCAATCCGAGCATCTGGAGCCTGATCCCGCTCTACTCGGCGACGCTTTTCGCCGCGTGCATGGTCTGCCACGGCGAGCTGGCCCGCTCCAAGCCGCATCCCCGCTACCTCACCGGTTTCTACCTGATGCTCGCGCTGGGTGGTGCCCTGGGCGGCGTGCTGGTCGGGCTCCTCGCGCCCAACGCGTTCGACGATCTTTACGAGCTGCCGCTCGGCATGGTCGCGCTGTGCCTCTTCGTTGCGCTCGCCCTGCTGCGCGATCGCACGAGCGTGCTCCACGGGCGCTGGGGGGCCGCCGCGCGGCTCGTTCTACTCGCGCTGACCGTCGCGCTCGGGGTCCAGCTCGCGCGCACCTACAGGGACAACTCCGCCGACACGCGGGTGACGCTGCGCAACTTCTACGGCGTGATCAACGTGCGCGATTCCGGCGAGGGACCCGACGCCATGCGGGTGCTATCGCACGGCACCATCATTCACGGCAAACAATTTCTGGAAGAAGACCGGCGCGACTGGCCGACCANNNNCGCAATCCTCGACGCCCGAGCGCGCGGCCCCGTACGCGTCGGGGTCGTGGGCCTGGGCTCGGGAACGCTGGCGGCCTACGGGAGGAGCGGGGATGTCTTCCGTTTCTATGACATCAATCCCCAGGTGGTCGACCTTGCGCGCTCGGAATTCAGCTTCCTCAAGGACAGTCCCGCGCAGGTGGAGGTGCAGCTCGGCGACGCGCGCCTTTCGCTCGAGCGGGAGAGCGCACAGAATTTCGACGTCCTCGTCCTAGACGCCTTTTCGAGCGACGCCATCCCGGTGCACCTGCTCACGGCGGAGGCGATCCGCGTCTACCTGCGGCAGCTCCGGCCCGGAGGCGTGCTTGCCGTGCATATCTCGAACCGCTACCTCGATCTCGTCCCCGTGGTGCAGCAGGCGGCCCGGCAGTTTTCCCTGGAGCTGCGCGAGGTGGACAACGACGATGACGACGACGTGGGCGTGTACCGCTCGGACTGGCTGCTGCTGTCCGCCTCGCCTGCGCCCTTCGAAGCAGGGCTCCTGAAGGAGGCGGCACAGAGAATCGACGCAGACCCGCGCGTCAGACTCTGGACCGACGATTACAGCGACCTGTACCGGATCCTGAAGTAGCGCCCGCCGGGTTTCCTACTTCCCGAATTTCGAGGCGAGGACGGCCCACTGGTCGGCCTGCACACGGGCGACCGCCTGGTAGCCGCCCTTGCCGTCGGGCTTGAAGACGCTCGCCTCGCCTTCCTTCACGTCGAACCAGTCCTTGCCGAATGCGTCGATGATGTTGGGCTTGTGGGTGACGTACACGTTGTTCTTGCCCGCCGCCGGGAGCGTGGACGCCAGGGTCCGAAGCGCGGCCGCGCGCTTATTGTTCTCGTCGGGCGAGATGATCTGGTTGCCCTCGGTGATGTCCCAGCTCGTCGTCACCTCACCCACGTTCATGAGCTTCGCGGTTTCCTGCGCGCGGTATATCTTGCTGGTGGCCACCGTGCCTACCGGAATGCCCAGCTTGCGGAAACTGTCGCCGAAGCCCCGGGCGAGCGTCTTGCCCTTGTCGTTCAGCTGGCGCTGCTTGGCTTCGTTGCCGGGCTTGTCGGCGTTGAGCGGGTCGGTGTCGGCCTGGTCGGAGTAGGTCGCGCCGTGGCGGAATACGATCACGTAGCCGCCGCCGCGCAGCGCGCTGGCGAGATCGGCATCGGCGAGAGTCTGCGCACCCGCCAGCGGGGCGGCGAGGGCAAGGACGAAAGCGAGAAACAGGCGGCGTTGCGGGCGAGTCATGGGTTCTCCTGTGGGTCGAGCGCGCTATTTTGTCATCCGACAGGTACTCTTGAATAGAGTAGCGGGAGTCCTGGTGGTGTCTCTGTTTCATTTGTTGCGGTAGAATTCTCACCACTTGGCCGCTTCGGCCGGTACGCAGCCTTTCCAACGGAGTTCCCATGAACGACCCCAAGATTTCCGGCATCGCCGCGCTCAACCTCAAGGACCCCTCTCTCTTTCGCCAGCAGTGCTACATCGACGGCAAGTGGGCCGACGCCGACAGCGGCAAGACGATTCCGGTGAACAATCCGGCCACGGGCGAAATCCTCGGCACCATCCCCAACATGGGCGCCGCGGAAACGCGCCGCGCCATCGAAGCGGCCAACGCCGCGTTTCCCGCGTGGCGCGCGAAGACCGCCAAGGAGCGCGCCAACATCCTTCGGAAATGGTTCGACCTGATGATGGCGAACCAGGAAGACCTGGCCAAGATCCTCACCGCAGAGCAGGGCAAGCCGCTTGCGGAAGCGCGCACCGAGATTTCCTACGGTGCCTCCTTCATCGAATGGTTCGCCGAGGAAGCCAAGCGCATCTACGGCGACACCATTCCGGGACATCAGGCCGACAAGCGCATCGTCGTCCTGAAGGAACCGATCGGGGTGTGCGCGGCGATCACGCCGTGGAATTTCCCCAACGCCATGATCACGCGCAAATCGGGCCCGGCGCTCGCCGCGGGCTGCACCATGGTGCTCAAGCCCGCCACGATGACCCCATACTCGGCGCTCGCAATGGCGGAACTGGGCGAGCGCGCCGGAATACCGAAGGGCGTGTTCAGCGTCGTGACGGGCAGCTCCTCCGCCATCGGCGGCGAGATCACTTCCAATCCGATCGTGCGCAAAGTCACCTTCACCGGTTCGACCGCGGTCGGCAAGGTGCTCCTCGAACAGTGCTCCAAGACGGTGAAGAAGACTTCCATGGAGCTCGGCGGCAACGCCCCCTTCATCGTTTTCGACGACGCCGATCTGGACGCCGCGGTCGAAGGTGCCCTCGCCTCCAAATACAGGAACACCGGCCAGACCTGCGTGTGCGCGAACCGCCTCCTCGTGCAGGACAAGGTCTACGACGCCTTCGCCGCCAAGCTCACCGAAAAAGTGAAGGCGATGAAAGTCGGCAACGGCATGGAACCCGGCGTGGTGCAGGGCCCGCTCATCGAAAAGGCCGCGGTAGAGAAAGTCGAGGAGCACATCGCGGACGCGATTGCGAAAGGCGCGAAGGTGCTGACCGGCGGGAAGCGCCACGCCCTCGGCGGCACCTTCTTCGAGCCGACCGTGCTCGCCAACGTCAACACCACGATGAAGGTCACCAAGGAGGAAACCTTCGGCCCGGTGGCCCCGCTGTTCCGTTTCAAGGACGAAAAAGAAGCCATCCGCCTCGCCAACGACACCGAGTTCGGGCTTGCGTCGTATTTCTACGGCCGCGACATCAACCGCGTCTGGCGCGTCGCCGAGGCGCTCGAGTACGGCATCGTCGGCATCAACACCGGCATCATCTCCACCGAGGTCGCCCCCTTCGGCGGCGTGAAGGAATCGGGCATGGGGCGCGAGGGCTCGAAGTACGGGATCGAGGACTACCTCGCCGCTAGCGGCACGCTCGAATACCGGGGCTGTGGATCAGACGCCTGCAACCGAGCATCACAATCCGGACCTGCTGCGACTGATCCCCGCGGGCGCGAAAAACCTGATTGAAATCGGCTGCGGCTCGGGAGCCCTGGCCAGGGAATACAAGAAGACGAACGGAAACTGCCGCTACATCGGCGTCGACATCGTTCGCGAGTACGTGACGCTCGCGCAGAGGTATTGCGACACGGTCATGGAACTCGACATCGAAGCCGCCGACGAGAATTTCTTCCAAGAAACTTCCTCGTGCGATTGCTGGATTTTCGGCGACTCCCTGGAGCATCTCAGGGACCCGTGGCTCGTCGTTTCAAAGGTCCGCAAGGCGATTCCCGGCACGGGATGCGTGGTGGCGTCCGGCGGCAACTATGCGGAGGCCTGGTACGAGTACGCACGGAAATTCATGCAGAAGCATTTTCCATCGTCAGGCGAACCCGCGCGCGCGAATCTGTTCGCCCCTTGCACCCTGGGAATGAACAGCACGGACGAATGGCGGTCGTTTACGCAATACATGATTTTCCCCTCGGCCTAACCGGCGAGGCTCACCAGAGTTTCGAAGGAGCCCTAGTCCAGGTAGGGAAGGGCCCAAATCGACATCCTCTCGAAGATCACGATGGTCGCAAGCGCGGCACTGGTAAACGCCTCACCCACTACAAGCAGCGCGCGCGAGCGCGCTTCCATGGCCACCAAAGCGATCACGGCCCCGGCAAGCAGGCCTGCGCCTGTCGCCAAATGCACGATGACATACCACTTCATCGTAGGGGACTCCGATAGCGGCAGCGCGAACCTGTCGAACAGGATGGTTATACCGACGTCGCTGAGGATAACAATCGCGAAAACAAGCGCGAACGCGGAAGCCGCATACGGGAGCCAAACAGGTGCATTGCCGAAGTTGACCTTCACCCCTGTTGACGCAGCAAGCGCCGTGCCATGCGGCCGCAAAATTAGATTATCCTGTTGGCTCAGGACTTTGATCTCAATCGTGCGCTGACGGAAACACGATGCCTGCACCGTGCAGGTTCACGAGCCCGATCGGATGCACCGTCAGCGAAGGCCGCCGGACGAACGATGCGCAAGCGGTTCGTTCGATCCGGCGGAGACGACTCGGCGCGCCGAGAGCGCGCTCGGACCTAGGGCATCACATCGAACGCGTCTACCGCGATGTATGTGCCCGTGGAGGCGGTCGTGCCTGTCACGGTAATCACCATCGTATGACTCACACCTGTTGCAAGACCTGAAGCGTAGAACACCGCTTCGGAGGCGAGGCTGCCCGCGGGGCCTGCTGCTGTGTCCACCGAGGTCGGTGAGCCGCCGTCGATGGACACGCTGGCGATCCCGCAGCTGTCGCATTTGACGCCGATCCAGCTCACCGCCGTCCCGGTAAAGCTGAACGTCGCGGTGGACCCGGTGACATTGGAAGCGACCATAATGCCGCCGCTGAATGCTCCCGTCCCCGAGCCGTACGTTGACCACGAGCCGGTCTTGGTCGCGGCGCTGTCCTCGAAGCGGGTCACCGCCAACGGCGGAGCGAGCGGCTGACGCGGCGTGCCGCCGCCGCCGATGCTGGTGGGACTGTTGTTGTCCACGACGTAGAGCGCCGTCATCAAGACGTGCATGTCTTTGGCCCAGGGGGTGCGAGTTGTTTCGGTTCGCCACCTGTCTTCTAGGGGGAAACCCCAATCGGCCATGAATTGTGCGTCGAGCGCTCCATCCGGTCCCTTTTCGGCGTCGAAGATAAAAGCCGGTGCGTCGCCGCTGTCGTCGATATAGGCGCCGTAGTTCTGCAACGTCCAGGCGAGCTGCTTTGCCGGATCGGTTGTGAGGCCCATCGTCGCGAGATCCACGGATGCGGGAATGGCGAGGAGCGCGCCCATCTTCATTGCGGTGTTGTTGTTGTTGCTTACCGCGCCGTACCCCCCTACGGCACCGGAGTCGGCGTTGACCGCCGGCCAGCGGAAGCAGCCGGTAGTAGGGGAATCGTCCGGGGTCGTGCACTTGTAGAGATCCCGTGCCGAGTAGACGGCCAACTTCAAGGCGTGCCGCGGTCCCTGACTGAGCGGCTTGAGTTCGCCGAGGCGGACGGAGCCGCCGATCGCCGACAGGCCGGAGCCGCCGTGGGAGCCTCGGATCCCATCGCCGTAGATATCGACCGGAGGGAATTGAGTCCGGTCAGTCTGGGTAGTTCCTGTTCCGTCCCCGTTCGGGGGGGCACAGCGCGTAAACGGCTGAGTCTGAATCAGCGTGTGCCCGTCCGGCTTGAGGAACGCCGAGCTATAGTTGTTGAGTGAGTTTTCGACAAAAAAGTCGCCAGGCATAGGCAGCTGAAAAAGCGGGTTGCGAAGGTCGGGAGTCAGGAGGCAGCGTGAACCTCCTGACCAGCCCGCAGCGCTGTAGTTTATGTCGGTGATCGGCGCGTTCGGCGTGAGTACGATGATGTCCCAATCTATCTGCGGCATCGCCAGCCAATAATTCGGGTCATTGAGATCAGTGACGGGAGGGTTGGGAGGTATGTTGGCGGGTACGTACACGGCGTTGCTGCCGATAGGCATGTTCCAGATGCTCGTGCTCGCGAAAGTCCGCTTCAGCGGGTCCCGAAGCCCGCCCGTCAGCGAGATATTGTCGAATCTCGCGTCCGAAAAGCTGGTGATCAGTCCGATCTGTCCCGCGCCCAGATCGCTTTGCGTGACGTTGCTGAAGACGGACATGCCATTGACCCTGACCGTGGTGGAGGTTCCGCTGCGGATCACGTCCACGTCGAACCAGATGTTTTGCCCTCCCCCGGAGTAGGGAGCCGCTACGGTCGTCGTCGTGCCGCCGATCACCTTGTTGAGATAGGCCGTACCACCGAGAGCCGCAAACATCACCGAGTAGTAGTTGTTAGTGTCCTGATAGTTGTAAACAACGCCGGCGAGATTGCCCGTGTTGTTGAACCCGTTGTTGATCTTCGCGTGGTAAATGAAGTCGGTGGCCCAGCTGCCACCGCCGTAAGCCGTGACGTCCGCCTGCCCTCCCACGATGTTGTGGTGGTAGGTGCCACCGTCAACCACCCACGTTCCCGCGACTGGGGTCCACCCCTGGGCCACCCCGCTGTCGAAGAGCTCCGTGTAATCGGCCGCAAAGCTTGTCTTGACAGGAGTAACGAGGGCGACGAGCAGGACGATGAGCGAGTTGAGGGGAAACGACACAACGTCGCGAGGCCTTGGAAATCCCATCGCTCCTCCTTGAACGTCGATGGCTGGAGGTCCTTTTTACTTGAGGCATGTTACCTACGCAGGCAACCCTATGCGCTGCTCGGACCAACCAGGCAAGATCCCTTCTAGCCAGGATCAGGCGTGCAAGCGCGTTTATTGGACGTTGAATCGGAAGTGCATCACGTCGCCGTCGCGGACGACGTAGTCCTTGCCCTCGAGCCTCATCTTCCCGGCTTCTTTCGCGCCCTGCTCGCCTCGGCGAGCGACATAGTCGTCGAAGGCGATGACCTCGGCGCGGATGAAGCCGCGCTCGAAGTCGGTGTGGATCACCCCGGCCGACTGGGGCGCAGTCGCGCCGACCTGCACGGTCCAGGCGCGCACTTCCTTCGGCCCGGCGGTGAAGAAGGTCTGCAGGCCGAGCAGCGCGTATCCGGCGCGGATCAGTCGGGCGAGGCCGGGCTCCTTCATTCCCATGTCGGCGAGAAAAATCTGCTTGTCCTCGTCCGACAGATCGCCGATCTGCGCCTCGAGCGCCGCGCAGATCGGCACGACGGGCGCACCTTCGCGCTTCGCGTATTCCTCGACCTTCGCGAGCAGCGGGTTGCCCTCGAAGCCGTGCTCGGAGACGTTGGCGACGTACATCGCGGGCTTCGCGGTCAGCAGAAACATGGGTTTCAGCACCGACTGCTCTTCCTTCGACAGGGCAACGCTGCGCGCGGGTCGCGCCTCGTCGAGCACCGGTCGCACCTTGTCGAGCACGGCGACGATGCGCTGCGCTTCCTTGTCGCCGCCGGTCTTCGCCACCTTGCCGTAGCGCGCGTACGCCTTTTCGACCGTCGTGAGATCGGCAAGCGCGAGCTCGGTATTGATGGTCTCGATATCGGAAACCGGATCGATCTTCCCCGCGACATGCACGACATTCGGATCCTCGAAGCAGCGCACCACGTGCGCGATCGCGTCGCACTCGCGGATGTTGGCGAGAAACTGGTTCCCCAGCCCTTCGCCCTTCGAGGCGCCGGCGACGAGTCCTGCGATATCGACGAACTCGACCGCCGCGGCGATGACTTTCTGCGGTTTGGCGATAGCCGCGAGCTTTTCCAGGCGCGGGTCGGGCACTTCGACGATGCCGACGTTCGGGTCGATGGTGCAGAACGGATAGTTGTCCGCCGCGATTCCCGCTTTGGTCAGGGCATTGAATAGCGTCGACTTGCCCACGTTCGGCAAACCAACGATTCCGCACTTAAGTGACATGGGGGATATACAAGGGGGTGTGCCCCCTTGTTCGAATACGTACGATTCCGCACTTAAGCGACATCAGGACCCGTGTGCAGCTTGAGCATCGCCGCCTGCATGTCGCCGTCGAGCAGCAGCCGCGACACGTCAAGGCAGCGCGCGAGCGCCGCTTCGATCAGCTCGCGTTCCGCGGGCGCGGGGGACTTGAGCACGTAGTCGGCGACGAGGCTCTTGTCGCCTGGATGGCCGATGCCGATCCGCAGCCGCCAGAACCCCTGGGTGCCGAGCTGCGCGGCGATATCCTTCAGCCCGTTGTGGCCTGCCACGCCGCCGCCGAGCTTGAGCTTCGCCGTTCCCGGAGGAAAATCGAGCTCGTCGTGGACGACCAGAACCTCCTCGGGAAGCATCTTGTAGAAGCGGGCCAGGGCTCCCACCGACTTGCCGGAGAGATTCATGTAGGTCTGAGGTAGCACGAGCCTGAGCTCGCCGCCGGGACGAGCGAGCTTGCCCACGAGCCCGTGGTACTTGGCAACGGATTTCAACTCGACGCGCTCGCCGGCAGCGAGGCGCGATACGAACCAGAAACCGACGTTGTGGCGGTCGCGTTCGTGGTTTCGCCCCGGATTGCCGAGGCCTGCGATCAGTTTCATCATTGGACGATACAAAAAGGGCGCGGTCGTCGCCGCGCCCTTTCCGGGGGATGAGGCGCGCTACTTCTTGTCGCCCTTGTCGGCCTTCTCGCCCTTGCCGCCCTTGCCGCCCTTGTCGTCGGCAGCGGGCGCCGCGGCCTCGGGCGCCTTCTGCTTGAGCGTCGGCACGTCCGCGGCGGCAGGCACCGCCTCGGCGGGCGAGGCCACCCCTTCGACGCCGACTGCTGCGGCTGCGGCGGCAGCGGCCTCCTCCTCGGCAATCGCCGCTTTCGGGATTTGCGCCGACGCGACCGTCGGGTTCTCGTTGCCTCCCAATCCGAGCTCGATGCCCTTGGGGAACGCGAGATCGCGCACATGGATCGAATGGCCGATCGAAATCTGCGACAGGTCGACCGTGATGAATTCGGGCAGATCCGCGGGCAGGCAGCGGATATCGATGTCGTTCAGAACGTGGGTGATCAGCCCGCCCTGCTCCTTGATCGCCGGTGAACTCTCGGCGTTCACGAAATGCAGCGGCACCTTGATGTGTATCTTCTGGTCGGCCGAAACCCGCTGAAAATCGATGTGCTGCACCTCGGTCTTCCAGGGATGCATGTTGACCGCGCGCAGCAGCACCTCCTGCTTCGCGCCGTCCAGAGCCAGCGTGAGGATCGACGCATGAAACTTCTCGTCGAGCAGCTGGTGATACAAGGCGTTGTGATCGAGCTCGAGATTGACCGGCGCGGTCTTGCCTCCGTACAGGATCCCGGGGACCTTTCCGCTGAGGCGCAGGCGGCGGCTCGCACCCCTTCCTTGCACCTTGCGCGTCTGTGCTACCACTTCGATTGCCATGCCTGTCTCCTCAGGTTAAGGCGTCATCCGCGACCAGATGACGCCGTCAAAAATCTACTCTATGAACAAGGAACTCACCGAGTCCTCGTTGCTGATCCGCAGAATCGTCTCCGCGAGCAGCCCTGCGACCGAAAGCACGCGGATTTTTCCGCACGCCTGAGCCGCCTTCGAGAGCGGGATGGAATCGGTCACCACCAGCTCGTCTATCGCCCGAGAGCACCGGATGCGTGCAATACGAGACTACCCGTGCCGCGCCCTCTTCCTTCAGCGCCTGCGCTGCCTTGACCAGCGTGTTGGCGGTGTCGACCATGTCGTCCATGATGACGCAGTTGCGTCCCTTCACGTCGCCGATCACGTTCATCACCTCCGACACGTTCGGCTGAGGCCGCCGCTTGTCGATGATCGCGAGGTCCGACTCCAGGCGTTTCGCCATCGCCCGCGCCCGCACCACGCCGCCGACGTCCGGAGAAACCACCAGCAGGTTCTCGTACTGGTGCTTCCACACGTCCCCCAGCAGGACCGGGGTCGCATAGATGTTGTCCACGGGCACGTCGAAAAAGCCCTGGATCTGGTCGGCGTGCAGATCCATCGTCAGCACCCGGTCCACTCCAGCCGCCTGCAGCATGTTCGCGACCACTTTCGAGCTAATCGCCACGCGCGCCGAGCGCGGGCGCCGGTCCTGGCGCGCATACCCGAAGTAAGGTATCGCCGCGGTTACGCGCGCCGCCGAAGCGCGCTTCAGTGCATCTACCATCAACAGCACTTCCATCAGGCTGTCGTTCGCCGGCGCGCAGGTGGACTGGAGCACGAAACAGTCCTTGCCGCGCACGTTCTCCAAAAGCTCGACCATGATCTCGCCGTCGGAGAACTTGCCCACCGTGGCGTGGCCGAGCGGGATGTTCAACCTCCGCACCACTGCGTGCGCGAGCAGCGGGTTGGCATTCCCGGTGAACACCATCAAGCTTTCGTAGGCCATGCGCTTCGCTTCGAGTAGCGGAGAGTTCCTGGAGCTTTCGCCCCACACGAAAAAAATTAGCCGCGAAAGCGGCTCAACACCCTTCCCGTTCCTCAGTGCCGCTTGTTCTGGCTGGGGAGGAAGGATTCGAACCCTCGCATGGCGGAATCAAAATCCGCTGCCTTAACCAGCTTGGCGACTCCCCAAGCGCTACTCGTTCTCCAGGAGCGCCGTGAGCGGCTGGCGATCCAACCCCCGCACGACGAAGCCGCGCATCTCCGCGGGCATCTTGGAGTGGACCGACCGCGCTTCGCGTTCGGCCGCAAATTCGACAAATACGCAGGCGCCCGAGCCGCTCATGCGGGCATCACCGAATTGCCTGAGCCATCCGAGATGCGCCGCCACTTCCGCGTGGCGCCGACACACCACCGGCTCCAGGTCATTCCTCCCGAAACCGGCGGAAAAGCCTGATATTTTGATGGTTTTTGAATTTCGTGTCAATTCAGGCGACGCGAAAATCGTGCGGGTCGGCACCACGACCGGCGGGACGAGC
>WNFM01298978.1_pt2 | contig 10882 bp, 10 predicted proteins | sample 5400271 | NCBI WGS metagenome assembly WNFM01 (sample SAMN13153352, study PRJNA577476) | soil metagenome | isolation source: 60 cm saprolite on Douglas fir-dominated hillslope | place: USA:California | collected 2013-09-17 | reverse complement strand
CAAGGGACGCTGGCGCGACGGGAAGGGATTGCCGTCGGTGCTCTTCGGCGAGCGCCTCGGCATCATCGGGTTTGGGGTCATCGGCCAGAGCGTGGCCCGCGTCGGCCAGGCGTTCGGCATGGAGGTCGTCACGTGGAGCCCGCACATGACGCCGGAACGCGCGGCCGAAGGCGGCGCCAAGGCCGTGACGTTGGAGGAGTTGCTTTCGACGTCCAGGGTGGCGAGCCTGCATCTCGTCCCGGCCGAAGCGACGCGCAAACTCTTGAACGCGCAGCGCCTCGCCATGATGCGCCCCGACTCCATCCTCGTGAACAGCGCGCGCTCCGCGCTGATCGACATGGCGGCGCTGCCCGCGGCGCTCGACGCGGGACGCCCCGGCATCGCCGCGCTGGACGTGTACGACGACGAACCGCTCCCCGCGGGCTTCGACCTCGCGCGCCGCGAGAATGTGGTGCTCACGCCGCACCTGGGATTCGTGAACGATCCGGTGTTCCGCAACTTCGGTCCGGGTGTCGTGGCAAACCTGCTCGCGTGGCTGCAGGGCAAGCCCATGGTGAAGGAAGTGCGGCCCTAGCGATTTCGCGTTTCAATTGTTCGCGTTCAGGGCGCGACTGAGGTTCGCTTCGCCCACGGCTTCAGGCGTTTTCCTGGGCCCGCAGGAGCCGCGCCGCCTCTTCGAGCCGCGCGTCGTCGATCTCGCGCATCACCGCGTCCAGGTCGGCGCTCTTCTCGTCGCGCTCGAAGCGGCCGGTGAGCGGGACGTCGACGGCGAGCGAGCCCGCCTCGTAGAGCGCCCAGATCTCCTTGCCGTAGTCGGTCGCGAGCAGGTGTGGCGCGAACCGGCCGAAGAAGGCGCGCAGGTTGTCGACGTCGCGCACCAGCATGCGCGGCGCGTGGTTGTTTCCCGCCGCGTCGACGGCTTGCGGCAGGTCGATGATCACGGGACCGTCGGCGCCGAGCAGGATGTTGTATTCGCTGAGGTCGCCGTGCACGATGCCGGCGGCGAGCATGCGCACCACTTCGCGAACGAGCGCGTCGTGCAGCTCGGTCGCGTAGGCCGCCGAGAGCGCGACGTCGTGAAGCCGCGGCGCGGCATTGCCTTCCGCGTCCGTCACGAGCTCCATGAGGAGCACGCCCTCGTGGAAGTTGTAGGGACGCGGCACGCGCACGCCGGCGGCCGCGAGGCGGTAGAGGGCGTCCACCTCCGCGCTCTGCCACGCGCGCTCCTGCGCCTCGCGGCCGAAGCGCGTGCCCTTGGCCATGGCGCGCGCCTGGCGGCTGTTCTTCGTCCTGCGGTTCTCGGTGTAGTCGACCGCCTGGCGGAAGCTGCGCTTGTCGGCTTCCTTGTAGACCTTGGCGCAACGCGTGTCCTCGCCGCATCGCACCACGAAGACCATCGCCTCCTTGCCGCTCATCAACTGGCGCACGACTGAATCGATCACGCCGTCGTCGACGAGCGGTTGCAGCCGCTTCGGAATCTTCAAGGGGGCGGGGGCCTATTCCTCGCGGAAGGCGAACAGCACGGCATCGGCGGGCACGAGGTCGTTCTCGCGGAAGGCGGCGCGCTCGATCACGCCCTCGCGCGGGCTGGTGATGGTGTGCTCCATCTTCATCGCTTCCAGGATCATGAGCGCCTGGCCCTTCGCGACCTTGTCGCCCGCCGCCGCCATCACCTTCACGACGCGCCCGGGCATGAGCGCCGTGAGCCGCGCATCGGGCAACAGGTCCACGGGCTCGTAGTGGAAGGGGTCGACGAGCTCCAGCTCGTAGCGGCCCTGCGGCGTGGTCACCGAAAGTTGCGCGGCGAGGCGCGCCACGCCTGCGAAATAGATCTCCTCGTCGAGCGCGATCTGCATGCGGTCGCCCTCGCACGGCCCGAGCGCAACGCGGCGCCGCGCTCCCGCCACGTCGATGAGGGCGTGCCCGGCGCGGAACTCGGCCTCCAGGCGCGACACCTCGCCCGCCTCGTCGCGCAGCTCCATGCGGCGCGTCGAGGGCTGGTTCAAGCGCCAGCCGCGTGTGTCGTCCCACGGCGAGGAGGCCGTGCCCGCGATGGCGCGCTGCTCGTCCATGAAGACGCGCGCCGCCGCGGCCACCAGCGCCTCGGGCGGGACTTCCCGCCTGGCGGGGAGGAGATCCGCGCGATGGCGCTCGATGAATGCCGTGTCGGTGTCGCCCGCGAGGAACGCCGGATGCCTCACCACGCGCTCGAGGAAGGCGAGGTTGGTCTTCACGCCGAGGATCGCGGTGTCGGCAAGCGCGCCCTGCATGCGGCGCGCCGCCTCGTCGCGGTCGGCGCCCCACACGACCAGCTTGGCGATCATCGGGTCGTAGAAGACGCTCACCTCGTCGCCCGCGCGCACGCCGGTGTCCAGGCGCACGACCTCGTCGATCTCCTGCGGCGCGCGCAGCACGCCGATGCGGCCGGTCTCGGGAAGGAAATTGTTGGCGGGGTTCTCCGCGCTCAGGCGCACCTCGATCGAGTGCCCGCCTGAGGTGATCTCGTTCTGAGTGAGCGGCAGCGGCTCGCCCGCGGCCACGCGCAGCTGCCACTCGACCAGGTCCTCGCCCGTGATCATCTCGGTGACGGGGTGCTCGACTTGCAGGCGCGTGTTCATCTCCATGAAGAAGAACTTGCGGTCGGCGCCCGCGATGAACTCGATGGTGCCGGCGCCGCGGTAGCCGATCGCGCGCGCCGCCGCGACCGCGGCCTCGCCCATCTGCGCGCGCATCGCGTCGTCGACGAAAGGCGAGGGCGTCTCCTCGAGCACCTTCTGGTGGCGGCGCTGGATCGAGCATTCGCGCTCGAAGAGATGCACGTAGTGGCCGTGCGTGTCGCCGAAGACCTGGAACTCGATGTGGTGCGGCCCCTGCACGAAGCGCTCGAGGAGCACCGCGTCGTCGCCGAACGCGCTCTTCGCCTCGCGACGCGCGCCCGCCAGCTGCTCGTCGAACTCGGCGTCCCTGGCGACGAGGCGCATGCCCTTTCCGCCGCCACCCGCGACCGCCTTCACGAGCAGCGGAAATCCGATCTTCTTCGCCTCGGCGCGGAGGAACTTCGCGTCCTGGTTCTCGCCGTGGTATCCCGGCACGACCGGCACGCCCGCCTTTTCCATGATCGCCTTGGCGCGATCCTTCAATCCCATCTTCTCGATCGCTTCCGGCGTGGGGCCGATGAAGACGAGCCCCGCGCCTTCCGTGGCGCGGGCAAAGTCCTCGTTCTCGGAAAGGAATCCGTAGCCGGGATGGATCGCCTGGGCGCCCGAAGGCCTCGTCCGCCTGCTCGACGTGCAGCGCGTGCGCGTCGATCGAGGAATGCACCGCGACCGTGCGGATCGCAAGCCGCCGGCAGGTGCGGATCACCCGGCAGGCGATCTCTCCGCGGTTGGCGATGAGGATCTTGTCGAACATCGGCTAGGAATGCGTGAGGCGGTGGATGAAGATCGCCGTGCGGATCGCGCCGCGCTCGATCGAGGTGATCTCGAGCTCTTCGTTGTCGGTGTGCGTGCCGCGGCCGGTGGCGCCGAGGCCGTCGAGCGAGTCGAGGTAGGGCGCGACGAACTGCACGTCGCCGGCGCCGCGCGCGTCGGGCGGCAGCGCCCTCATCGGGCCCAGGCCGGCGTCCTCGCTCGCTTGCGAATAGTCGCGCAGGAGCTTGTAGTTGCCTTCGGTCGGCGCCATCGGCGGGTAGGCCTCGTGGAAGGTGATGGCGGCGCGCCCCCCGGGCAGGCTCGCCGCGACGATCTCGCGCATCTTCGCGTGCGCGCGATCGCGCTGCGCGTAGTCGACGTAGCGCAGGTCACCCTGCACGCGCATGCCGGAAGCGATCACGTTGATCTTGCCGAACGCCGTTCCCGTGGCGCTCACGGCGTCGTAGTCGATCTTCGTGCCGCCGAGGACGACGCCGGGGTTGAAGGTGAGGCCGGGCTCGACCAGCGATTCGCGGAACGCGTTCAGGATGCGAGCGCCCTCGTAGATCGCGCCGTAGCCGCTCGACTCGCCGAATACGCCGCCGGAATGGCCCGGCTTGCCCGTGACGAGAAGCTGCCATCCCGACGATGCGCGGCGACCGACGGTCGCGGTATCGCGGCCGTCCTTGTCCTTCACCGTCCCTTCGAAGGCGAGCGCGACGTCGCTCGTCTTCGCCGCGTCGACGAGCGCCGCGCGAGCGACTTCGATCGGTTCACCCGCGCGCTCCTCGTCGCCCGTGAATACGACCGTGATTCGCGCGGAGTCCAGCTCGCCGGTCGCCTTCAATGCATGCAGCGCCTGCAGAACGATGACGTCGCCGCCTTTCATGTCGGCCACGCCCTGGCCGCGCACGCGGTCGCCGCGGCGGTCCCAGGGCGTCACGGGGCTCGTCCTCTCGAACACGGTGTCGATGTGCCCGATGAGGAGAAGACGCTTGCCGTGCGTTCCCTCGTGCGTCGCGACAAGATGCCCCGCCCGATGCATCTCCGGCGGCATTTCGATCCACTGCGTGCGGAATCCCAGCGCATCGAGCTCGGCGCGGAAGAGGGCGCCCGCCTCGCGAACCCCTTCCGGATTCATGGTGCCGCTGTTCACGTTGACGACCTTCTCGAGGAACTGTAGCGCCGCGGGCGTGCGCTCCTTCACGGCGGCGACGATGCGCTGCTCGGCCGCGGAAAGCTCGGCGCGCGCGACGGCCGGCGCGAGGGCCGCCAGGGCCACGGCCATCCAATGAAATCTCGCCTGCATCTTCATCGTCACGCTCCGGGCATCTCGGGGGGCACTTCGCCGTCCGCATCCGGTGGCGGGGGAGGCGGCAGCCACGCTGCGCGCCGCTTCTCGAGGAAGGCGGCGATGCCTTCGCGACCCTCGGGCGATACGCGGATCTTCGCGATGCGCTCGGCCGTGTCCTGCGCGAGCTCGCTCGTGACCGGCCGGCCCGACACCGCGCGCACCAGGTCCTTCGCCTCTTTCTGCGCGGCGGGGCCGCCGGCGAGAATCGCTTCGACGATGGCGCCGATCACGTCGTCCATGTCCGCCTCGGAGGCGGCGATCTCGTGGATGAGGCCCAGGCGCCACGCCTCCGCCGCCTCGAAGCGCTCGCCGGTGACGAAATAGCGGCGCGCCGCGCGCTCGCCGATCGCGGCGACGACGTAGGGCGAGATCACGGCGGGAATGAGCCCCAGCTTCACCTCGGTGAGCGCGAAGGTCGCGTTCTGCGTCGCGACCGCGACGTCGCAACAGGCGACGAGGCCCACGCCGCCGCCGTAGGCCGAGCCCTGCACGCGCGCGATGGTGGGCTTGCGCAGGTGCGCGATGGTGCGCATGAGCGCGGCGAGCCCCATCGCATCGCGCCGGTTCTCGTCGGTCGAGAAGCCCGCCATGCGCTTCATCCAGTTCAGGTCCGCGCCCGCCGAAAACGATTTCCCCGCGCCCGAGAGCACGACCACGCGGATGCCGTCCTCGGCCTCCATCGAGCGGAAGGCCTCGGTGAGCTCGGCGATGAGGGCGTCGTCAAAGGCGTTGTGGCGCTCGGCGCGGTTCAGGGTGATGAGGCCGACCGGCCCTTGGCGCTCGACGGCCAGCGATTCGCTCACGTTGCTCCTCTTACATCCGGAAGACGCCGAAGCGCGTCTCCTCTTCGGGTGCGTTGCGGGTGGCGGCGAGCGCGAGCGCGAGCACGCGGCGCGTGTCGGCGGGATCGATGACGCCGTCGTCCCAGAGCCTCGCCGTCGCATAGTACGGATGGCCCTGGCGCTCGTATTGCTCGCGGATGGGATTCCTGAAGGCTTCCTCTTCGGCCGCCGACCACTTGCCGCCCTTCGCCTCGATGCCGTCGCGGCGCACGGTGGCGAGCACGCTCGCGGCCTGCTCGCCGCCCATCACCGAGATGCGCGCGTTGGGCCAGGTCCACAGGAAGCGCGGGTTGAAGGCGCGCCCGCACATGCCGTAGTTGCCCGCGCCGAACGAGCCGCCGACGATCACGGTGAGCTTCGGCACCTTTGCGCACGAGACCGCCGTAACCATCTTGGCGCCGTCCTTGGCGATGCCGCCGTGCTCGTACTTCTTGCCCACCATGAAGCCGGTGATGTTCTGCAGGAAGAGCAGCGCAATGCCGCGCTGCGCCGCGAGCTCGATGAAGTGCGCGCCCTTCAGCGCCGATTCCGAGAAGAGGATGCCGTTGTTGGCGAGGATCGCGACCGGATAGCCGTTCAGGTGCGCGAATCCCGTGACGAGCGTCGATCCGTACAGGGCCTTGAACTCGTGGAACTCCGACCCGTCCACGAGGCGCGCGATGATCTCGCGCACGTCGAAGGGCTGCCGCGGGTCGGCGGGGATGATGCCGTACAACTCTTCGGCTGCGTACAGCGGCTCGGGGTGAGAGGCACGAGGCACGAGAACAGGCGAATCTTCTCGCGCCTCGCGCCTTGTGCCCTCGGTGTGACGGATGATTTCCCTGGCTATCGCGAGCGCGTGGCGATCGTCGTCGGCCAGGTGGTCCGTCACGCCGGAGATGCGCGAATGAACGTCTCCGCCACCCAGCTCCTCCGCCGTGACGACTTCGCCCGTGGCCGCCTTCACGAGCGGCGGCCCGCCGAGGAAGATCGTGCCCTGGTTCTTGACGATGATCGACTCGTCGCACATCGCGGGAACGTAGGCGCCGCCCGCGGTGCACGAGCCCATCACCACCGCCACCTGCGGGACGCCGAGCGCCGAGAGGTTGGCCTGGTTGTAGAAGATGCGCCCGAAGTGGTCCCGGTCGGGGAAGACCTCGTCCTGCAGCGGCAGGAAGGCGCCCCCGGAATCGACGAGGTAGACGCACGGCAGGCAATTCTGCTGCGCGATCTCCTGCGCCCGCAGGTGCTTCTTCACGGTCATCGGGTAATACGTTCCGCCCTTCACCGTCGCGTCGTTGGCCACGACCACCACTTCACGGCCCTCGATGCGGCCGATGCCGGTGATGAGGCCCGCGCTCGGCGCGTCGTCGCCGTACATGCCGAAGGCGGCGAGCTGCGAGAGCTCGAGGAAGGGCGCCCCCGGATCGAGGAGGGCGCGCACGCGCTCGCGAGGCAGGAGCTTGCCGCGCGCGCTGTGCTTCTTCTGCGCCTCGGGCCCGCCACCCTCGCTCGTGCGCGCCACCTGCCGGCGCAGGTCTTCCACGAGCGCGCGGTGATGCTCGGCGTTGGCCTTGAAGGCCGGGCTGGCGGTGTCGAGCTTTGATTTGATGCGCGGCATATCAGGCGACCACGGACTCGCGCTCGCGCTGGGCGAGCTTCACCCATTCCTGCTCGGATTCGAGCGCGGAGCGGCGCGCATTCTGCACGATGAAGGCGAAGAGCTGGTCGGCTTCGACCCTGCGGCCGAGGCGCTTCAGCAGCGCGCCGAGGCGGTACTTCGCCTCGAAGCCCACGTAGGTCCCGCGCAGGCGCTCGTAGATCGCGAGCGCCGCGTCGGTGTCGCCGATCGCGTCGAGCACGCGCGCTTCCAGCAGCTGCACTTCGTCGCGGCGGTATTTCGGGTGCGCCTTCGCGAGGCGCTTGAGGATTTCCTCGGACTGCCGGTGGGCGCCGTTGTAGAAGTAGGCGCGCGCGCAGGAGAAGAGGATGCGGGCGTCGTCGCGGTGCGGCCCTTCGAGGCAGCTCTCGTAGAGCCGGATCGCCTCGTCGAACATGCCCTTCTCGAGGCATTCGTCGGCGAGGCCCGCGCGGTTGTCCACGCTCGCGTTGGTCGCAACCTCCTCGCTGCGGCGCTTCAAGGCGCCGTCCGGATTGAGCGCCTTGGCGATGTCGTGGATGTGGCGGCGCACGTTGCGCTGCTCGCGCGTGCCGGGAAAGACCTCCATGAAGTAGTAGGCGAGGCATCCGACCACGGGGAAGACGATGATGATCGTCACCCACATCGCGCCGCGCCCCGTCTTCATCGCGTGGAAGGCGAACGAGAACTGGATGATCGCAAGGAGGATGGCGAGGGCTCGGTACATGGTCAGCGGGTGAAGGGACGATAGGAAAGCCGCAGCGCCACCGAGACGGCCGCGGCGCCGACGAAGAACTGCATCTCGCCGCCGGTGAGGAGATACACGACGCCCAGGGCGAGCGGCAGCTCGCAGAGCGCGCCGCCGATCGAGAGCCGGCGCAGCAGCTCCAGGCCGAGGTTCGGATCGGGCATTCCGCCGCGCTCCTTCATCACGGCGGCGTAGGCGTTCAGCGTGCGCTTGAAACGGCGCAGGTACCAGAGGGCCGGCACGCTCGCGGCGAGGATTCCATAGAGGCCGTAGCGCGCCCAGGAGGAGCCGGTATCCGGCGCCGCAGGCGCGTGCGAATTGAAATTGAAGAAGAGATAGATGGCGAAGGCAATCGCCACCGTGCCTGCCAGCTGGGCGCCCCAGACCTTTACAGGCGAGGGCGGAGTCTTGTTCTCGTTCGCCAGGATTCTACTCGGAGAGGTTGCGCGCGATGAGCAGGCGCTGGATTTCGCTGGTGCCTTCGTAGATCTGCGTGATGCGCGCGTCGCGGTAGTGCCGCTCGACGGGATAGTCGTGCAGGTAGCCGTAGCCGCCGTGGATCTGGATCGCCTTGGAGCACACCCATTCGGCGAGCTCGGAGGCGTAGAGCTTGGCCTGCGAGGCTTCGGACAGGCAGGCAATGCCGGCGCTTCGCATGCGCGCCGCCTGGTGGATCAGGAGCCGCGCCGCATTGATGCGCGTGTGCATGTCGGCGAGATAGTTGCCGATGGGCGCGTGCTCGATCAGTTTCCTGCCGAACTGCGTGCGGTCCCTGGCGTACGCGAGCGCCGCATCGAAGGCCGCGCGCGCGATGCCGAGCGCCTGCGCCGCGATGCCGATGCGCCCGCCCTCGAGGTTGGAGAGCGCGATGGCGAGCCCCTTGCCGCGCGGGCCGAGCAGGTTCTCCCCGGCAATCGCGCAGTCCTCGAGCACGATGGCGCACGTGTCGGAGGCCTTGATGCCGAGCTTCTGCTCGAGCTTCTGCGGCGCGAAGCCACGCGTATCCGCGGGCACGATGAATGCGGAGAGCCCCTTCTTGCCGAGCTCGGGATCCGTCACGGCGAACACGATCGCCACGCTCGCGCGCTTGCCGTTGGTGACGAACTGCTTGTTGCCGTTCAGCACCCAGCGGCCGTCCTTCAGGACCGCGCGCGTCTTGAGGTTGTTCGCCTCGCTGCCGGCCTGCGGCTCGGTGAGGCAGAAGCAGCCGACCTTGCGGCCCGCCGCCATGTCGGGCAGCCACGCCTTCTTCTGCGCATCCGACCCCCACGCGAGGATCGGGCCGCAGCCGACCGAGTTGTGCACGCTCATGAGCGTGGCCGTGGAAGCGCAACCGGCAGCGATCTCTTCCATCGCGAGTGCATAGGCCACGTAGTCGGAGTAGGAGCCGCCCCATTCCTCGGGGACCACCATCCCGAGCAGGCCCAGCTCGCCCAGCCTGGCGACCACGGCGTCGGGGATCCAGCCTTCCTCTTCCCATTGCCCCGCGTGCGGGCGCAGCTCCGCCTGCGCGAAGTCGCGCGCCATGTCGCGGATCATGCGCTGCTCGTCGCTGAGGAAGTCGCTGTGCGCGCGCGTGAGCATCGGGCTACTTGGCGTCTTTTTCCGCCCGCTCGACCGATTCCTGCACCTTCTTGTTGAGGTCCGCTTCCATGCCCTTGGCCGACTCGAGCGCCTTCACCTGCGAGCCGTACGGGCCCTGCTTGGCGCGCTCCAGCGCTTGCGCGCGCTCGGTCGCGGCGTCGACCGTGGGCTCCTTGGGCTTGCCGCAGGACGCCGCGGCAAGAGCGGCCAAGGCGAGGGCTGCGACGACGCGCGCGGGGGCGGCGTTCATACGCGCACCGCTTTCACGCGCTGGCGGATGTCGGCGCGCACCTTGGGCGGCAGGTGGTTCCAGCGCACGCCCGCCACCGCGCCCGCGAGGGCGAGGCAGGCCGGGACGCTGTTGCGCTCGGGATGCACGCGGCGCAGCTGCAGCCACGCGTCCCAGAAGCCGACCCGCATCAGGGCTTCGAGCGAGTCGATGCCGACGGCGCGCAGCTCTGCCGCGAGCGAGGCGCCGATGTTGGGAGTTCGTTCGATGGGCGTTGCCGATACGGTTGCCATGCTCACATCACCTCCAATGCGATTGCCGTGCCTTCACCGCCGCCGATGCAGAGTGCGGCGATCCCCTTTTTCAAGCCGCGCTTCTTCAGCGCGTAGATCAACGTCGTGATGATGCGGGCGCCGGTTGCACCGATCGGGTGGCCCAGCGCGCATGCCCCTCCGTTCACGTTCACCTTCTCGTGGGGGATGCCCACGTCCTTCATCGCCGCCATGGCGACCACCGCGAATGCCTCGTTCACCTCGAAGAGGTCCACGTCGGAGGCCTTCCAGCCGGCCTTGTCGAGCACTTTCTTGATCGCGCCCACCGGGGCCGTGGTGAACCACTCCGGCTCGTGCGCATTCGAGGCGTAGGCGACGATCTTCGCGAGCGGCTTGGCGCCGCGCCTCCTCGCCTCGCTCTCGGTCATCATGACGAGCGCCGCGGCGCCGTCGGAGATCGACGAAGAGGTGGCGGCGGTGACGGTGCCGTCCTTGTTGAACGCGGGGCGCAGCGTCGGGATCTTCTCGATGTTCACGCTGAAAGGCGTCTCGTCGTCCTTCACGACCTCGTCGCCCTTGCGGCCCTTCACCGTGACCGAAGCGATCTCGTCGGTGAAGGCGCCGGATTTCGATGCCGACACCGCGCGCTCCGTCGAGGTCTTCGCATAAGCGTCCATCTGCTCGCGCGTGAAGCCGTATTTCTCCGCCGTCTTGTCGGCGAAATGGCCCATGGGCTTGCCGTCGTAGGCGTTCTCGAGGCCGTCGAAGGCCATGTGGTCGAGGACCTGCCCGTGGCCGTAGCGGATGCCGCCGCGGCCCTTGGGC
>WNFM01195613.1_pt1 | contig 10882 bp, 15 predicted proteins | sample 5400271 | NCBI WGS metagenome assembly WNFM01 (sample SAMN13153352, study PRJNA577476) | soil metagenome | isolation source: 60 cm saprolite on Douglas fir-dominated hillslope | place: USA:California | collected 2013-09-17 | reverse complement strand
TTTCGGCCTTTGGGTAAGACATTGAGCATACTCCTTTCCCACAGGAGCAGGATGTTATCCACTACAATGAATGCCCGTTACGGGCGTAGCCACACAGGCCGCGTCGATCCAGTGCGCTTTCGGGAGTCCTCTCTGCGTACGATTGAACTTGGTCAGGCCCCCTGAGCCACACTCGATGGGCAGACCCTCTTGCTTGAGGCGTTCATATAGGGCCCATCTGGTCGTATTGACAGCGGCAGCGTCCTTGAGAGGGGCCCTTGCTTGCGCCAGAATGCGAGCGAGCAGATCAGGCTTTCCAGCCAGAAACACCCGAATATCTTGAGTCCCTTTGGCCTTATTGCAGGAGTCGCAGGCCATACAGAGGTTGCTGACTCGATCTGTTCCTCCGTTCGCCTTGGCCTGGATATGCTCAACCTGAAGCGGGACATCCCGGCTTGCGCAGTAGCTACAGGCTCGTTCCCACTTTTCCAGCAGATATTGCTTGATTTCATAGCCAAAGAGCGTGCCTTGCTGATACTGCAAGCCGCTAATCTCTGGATTGTCCATCTGCCGATGGGACAAATTCTCCTCAGTCGTTTTCCCCAGGTGAGAATGTTCGCCACTCGGCTTTCCAGAGAAGGGGCAATCCACCCGTCTTTCCGTCTCCGATTCGTGAAGCGGGGCTTTCTGTAACGGGTTTTGCGTTGTCTTCTCCCCCGGCGTACTGCCCGCCGTTGATCCAGAGCGTGTTTGATGGCCTCTCCCCGATGCACCAGTTCCACCGCGAAGACCACTTCTCCTCCCGCATCATCGACCAGGGCGATCCCGGTTGTCTGGCTCCCTGGATCAATCTTGATCCTGAGTTGGTGAACCTGTGGTTTTTCAATGGCCGCCTTCAGAATGATCGTGAAGGGATAGCGTTTGAACACAGCCGCTTTGCCCTCTGTGAGCAAGATGCGGGCACGGCCTGCATGGACTGGGCAGAGCGGCTGTTTATTCGTATCCAACACAAAGACCTTCGACATGTTCTTTTCCTTTTTGCTCTTGCGAGCCTCCTGTTTCCAGGGTAATGGTGGCCTCGACAAGCTTATCCAACGGTTTAACGTGCAACACACTTCCTTAACCCTCTACAGATGTTTAATGCTGCACCGTAGAGCAGTGGGCTGGCCTCGCACCCACTGGTACCTAATTTCGTTGGTAAGGTAGGTTCTCTTTCAAACCTGAGTCTGCTCATGTCCAGGGCTTACAGATCGGCGCGTGGTCGCTCTGCAAGCCCCCGCATTGAATGCGGGGGTTCATGACGTGTGGCGCCTCTTTTTCCGTTTCTTTTTCCCACGCCGCTGCAGGTGGGATCTGCCAGGCGCACTGTATCCGAACGCGCCGCCCGGCGGCGCGAAGCCGACCTCCTCCGCCGTCACGATGTCGCCGCCCAGCACGTCCAGCAGCTGCCTGAGCTACCGCTGGCTTCCTATCTCCCCCATGAGAGAGGCATTCGCTATTCTCTGGCAACGACAGAAAAAGGGAAACCGGACTTTCGCCCCGCCCTCTGCGACAATGATAGCAGACCTAACTCATCCCTGACTCACACCATTTCACGAGACCCTCACGAAAAAAGGCGGGAACTGCTCACAGCAGACGACGTCTCTCCCCTCACGCTCCTGCCATGCTCACGTTAGGGCGGATGGCGCGGAATGTTCGTGAGAATACCGTGAAAGTTCCTGAGGTAGGGAAGAGGTCTGCCTGCTATCATAGCTTGAGAAAGGCGCATGCGCCACGACGCGCTCAAATCAAAAAGAGGGGAAGTCGTGCAAACGTAGGCCACCCGCAATAGAAAGGAGCAAGAACTCAAATTTCGCGCGGAGTGAAGAGTCACCCAACAAGAAATGAGACACATGCAATGCCGAAACATCCGCCAGCTTCGATCCACATCCGCATCGACGCGCAAGAACAACGTTCTGGCATCCCCGCTCTGCTGGCCACCATGCCCGAGGTACGCATTGAGGTGGCCCCGCTGCACATGGGCGACTATGATGTAGGCGGCGATCCACGCAGGGTCTTCGAGCGCAAGACTGCCAGTGACTTTCACTGCAGCCTGGCGCAGGGACGCCTCTTCGCGCAACTCACCGCGCTGCGCAAAAGCCGCTGCGCCCCCATCTTGCTGCTGGAGGGGGATCCGTTGCGCGTCGGTCACTCCCAGATGCACCCAGCGAGCATCCGCGGGGCACTCAGCTACATCGCTGCCATCCTGGGCGCGCCGATCTTACCCGAGCCTCGGACCTGAGGATTCGGCGCACCTTATCTATGCAGCAGCAAAACAGTGCCAGGTTGGAAAAGTGCATGGGCGTGTTGGGCAGGCGGCTCCTGATCCCTCGGCAGGATGGCGCCGGGCCACTCAATTCGAGCAGCAGATGCAGATCATGCTGTCCCTGCCGGGCATCGGCCCCATCACCGAACGCGCTATCTGCGCACGCTTTCGCAACTTGCATGAGCTGTTGAGCGCTGACGCCACCCAACTTGCGATGGTTCCCGGCGTCGGTCCCTCGCGAGCCGCGGCCCTGGAACAGCTGCTGCACGCCGCTTTACCAACCTCAGACGATGGCAGCGCGGGAGAAGCATGAGTCGCATCCCATCACCCAGGCTTTCGCCGACCTGAGCAGACACCTTCTTTAGCAATCTCTTCCATTTGTAGTCGTTTCTTCTCTGACAGTTACGGATACTCCCTGGCATAATAGGCATCATGATCTTGGGGACCATCAATCGTGACGGGCACATAGGGTGTCGTCGAGTCTTCCGGCGGATATCCATGCCTGGCGATAAAGGTTGCACGGAGTTGCTTGCCGTGCGCTTCCATGAGCGAAGCGAGCTGGTCTTTGGTCACGTTTTCCGGCGCATCAAACAGGTGGAGCGCATACCTGCTCAATGCCAGCGCCAGCTCCAATTCTTCGACGGTGCTCAGATCACGCACCACTCGTACCGTATCCGGTTGCTCAAGGAAAATGCTCCCGGGGCCCGGCGTTGGCAGGCCACTCCAGCGACAAAACTTCTCATAGGTGAGTTTATCTGTTTCGTAGAGCAGGACGCGAAGGGTATAGCGTTGCCGGAGATCGCCTGTATTCCCACGATAGCGAAGGAGGCCAGGGTGGATGCGCCCGCGTTCTCTCGCCAGATCATAGAGTTCTGGATGAGCTGCGTACACCTTGCGCAGCTCCTCACGGATCTCCAGCATCGTGCGGCCCTGTTTCCTAAGCGTGCGGTGGAGGCCTCGCGTGATCTGCGCCGTTTCAATGCGTTGGCGAATCCAGGTTTCGTCATAACCCTGCTGACGCCAGGTGGGGACATGCCGTTCGCACCAGGACATGAAGCCTGACTCCATTTCGGAGGCATCCCAACAGGAGGCCTCAATGAGCATCTCTATGTACTGCTCACGGGTCACCATATTGGCGTCCTCTCCATCAATAGGCTCCTTTCAAGGGATGGCGATATCATCACTTTTTGCGCCATTGCTCTAACTGCGCCCGGAACCACTGCACCACTCGCTGCCAGTCCTGATCAGGAATAGCAGCATACTTGGGAGCCCCAAACGCCGTTTTGAGACTATCATAAATAGTACCATAGGGTTTGCCAGTGAGCTCGTGCATTTGCTGGACATACTTTTGTACTGCGCGCTGGTGCTCAGAGGTCAGCGTTTGCGGACCCAGACGCTCCAGTATTTCAGGGATCAGGTTGGTCACCTCCTCAAGGCCCTCCAATCGCGATTCAACACTCCCGCGCCAGGATTCGATAGCATGCTGCCAGTCGATCCATGCCACCATTTGTCGGTGATAGTTGCGCCAAGTGTCCAGGCTTGCATCATCAGCTGGTGGAACAGGTTTGATCATCTGCTCAGCAGGAACGAGGCTAGCAGGCGAGTCCGTCACTTTGGGAGATTGCGCCCAGGCGTACAGGACATCAACGACTTCTCGCTGATAGCGCAAAATTTCCGGGCGGATCTCTTCGCGCACTCGTTTAGGATCAATGCCAGCAAGCCAAAATGGAGCGGCTCGCAGCACCAACGTCGGCATGATTTGTGGTCCGCCGTCGGTTTGGATCTGGGTATACACCAGATCATCGGCACAATCGCTTCCGTTCGTTTGATGCGTCTCAGCTGGCTGGTCGGCTCCAATTGAAGGTTGTCGCATAAATGGCGCAGGACAATGCCAGGACGACCATCAGGCAAACGTACGACTACGAGTGGCTTCCCATAGAACACGATGGTTTGCTGTTCAATCGGCACGAGTGGAGATGAATCCTGCTCTTGCTCATCGCTCATAACACACCTCTTGCAAGGGGCTGCCATCATGGCAGCCCCTTTGGATCCGCAACTTGGACCTGGAGCTTGGTGACAATACTCATCGCGCGGCTCCTGGTCCGATTTCCGTTCGATGGAGTGACAACCGGGCACAAGCTGCGCCTTACTGCAGTTATTTTAACAGGCTCCCATCACCTGCACTTCATATACCCTCACGAAATACTCACGAGGGTAGGATTTCTCAAGGGTTGAGCCAGCCTGACAGAGCAAAATGTGGCATTTCCCAAAGATTGTCCATGAGCGGAGGCAAAGTTTGTCCGCTAAAGCCCGCTTTCACGCTCGCGGCCCGACGCTGAAGACGTGAGATTTCGGGCTTTTGAGGCAAAGCGCGTCCATAAGTACAGATTGCATGCTAACGGTGTCCAAAGGGTAGAAGAGGAAATGGCTTAGGCCGAGATCACAGGGATGGCCAGGAGCACGAGCAGCACACCGATGGTCTGTACGCGTGTCACGCGCTCGCGCAGCACGAGGACCGAAAGGCCGACCGTGGCCGCTGGGTAGAGGGAGGATAGTATGGCGGCGATATCGAGACGACCGCTATGAGCAGCGAACACGAACAGGACATTGCCCAAGGCATCCAGGATTCCTGCGAGCACCACCAGGGGCGCTCCCGTCATCGGAGGCAGCAGAGGCTTGCGCCGCAGCCGCATTACCGGGAGCAACACGGCGATGGAAGTGCAACGCGCGGCGGCCAGCGACCAGTAGGTAGTGGCTGGATGCACCCGGCTGATGAGGATGAAGAAGCAACCGAAGCCACATCCAGCCAGCAGGGCCAGTCCGATGCCCGTTGGGGGTTCTGTCGTGCGCTGCGGCCAAGAGATCAGTCCAATCGCAAGCCCGGCCAGCGCAAAGCCAGCCAGTTGCAGCGGGGCAGGCACCCCTGCCGTGAACGCGCTAAAGAGAACGGGCAACGCTGCCGTCAAGACCGCTGAGATCGGGGCAGCGATGCCCATCTTGCCACGGGCTAAGGCCGCGTAGAATGAGAGAAGCCCGATTACTCCCGCCACCCCGGCCAGCCCTCCCCACAGCAGGTCCGCGAGCGCGGGAACTGGTTCTTTCCCGATGAGCGCCAGCGCCACCAGCAGGACCAAGCCCACGGCGTAGTTCGTGAGCACGACGCTTCCCACATTGGCGCGGCGGGAGGCCAGGCCCCCGCTGAAGTCGCCGCTGCCCCAGCACAGGGAAGCAGCCAGGCCAAAGATGACCGGAGCGTAGAGATGATTCATCGTGTTCTCCTATGCTCGTTACCACCAGAGAACTTGCGATCTGCAAGGAAACTCACTAAGCTATTCTCCTGGACGGAAGCAAAAGCGGCAATGCCGTATGCGATTGCACGCCCACTCGTCCGAGCTGCCCACACTCATCCACTCACCGGGTAAGAGCGAAGCGCATCAGTCATCCCCCGATGCAGAGGATGCACGAGGCCATCGATTTCGCCCCAACCCCATCGGCAGCTGCTCTCTGCCCTTTCCCACGTTGCTCGTGAGGACATCGTGAATTCTCTTGATGGAGCGATGAGGTTCATCTGCTATGCTATCTTAGCAGCGTAACTCCCCTGGCGGCGATGCCACTGTCATAAGTGCTACCAGGCACGGCATCCTGGCACGCCAGGAGGTGTGGGTGTTCTTTGGATGCGTTCTCTTTTTTTCAGTGCAACGGATAATACAGACAAGATTAGGAGTGGCCTTCGTGGGAAAGCAAGGTCGGCAAAAATTTGCCGACGTGTGGGCCAACCAGACAACTCTCGGGAAGCAGTTCGGGTTGTCGGCCATTGCGATGGGCAAGAAGCTCAAAGAACTGGGCTTGCGGGGCGAGGATGGCAATCCAACCGCGCAGGCACTCGCCCAGGGCTACTGCACACCAACGCCGCTGAAGGATGGCACGCCATTCTTCATGTGGAACAGGCAACAGGTCCAGGAACTGATGCAGGCGCATGGCTACCAAAGACTCGACCCGCAGGAGGTCAAAGCCCGTGAGCTGGCGGAGAGCTGGGTGCAGGTCCACCAGCAATGGCAGAAGGCTGTCTACGGTGTCGAAGAGGAGCTCCTCATCGAGGAGGCACGCGACATCAAGAAGGAAGCCAGACGCAGAGGCTTGACCGAGCGGGTCAATGCGCTGCTGCGCGAGCGGAAATTCGAGGGCGAGCTCATTAGCTAATAGCAGCTGAGCACGAGCGGGACGGTGGAAGCGCTGCTGTGATGGTGCCACGGCGTCCTCGCTAGAAAGGAGTGTGCGCTCCCATGCGGATTGGCTTGCTCGCCTCAAACGCAGCCCTGGCCGAGTACTTTGTCACCGCCCTTGGCATGGCCGACCACGCGGTCACGCTCTACCCCGCGAGGCAGGATCTTGTCTCGGCGCTCACTGCTGCTGCCTCGCTGCAAGGGGGAGCGCCACTCGAGGTCCTGCTCCTCGAGTTGATCCTGGATGCTAGTGGGAGACAGTTGCTTGCCAATCTCAGTGGTCTAGCGAAAGAGTTGGGATTGCCCATCATTGTCCTCACCACTGTAGGCCGGGACGCCATCGACCTGGCACAAGCTGCGTTCCCAGAAGTGTGTTTGAGGCAATTACCACTCCCGCTCAAGGCCCTGCTCGCTTTGATCCAGGCGCAGCGCCCATCCGCATCGTCTGCCACGCTGTCATCCTCAGAGTAGGAAAGTCGTTCCTGGTTGCTGTAGCGGCAGCTTACACAGCCAGATACGGCTGCTGTAGCAAGAAGGTAGGACGTTTTGAGAGGAGAGCTGGCAGCTTGGCCCACACGAGGTTGAAAGCTGCTCGCAAGATGAAAGAAAGGCAGAAGAGGCCATCCCTCTTGTGCAGACGCGCCATATGAGAGAGATCAACGAAAATCTCACCATTCTGCTTGGAGTCACCTCCAGCCAGGGAGGGGATATCAAGGTCATCAAAGAGGATGTCAGCAGCATCAAAGATCGTCTCGACCGCCTGGAAAAACAGTCCACTGAGCATACCGGGCGATTTGACCACGTGGAAGCCTTACTGACGCAAATCCTTGCGCGTCTTCCTGAGAAACCTTGACAGACTCCGTTTCGCTTTTGTTCATAACGCTTGCTTCCAAGTCAGAGCGGTGAGCAGAACGGTCTCAAGAAATGAAGAAATGCTCTGGTTCACAGGCAAGAGAATCAGGGCATTTTTTAGGGGCTCCTTGATCGCTGTCCTCTCTCGTGTTTGCCATTCGTTGAACTGACTCGGGAAGCCGGCTAAGTCGAACGTCTCGAGCTATTACAGGCATCCTTTCTCTTGCCGAAACGTGTTCTACCCACACCATCACAAGCTACAATGAGCGCGCTTGTTTACTCAGCGCTGTCCACGCTTTTGCCAGTTCATCTCTACTGGGTTGATACACCTCCTCATAAAACTTCCGACGCGATTCGAGCGTCGCTCGATCGGTCCGCTCGACGATCTGTACAGCTTGTTCCCAGGCCTGTGGAAACGCTTGCTCAAATCGCTCGGCGACCTGTCTGCGGAAGTCGCTTGGCTCCACCAGGATCTCCTCCCCCATCACGTACCGCTTCTTTCCATCCATCTCGACATAATACGCGACCTCGTCACCGAGAGCATCTTGTTGGATCGTTTTGGTCACATTTCTCCCCGGGGTCCCTGTCAAAACGTGTTGCTCGCCGGCATGTTTGCTGCCGCTCCCGCCTTTAAATCCCCTTTTTGCGGCGGCGTAAAAGATCGCCCGGTTGAGGCCGAAGCTTTCAGCCTCGTCAAGCGGATACCCCAGGGCTTTTGCCCGCGCCGTCTGTAAGAGCGCCATCACTTGAAATCTGCCGACCATAACTCCTCCTGAGAATACCACTCACTTAGGTGCTTCACACAGTGGACGAGAATCGGGGAGAATCACTCGAGAAAACATGCCAGTTTCCCGACCCCTTCTCTCTTTGTAAGTATTATTCGATAGGATGAAGGAAAACGGGAAGGTTGCCAGGTCAATCGTCGATCAGCTTAGGAACCCTCCGTCTCGAACGGCCGACACAGCCAGGCAGCCGAAATCTAGACTCACCCCGCAAAGCCCTGGCAAGTGCGAGGCGATTGCCTTGGCTCAGACCGGAAAGGGAGGTCAACAGTCCAGACAGGAGGCACTGGAAGCAAATGCTGTCCGCGCACCTTTGGGTGTATAGTCTGTCCGCAGCGACAAAACAACGGGTAAAGCCACACAAAAACTCAACAGCTTGAAGAGCAAACAGTAAAAAATGCGGGAGTGGCCAAGCTGCGAGGAACATGCGCCTGAGCGCTCATGTTATTTCGTCAGCAACGAATTCTTCTCCCACCTTCAGACACCCCAAGTGTCCTCAAATTGAGGACACTCGACCGGGGAGGCAAACTGGCATGCACCACGCCTTGCAGTACTGGTACTTATCCAAACTCAACCCACTGATCGCACCAGACAAAAGAATCCTCATTTGCAAAAAGCGGTTGATAAAGGAAGGGGCTACATGTCGAGACCATTCCAGGTTGAGCCATATGGCGTGGAAACGAGCGAGTCAGGCAGGTCTGAGATGCGAACTACTCAGTGGAAGATCTTTTGGGAATCTTTGTGACGGCATAACCAGTGTGCGCCTCTATCACTTCTGAGACTGAGGTGGCATTCGTGTAGGACACCTGAAGCGTTCCGTGAGGACTTTTTGCATTGGTGATCTCACTTCCCACTGTCACCGTCAGATTACTGATGCCTAACAGCAGGGGAGAAAGCGCCTGTTGTGCATCTTGCTCACCATAGAGATCAGTGAAAAGCTGGATGGCATGTTGTCGGCAGACCAGGAAGGTTTGATAGACTTCAAAGGCACCATTGCGCTGCTGTTCCAGAGAGGAGAGGAGCATTTGATCTTTTTCTCCTGGATCTTCGGCCTCAAGGAGACCTTCCGCATCGACAAACGAATCAATCTCATAGTCGGGAGATGCGCCACAGCTACACTCCTCGTCACCCGCATATGACCGCATCCAGCAGAGCAACATCACAAATGGTAAAGGGAACCGCACGGTGTTTGCCTGCCTGGGTGAACGACGCTTTTTCTGTTTGTTCGTATGTTTGTTCATCGCTTTGCTTCCCCTCTTTTCTCTTGCTTGTTAGAAGTGTTACCCTTTCCGCCCCAGCTGTGCTTGAAACCAGCGCTCGACCTGCTCCCATTGGGCTTCAAGGAGTTCCTGGTAGCGGGGCACCTTGAAAACCGTGGAGAGAGCGCCGTAGATGGTGGCCGGGTGCTTGCCGGTGGCCTGGCTGAGTGGGAGACATAGTACTTCACTTTGTGCTGATGCGCTGGCGTGATGGTGGGCGCAGGCAGTCGCTCGAGGATATCGGGGATCAGGCCGGTGATCGCCTCCAGCCCCTGCAGGCGGTCTTCGATGCCCCCGCGCCAGGCTTCGATTTCCATCTGCCACTCCAGGACCGCCGCCATGCGAACGTAATACTCGTGCCAGTCTGCAAGCGAGGCATCCGTGGCAGGCTTGGCTGGCTCGACGATGGGTTCGGATGGCACCGGCTTGGTCGACGGAGCCTCCCTCACCTGTGGCGCTGCAGCCCTGTCGTAGAGGACATCCACGGCTTCCCGCTGGTGCTGAACGATGGCCAGCCGGCGCGGATCGTCTTTTTCCATTCTCCGTGTATCGATGGTGGCAAACCAGTAGGCGATGGAGCGCAGCACCAGCGTGGCCATGCGTTGCGCTCCGCCAGGGGTTTCCACCCGCGTGAAGACCAGATCTTCCGCCATAGCCTCGCTGCGCTGAACGCGTTGCACCTGGGCATTGGTATCAATATGCAGATTCTCGCAGAGGAACCGCAGGACGACTCCTGGCCGGCCATCGGGCAAACGCACCACGATGATGGGCTTGCCGTAGAAAGTCAGGGCGTGCTGCTCAATGGGAATGAGTTCTTGGTCATCGCTCACATGTCACCTCTTTCAAGGGGCGTGTACAGTACACGCCCCCTCTGTTTGTACAGGCTTGCCAGATCGGTCCTTCTGCTTAAATACAGAGGGCCCATTGCAGGAAGTACTCTTCTCCATGTATGATACGGGGTAACCTCACCTGGGCCTTGCCAATTTTCACGAAATCCTCACGATCTCCCTCTTAGAAAAGTCGAAGCCGACCAGGCGGTCAAAAATGTCGAGACCGGCGAGGTCGTGCGACGCGCGAAAAGTCACAAACTCATGAGGTGACCATTTCTACTTTTGGTGAAATTTTTCTGTGCAACCATGCTTCCGCATCAGGGCTACTGACGGGCTAAAAACTCAAAAATGCGGTGGGCTGCCTTTACCCTCACGCTCAACCCGCTGCAAAACCATGGTCTTGCTGATTCTGCAAGACTATGCTTCCCTTTTTGCCCTGCAAGACTAGACTGAAATGACAGGACAACGCTAGGTTATGTCATCATCCCAGTAGTCATAGCTGCGATCCAGGTAGCAGTTCTCACAGAGCCGATAGTGATGGTGAAGGGGAAGAACACATCCACAAGAGGCGCATCTCTTGCGAGTATCCAGCCGAGAGAGGAGAGCCTGATCAATATGCTCTGCGAGAGCATAGCGAGCTCTGCGGACCTCT
>WNFM01350859.1_pt2 | contig 10883 bp, 12 predicted proteins | sample 5400271 | NCBI WGS metagenome assembly WNFM01 (sample SAMN13153352, study PRJNA577476) | soil metagenome | isolation source: 60 cm saprolite on Douglas fir-dominated hillslope | place: USA:California | collected 2013-09-17 | reverse complement strand
TGGGTCCCGAAGGCCATGATATGCGGCCAAAATGGCAAGTGCTGGAGCCGATACATGCCCCTGAAGGCCTGCGGACGGTGCCTGATTTCCGTTATTTACAGAGGGCCGCAGCAGGTTCGGGCAAATCCCTCAAAGCTACTGTGCCCGGCCCTTTTACGCTTTCCGGCAGGCTCGATCCGGGTACAATCTACCGGGATAGGATGGAGATAGCCTGGGCGCTTGCCCCCATCGTGAACCAAGAACTACACGATCTGGTGAAGGCTGGGGCAGAGTTCATACAGATCGATGAACCCTCCTTCGCGGTCTATCCGGAAGGAGTCAACGATTATGTCGCTCTTTGGAATGCAACCGTTGAAGGTGTGAACGCCAGGCTGGCTATGCACACCTGCTTTGGTAATTATCGCTGCAAACCTGTAGGAAAACGGCTCTATCGTCCATTGTTCCCGCGCTTACTAGACGCGAAAGTTGACCAGTTTATCCTGGAATTTGCTAATCGCGAGATGGCTGAATTGGAGTTGCTTCGCGAGATTGCTGGAGAGCGCGAAATAGGAGCAGGTGTGGTAGATGTCAAATCCTACTATATCGAAAAGCCGACAGATGTGGCCGAGAGGATACGCCCGCTGCTCAAGTATGTAGAACCCACACATTTGCAAATCTTGCCCGATTGCGGATTCAGTCAGACAGCACGTTGGGCGGCCTTCGCAAAAATGCAAGCATTCATTGCAAGGTTTCCCCTGACATATCGCTTGCGCCATTCCTGCCAAAGGCAGAGCAGCGTGGAACGTGCTCACTGGGATAAAGAAGAACATCCTTGACAAAAGAAGCTTCCTGGTATAATCTTATTTCCGTAAAGAAAGTATAAATCGAAAAGGGAACGAGAAGGATTGCCCGTTCCCTTTTCCTAACAGAATCTAGCTATTTCGTTTACAGGGAGGCAATGACATGACCACGCAGAATGAACCGCAAGCCGGAACCCAAAGTCGCTGGCAGTTTGACCCTTACCACACGCAAGTCGAGTTCGCCGCCAAGCACCTGGGCATGATGACAGTGCGCGGCCACTTTCCCGAGCTTACCGCGACCGGCTTTATCGACCCCGACCACCCAGAAGCGTCATCGGTGGAGGTCACCATCCAGACGGCCAGTATCCGCACTCACAACCCCCAGCGGGACAATGACCTGCGGTCATCGAATTTTCTGGAAGTCGACAAGTATCCGACGATCACCTTCAAAAGCACCAGGATCGAAGCGGTCGGCCAGGATCGCTACACCATGACCGGCGACCTGACCATCAAGGGCAACACCCTGCCGGTCACGTTTCCCGTGGTGCGGTATGGGGAATTCAATGACCCCATGATGGGCCACCGCATCGGTTACAGCGCCGAGGGCCTGATCAACAGGAAGGACTTCGGCCTGACGTTCAACATGATGCTGGATGGCAAGTGGATCGTTAGCGAAGAGGTCCAGATCATGATCGAGGGTGAGTTCGTCGAGCAAAAGCAATAGCAAACTGCCATAGATCGATCAGCGGAGACCCATACCCTGGGAAACAGAAGAGAGGTGATGGAATTGATAGAAGCCTCTGAGCGTGAGCAACTCTTGCGCATCTACGCCGAAATCAGGACCATCGCGGTGGTAGGAGCCTCCGCTGATGAGTCAAAGGCCGCACACCAGGTGCCGCGCTACCTGCAAAGTCAAGGATACCGTATCGTGCCGGTGAACCCACGCGGCGGCGAGATCTTTGAAGTACCCGTGTTCCGCTCGCTCGCTGAGATTGATGTGCCAGTTGACGTGGTAGAGGTGTTCCGCCCCGCCCAGGAAGCTCCCGAGATCGCACGGCAGGCCATTGCAATCGGAGCAAAGGTGCTCTGGCTTCAACTTGGGATTGTCTCGAAGGAGGCCCGGCGGATAGCTGAAGCAGCAGGGCTGATCGTCGTCATGAACCGCTGTATGGGCGCAACCCATGAGCTTCTCGGCCTGGGACCCGGACCTCATGCCCCGATCGATTCCCGCTAGGGTTCTTAATATCTCGGCTGTTCTCGCATTTAATGGATTGCTACCCTAAGATACTGGTCCTGCGTGTTCTTCAAGATGTAGTCCCTCACTTTCTTCAAGGTGTAGGCCAATTCGCCTGACAAGAGCGGGGCTGACAAACACAATCACCAGCCCGATCACAAGCCATGCCAATGCTACATAAGGGAAGATGTTGTAGGGCGCGGCAGGAACGGGGTAAAGATTACTATAAAGCGTGTACCCTAGTACGACAATGGCTGCAACAGGGATAATCCATTGCCAGGTCCAGAGCCGGCGGGCGACAAAGAAGCGTATCGCTCCTACGTTGGTCAGGATATAGGCTACCAGGATCAAGAAGACGCCAATCGTGCCCAGGAAGCCGAAGAGGGAAGCGCCATTGATGCCGGGAGCCCTACTCCAGCCTAGAACGATGGCAAAGGTGATAATCATCACTATAGCTACTGCCATGGCTGGTGAGCCGGTGCGGGAGCTTGTGGTGCCGAGACGATTACCCATAAACCCGTCTCGTCCCATAGAAAAGAGAATGCGCGCACTTGCATTGGCCGTCCCAAGTGCGCTCGCGAACGCGCTGATCGTCGCGCCAAAGTTGATTAAAGTTGCCATGACGCTCCCGATATAACGCTGACCCAGATCGCCTAGCGGTGCAGTCGAACTGGCAAAAGTCTTCACGCCCGCAGCGCTCGTCCCAAAGCCGACGGTTTGCGCATACGTGACAGCGACGTAAAAAATGCCGGTGCCAACAACGGCAGTAAGAATAGCTATGGGGATGTTGCGGCGTGGATTGCGCGTCTCTTCACCCAGTGTAGCAGCACCCTCGAAACCGGCGAACGAGAGGAAACCAAAAACCGCCGCCAGGCCAACATTATTGAGCGGTTGATTCCCCGGAGTAAAGGGCTGAGCGGTAAGTTGACCGGCAGAGCCTACCTTGGCGAAGATGACGATTGTCAAAATAGCAATGAGCAGGACTGAGATTCCTTCCATTAGGAGGGTGAGACGTGTTGATAGGGTAATAGCGCTATACGCAAATAGCCAGATAATCACACCGGCAACAATCGCTAATGGCAGCCAGTCGATGCTAACATGCAAGCCGGCAAAGAATGCCTCAGCAAAGTTCCCGACCTCTGCTGTCGATGCACAGGTAAAGGCCAGGTAGGTACCCAGAAGCGCCCAACCAGAGAAGAAACCCACTCGTGGCCCTAGAGCAATACCGTTGAAGCCATACACTGAACCGCTATGAGCGAAATAACGACTGAATTGGATGAAAGAGAAACTGGCCAGCCCAACAGCAATAGTAGCGAGCAGAAAGGCAAGAGGAACTCCGCTGCCCGTAATGCCTGCAGCGAGTGAGCCATTGAGGGCCATTGCGGCAGTTGGTGCCATGATGCCGATGGAGAGCGCGATGGCTTCCAAAAAAGAGAGTTCGCGGCGAAGTTTGCCTTCTTGCTTTTCTATAGGACACTTCCTTTTGCGCATCGTCCAGAAGGAACGATTACTCAGCTATGAGTGCTTGCAAAGTGAGATGATCGCGTTAGTTTCTTTGAGGGCGATGTACATTTTGCCTCGATCCTCTAGGGAGCCTGTCTGATTCCCATCACAGTCGTTTGCTCGCGCCTGCGGCGCTCGCCTGTTTTATTATGTGTTGTGGAAAATGCGCGAAGCGCATTTTCCACAACACATAATAAAAGTTTGCGCGGCGAAGCCGCGCGAGCACCTGGCGAGAGAAGGCGAAGATTCTGAAGAATCAGACACGCTGTCAAGAGTATCGGGCAAATCGCCTGGTGTAAGCAAGTGTACGGTATTGTCCCGAATATTGTCAAGGAATTAAGAAAATGTCGACCCACTCACGTTGGCGTACTTGTGGAACGCGTTCGTGCGCCACGCGCCAGCGGCTCACGCCCTGGAGGCTGGGTGGGTCGCGGTCCCGCCTGGATGGGCAGAATGGGCTTAGTGATTGCCTCATCCACAGATAGGAGTATCTCCTCGCCGTGATGGCACACCTTCAGTGGCGAACCGTCGAGCAGGCGGTACGTCGCTTCCGTCGCTCTCACCTCGACGCGCAGGCGGCGGCCGCGGAATAAGAGGTGGAAGGCGAGCCGTCCGAGCGCGTCTGGCAGCCGCGGCGCGAAGCAGAGCGAGCCGTTTTCCACACGCAAACCACCAAACCCCGCGACCAGCGCCGTCCACGCTCCCGCCAGTGAGGCCATGTGAAGCCCGTCCTGCACGTTGTGATGTAGGTCGTGGAGGTCTACGAGCGCAGCTTCACCGAGGTAATCATAGGCGAGGTCGAGCTGGCCCACCTCGGCGGCCAGAACGGCCTGCGTGGAGGCCGACAGCGAGGAGTCGCGTACAGTCAGCGGCTCGTAGTACGCGAAGTTGCGCGCCTTCTGCTCTGGCGTAAACGCGTCACTGCGCAAATGCATCGCGAGGACGAGGTCGGCCTGCTTGATGACCTGCTTGCGATAGAGGTCAAAGTACGGGAAGTGCAGGAGCAGGGGGTACTGATCTAACTTGGTGCCAGCAAAGTCCCACACTTCGTGCTCGGTAAAGGATTCGGCCTGCGGGGTCACTCCCAGGCGCTCGTCGTACGGGATGAACATCTTCTCAGCCGCCTCGCGCCAGCTGGCGACCTCGTCGCTGTTCACGCCGAGGGCGCGTGCCTTCTCGGGATGGCGCTGCACTGCCTCTGCCGCCCAGCGCAGGTTGTGCTGGGCCATGAGGTTGGTGTAGACGTTATTGTCAGCGATGGCGCTGTACTCATCGGGTCCTGTGACACCATCGATGCGGAACCTGTCGGTGGCGGCGTTGTGGTACCCAAGTGAACACCACAACCTTGCCGTCTCGACCAGCAACTCGAGACCCACCTCCTCCTCGAATGCGCTGTCCTCAGTCGCCTCAAGGTAGGAGGCCACGGCGTAGGCAATGTCTGCATTGATATGGAAGGCGGCGGTGCCCGCGGGCCAGTACCCCGAACTCTCTGCCCCCCGGATGGTCCGCCAGGGGAAGGCGGCCCCGCGTAACCCCAGTTGCCGTGCCTGCTCCCTCGCCTTGTCAAGAATCAAGTGACGCCAGCGCAGGGCGTCGGCGGTGGCGCGAGGCACGGTCATCGTCAGCACTGGCAGGACGAAGATCTCCGTGTCCCAGAAGGCGTGGCCGTCGTAGCCGGGACCCGTCAGCCCTTTCGCCGGGATGGGGCGCCCCTCCCCACGTGCTCCCGCCTGCAAGACGTGGAAGAGCGCGAAGCGTACCGCCTGCTGGATCTCCGGGTCGCCCTCCAGCTCGACGTCCGCACGCGCCCAGAAGTCGTCCAGGTAGGCCCGCTGCTCACCGAGCAGGCCCTCCCAGCCGGTCAATCGCGCGGCCGATAGTGCGGCCCTGATCTGGTCATGGATGGCAGACCGTGAACGCAGGCTCGACCAGCCGTAGGCGATGAACTTGACAATGTGCAGCCGCTGGCCTGGCTGAAGGCGCGTGGTAATGGTTACACGGACGATATCGGGGACGCTTTCAGACTCGATGACCATCTCGGGTGGCCCCTCAATCTGGTGGTCCATGGCCGCCCCGATGCGCAGGCCGCTGACCTTGGTGTGATGGACCAGCAGCCCGCCGGGGCGGCCATGGACCACTAGCTGCTCCTCGGACTCCAGCGCGGACTCAAGGGCGGCGCCCACGCGGGGGTCCTTACTCTGGGGCGGCAGCGCCTCGTTGGCGACCAGTTCCGACTGCACCACTACACGCACCGGAGCGTCAAGCGCCTCGACCTCGTAGCTGATCGCCGCGATGGCTCGTTGGGTGAACGACACCATGCGCACGGACGATACCCTGACCGCACGCCCCGCAGGGGTGGTCCAGCGGAGGCTGCGGCGGAGCACTCCATTGCGCAAGTCGAGTTCCCGCTCGTGATCCTGGACCACCCCGTAGCGAACGTCAAAGGGTTCGTCGTCGACGAGGAGGCGGATGAGTTTGCCGTCGGTGACATTGATGACGGTCTGCCCGGACTCGGGGTAGGCATATCCTCCCTCTGCATAGGGCAGAGGGCGCAGCTCGTAGAAGGAGTTCAGGTAGGTGCCGGGCAGGCCGTACGGTTCCCCCTCATCGAGGTTGCCCCGCAGTCCGATGTGTCCGTTGGAGAGGGCGAAAAGAGACTCGGTCTGCGCCAGGGTGTCGAGATGGAGTTCCGTCTCGCGGACGCTCCACTCCTCGACTGTGAAGGCAGGATGTTCGATCATCGTCGGCCCTCCAATTCGGTTCTGTTGGCGACGACGATATCGGGGCAGTGACGCTGCAGCGCCTTGGATTGGTCGAGGCGCTGGACGCAGGTGCAGAAAAGCGCGGTGTTAGTCGGCAAATGACAGGTGCGCGGTTCGGGCATGAGTTTCTCCTTAGAAGATGGGTTTTTCGAACGGATCCTTGCCTGGATTACGCGCTGGCGGCGTTTGGCGCGCGACCATAAGGGCTTGCCACAGAGTAGTGAGGCCTTCTTCAAGGTCGCAGCCAGCCGGCGCGTGCTTTCGCTGGTTGCTCCTCCCTCCTGTAAGGGACCGAAACCTTCAACGTAGTGACTATACCATATTTCTGCGTTGAGGGCCATTCGGCAGCCCTTTACGCCGGACAACCGTCCTACTGAGGCTCAAGCACATGCCGTCTGATCAACTTGGAAGAATTTTGGAGTCTGTTTGCCAGGCAGAAAGATGCCGATGAGAAAGTGTGATGTCTTTGTGAAAGTGCATCGTATTGCTGTGATGGAGCAGTGAGCTAGGTATTTTATCCTCTTAGGGGAGAATGCCCCAGGCAAGCAAGACGGGAGTTGGATAGCAAGTGTGGGATGCGGATCATCCCAAATTACCATCCGAGCCGATAGCAGGGGAAAGATGAGGAGAACACATATGGCAAAAGATTGTCTGTATTGTGGTCTTCAGTACTCTGACACCACAAATTTTTGCCTCAACTGTGGCAGGCCAACAGAAAGAGACTTCAAAATTCGTCCAATGCAGGAATCCGAATTTGACCACCTGCACAGGGAGATGAAGGCAAAAGATGATCTGATACGACACCTGGTACTGGTCTTAAGCCGGAGATATGGAGAAGGTAAACCTGAAAGCGTGGCTCTACAGACGGAGGGAAGAGATTACACAAAAGACGCAACCAGCGTTTACTCGGGAATTTAAGGTAGAAGCTGCCTATATGCCACGCAGCAGAATCACTGCTATAGTCAGTACAATACTTACGAGCGATCCTACCACCACTTGCACTACCGTATGGCGGCGCAGGACGACCCGCGACCAGCAGACTAGCACCAACAAGAACAAGGCGGGCAGCATCGCTGGCCCATAGTGAGCAGTCAGCATCGTCACAGCACCGGCCAGCGTTGCCGCGTGAACGCTGATCTTCCACCACCACGTCGTCACCATTAGGACCATGCCGCCGACCGCTGTGCAGATGAGGACCGTTTCCAGGGCCTTGGGCCCGTGGAGGTACAGCAGCACGAACAGGCCCAGCATCGCCGAGGCAAAACCAAAGAGAAAAGGCCCTGTTCGTTCATTACGGTGACTCAGATCGATATCAGAGAGCTTGCCTGAGTGAACACCGAGCAGGACAAAGACCAGAGGCCCAAGGCCGATGGAGAAGAAAGTGACAGCAGCATAGGGGAATGCAATTAGCAAGGTATGAGTATGGTAGAGAGCCACGAATAGTACCAGGAGCCCTGAAACAGGCGCAGGTGCAAGGAGTGTCGAGACGCGTCGTGCAAGGTACACATAAGCTGGAACTGAGGTGGGGTGAGATGCTGCTGCTGTGGTATCCTCGGGAGAATCAACAACAAGGTGATTTGGCATAGTGCTCCTGACAACTGATGGTGGGACCGCCTCAGCCATCGCTGGCTCTAAGGGCGTCTCGGCGCTGCTCCTCATTTCGTGGGTCAGCTAGGTACTTTGTACCGGCAATGTCATCCCAAATACCAAGAACGAGCTGCCGCAAGCGTTGTACCTCCGCGGGTGGTGGCGGGCTGCTGCGTCTCTCAATATACGCTACCAGGATCGCCCTATTCATCTCCTGGAGCATCCTACTTCTCAGTGCTATCAAATCGTTGATACCGCCTGAGGTGCCGAAGGCTTTCAGTGCTGCGTGCCGCAATTCCTTGTCGAAGGGATACTCAACTGTGTCAGTCACGGCGTGTTCCATCTGCGGTTATGAAGTTAAATGTGCCCGGCTGTTGTCGGTCGCTCTGCTTGTATCAGGCGCAAGACAGGCCATCAGATGCTGCAAGGCTTGCTTCACCGCCTCAACTAGATCAGATGAAGCATCCTTGCCCCCAGCATACTGCCAGTGGTAGCGGCTATTCTGCCAGGTGATCGTGATGGCGATAGGTAATTGTCGGAGCATCACTATGAAATCTTGCTCTATGTTCGTCATACTGATACCTCATGATCTTACTTGCAAACACCTTACGAGTTTTAGAAGTGGCCTCACCAGCACCAGATGAAACACTGTTCACCGTTGCTCAAAGACAGCGATGATCAGACGCGTCTGGTAGATACCCGCTATGTAAAACATACCTGAGGCGAGTTAATACCATTTTATGTGGCAGTTAAATGTTGCTTTTTACATCTGGCATTCTGCTTGGAGCAGCTAGTAGTCAGTCTAACTACTGGATGATGGTGGCTCGACGAATTTGCGGGTCAGTGAAGATATCGAACTCATCACGACTGCGTGTTGAGAACTCCGAGACGATAGCGCCTTCGTCGCTAGCCTGGAACCAGTGCAGGGTATCTGGCGGAATCGTATATTGCTGGCCAGGGTGCAGTACGATCTCGTGACGGACGGTGAAAGTGGCTTCACGTCCTGCCGGAATCCGCGCAGCTGGGCTGGCAGTGGCTTCGCCTTCGACATACAGATAGATGGTACCCCAGCGACAACGGAACGTTTCCTCTTTGCCAGGCTCGTTGCCGATGGGAGGATGACGGTGTTCTGGGCATGTCTGCCTGGGAAAGAGTACCAGCTCCTTGGCACAGACGCGCTCGGTATTGATGTAGACGACTAGTTCCAGTCCGGTGATCTCTGGTTCGTCCAGGCCGAAGTCGGCTACCTCGATGTTATTCGCTTCTTCCTCTGTCAGCACGATTCCTGCGTGATCCAGATAATCGCGCGCGCGAGCCTGCGCTTGCACCAGTTGTTGCCTGGTAAGCATGGTGCGTTTCCTTCCTACTAATAGTGTGTATTTATCGACGGGGGTCCATTAGTCCAATCCACAGGTTGTGGTCGGTATCCCAGCGCCAGCTTGTGCCTGACGTGTCAAGAGCAATCGGCAGGCGTGCCCAACCTGCAGCGAGACGAGCCTCGGTCTCGGACCAGGTTCGCACGCCGCTGAGCGCATCGACTGCCTCGACGCTGCATGCTCCAACCGCGCATGCAGCCGAGAGTGTTGCTTCCGGTGTCATGGCATGCAGCAGACCCAGCAGGAAACCTGCGATGGTGGCGTCTCCTGAGCCTGTTGTGCCGACAACCTGCGTTGCGAAGCAGGGTGACCACAGCTCTCGATCCGACCAGGCCGCCACATCGGCGATCTGGCAGCGACCCATCTGGGTGAGCGCCATTGCACTTGCTGTGCGCAGGTACAATCCTCGTTCGCCGATTTTCAGCACAACGATTTTCGTCCCCATGTCCAGCAGCTCCTGGCCCAGTTCTGCGATCATATGAGGGTCGATATGATCCAGTGGCCTGGAGTGTTCCGAAATGGCGGCGAAGCGATCAAACGCCGGGCGGCGCAGCATTAACAGTATTTCCTCTGCGCTTGGCAGGAAAACATCGACGTAGGGCAGCGTTGCTTCGAGAATGGCGTGCCAGTTAGCGCGCCCCGCCGCGCTACTGGGATCGGGCATCGAGAGATCGAGAGAGGTTGTGAGGCCAAGCGCCTTGACTCGCTGAAAGATGGTTGCCAGCTCGATGCCGTCGTTGGCATACATGCGCGCCATGAGCGGTGGATAGCCGAAATGAAACAACCTCGCTGGATACAGCTCTTCGGAGCGCACGTCCTCGGCTCCGAAGGTCGCGTTACAGCCGGGGGCATGAATAAGCATGCGGTCGGCACTGGGTTGGCTGAGGATAATCGAATAGGAACTCGCTTCACCCTGCGCGAGAATCATGCCATCTGAAAGCCCTGGCCCGTGAGATTCGAGGAGGTGACATATAGCCTGGCCGAAGAGATCGGTGCCGATTTTACCCATCAGGCGGGTGGCGACTCCCAGCTTGTGGAGGGCCAGCCCTGTATTGGAGACTGGTCCGCCCGTCGAGAAGACGACAGGGCCGGCTTCGATGGTCTGCCCGGGCCTGAACAGGATGTTGCCTCCCGCCAGCGTTGGGAAGACGTCCAGGCAGATATGCCCGGCCACCACTGCTTCACTCATCTTTTGTGCCACGGCTAGAGTCGGTATCGGCGTACTCCAGTGAAATCGGCCCGACCCGTTTGTTCGCTGTGAGTTGGCCCCGGTAGGGGGCTTGATATGTTCCCGATGTCGGGGCAACATCGTAGTAATCTCGTCCCATAGCGATGGTGAGGTAGTGCAGGTTGCTCTCACAGTTGTGGGTTGGGTCAAATGCCAGCGCGGTGACTTCGCCGGGCCCTTCGAGCGCTGGAAACAGCACTTCGACCCAGGCATGTGTACCTCCCTCACCCAACAAGTGGCCGGATACATACCGGGCGGGTAGCCTGCAGAGGCGGCAAAGAGCAATCATGACATGGGCGTAGTCCTGACAGACCCCACGTCCTTGCGAAAGCGCCTGGGTGGCTGTCGTATGGATATCTGTTACTCCATGTGTATAGCGGAGCGCGTAGTGAACCCAATCATTGATACGGCGGG
>WNFM01225870.1_pt1 | contig 10883 bp, 14 predicted proteins | sample 5400271 | NCBI WGS metagenome assembly WNFM01 (sample SAMN13153352, study PRJNA577476) | soil metagenome | isolation source: 60 cm saprolite on Douglas fir-dominated hillslope | place: USA:California | collected 2013-09-17 | reverse complement strand
CATCTTCAGGGTAACTGGAATCGACACGGCCTTGACGGTCGCCTCGATCAGTTTTGCCGCCAGCGGCAGGTCGCGCATCAGCGCCGAGCCGGCATCGCCATTGACGACCTTCCGCACCGGGCAGCCCATGTTGATGTCGATGATCGCCGCGCCACGCTGCTCGTTGAGCTTGGCGGCTTCGGCCATCACCTGCGGTTCGCAACCGGCGAGCTGTAGCGAGACGGGTTCCTCGGCCGGGTCCCATAGACTTTTCTGCAAGGACTGACGCGTCTCCCGGATCATCGCCTCGCTGGCGATCATCTCGCTGACGGTGAGCCCTGCCCCATAGCGCTTGACCATGCGCCGGAACGGCAAGTCGGTGACGCCCGTCATCGGCGCCAGAATGACCGGCGCGTCGATCCGGACGGGTCCGACGTTGATGGGCTTCAACAGGTCCATGGGAAGGCGCGGCTTTACAGGACCGCCCATGGGGGGGCAAGGCGCGCGCCCATGACCACCATCGCCTTGATCGTCGCCGCCGGTGAAGGCGAACGCGCGGGCGGAAGCGTGCCCAAGCAGTTCCGGCTGCTCGGCGGGAAGCCCGTGCTGCGCTGGGCGGCAGAGTCGCTGATCCGTCATCCCGCCGTGCAATCGATCAGGATCGTGATTGCCGGGGGACAGGAAGCCAGCGCCGCGTATGCGCTCGAAGGGCTCGACGTTGGCCCGTTTATTACCGGCGGTGCGGAACGGGCGGATTCGGTGCGGGCCGGGCTGGAAGCGATCGACGCCGACGCCGTGCTCGTCCACGACGCCGCTCGTCCCTTTTGCCCCCCATCCGTCATCGATCGCTTGCTGGCCAGCCTCGAATTCTTCGAAGGCGCGGCGCCGGTTTTGCCAGTTGGCGATACGCTGGCCAGGATCGACGAGACCCTTGGCGAGCCGGTCGAGCGAGCCGGGCTCGCCAGGGTCCAGACTCCTCAGGCCTTTCGTCTCGCTGCACTCAAATCGGCCTATTCTCGGTGGAGCGGCCCCTCTCCTACCGACGAGACGACTGTCGTCCGAGCTGCCGGGATGAAAGTCGCCGCGGTGCAGGGCGACCCGGCGCTCGAGAAACTGACGCTTCCCTCGGACTTCGAACGGATCGAGCAGTGGCTCGCCGGGCGGCTTGCGCCACGCACCGGCATGGGCTTCGACGTGCACGCCTTCGCCGGCGACGGCCCGATCATGCTCGGGGGCGTCGAAGTGCCGCACGATCGCGGCCTTGCCGGTCACAGCGATGCCGACGTCGTCCTCCACGCGATCACGGACGCACTGCTCGGCGCCGCGGGCCTCGGCGATATCGGTGAGCATTTCCCACCGTCGGACGCTACATGGAAGGGTGTGTCGTCCGATCGATTTGTCCGCCATGCCGCTGACCTGCTCCATTCCCGCGACGCGATCATCGACCATATCGACTGCACGATCATCGCCGAGGCGCCGAAGATTGGCCCCCATCGGCAGGCGATGCGCGCCCGAATTGCCGAAATCACGGGCTTGCGCGTTGAGCAAGTTAGCGTGAAGGCGACGACGACCGAGGGCCTCGGCTTCACTGGGCGTCAGGAAGGCATTGCCGCGCAAGCGGTCGCGAGCATTCGGATGGGATACTGAGCCAGGTGGGTGACTATCTTCTACCCCAGCAACTGGTGGACAAGGCGCGCGAGGTGGTCGACGCCAATCGCACCGCCGGGCGGCGGCTGGCTATCGCCGAAAGCTGCACCGGCGGGCTCGTCAGCGCCGCGCTGACGGAGATTGCCGGATCTTCGGACGTGTTTGAAGCAGGCTATGTAACCTATTCCAACGCGGCGAAAATCTCACAATTGAAGGTATCGGAGGACGTCGTCGAGACGTTCGGGTCAGTAAGCGTCGCTACGGCCTGGGCAATGGCCCGCGGCGCGCTTGCGGCCTCCGATGCCGACGTTGCCGTGGCGATCACCGGGATCGCCGGCCCCGGTGGCGGAACAGCGCAAAAGCCAGTCGGAACCGTGGTCTTCGCCCGCGCGGAACGGAACGCTGACCCGGCCAAGATCGTCGCCGACCAGAAGCACTTCGATGAAAAGACGCGCTCCGGCGTGCGGCTTCAGGCGGCGCTTTGCGCGCTCGACCTGCTGATGCCGTAAAGCGCCGCGGCGCGCTGTTCGAACGCTGAAGTCATCCGCCTCAGCGCCCGGTCGAACATCGATCCGGCAAGCATTTCGAACAATCGCGATTTGAACGCGAAATCCACCGAAAAGCCGACGTTGGTCCCGCCGTCGGCCGCGCGATCGAAGTGCCACTCGTTGTGCAGATATTTGAGCGGGCCTTCGACGTAGTCGACACAGATATGGCTGGGCCATTCCTTCGCCACCCGGCTGGTAAATCGCTCCTTGAAGGCGTTGAAGCCGACGACGAGGTCCGCGACGGTCTCCTTCTCGCTTGACGAGCGGACGCGCACCGCGACCACCCAGGGCAGGAACTCGTCATAACGGCTTACGTCGGCGACGAGCTCGAACAGCTGCTCCGGCGAGTAAGGGAGGTGGCGGGTCTCGCTGTGACGCGGCATCAGCCGTTCGAACGCTCCAGCTGCGCGAGGCGTGCCGCCTGCATCTTCTTGAAGTCATCGCCGGCATGATAGCTCGAGCGAGTCAGCGGCGACGCCGCTACCAGCAGAAAGCCCTTGGCGCGGGCGATCGCGGCATAAGCGTCGAACGCCTTGGGCGTGACGAACTCCTCGACCTTGGCATGGCGAGGGGTCGGCTGGAGGTACTGGCCCATGGTCAGGAAATCGACGCCGGCCGAGCGCATATCGTCCATCACCTGGTGGACCTCCAGCCGCTGCTCGCCGAGCCCGACCATCACTCCGGACTTGGTGAAGATGTGCGGCGCCTTGCGCTTGACGCTCTCGAGCAGGCGCAGCGAGGCGTAATACCGCGCGCCGGGGCGGATCGTCGGGTACAGCCGCGATTGTAGACGTCGGGTCCGGCGGCGACGATCTCCTCGACCGCCGCATCGCTCTTGTTGCGGAAGTCGGGCGTCAGGATCTCGATTGTCGTCGCCGGAGTGCGTTTGCGCAGCGCTTCGATCACCTTCACGAACTGGCGCGCTCCCCCGTCCCGCAAGTCGTCGCGGTCGACCGAGGTGATCACGATATGTTCGAGGCCAAGCTCGGCTGCCGCGGTCGCGACATGCTCCGGTTCCAAGGGGTCGACCGCGCGCGGCATTCCGGTCTTCACATTACAGAAAGCGCAGGCGCGCGTGCAGGTGTCGCCAAGGATCATCACCGTCGCGTGCTTCTTGGTCCAGCACTCGCCGATGTTCGGGCAGGCCGCCTCCTCGCACACCGTCGCGAGGTTGAGGTCGCGCATCAGCCGCCGCGTCGCATGATAACCTTCGCTGACCGGAGCCTTGACACGGATCCAGTCGGGCTTGCGCTGCTTGGGTTGCGGGACGGCGGCGGGGGCGTTCATGGGCGCGAGATAGCGATTGGTGAGCCGGCTTGCCACCCCCGCCCTGCTCCGGCTAGCCGCCACGCATGTCGTATCTAACCCAGCTGATCGAAGGCTATCACCGGTTCCGGGAGCAGGATTGGGCGCGCGAGCGCGAACGTTGGTCGGAAATGGCCGAAGGGCAGAGCCCGCGGGTGATGATCCTGTCCTGCGCCGACAGCCGGGTCGATCCCGCGCAGATTTTCGACGCTCGACCCGGCGAGATGTTCGTCGTTCGCAACATCGCCGCGCTGGCCCCGCCGTACGAGATGACGCGCGGCTATCACGGCGTCTCGGCCGCGCTGGAATTCGCCGTCATCCAGCTCAAGGTCGGTGAAATCCTGGTCATGGGGCACGGCCTTTGCGGCGGCTGTGCCGCGGCGCTGACCGGCCAGTTCGACGATACCGAGCCGGGCGAAGGTCACTTCATCGCCGATTGGGTCGGTATGCTCGCAGAGGCACGCGATCGCGTCCGTGCCGATCACCAGGAACTCGACCGCGATGCCTTCCTCGAGATGGAGCGAGAGGCGGTAAAGGTCAGCCTCGCCAACCTACGGACCTTCCCGTGGATCGCCGAGCGCGAAAGCGGCGGCGAACTCATGCTCCACGGGGCGCATTTCTCGATTGGCGAAGGGCGTTTGTACATGCTCGACGAGGCGGAAGGTGAATTCCGCCCCGTCTAGCAACTCAAGAACGGCGACTAAGCCGTTGTTTTAGCAGCGAACGTTGTAGCTGTAGTGCGCCTGACCATATTGGTCGACATAGTAGCAATAGCCGCTCTTATCGCGGTAATATTGCCGATTGTTGATAACCGCGCCGAGAACGCCGCCGAGGATCGCGCCGGCGACCGCGCCGCCAACTGAATGGGTGACAATCGCGCCGCCAACCGCGCCGACTGCCGCACCGGCTGCAACGTTCGAGCCGTTCGGGTTGGCGTAGCCGTTGCCGTAATAGCCGTTGTTGTAATAGCCGTTGTTGGCGTAGCCGTTCCCGTAATAGCCGTTGTTGTAATAGCCGTTTCCGTAATAACCGTTGTTGTAGCCGTACGGACTATAGCCGTACTCGTCTGGATAAGTACTGCAGCCGGCCGCCGCGACACTGGCGGCGACGACTGCCGCAAGACCAAGCTTCCTCATCGTCTCGTCCTTCCTCACTCTCCCCCTGCTGTCAGAGCTAACAAGCGAACAACAAGGCGTTTCGTTCCTGCATCGATCATGTCCCGTTCAGGCACGGGACGCGGTTCGCGCCGGGCAGTGGTCATTCCGCGACGCCGCGCTACAGAAGCGCCACGGAGTCGGCCAAAGGGACGAAAATGCGCGATCGCCTGCCTGAGCAGGAAGCCAATATTGCGTTGCTGATCGACGCCGACAATGCGTCGCCGGAGCATCTCGACGAAGTGCTGCTGGTGCTCGGCGAACTTGGTACAATCAACATCCGCCGCGCTTACGGGAATTGGGCCAAGGCCAGCCTCAAGGGCTGGGGCGAGCAGACCGGACCGCATTCGATCATCCCGATGCAGCAGTTCGACGTGGTCAAGGGGAAGAGCGCGACCGACATGCGCATGACCATCGATGCCATGGACCTGCTTTACCGCGGCAATGTCGACGGCTTCGGGATCATGTCGTCGGACAGCGACTTCCTTCCTCTCGCCCAGCGCATCCGTGAGGACGGGCTTCCGGTCTACGGCTTCGGCACCGCCAAGACGCCAGTGTCGTTCCAGCAAGCCTGCACGCGTTTCTTCGACGTCGGCGCACTGGCGATGAGCGCGGATGAGGAACTTGAGCAGCCGAAGGCCACGGCCGGCACCCGACCCGTCGACACCGAGCTGCTGCAGGTCCTCGGCGCGGCTTACAAGGCCTCGAAGCGTGACGAAGAAGGCTATACGCCGCTGTCGGAACTCGGCCAGCGCGCCAAAGCGGTGTCGAGCTTTGCCGCCCGCAACTTTGGTTACACACGCCTTTCGGACCTCATTCGGGCGGTGCCGAATTTCGAGGTCAAGGCCGGCGACGACGGGCGGCTGCTGGTCAAACGCCTGCGCTAGCGCGCCGCTTGTGGATCGTTGATCCACAGATATTTAGCAGCCGCAGCGAGTCGCCGACTGTTGCTTGGGTGACACAAGATTGTAATTTCCTCTTCGGCAGCGGGAACGGCGCAAGGCGCAGCCCGTTGTCGCACCAACCTAAGTTAAACCTTGGTACTTCATGCTGGCCCGACATCATCCCGACCAGATTCTCGACACTGCAATCCACGCCCTGACCGCCGGTCCCGCGGGCTATGCGCTTCTCGATGAACTGCCCGCACCCGTCTACACCACGGACAGCGAGGGGCGCGTTACCTATTGGAACAAGGCGTGTATCGAGTTCGCGGGCCGCGAACCCGTGCTTGGGCACGACCGATGGTGCGTAACGTGGCAGCTTTTCACCACCTCGGGCGAGCCACTCGCCCGTGAGGATTGCCCGATGGCGCAGGCGATCCGCGAACGGCAGCCGATCCGCGACGCTATCGCCATCGCCGAGCGGCCCGACGGCAGCCGCGTCGCATTCCGGCCTCATCCGACCCCGCTGTTCGACGAGAACGGCAATCTTACGGGCGCGGTCAACATGCTGATCGACGTCAGTGATCAGCAAGCCGAAGCGCTGGCCGATCAGGCGAGCCGCTGCCGGCGCCTCGCCGACGCCATGTACGACCGCCAGACCACGCACGTCCTGACGAGCCTGGCGGAGGGGTTTGAGCGGACTGCCCGGGAGCTTGGCAACAAGCGCTAGCCCGTCCCAGCTTCAAAGCAGCTCGAGCTCGACCGTCACCTCATCCCCTGCCCCAATGCCGGCCTTGTGGCGGACCTCCGCCTTCACCGGAAGCAGATAGCCGCCGCTGTTGAGCGGGAAGATCGACGTCCGCCAAGCGACATCGGCAATGCGCGCCTCGACCTTCACCGACCTGAAGCCGCGCGGGTTGCCGAAAGCGTGGGCGCGGATTTCGTCCGACTGCTCCTCGGGCACGGTGATGAAGTACCAACGCCCCGCCGCCTCGCCCTTCCAGATCCACAGCAGGGACGTGACCGTGATCATGGCTTCTTCTGCCAGTCATATTGCGGGAGCCGCCGGCCCTCGGCGCTTACTCCGATCAGTTCCGCGAGGCGCTTCGCCCTCGTTTCGGGCCTTTTCGCACCCGTGATCCAGCCGAGCGCGCTCCTGCGGTATCTTGCTGGCCTCGCCTCCCAGTCGGCCCACGCGCCCTTGTTTTGGCGGAACAGAGCTTCTTCTTGTGGAGTGAGCGAAGCCAAGGGCTTCTCGTAGGAATAGACGCCGCTCCGGTGCTTGTCCCGCTCGTATGCGGCCTCACCCGCGGCGGTCATCTGCCCGGCGGCGTTGAGCGCGTCGAAGCGCTCGACATTGACCTTGCTCCAGATGCTGCCCTTGCGCCGCGGCGTGAAGCGGATGGTGTACGCCTCGTCGCCGAGCGATTTGCGATGGCCGTCGATCCAGCCAAAGCACAAAGCCTGATCGCGCGCCCGCGGCCAGTCGATGGACGGCTTGCCGCTGCTTTTCTTCCAGAAGCCGACGAGCATCTCCGGCGCGGTCGCGTGGTTGGCCTCGAGCCAGCGACGAAAATCGGCCTCGGAGGGGAAGAAGGTGGGCTCTTGCTGCACGGTTTCTTACTTGAGCAGGCCGGCCGGGGGCTCTCCAAGTAGCTGCAAAACGACCGCACGAAAGGCCTCGTCATCAATGAGTGCCTTTCTGGCGGCAGACTCGTACTGGCCAGCCGATTGGAACCCGATCGCCGTGGCGATTACCCTAAGCGCCGGCGACTCTCGGATTGGACAACGAGCAACGATGTGCTCCCATGCGTTGTCGTTCACAGCCTGGCACAACGCAGCGCGCTCCTTTTCATAGAGATCACGCGGATTCACCGGCACCGAAATCTGATCGCATTCACTGAGCTCCTGCCACTTTGGCACCGCAGACAGAACTTCCTCCCGCACAGTCTTTTCTACGGCTCGCTTTGCTAACCTGTCGATATGCGGTTCAATCGCAGTGCACGCTGCTTTCTGAGCCGCCGCCATCAACGAGTCAGGACTGCCACCGTGAAGGTCGACGGAGCGGCGCGACATTTCGCCAATGACTTTAGGATGATAGTAAATCGATTCGACAGAGTAGACGGGAATGCACCAAATTCCTCGTGCCCTGAGTTCGGCGATCTGAGCGTCGCTACGGCCGTCTCGATCAATGATGCCCCACGCCATTAGCCATTCGAAATCGTGCAGTCCCCTTGCACCGAGAACCGCTTGTTCAACCTCGCGTGATGTGCCGAGAGCGGTGACCGAGATATCTTTGATGAGAAGGTTGTAGAGGCCATAGTCCAGCCCCTGCTCATCGCCTTCGATAAACAGGACGCGCCTTCGACTTCCGAGGATAGCCTCGCGTATGTCGAAGGGGATTTCGCGCGCCCCAGAAACAACGTCCACAACCCAGCGCTCATTTAGCTCTGTCATCCCTCGCAAGAGCGCCACAGGCGATTCTGGGAACGCTACAGGCAGCTCGATGTCGTGAGTGGCTACGACTAGCGAACACTCAGGCCGGAGTTCCACCATCTCTTTAAGAAGCGGGAGCAATAGGGCGCGATGGATATGCCGTTCAGGCTCATCGATCAGCATGACGGCTGCATCGTGCATATAGAGCAGCTCAATAAGCATGATCAGCGCCGCTCGTTCTCCGTCGGACAGATTTGAGACGCCATACGGCTCACTCGCGCTCTTACGAGCCTGAACACTGCCACTCGCATCCATGAAGATCGAAATCTCAAATGCAGCTGCTGCAAGCGCTCCGTTGATTCTTTCGAGCGGACTCCGCCGCGCACGCAAAGCCGGGATATCAAGCTCGCCGGGCGCACGAACATTCGCGAGCACGCCACGGGCGAACTGATTTTCAAGTTCACTCAACGCATTGAGATAGAGTTGTGCTCGCTGAGCGAGATTTGGAGCCTTGGCACGATAGGCGGGCATTGCATCCCAGCTGGCCATGTTCGAACGAAGTGCCATCGCCTGGGACGGCGTGATCTCCGGAGCGTCGCTCTCCAAGATAATAGGTCTGCTGGCGATCATGCGGCGCGCCAAACCCCCGAGCATCTGAGCTAATTTGACCAGTAGAGCCGACTTGCCGGTGCCATTCGCACCGAGCACGAAGGTTGGCTGGCCGGCACGCAACACAAGTTCAACGGAACCCTGATCCGAAGCTGGTATTCCGAGGGTTTGAGGGAGAGTCATGGTTACCGCGTCAATTTCCGGTACGTCATCCGGTGCGGGCGGGTCGCTTCCTCGCCAAGGCGGCGGATTTTGTCTTCCTCGTAGGATTCGAAATTGCCTTCGAACCAGGTGACCTCACCGTCGCCCTCGAACGCCAAGATGTGGGTCGCGAGGCGGTCGAGGAAAAAGCGGTCGTGGCTGATCACCACCGCGCAGCCGGCGAAATTCTCGATCGCTTCCTCGAGCGCGCCCAGCGTCTCGACGTCGAGGTCGTTGGTCGGCTCGTCGAGCAGCAGCACGTTGCCGCCGCGCTTCAGCATCTTGGCGATGTTGACTCGGTTGCGCTCACCGCCGGACAGCTTGCCGACGTTCTTCTGCTGGTCCTGGCCCTTGAAGTTGAAGGCTCCGACATAGGCCCGGGTCGACTGCTCGTGGCCGTTGACCTTCATGTAGTCGAGCCCGTCGGAAATCTCCTCCCACACGTTTTTCGAACCATCGAGATGGTCGCGGCTCTGGTCGACATAGCCGAGGTGAACGGTGGGGCCGATGTCGACCTCGCCTGAGTCCGGCTTCTCCTGGCCGGTGATGATCTTGAACAGGGTCGATTTGCCGGCGCCGTTGGGACCGATGACCCCGACAATGCCGCCCGGCGGCAGCGTGAAAGACAGGTTCTCGAATAAGAGCTTGTCGCCATAGGCCTTGGTCAGGCGCTCGACCTCGATGACCTTGCCGCCCAAGCGCTCGGGCACTTGGATCAGGATCTCGGCCTTGCCCGGAACGTACTTTTCCTGCGCGGCAACCAGCTGGTCGAACTTGGCGATCCGCGCTTTGGACTTGGTCTGACGGGCCTTGGCGCCCTGGCGAATCCACTCGAGCTCGTGGCGGATTGCGGTCTGGCGACCGGACTCTTCGCGCTCCTCCTGCTCGAGCCTTTTGGCCTTCTTCTCGAGGTAGGTCGAATAATTGCCCTCGTAGGGGAAGTATTTCCCGCGATCGAGCTCGAGGATCCAGCTCACGACGTTGTCGAGGAAATAGCGGTCGTGGGTGATCATCAGCACCGCGCCGGCATATTCCTTGAGATGGTTTTCCAGCCACTGGACGCTCTCGGCGTCGAGGTGATTGGTGGGCTCGTCGAGCAGCAGGATCGACGGCTTCTGGATCAGCAGCCGCGTCAGCGCGATGCGGCGCTTCTCGCCGCCCGATAAATTCGCTACCGGCGAGTCCGATGGCGGGCAGCGCAGCGCCTCCATCGCGACCTCGAGCTGGTTGTCGAGCGTCCACCCGTCGACCGCGTCGATCTTGCCCTGAAGCTCGCCCATCTCCTCCATCAGCGCGTCGAAGTCGGTATCCTCCTTCGGATCGCCCATCTCCGCCGAAATGGCGTTGAAGCGGTCGACCATGTCGGCGACCTCGCGCGCGCCGTCCTTGACGTTCTCGAGCACGTTCTTGCTCGGATCGAGCTGCGGCTCCTGGGCCAGATAGCCGACGGTGATGTTCTCGCCCGGCCACGCCTCGCCCTGAAATTCCGTGTCGATGCCGGCCATGATCTTCATCAGGGTCGACTTGCCGGCGCCGTTGGGCCCGACGATGCCGATCTTGGCGCCGTGGTAGAATTGCAGGTTGATGTGGCTGAGAACCGGCTTCTGGGCGCCGGGGAAGGACTTGGTCATGTCCTTCATTACGAATGCATATTGGGCGGCCATGGGGTCGCGGATGTCCTTCAGGTGGATACGGGAATTGCGCGCCAGTTAGGCGTGCACGCGCGGTTTTTCTAGTCGCGGCCGACCATCGCCTCAGCGTTGGCGAAACGATAATCGCGATATTGGTCGCGCAGGTCCTTCTTGCTGAGCTTGCCGGTGGCGGTGTGCGGCAGCGTCTCGACGAACTCGATCGCGTCGGGGAGCCACCATTTGGCGACCTCTCCTGCGAGATGGTCGCGGATCTGGTTCTCGCTGACGTCGCTGTCGTCGTCGCGGATGATCAGCAGCAGCGGCCGCTCGTCCCACTTCGGGTGCGGGATGCCGATCGCCGCGGCTTCGAGCACGCCCGGGCAGCCGACGGCGGCATTCTCGAGTTCGATCGAGCTGATCCACTCGCCCCCCGACTTGATCACGTCCTTGGCGCGGTCGGTCAGGCGGATCGAATTATCGGGGTGGATGACG
>WNFM01232221.1_pt2 | contig 10884 bp, 8 predicted proteins | sample 5400271 | NCBI WGS metagenome assembly WNFM01 (sample SAMN13153352, study PRJNA577476) | soil metagenome | isolation source: 60 cm saprolite on Douglas fir-dominated hillslope | place: USA:California | collected 2013-09-17 | reverse complement strand
CGCCGCTATGCGCTACCGCTACGCGGTATGCCGGCCCTCGGAAACTTCACCTTCCGCGCCTTCGTGACCGCCTTGCCCGGTGAAGACGGACCGGGCTCCACGAAGTCCAATGTTGGCGGTCTGTCTGGAGCGACGCACAGCACCGCAGACGTGGTCTCGGTCGATGAGAGCAACTACACACCAGCCCATGACATCGAGCTGACATGGCATCCGACCGCCTCCTCGCCCAGGACCCAGCTGCTGAGGGCCGGCGATTTCTACGCCGCGGCCTACCGGCCCGACGTGCCCATGCTCAAGATTCGGGCCGTGCAGAAGTCGTGGACGCTCTACGTCGACACTTCCGCGTCGTCCGCAGAGGGTGCCGAACATCGGATTCATGCCATCGAGACACTACTCGGCGCCATGCCTCCCGATGAGCCGATCGAGCTCACCGCCTTCGATCAGGAAATCGTCCCGCTTGGAAGCGGCACCTGCGCCGACCTGGCCGGCAGAGCCGGGGATCTGCTCCGCAAACGGTTGTTCCTCGGTGGGACCGACCTGGGTACGCTGCTCAAGCGCGTGGCCCAGAGGGCGAGCAACGAGCCTGCGCGCGCCTTCATCATTGCCAGCGACCTCGTGGCCACGCTCGGCGAGGTCGATCGCCATGCCCTGACCGACGAAATGAAGGCTATTCCGTCCGGCACCCAGCTGCATGTTCTCGTCCTCGGCAGCCGGCAGGATGCGGCTGTCGCGAAGGCGCTCACGGCCGGTCACGGGCGCGTGCTGCCCATCCCCTTCACCGAGTCGCTCGAGGGCGGCGCTCGTGAAGCCGCCTATGCCCTCCACCGCCCGCCGGGCACGGCGATCGACGCCTCGGACAGCGGTGCGCAGTGGGTCTACCCCGCGCACTTCGACGACGTGCAGAACGGCGACGAAGTCATCGTCTTTGGACGCATGAAGCCCGCCTCCGTGCCGAATCCACATTTCACCCGCGGGCTCGTGGCCGCTGAGCCGCAGGCGCTGCCGGCAGGCGTCTTCGCCCCGCTCCTCGAGCGTGAGGCATACCGCGCGTACCTCAACTACCTTGGAGAGCGCGAAGCGAACGAGCCTGCGGAGGCCGTCCGGAATGCCCTCGCTACCGAGCAGGTGAAGGTCAGCGTCGAGCGGCGCGTCGTCATTCCTCGTACGACCATGCTTGTCCTCGAGACTGAGTGGGACTACCAGCGGTTCGGCATCGAGCGCCGCTCCCTGGCGTCGATCCTGACTATCGACGCCGGAGGCATCGGCGTGATCGACCGGCACAACGCGAGCTTCACGCCATCCGTGTCCGTCCCGGTGACGAAGCCGGTCACGCGGAGGACCGCCGAGTTGGAGAAGCAGCCCGTGGCCTCGCCCAAAGTGGCCGCGGCGCCGGGTGAGGAGGGTGGCGTGGAAGCCGGCGTGCCAGGCGGTGTTGTGGGTGGTGTCGTGGGCGGCGTGGTGGGTGGCGTGCCCGGCGGCGTGGCCGGGGGCGCGCCGGCCGCTGCTGACGGTCGTGTGTCGGTGGACTTCAATTCCGCCTGGTTAGGCAACCAGCGCGCCTCGCGCTCGCGCCGTCGCCGAGTCGATCACCATTACAAGCGAGGCACCCTCCATTTCGGCGGGCCATCCAGTCAGCGCTGCGTCACCAGCGCCGTCACCTGCACCACCGCCACCGTCTCCGCAGCGCCAGACGGCGCCGCGCGTTCAGGCGGAACCGATACCGGCGCAGCCGCAAGCAGCGATGGTCACCCGTAGGACGCCGGACGAGCGGGCGAAGAGCGACGTCGAATGGGTGAAGAAGATCGTGCCTTCGGAGAGTGAGGTCGAGGCGTTGCGAACGTACCTCGCCTCCCATCCTCAGGATCGCGCGACCTACAACCGGCTTTCGGACGCTCTCGCCGCGCGTGGCGACTGGGAAGCGTTGCGCAGGGTGGCGCTGCAGTGGCAGCCCTACGATCCCGAGAATCCACAGGTATACGAAGTCCTCGGTATCGCCGACGAGCACCTCGACAATGTCAATGAGGCTGCGCGGGCCGATGCCTCGATCATCGAGATTGCCCCGGGCAAGACCGAATTGCTGCAGCGCGCCGGTCTGCTGTTGCTTCGGACGCATCACGCCGATCTCGCGGAGACGCCGCTCCGTCGCGCCCTCGAGCTTCGCCCGGATCGCGTCAACAGCTACCGCCACCTGGCGCTGATGCTGTGGCGCGAAGGCCGGCTGGAGGAATCGGCGCAGGTGCTGGAGTCAGCCACCCGGCAGCAGTTCCCCGGCTGGTACGGCAACGCCCAACGGGTCATTCGCGAGGAGCTCGGCTACGTCTATCGCGCCTGGGGAAAAAGCGATGCCTCGCGCCACAACGAGATCGAGGAACGGGCCCGCCGATACTCGGTCGACCTCAACCGGCATGACGCCCTCCGCATCACCCTGGCCTGGGAGACCGACGCCAACGACGTCGACCTGCACGTCGTCGATCCCGACGGCGAGGAGTGTTACTACGGGCACAAGCAAACGGCAGACGGCCTCGAGCTGTACGAAGACATCACCCAAGGCCTCGGCCCCGAGGTCATCCGGACCGAGAACCTGAAGAAGGGCACGTACCACATCGGCGTCAACTACTTCTCGGCCGGCCCGATGGGCGTGAGCCGCGGCATCGTCGTCATCATCCGCGGGGACGACGTCGAGATCGTCCCGTTCCGCCTCGTCGAAGGAGGAAAGGACATGCGGTACATCGCGGGGGTAGTGGTGAAGTAGTTCTTCGTTCTTTGCTGTGATGAGACGAGGCAATGTTGAATGGTGAATGTTGAATTCGCCATTTGCCATTCAGCATTGCCATTCGGCGCATCTGCGATGCGTCAGTCCATCCGTAAAACGCCGCGCTCTCGGAATCTCACGCCTGCGACGACGCGAGGCAATACCGCAACCGCGTGCACCTCTCGCCGCCGCGCCCTGTGTGGACAGCTTGTTGAACTGACTTCATGTCGCCGACGATGACGACGAGGCGCCGGCCGCGCGTGACGGCGGTGTAGAGCAGATTGCGGCGCAGCATGATCGAGTGCTGCGGCATGAGGGTGACGATCACGGCCTGGTATTCGGAGCCCTGCGACTTGTGGATGGTCGTGGCGTAGGCGAGCGTCAGTTGGTCGGCTTCGTCTCGGCGTTGATGGTCGCCAGCACGCCGACGTCGCCGTTGAAGACCTCTTTGTCGTAGTTGTTCACCGTCTGCATTACCTTGTCCCGAGGAAGGAACACCACGCCGTTCGGGCGCTCGACCTGGACGTTGTGCCGCTCGGGCGGATTGAGTGCGTGTTGCAGATCCCGGTTCAGTGAGTCGATGCCCACGGCGCCGGGTCGCATTGGCGCCAGCACCTGCACATCGCGCAGGCCGCTGAAACCGAACTTCTTCGGAATGCGCTCCGTAACGAGATCGATGACGCGTTGGGCCGCGGCCTCCGGAGTGGCGGCCGGGAAGAAGTACATGTCCGAGCTCTCGTCGCGACCGCGGAAATGGGGTAGGTCTCCGCGATTGATCCGGTGGGCGTTGGCGATGATGTCGCTGCCTTCTGCCTGGCGGTGGATCTCGGTCAGGCGGATGGAGGGCACGCGTCCCGAAGCCAGCACATCGTGGAGCACTTGGCCGGGGCCGACCGAGGGCAGCTGATCGGCGTCACCAACGAGGACCAGGGCTGCCTCGGGCGGCATGGCTCGCAGGAGGGCATCCATGAGTGGCACGTCGATCATCGACGACTCGTCGATGATCAGCACGTCGCCTTCCAGCGGGTTCTGCTCGTCCCGCATGAAGCGGCCGTGCTCCGGGCTCATCTCCAGCATGCGATGGATGGTCCTTGCCTGTGCACCGCAGCTTTCCTCGAGCCGCTTGGCCGCTCGTCCGGTCGGCGCGGCGAGGAGTACCCGAAGGCCGGCGGACTGGTACACGCCCAGGAGCGCCCGGACGAGTGTCGTCTTGCCGACGCCGGGACCGCCGGTGATGGCCACGACCCTCGACTGTAGGGCGAGGTTGATGGCTTGCTTCTGTGTAGGCGCGAGCGTGATGCCATCTTCTTCTTCGGCGAGTGTGATCGCCTCGTCGGTGTCGACGTTGGACCAGCGCGGCTTCCGCTTCCAGAGCGCTGCGAGGGCCGTCGCGATTCTCGTCTCCGCGCGGTGCAGCGGCGGATCGAAGAGTGTGCGGCTCCCCTCCATGTCTTCAGCAACGAGCATTCGAGAGGACACGGCCGTCGCGATGGCCTCATCGACGAGTGGCGGCGGTACCTCGAGCAGCTTGGCCGCCAGCGCCCGCGCGTTGTCCACGGCGATTCCGCAGTGTCCCTGCTCCCGCGCCGTCTCCACGACGTGTCGAAGGCCGGCCAGGACGCGAAAGGGAGACGAGACCTCGTGCCCGAGGCGGCGTGCAAGGTCGTCGGCAATGCGGAACCCGATGCCGCGAACGTCGAACGCGAGCTGATAGGGATTCTGGCGGATGGTGGCCATGGCGCGATTGCCGTATTGCTTGTGGATGCTGAAGGCGCGCGCGCCACCGAGGCCGTTCGCGGCCAGGAACACCATCAGGTCACGGACGCCCCGCTGGGCTTCCCAGCTCTCCGTGATCAGCTTCAGCTTCTTTCTGCCGACGCCGGGGATGCCGAGGAGTTTCGCCGGCTCCTGATCGATGACCTTGAGCAGATCAGTACCGAAACGGTCGAGCAGACGCTTCGCCAAACCCGCCCTGATCCCCTTCACGTGCCCGGCGGAGAGGTACGCCTCGATGCCTTCGCGGCTCGTCGGCACGACAACGGTGACCGATTCCGCCGCGAACTGGCGTCCCCACTTCTTGTCCTGACGCCACTCGCCGGTAGCGACGATGGGGTCGTCCTCGTCCACGGGCGGAAAGCTCCCGATGATCGTCAACTCCTCATGCGATTCCTCACGCGCCGCGACGAGGACAGTGAACCCCGTGTCGGTGTTGTGAAACCGAACACGCACCACGGTGGCCTGAATCGTCTCGGGCATTCGAGGGATCAATAATAGTTGCTTCGAGGGCGTGAAGATGATCACGCGTGCGTCTACGTTGAGCCAAATGCCGAGTGCACGCTCGGATTAAGGACGCCTCACGCGAAGACGCGAAGCCGCGAAGAAAGAAGCGAAGCGATGATCATGACTCTTGTTTTCGTCCACTCGCGCCTTTGCATACTCCTCTTAGGAATTGCCACAGTTCGGGGAGCACGGCTTCTCTTCGCGCCTTCGCGTCTTCGCGAGCCCGTCTCTGATCGAGGCGTAGCGAGCCGTGGATTCGAGCGACAACTCCTGGCGCCGTGATCTGACCCGTCGCTCCCGCCCAACCGCCCGCACCCGCGCTCAGGGTGGAGTGGAAGCCAATTCGCCGCTCCTGGAGCACGGTTCGCTGCACGCACGTCGCATTCCGCCCCGGTCTGCCGCAAACTAGACCGAGATGAATCGTAGTCGCATGCCCTGGCGGTTCGCTGCCGTGTTCTGGGCCATCTTCGGCCTGCTCACAGGGTTACAGGTGTGGATCAGCATGCTCGCGCACCACCACTCGGTACCCCTCCTGCTGGGGTACTACCTGTTGGTCTGGATCGCCTGGCTCGTGCCGACGGCGGCGATCGTCTGGCTGGTGGCTCGGTATCCCATCGTTCCGCCGCGGGCGCTCCACATCGTCGTCCACCTGCTCGCCGCATGCGTCATTGCCGTACTGCACGGGTTCTACTGGTTCGGGCTGCTGATCCTCCTCAAGCCATTCGACCGGATGACCGCGGAGCCGTCGCGTGCTCTGGCCGCGGACATCCTCTTCACCCGCATCCCCATCGAGCTCATTTTCTATTGTCTGGTCCTGGGCGCAGCGCTGGCGTTTGACTACTACGACCGCTACCGCAAGCAGGCGCTGCAGGCGGCAAGGCTCGAGACCTCGCTGGCCGACGCGCGGCTGCGCGCGCTGGAACTGCAGATCCAACCCCACTTTCTGTTCAACACGCTGAACGCCATCACCTCGCTCGTGCGCAATCGCCGCAATGACGACGCGGTCACGATGATCGCCGGTCTCAGCGAACTGCTGCGCTACACACTCGATCATGCGGGCGAGCAGGAGGTGGCGCTCGAGGATGAGCTGGCCGTCCTGCGGCGGTATCTCGAGATCCAGCACGCCCGCTTCCCCGATCGCATGTCCTTCGGAGCCGTGCCGACGTTGTTGCTCCAGCCGCTGGCGGAGAACGCGGTTCGTCACGGCATCGCCCTCAGCGCCTCGCCCGGCGTCGTCCATGTGCGGGCATTCCGCCGCGAGGGGAGGCTGTTCATCGAGGTCTTCAACAGCGGCTCGTTGCTCGACGCCTCGGGGAAGCCAGGCATCGGCCTGCGCAACACGCGCGACCGGTTGCAGCATCTCTACGGAGACGAGGGGCGATTCGAGCTCGCCCCTTCCAACGACGGCGTGATGGCGTCGCTGTCAATTCCATGGAGCGAGGTGGCGTGAACACCACCGGCAATGAGCCGCTGCGCGCGCTTGTCATCGACGACGAGCCGCTGGCCCGCGACTCCATCCGTGCGCTGCTGGAGGGGGATGCCGAGGTGCGGATCGTGGGAGAGGGCACCGGCACGGATGGCGCCGCCCTCATCGCCCGCACGCGCCCCGACCTCCTGTTCCTCGACATTCAGATGCCGGAAGTCGACGGCTTCGCGCTGCTTGACCAGGTCGGCGCAGATGCGGTTCCCGCGATCATCTTCGTCACCGCATACGATCGCTATGCCCTCCGCGCATTCGAGGTGCATGCCCTTGACTACCTACTGAAGCCGTTCGACGACCATCGCTTCGCGAAGGCGCTTGAGCACGCGAAGGAGCGCGCCCGTGGCCGGCGGCGCGGGGACGTCGATGCGCGCATCGCCGAGCTGCTGGAGGAGCGCGCCACATCGCGGTCGCGGTTTCTCATTCCCGCGCGTGACAAGAGCGTGGTCGTCGACGCCGCACAGATCGACTGGATCGAGGCGGCGGACTACTACGTCTCGCTGCACGTTGGAACGGCAGCACATCTTCTCCGACAAACGATGGACGAGATCGAGTCCCAGCTCGACCCGCGCCAGTTCTTCCGGGTCCACCGCTCCGCCATCGTGAACGTCGATCGCGTGCGCGAAGTCCATCCACTTTTCCGCGGCGACTGCGCCCTGGTGCTCGCCGGCGGCCAGCGCCTCAAGCTGAGCCGCAGCCGCCGCAAGGACTTCGAGGCCCTGTTCGCGCATCCGCGGTGACCCATGGCTAGCCCCTCTGACCTGTCTCCCCTGCAGGAGGTTCGCGAGCCCCAAAAAGCCGCGCCGGAATGAACCCGGCACCAAAGTTAGGTCTCGCGCGGCCATCGAAACCCGCTCGGCATAAAACGAAACCCGCTCGAGATAAAACGAAGCCCGCTCGGCATATAACGAAACCCACTCGGGATAAAACGAAGCCCGCTCGGCATAAAACGAAACCCGCTCGAGATAAAACGAAGCCCACGCGGCATAAAACGAAACCCGCCCAGGATAAAACGAAACCCACGCGGCATAAAACGAAGCCCGACCGAGACAAAACGAAACCCGTGGGGGATAAAACGAAACCCGGCGGAATGATACGAGGCTACTCACATTCGAGATGCGACCGGCATGCGATGACCAGCCGGGTCACTTGAACCTGCGCGAGTGTCCAGGATTTGGACGTATCTCGGCGCGTTCGCTCTGTTCGGTATCGCTCCCCCGGCAACCATCCTTGTGCCGCTTCGTGACACTGTAGTTGCCAGCTCTAGCGTCGAATCTCCAGACCCTCTCCCGAGGGGCATAGGCACTAACTTAAGAGTGCAACGGTTAAGGACAAGGTGCCTGCCGCGGCAGCGGCAGTGGGAGGTTAGCCGGGGGTCGCGTGCTCGCGGGTCCGACATACTCGCAGCTCCGACCCCCGGAACGTCGGGCCCAAAATATCGTGCCGCGACGTCGGCACGAGGAGGCGCGACTAGCCAGATCCAGTCGGTTCCAAGTAAGCGCGCAACGAACTAACCCGCGGTAGTTCGGCGCCTCCTCGTGCCGGCTGTCGCGGCACGATATTTTGGGCGTTGCGTTCCGGGGGTCGGAGTTGCGAGCGCGTTGGACCTGCGAGCACGTGACCCCCGGCTAACCTCCTATTGCCGCTGCCGCGGCAACGCGTCGCGTTCTTCTCTTGAAATTGCGATGCACCCTTAAGTTAGTGCGCATGCAGCAGTGGGGAGGGTTCCAGCACCGTCGCGGCCCCTGAGAGCTGACTCCGTCATCTTGCTCGTCAGGACAGGCCGCCGTCGCCTTGAAATTGATCGCTCCACGACGAGAATCTAAGGGTTAGAGGCTCCCATCGCTGAATCGCCACTTCGCTGCATCCCCGATCCACTTGGCGGCAAAGGACATGACGAATCGCGAGCACCGTCGCATCCTCAGCGTCGAGGAGAACCACGATGCGATCACGCCTGCCCGTTCTTGCCTGTTTCACCCTCCTGCTCACGACCGCGAGTATCGCCGCCACGCCGCGGGAGTCGCTCGTCGTCACCGATGCCTGGCTCGCCAAACATCTTCACGATCCTGACCTCGTCCTGCTCCATGTCGGCGACAAGGCCGAATACGAGGCGGGACACATCGCCGGCGCCCGGCTGGCCGCCATGAGCGACGTCGCCATCTCCGAGCACAGCCTGAAGGGGCTGATCCTCGAGATGCCGCCCGCCGAGGACCTCCGCAAGGACATTGCGAAGCTCGGCATCTCTGACAACTCCCGCGTGGTCGTCTACTACGGCAAGGACTGGGTCTCGCCAACGACACGCATCATCTACACGCTCGACTACGCCGGTCTCGGCAGCCACGTGTCGCTGCTGGATGGCGGGTTGGGGGCGTGGGTGCGCGGGGGCGGCTCGGTAACGAAGGAGGTTCCGCCGGCGAAGACGGGAACGCTCTCACCGCTGAAGATCGAGCCGATCGTCGTCGACGCCTCGGTCGTGCGTGCGCGGATCGGCAAGCCGGGGGTGGCGGTCGTCGACGGGCGCGCGTCCGTGTTCTATGACGGAGTCGAGCCGGGCGAGGACCACGGCGGCGTCAAGGAGCGCCCAGGTCACATACCCGGAGCGCTCAGCATCCCCTACACCTCCATCGTCGACGACCAGTTCAGGCTCAAGTCCCCCGACGCGCTGGCGGAGCTCTTCACCAAGGCGGGCGTGAAGGCCGGCGACATAGTCATCGGCTACTGCCACATCGGCATGCAGACCACGGCCATGCTCTTCGCCGCGCGGACGCTCGGCCACAAGGTCCTGCTCTACGACGGCTCGTTCCAGGACTGGTACAGGCACCCGGAGTATCCCGTCGAGAATCCAGCGGCCAAGGCAGGGAAGTGAGCAACGTGCGTACACCTCGGCCTTACGCCGACCCATATGTCGCGGGGACAGGACTCGGCCTCGTGCTGCTCGCGGCGTTCGTGGTGATGGGGCGTGGCCTCGGTGCCTCGGGTGCATTCGTGAGCAGCGCCGCCGGTCTCGTCGTCGCCGCCGCTCCGCAGCGCGCTGCCGCCAGCCCGCTCTTCGCCGGCTATCTCGGCGGAAACGGTCCGTGGAGCGAGTGGCTGCTCTTCGAGCTGATTGGTGTCGTCGCCGGCGGATTCCTTTCCGCGCTCGCCGCCGGCAGGCTGCGACTGGCCATCGAGCGCGGGCCGCATGCCGGCAGGGGAGGGCGATTGGCGTATGCCTTCGCCGGCGGTTCGCTCATGGGTATCGGAGCCGTGCTGGCGCGGGGCTGTACGAGCGGTCTGGCGCTGACGGGCGGAGCGTTGCTGAGCGCTGGCAGCTGGCTGTTCATGATCGCCGCGTTTGCAGGCGCCTACCTCCTGGCTCCGGCGATGAAGAAGGCGTGGTTGTGAACGCCCCGCTGTTCGAGGTCGGGGCGTTGGGTCCGGGAGGTGCCGTCGTGGCGGCCGTCTTGATCGGCATGGCCTTCGGATGGGCGCTCGAGCGCGCGGGCCTTGGCGACGCACGAAAGCTGGCAGGCCAGTTCTATCTCACCGACCTGACGGTCTTCAAGGTGATGTTCAGCGCGATCGTCACCGCCATGCTCGGCGCGTTCTGGCTCGCGCGCCTCGGCATTCTCGATCTGTCGCGTGTCTACGTTCCCGAGACCTACCTGCTGCCGCAACTCGCCGGCGGCCTGTTGTTCGGCGTGGGATTTGTCGTGGCGGGACTCTGTCCGGGAACGTCCTGCGTGGCAGCGGCCACCGGCCGTGGCGACGGCCTGCTCGTCATGCTCGGCATGTTCTGCGGCGTGCTCGTGACCGGCCTGGGGTTCGCACCGCTGTCCCACTTCTACGAGAGCACGGACAGAGGATCGCTCACGTTGTCGCAGGTCTTTGGCGTGCCCTATGGCGTGGTTGTCTGCGGGGTCGTGGTGGTGGCGCTCAGCATGTTCCATCTCGCCGAGCGTTGGGAGAGACGCACGTGACAGTCTCACTCCCGCGCTTCCTGGGCGTTACCGCAGCGGTTGGCGGTCTGCTCGCCGCGTTCGGCGGAAGCCCATACCGCGCGCATCACGCCACGCTCGACGTCGAGCGCGCGGCGCGCGCAGTAGCCCGTGAAGAGGATCACGTCACCGCAGTCGAGTTGGCGGAATGGATCCGCGACCGCAAGGCGGGACTGCGCGTCGTCGACCTTCGTGGCGACTCCGAATACCAGAGCTATCACCTCCCTACGGCCGAGCGCGTGCCGATCGAGTCGTTGCCACTGGCGCAGTTTCGCCTGAACGAGACCCTCGTCCTCGTTTCCGACGGTGGCGCACACGCCGCGCAGGGATGGGTGTTTCTGGAGGCCCTCGGCTATCGCCACGTCTACTTCCTGCGCGGTGGGATGGGGGAGTGG
>WNFM01224362.1_pt1 | contig 10885 bp, 8 predicted proteins | sample 5400271 | NCBI WGS metagenome assembly WNFM01 (sample SAMN13153352, study PRJNA577476) | soil metagenome | isolation source: 60 cm saprolite on Douglas fir-dominated hillslope | place: USA:California | collected 2013-09-17 | reverse complement strand
GCGCGTGCACCATCTCGCGCCCGCCGCGCTCGCAGCCGCCTGCGCGCGTGGGGCGATTCGCCTGGTCCACGTGTCCGCCCTCGGCCTGCACGCTGGCGCGCGCAGCGGTTTTCTCACTTCCAAGCTAGCGGGCGAGCGAGCGATCTCCGCCTGTGGCTCCAACTACAGCATCGTCCGGCCGTCGCTCCTCGACGGCGAAGGGGGCTACGGCGCGCTGTGGTTCCGTCGCGTGGCGCGCTGGCCGGTGCACTTCCTGCCTGCCGATGCGCGCGGCCGGATCGACGCCCTAGACGTTGGCGAGTTCGGAGAGGCGATCGCTGCGTTGTGCGAGAAGCGTAATGCACGCTACTGGCACGAAGTCGAGCTCGGCGGCGGCCTGCCGCGGAGCATCGGCGACTACCTGGCAGCTTTGCGGCCCGCCGGACGGCGGCCCGCTCTGCGAATTCTGGTTTCCGCTTGGCTCGCGCGCCTCACCAGCCACGTCTTCGACTTAGTTCATTTCTCGCCGCTTTCGTTCGGCCATATTGAACTCATGCGGCGGGACAATGTGCCGCATCCGAACCGGTTGTCGGAGCTGCTCGGGCGCGCGCCTGCCCGCATCGGATGTGCGCCGAGGCTTCTGGCGCCGGCCAAGCTGGGGCTGCCGGGTGCCTACGGCTGGCGCGCCGTGCTCAGGAACGTGATCCCGTTCTTCGTGCTCCTCCTGGCCGCACCACACCTCGACAGCTGGTCGTGGGCGCTCTCTCCGCTAATCCGCATCACCATCGTGATGCACGACTGCATCCACCGCAGCCTGTTCAGGAGCCCGCCGCTCAACGAGCGCGTCGGAAAGCTGCTCGGCTGTGTCACGGGCATCGACTTCGCGAGCTTCTCGCGCCAGCACCTGCTACACCACAGGCTTTATGGCCGACCGGGCGATCCCCAAGGCTTTCACTACCTCGGGCTGAAGGGCGCGACGCGAGCCGCATTCGCTTGGCACTTGTTGCGGCCGCTGCTCGGCTTCAATCTTCGTCATGCCCTCGCCGAGAGCATCCTGCGGCCGCGCAATCTCGCGGCCGCTGCGCGCAGCGGCGAGATCTTTGCGCTGGCGGCGATACAGCTCGCCATCCTCGCGATCGTCACGGGTGGCGGCGCCCATCTTGGGCTTGCCGCGCTCCCGTTCGCCTCGGCCGCGACCTTCGGCCTCTTCTTCAGCCAGCTGCGCGGCATCGCGGAGCACGCCGCCGCCGGCGACGACGCGGAGGCAGCCAACGTGCGCTCGCATGCCCCGCACTGGCTCGACCGGGTGCTCCTCTACGACCTGAACTTCAACTATCACAAAGACCACCACCTGTATCCGCACTATTCGAGCCGCGATCTGGCGGCGCTGCGTGGCCACCTCGCCGAGCTGCCGCAGCTCGAGCCGGGCATGTTCCACACTCTCAAGGCCCTCTCTTCGCACCGGGTTTGAATGGGCGATCTCAAGGTCTACTACAACAGTGCCTGCCCGGTGTGCAACGCCGGAATGCGGGGCCAGAAGCAGCGCATGAACGACTGCCCGGTCGATATTCAGTGGATCGACATCCACTCGCAGCCGGACGTCCTGAAGGAAATCGGGGCGCAGCAGGAGTTCGTTCGCGAACGATTGCACGTCGTTGATGAAAAGGGCGAACTGCGCGTCGGCGCCGAAGCGTTCCGCGCGCTGTGGGCACACATGCCAGGACAGGGCGCGCTGGCGTGGCTGACCGGTCTGCCGCTGCTGAATTTGCTCTCGAAGTGGGTCTACAACGCGCTCGCTGCTCTGCTATACGCCTGGAACCGCGCTAATCATCGCTGGTGAACCCGTCGAACCGCCGGGCAGTCCCGCTGCGGCAGACATAGCGCTATTTTTTCGCCATCGATCTTTCCGCGTATGTCCATCCCAGCTCGGCGAGTGGACGGGCGCGCCGGCCCGCGTCCAGCGCCTGAGCGCTCGCCGCGGTGCCTTCGAGCGCGCGCTTCATCACGCCCTGCAGGATCGCGGCGATCCGGAACAGATTGTAGGCGAGATAGAAATCCCAATGCTCTATCTTCCCGCGGCCGGTGCGCTCGCAGTATGACGCAATGTATTGCGATTCGCCCGGAATGCCGAGCGCGGCTAGGTCGAGCCCGGCGATGCCGCGAAACTGCCCCGGCGGAATATGCCAGCTCATGCAGTGATAGGAAAAATCCGCGAGCGGGTGGCCGAGCGTTGAAAGCTCCCAGTCGAGGACGGCGAGAATTCTCGGCTCGCGCGGATGGAAAATCAGGTTGTCCATGCGGTAGTCGCCGTGCACCACCGTCGTTTCGTCCCCCGCCGGAATGTTTTCCGGCAGCCACGCGATCAGAGCGTCCATGGGCTCGATCCGCTCGGTCTCGGAAGCCCGGTACTGCCTCGTCCAGCGCCCGATCTGCCGCGCGAAATAGTTGCCCGGCTTTCCGTAGTCCGAGAGTCCGGCGGCCGAGTAATCGACCCGGTGCAGCGCAGCGATCACGCGGTTCATCTCCTCGTAGATCGCGGTGCGCTCGGGCGGAGTCATGTCCGGAAGCGACGGGTCCCAGAGCACGCGGCCCTCGACGTACTCCATGATGTAGAACGCGCGCCCGATGACGCTCTCGTCCTCGCACAGGCAATAGGCGCGCGGCACGGGAATGCCCGCGTCCCTGAGCGCCGTGATCACGCGGAACTCGCGCTCCACCGCGTGCGCGGAAGGCAGGAGCTTCGCCGCCGGGGCGGGCTTGGCCCGGAGCACGTGGTGCTTCCCCGCGTCGTCGATCAAATAAGTAGGGTTCGACTGGCCGCCTTTGAACTGCCGCACGCTCAGCGGCCCGGAAAAACCGTGGTTACGGAGATAGCCCTCCAGCGCTCCCACGTCGAAGCGCTGGTGCTCCTGGATCGGCATCGTGCCGGTGAACTGCCCGCTCAAGCGACGTCCCCACCCCTCCGGTACCCATGACGCTCCTGTTGGATAGGCCCACTGAGTGCGCGCTCACACGTGTGAATAAATTCCGGATCAAAGTCGAAGTAATTAATATTAATCATACACTTATCATTTTTATTCCACCTTGGCGCGCTTCCTGCTTTACCTACGGTAAGGATGCGAATTTCTTGCCGGAATATAGGGGATAGACCATGGAAATCGTAATCGTCGTACTTCAGATCCTGTGCGTCGCAGGCCTCGCTCTGGGTACCGCCCTGTCTATGTACCAGCTGATGCAACGCGGCAAGGTGACAGACCGCTTCACCTACGCCGTCGCGAACGATTTCGAAACCGGCTATCGCCGTCTGGTGCGCAGCCGCCGTCCGGGGTGCAACCGCCGCCGCTAAGAACCGATCTCCTCCGTAGCACCTTCCGGCGTACCCGCGTTGCGGCTACGCCGGTTTTTTTGAGAGAGCTCCTCCCGAGTCAATAAACCGGCTTCTCCCTGAAGTACTGGAAGCGGTCGATCGAGCGCAGCTTCAACTCGCGCACGTCCGCGCCCTGCAGGATTTTGAGCGGAACTTCGACCCCGGCCGCGCCCAAACCCCACACCCTGCGGTAGAGCTCCTCGTGGCTCTTGACGGCGTCCGCGCCGACGCCCACGACGATATCTCCGTTCCTGATCCCGGCCTTGTCCGCGGGGCCCTCCGGTGACACCCGCGTCACGAGAAGGTGCCCGTGCAGCTCCTCGGTCGCGAGACCCAGCCACGGACGCGCAGGCCCGCTCCTGCGTCCTTTTTCGATGAGGTCGGCGAGGATCGGTTTAAGCAGGTCGATCGGCACGAACATGTTTCCCGGGATCTCCGATCCGCCCTCTTGCGTTTCGCGCACGTAAAGCGAGCCGATGCCGACCAGTTTCCCCTCGCGGCTCACCAGCGCCGCGCCCGCCCACTGCGGGGTCGGCGGAGCCGTGAAGATCGCGGTCTCGAGCAGGTATTCCCAGCTCGCCGCGAACTTGCGCCTGGAGACGACGTAAGCGAGACTCGCTGCGTCGCGTCCGCCCGCCGGCAGGACCATGACAGGCTCGCGCATGGCGAGATCGGCCGCCTGCCCCATGGGCATGGGCTTCACCCCCAGCGGCGCGCCCGAGCGCAGCAGTCCGAAGCCACTCGCGTGGTCGTAACCGATCAGCGTGGCGGGAACGGTCCTCTCGTCCCGCGTGGTGATCTCGATCGAATCGGCCTCGATCACGATATAGCCGATCGTGACGATGTGCCCGCGCTCGTCGATCACGACGCCGGTTCCCTCGCGGCTCGGGCCCAGGGTCGTATTGCTGCGGGCGTTGGGAATGGCCTTCATCCTGACCCGCACCACGGCGGCGAGCATCTCCTCCGCCTCCTTTTCGAGTTCTGCCTGGGCCTGTTGGGATTTCCGGGCGTGAGGCCTTTCCTTCGATTCCTGAGCAACCGCGCCCCCCAGCACGAAAATGAAGGCCGTCAACGCGGAAAGGATGCGTCTTGTAGTCATCGAGATGCTCCCTGAGCTCGCTTTATCAATTGTCATACTAAACGGCCCTGATTTCCACTTAGCAACACCAAACTCTCCTCTAGCCGAGCGGTGTCGGGCCTGCCCGGTTATCATTTCCCCATGAACGCTTCGCGCAGCATGAGCCTGTTCCTCAACCTCGGGCATGCGCTCGATCATCTCCTCATGCTCATTTTTCCGACGGTGGTGCTCGCGATGGGCGTCGAGTTCGGCCGCGGCTACGCGGATCTCCTGCCCCTCTCGCTCGGCGGTTTCATCGCTTTCGGCGCCTTTTCGATCCCCGCAGGCTGGCTCGCCGACCGCTGGAGCCGGCGGGGCATGATGGTGGTGTTCTTCTTCGGCATCGGCAGCGCGAGCATTCTCACGGGCCTCGCCACCGGCCCGGCGCACATCGCCCTGGGCCTCACGCTGGTCGGCGTGTTCGCCGCGATCTACCACCCGGTCGGCATCGCGATGCTCGTCGCGAACCGGGAGAACGTGGGCCGGGTCCTCGGAGTGAACGGCGTCTTCGGCAACGTCGGCGTTGCGTTCTCCGCGCTGATCGCGGGCGCCCTTGCCGACACCGTCGGCTGGCGGGCGGCGTTCATCGTCCCGGGAGCAATCGCTCTCGGAGTGGGCGCGGCATTCGTGCTGTTCGCACGCGAAGCGCAGGCTGAAACGCCGGTGCGCCGGAACGGGTTCTACAAGGCCTCACGCGCAGATCTCGCGCGCGTGTTCGCGGTCCTCACGGTCGCCACCGCCTGCGGCGGGGTGATCTTCAACGCAGCGACCATTTCCATGCCCAAGGTGTTCGACGAGCGCCTCTCGGCCCTGACCCACTCGACCTTCGGTATCGGCATGCTCGTGTGCGGCGTCTACCTGATCGCTGCGGTGGCGCAGCTGTGCGTCGGCTGGTGGCTCGACCGCCGTCCGCTCAAGTCGGTGTTCATCCCGGTGGTCGCGCTGCAGGTACCGCTCCTTGCTCTCGCCGGCACGACCGAAAGCTACCTGATGCTCGCGACCGCCGTTGCGATGATGTTCTTCGTGTTCGGCCAGATCCCGATCAACGACGCCATGATTGCGCGCTACACCGCGGAAGAATGGCGCGCGCGCGCCTATGCGGTGCGCTATGTGGTTTCGTTCAGCGCGAGTGCGCTCGCGGTGCCGCTCGTCGCCTGGGTTTACAAATCGAGCGGGGACTTCAAGCTCCTGTTCTACGTGCTGGGAACGCTGGCGTTCGTCACTTTTACCGCAGCATTGCTGTTCCCGGCGGAGGAAGAGAAAGCCGCCGCAAAAGAAATGGCGGCCTAGCCCGCCAACGTACGAGGAGGGATCGACCATGAAATCGCTGCACGCCGTTGCGCTGTGTACGCCCTTGCTGACGGGCGCAGCAACCGCCCAGACGATCGGAATCGTCACCACGCCGGCCGGCACGTTTTCAAATACCGCGGGACAGGCGATCGCCAAGGTGCTGGTCGACAAAGCAAAGCTGAGGGCGATCGTTCAGGCCCAGGCGAGCACGGGGTTTGACGAGGTCGAGAGCGGCACCGCGGACTTCAATGTGTCCAATTCGTTCGACGCCACGTTCTACGCGACCGGGACGGGGGAATACGAAGGCCAGGGCAAGAAGCCGGCAATACGCTACTCCGGGTCGCTGGTGCCGTACAGGGTGGCGATGCACGTCCGCTCCGACTCCGATATCAAAGGCATCTCCGATCTGAGAGGTAAGCGCGTTTCCAGCGAATTCAATGCGCAAAAAACCATCGCACGGATCATCGAAGGCCACCTGGCCAACGCAGGACTCGGCTACAAGGACGTAGTTCGAGTACCGGCGCCCAACGTCGCGCGGCAGGCGGAAGACTTCATGAGCGGCAAAGTGGACGTCATGTTCTTCGCGTTGGGTTCACCGGCCGTGAAGCAGGCCCACGCGAGCGTCGGTGGCGTGCGAGTACTGGGAGTGAATACCGCGCCCGATGCGATAAGGAGGACCGAGGCGCTATTGCCCGGCGCCTATGTGATTGAAGTGTCGCCGGGCCCGGCGGTAGAAGGCATAACGAAGCCAATTCCGTTGATCGCGTTTGACATGGTGTTGATCACCAACGCCAAGGTGCCGGAAGACGTCGTGTACCGGGTCGTGAAAGGGCTCCACGACAACAAGCAAGACCTGGTCTCCGTGTTTGCGTCGTTCGCCCTCTTTCAACCGCAGAACATGGCAAAACCCCTTCAAGGGGTACCGCTGCACGCGGGCGCAGCAAAGTACTACAGGGAAATCGGCCTCATCAAGTAGAGCGGCGCGGGCGACACCGGCTCTATTTCAAATCCAGCACCGGCAGGATCAGCTGAGACGGGTGCGCCGCGCCATGGTGAATGGTGTCGCTGCCGATCTTGTCGGGGCGATACACGTGGAAGAAGAGTCCGTCCGTGATGGGGGAATCCCCGCACGCGATCTCGACCCGGATGCGGCTGCCCTTCTGAAAGCGCCAGGCGATCGCCATCAGCGGAATCTCGAGCGCGTAGACCCTGCCGGGGGTGAGGGGCTTGGGACTCGCGTGCGTGTAATGCGGGATGTCCTCGGTGCTGCGCGAGGGATCGCGGTCCATCGCGTGCGAGGCCCGCAGCCAGCCTTTCGTGACGATCGCGTAGCGCGGCTGCCCTCCCTTCGCGCGCTCCTCGGGCGCCTGGGGAAACTGCTCGGAGAGCTTGACGTGGAAATCCATGTCGTTGCGCGTGGAGGAGGCGTGCAGGATCGCCTTGCCGTGGCCGGCGATTTCCATGTCGGCGGCTAGCGGGGCGCCGGTGAAAGTGAGCACCGCCGCCGCGGGATCGGGGCCCTGCGGGCCGACCGCGACCACCCCCAGCACCCAGCGCGCGTGCGGATAGGCGTAAGTCGTGCTCCCTCCGTCCGCCGCAGGCGGCGCGCTCTGCAACGAGCCGTCGTTGAGCGATGTGACACTCCCCGTCGGCCCCTTGCCGAGATAGAACGTCGCTTTCCGCGCGCCCGGCGGCGGCCAGGAGTTAAAGGAGCGTACGACGCCCGTGTTCTTCACTGCGTATTCGACGCTGGGGCGCTGCTCGTAGCCCGTCTTCTCGCCCTTCAGGTGCTCGGCGTAGAAGGGCAGCAGGTGTTTCTTGTGGAACTCGACGTTGTTGAAATCGATCTGCGAAGTGACCGCCGTCGCCGTTCCGGTGATGAAGAGCTTCTTCGGCCCCGACACTTTGTGGTAGCCGAGGATGTTCCCGGCCAGATGCAGCTCCATTTTCGCCCACACGCCGATGGAGAACACCGGCACCTTGATCTTCTCCAGATTTTCCGCGGCGGCACGCTCCTTCCAGTAGTCGTCGTAATTGGGATGGCGTTGCACGTCGAGATAGAAATCCTTCTCGAGAATTCTCGGGTGGTCGCCGTTCGCCGGATACAGGTTCGGCACGCGCACGCTCGCGTTGAACCAGTACAGGGGAAAGTTGCTCTCGATCCCGCCGCGGAACGCGAGGTAGCGGTAGGGGTCGTTCATCCCGTCATAGGGTGCGAGGCAGGCCAGGTGCGGCGGGTTCTGTATGCCCATGAACCACTGCGACATGCAGTAATACGACTGCCCGATGCCCCCGACCTTGCCGTTGGACCATTTCTGTCTTGCGATCCATTCGATGACGTCGTGGAGGTCCTGCTGCTCCGCGCGGGAGAGAAAACCGAACTCGCCGCCCGAGATGCCGGTGCCGCGCACGTCGGCGTGCACGTAGGCGTAGCCTTGTTCGACGTACCACTCGATCGGACCTGTCTCGCGCCACAGGAACATCGGCCGCGGCGGCAGCTCGTTGTTGTCGTAGCGGTAGGGCGAAGCCGCGAAGAGGGCGGGAAACGGCCCGCTGCCCTCCGGCCGGTAGATGCGCACGCCGATCTTCACGCCGTCCCGCACCGGGACCTGCACGTCTTTTTCCTGGATCATTTTCCGGTTCCCGTCATGTCTTCTCGCCGATCACGTATTCCTCCGCCACAAGCCGCACCGCAGGGGCGTTCATCTGCACGAAGTTCTCTTCGTCCTTGCGCATCATCGCGGGAACGGGTCCCGCGAACATCGCGCGTATGTCCTCGACCTTCGCGAAGTAGAGCTCTGCAAGGCCGTCGAAGTCCGGAACCACTGGGTTCCCCGGCAGCGCGAAGCTCGCGATGATGCGCTGCATGCTCGTGGTCTCGATCACCTCGCGTTCGAGCTTCGAGTGCTGGTTCAGCCAGTAATCCTTGAACTGCGCGTGAGTCAAGTCGCGGCGCCTGCTAATGGTCCGGATGGTCTTCAGCTGGCCCGATCTCCGGACCGTTCCTGAGGCGTCCTCCTTTTCGGACACGAGATACTCATCGGCGAAGATCTGCGGCGAAGTTCTCGGATCGACGAAGTTCTTCGCGTCCTCGCGCATCGCCGCGGTCTCCGGCCCCGACAACGTCGCGCGGGCGTCCTCGAGGCTCCTGAAATAAAGCGCCACCATCCCGTCGAACGGCGGCACCGTCCCGCCCAGGGCGACCTCGCCGGTGGCGATGCTCGCCACGACCCTTTGCAGCGGAGTCGTTGCCATTGCGTGCTGCTCGTGCAGGGCGTGCCGGGTGAGCCAGTAGTCCCTGAATTGGGCGAGCGTCAGGTCCGCCCGCCGCTTGACCAGGCGGATGATCTTGACCCCTGCAGCCTTATTCACGATTCGATCCCGGCGCTTCATCCCCCGGCGGCGACAGCGCGCCGGCGGACGGCCTTCTCCCGTACGAACAACGCGACCGCCAGGCCTACTCCCGCCGCGTTGATCCAGCGCTCCGCTCCGAGCACATTCGCCGGCATAAACAGGCACAGGCCCGTGACGCCGTGGCAGACGCGCGCAGCGAATCCCAGGGGACGCGCGGCGTAGCCCATCATCGCCGCGGAAATGAACCAGACACCCGCGACCGCGAGGGACAAATCGACGGCGATCGACAGCGGATCGCCTTTCAGCAGCAGCGTGCCCGAGAACACGAAGAGAAAGGGAATCACGAACAGCGTCCAGCCGAAGGCCATGGCCACCCAGCCGGTGCGGTTGGGATCGGCGCCCGCGAGGTTCGCCGCGACGAAGGCCGCGATCGCCACCGGCGGCGAGATCATCGACAGGCACCCGTAGTACATGATGAACATGTGCGCAGCCATCGGGGCTATCCCCATCTTGACGAGCGCCGGAGCCACCAGCGTCGCGAGCACGATGTAGACGCCCACGGTCGGCAGGCCGAGTCCCAGGATGATGTTGGCGACGGCCGAGAGCACGAGCAGCGCGACCAGGCTTCCGCCGGCGAGAAGGATCAGCACGAGCGTCAGCGTGAATCCCACACCCGAGTAGTTGAGCGCGCCGATCATGATCCCGGCCGCCGCGCCGAGCATGAAAAGATCGAGCACCGCGATTCCCGCGTCGCGCAGCATCACGGCGAGATTGCGAAAGCCGATGCGCTTGCCCCGGAAGGGAACGAGGACGCCGAGCGCGAGCACGATGGCGGTCGCGACCAGCCCCGCCATCTCCGGTTCGTAGTTCAGGCCGAACAGCGCGTAGACCAGCGCCGCGAGGGGCAGCAGGAAATACCAGCCCTCCCTCAGAACCCGGCCGAGGCGCGGGATTTCCTCCCTGGGCATCGGCAGGATCTTGCTCTTCGCCGCCTCGAGATCCACCTGGATGAAGAGCGCGACGTAGAACAGGAGCGCGGGTATGACCGCCGCCAGGGCGACCTCGTAGAAAGGCACCTGGAGGAACTCGGCCATGATGAAGGCCGCGATCCCCATGACGGGCGGCGTGATCTGGCCCCCCGTCGAGGCGCAGGCCTCGATCGCGGCCGCGAGATGGGGCCGGAAGCCCGCGCGCTTCATCAGCGGGATCGTCACCGTGCCCACGGTCATGACGTTCGAGACGATGTTGCCCGAGATAGACCCGAAGAGCGACGATCCGACGATCGCGATCTTGGCCGGACCGCCGCGGTACTTGCCCATCAGCGCCATCGCGATGTCGGTGAAGAAGGTGGAGCCGCCCGCCTTGAGCAGCACCTGGCCGAAAAAAACGTATACCACGACGACGGTTGCGATGATCTTGATCGCGATGCCGAGAATCGCGCTCGAATCCCACACCAGGTAATAAGCCAGGCGCGGCAGCGGTATCGAGCGCGCGGCGAATTCCCCGGGCAGGGTTCCCCCGAACATCGCGAGCGCGATGAACGCAAGGGTGGTATAGAAGAGCGCGGATCCGGACGTGCGGCGCAGCCCCTCGAGGAAGAGCACGAGCAGCACGCCCGCGGCGAGAAGTCCGTCCCAGGGCTGCTTCGAGGTGAGCTCGGAGAGGCTCGCATAGCGGATCGCGAGGAAAGCCGATGCGGCGAAGCCGGCGATCGCCGCGGCGAGGTCGTACCAGGGCACCGCGCCCGCGCGGCCGCGCTCGCCGGCGGCGGACACGTG
>WNFM01175179.1_pt1 | contig 10885 bp, 8 predicted proteins | sample 5400271 | NCBI WGS metagenome assembly WNFM01 (sample SAMN13153352, study PRJNA577476) | soil metagenome | isolation source: 60 cm saprolite on Douglas fir-dominated hillslope | place: USA:California | collected 2013-09-17 | reverse complement strand
GCGGCGGCTTGTTTCGCGACCGCCTCGGCCGCGCGCCGCTCGGCTTCGATCGCCGCGCCCGCGCGCACCGTCGCGTCGCGCTCCGCCTGCTCGCGCGCCAGCACCGCGCGCTCCGCCTGCGCGGCAGTGGCGACGCGCGCCTTGCCCGCCGCTTCGCGCATGCGCTCCTGCTCGGCGCGCTGCGCGGCTTCTTCCAACGCGGCGCGCTCGGCCGCCTCGCGCACGCGGGAAAGCTCCGCGGCGCGCACCTCGGCCGCAGTCAACGCTTCGGATTTTTCGCGCAGCGCCTTGTCGAGCGCCTCGCGCTCGCGCGCGCGCTCGACGCCCTGGCTCTCGGCCTCGACGCGGCGCAGCGCCGCCTCGACGAGCGTGGTCATGGTCCCGGCGCGGCTGCGCAGCTGGCCGAGCGAGGTGTCGCCCTCGCTCAGCTTGGCGCGAATCTCATCGTGCGGATTCGCAAACGCGTTGGCAGCGGCCTCGCTGGCAGGAGCAGCCGCAGGCTTCGCTCGCTCCTGCGAGGACTTCCTCAGGAACGCGGCCTTGCGCAGCTGGTCGTATAGTTTGCTCAAAGCCGTCCCGCCCGGTTATTGTGTGGCCCCTGAATAAGAATAAGGGCGGCCGAGCCGGGCCGTCTAATGCTTCGAGAAATTGGTGCCCAGAAGAGGACTCGAACCTCCACGGTGTTACCCGCCAGTACCTGAAACTGGTGCGTCTACCAATTCCGCCATCTGGGCGCGGAAAACAAGAAATTTTACCGAGTGAATCGCAGATTGTCCATCAAAACCAAGGGCCTGGGCCCGTATCCCACTGAAATTCCGTCGCGCGAGGCGATCCTCGAGGTGCTCACCGACGCCGGCATCCCGGTTTCCGAGGATCGCATCGCCGAGCTCCTCGAGGTCCAGGGCGCCGAGGAGCGTGAAGGCCTCGCTCGCCGCGTCGCGGCGATGGAGCGCGAGGGCCAGGTGGTGCGCAATCGCCGCGGCGCGCTCCTCATCGCCGACAAGGCGGGGCTCATCAAGGGCAAGGTGATCGGTCACCCCGACGGCTTCGGCTTCCTCAAGCGCGACGACGGCGGCGAGGACCTGTTCCTCGGCCCGAAGCAGATGAACAAGGTGCTGCACGGCGACGTGGTGATCGCGCGCATCATCGGTGTCGATCGCCGCGGGCGGCCCGAGGGCTCGATCGTCGACATCCTCGAGCGCGCCAACACGCGCGTCGTGGGGCGCGTCTTCATCGAGCACGGCGTCGCGTTCGTGAACGCCGAGAACAAGCGTATCAGCCAGGACATCCTCATCGCTCCCGACGGCCTGGGCGGCGCGAAGGAAGGCCAGGTCGTCGTCGCCGAGCTGGTCGCGCAACCGACGAAGAACTCCGAGCCCATCGGGCGCATCGTCGAAGTGCTGGGCAATTATGCCGATCCGGGGATGGAGATCGAGATCGCGCTGCGCAAGCACGACCTGCCGTACATCTGGCCGAAGGCGGTGGAGGAGGGGGCCAAGCGATTGCCGAAGAAGGTCGAGGCGGCGGACCTGAAGGGAAGAAAGGATTTGCGCAAACTCCCCTTCGTCACGATCGATGGGGAAACCGCAAAGGATTTTGACGACGCGGTGCACGCCGAGCGCGAAGGCAAGGGCAAGGGGTTCCGCGTGTGGGTCGCGATCGCCGACGTGAGCCATTACGTGAAGCCCGGCGATCCCATCGATCGCGAAGCCTACGAGCGCGGCAACTCGGTCTATTTCCCCCGCCGCGTGATCCCGATGCTGCCCGAGGCGCTCTCCAACGAGATGTGCTCGCTCAAACCCGAGGTCGATCGCCTGGTCATGGTGTGCGAGATGGAGGTGAGCCCCGGCGGCGTGGTGCGTTCCTACGAGTTCTACGCCGGAGTGATCCATTCGCACGCGCGACTCACCTACACGCGCGTCGCGGCGGTGCTCCAGGGACGCGAGGCCGACCCGCCGGTGGCGCGTGAGCTCGTGCCCCAGCTCGAGATCCTGTATGCGGTGTTCAAAGTGTTGCTCGGCGCCCGGCAGAAGCGCGGCGCGATCGACTTCGACTCGGTCGAGACGCAGATGATCTTCGACGACAAGGGCAAGATCGAGCGCATCGTGCGCGTGCAGCGCAACGATGCGCACCGCCTCATCGAGGAATGCATGCTCGCGGCCAACGTGTCGGCCTCCGCCTTCCTCGACAAGCACGATCAACCAACGCTCTTTCGCGTGCACGAGGGGCCGACGCCGGAGAAACTCGAGGCGTTGCGCTCGATGCTCAAGGACTTCGGCCTCACGCTGGGCGGTGGCGCCAAGCCGCAGGCGCGCGACTATGCCGAGCTGCTCCATCACATCAAGGACCGGCCCTACGCGGGCTTGCTGCAGACGGTGATGTTGCGTTCGCTCCAGCAAGCCGTCTACACGCCCGAGAACGTCGGCCATTTCGGGCTCGCCTACGACGCGTACGCCCACTTCACTTCGCCGATTCGCCGCTATCCAGACCTCCTCGTGCACCGCGGCATCAAGGCGGTGCTCAAGGGCTCGAAGTACGACGCGGGCGACCTCGCCGCGGTGGGCGTGCACTGCTCGGAGACCGAGAGGCGCGCCGACGACGCCACGCGCGACGTCGAGGCGTGGCTCAAGAGCTACTACATGCAGGACCACGTCAACGAGGAGTTCGACGGCACCATCAGCGGCGTCACCAGCTTCGGTCTCTTCGTGACGCTCGACGAGCTCTACGTCGACGGCCTGGTGCACATCTCCGACCTGGGCCAGGACTACTTCCGCTTCGACGCCGCCAAGCACCTGCTCGCCGGCGAGAGGAGCGGCGTGCGCTACCAGCTGGGCGGGCGCGTGCGCGTTCGTGTCGTGCGTGTGAACCTCGAGCAGGCGAAGATCGACTTCGTGCTGGTCGAGGGGACTGACGAGGCGCCCAGGACCGGGCGCAGGAGCGGGGCGAAGAAGCCGCGCGACATCGACAAGAAGATGTCCAAGCTGGAGCGCTACAAATGAAGAGCCTCGTCGGATTCCACGCGATCACCAGCCGGCTGCGCCAGCGCCCGGAGACCGTCCACGAGATCTACGTCGACGCCGAGCGCAACGACGGGCGCGTGCGCGACCTGCGCGAGCTCGCCAAGCGCCTCAACGTGCGCCTCATGCCCGTCGATTCGAAGCGCCTCGACGGCATGGCGGGAGGCGTGCGCCACCAGGGCGTGGTCGCGATGGCCGATCCCGTCGACGTCCCGAAGTACATCGAGGACGCCCTGGAAGCGATCACCGAGCCGCCGCTTCTCCTGGTGCTCGACGGCGTGCAGGATCCGCACAACCTGGGTGCCTGCCTGCGCGTGGCCGACGGCGCCGGGGCTCACGCCGTCATCGCGCCCAAGGACCGCAGCTGCGGCCTCACGGCGGCGGCGATCAAGGTGGCCTCGGGCGCGGCGGAATCCGTGCCGTACATCGTCGTCACCAATCTCGCCCGCACCATGCGCGACTTGAAGGAGCGCGGCATCTGGCTGATCGGCGCCGACGACGAGGCTCCGCAGTCGCTCTATGCCGCCAAGCTCGAAGGCGCGCTCGGCCTGGTGCTCGGCGCCGAAGGCGAGGGCCTGCGTCGCCTCACGCGCGAGACCTGCGACGCTCTGGTATCGATCCCGATGATGGGCTCGGTCGAGAGCCTCAACGTCTCGGTGGCGAGCGGAATCTGCTTGTACGAAGCGCGGCGCCGGCGACTTGCGTGAGGTCCACGCGCTCGCGCGCTGATCGTCAGGAGCGCGATCCGGATGGATCGAGTAGCCGCCCGGCCATGGCGCGCAACTGGAAGACGCCGATGGCGTAGTCGGCGCGCGCGCTCGCGAGGATCGCCTCGGCGCGCTGCAGCTCGTTCTCGGCCTCGAGGACGTCGAGGTTGCTCGCGAGGTCGTGGGAGAACTTCACCTCGGCGAGCGCCAGGCGCGTTTCGGCCTGGTGTATCTGTTCCTCGCGCAGGCCGATGCGCACGCGTGCGTCGGCCAGCTGCAACTGCTGCTCGCGCACCTGGCGACGCACGTCGGCCGTCTTCGACTCGAGCGCGAAGCGCGCGGTCTCGACCCGCAGCGCGGCCTGCTGCGCGGCATTCTTCTCGGCCGTCCGTGCAAGGTCGGAGGCCGACTGCAGGAACACGCTCCACTGGCGCTGCGTCGTCGGCACGTACTGCACCAGGAACGGGTCCACCTGGCTTGCCTGGCCGACGGAGAGGTGGAGCGTCACCTCGGGCAGGACGTTGCGTCGCGCCACATCGGCCGTTCGACGCGCCTCGTCGAGCTCCGCCCGCAGCTGCACGATCTCCGCGCGATGCGCCACGGCCTCGGCTTCGGGATCGACGCTGTCGAGCCTGGCGTCGGTCGGCGGCGTGAGGCGCAGGTCCGCATCGAGAGGCAACTCGAGCGCGCGCCGCAAGCGGTTCGTCGCGCCTTCGAGGCTGACGCGCGCCAGGTTGAGGGCGTCCTCGGCGTCCTTCAGGCGCACCCGTGCGCGCAGCAGGTCCATCGAATCGATGAGGCCCGAGCGCTCCTTGGCCCCGGCGACCGCGGTGTGCTGCTCCATGCGAGTGCGCTGCTCGCCGGCGAATGCCAGCAGCCGCTGCTCGCGCAGCACGCCGTAGTAGGCGCCGATCGCCTCGAGCGCAGTGTTGACGCGCGCCTGCTCGAATGCTCGCTGCGAAGACGCGTAAGAGAACTGGGCGCGCTTGACGGGATCGAGGCTGATCGCCGAGCTCCAGCCACGCACCAGCGGTTGCTCGAGGCTCAACGCGAGTGTCGTGTTGCGATCCGCACCGGAGCGATTGTACGAAGGCCCGAGCGCCAGCACCGTGCCGGTCTCGAAGCGCTTCGACACCTGCACGCCGACGCTGCTGTTGATTCCCTCGGCCGTCGTGAATGCGTTCGAGCCGATGCGGCCGACCGTCCCGGTGGGAACGACTCTCAGGTCGAAGGCCGACTTTGCGGTCGAGAGCGAGAGCGCCTCACCCTGCACGGAGAGCTGCGCCGTTTCCACGGTGCGATGGCTCGCGATGGCCATCTCGACCGCGCGCTCGAGCGTGAGATCCAGGGCGGCGGCGCCTGTCGATGCGACAAGCGCCGCCGCTCCCGTGATGCACAGGATTCGCACCATTCCCGCAGCATCCCCGCTCAGTTTCCCGTGAGCGTCACGCGATCAACGTACGTGCAACTGCCGGCCGTGAAAGTACAGCTGTAGTTCGAGGTCGCCGATCGGGGGCTCAAGTTGAATTGGATCACCAGAGCAGCACATCCGGAATCCGCAAGGCGCGTGTCGAACGCCCCGTTGGCGGTGACCGTGCCGGTCACGCTCGTGGGCGAGCCGGTCGCACCCGTGCAGATGCCGGTATTGTTGACTGCGAGAGAGGCTGTAACCCCGCCGGTGCTGTTGATGGTCGCGGTCCAATTGCCGGTGCAGGTTCCGCCCGTGCAGAACGATGCACCGGAACCGGTCACGGTCTCCGTCCACGTTCCGCTCCAGTTTCCGGCGTAGGAACCCGGCGTCGGCGGGCTACTTGTGCTGCCGCCGCTCCCGCCGCCTCCACCACCGCCGCCACTGGCCGCAGCGGCAACCCCGGCCGCCGCCGCCACGCCGCCGACGATCGCCATGGTGCTCAGCCCACCCACCGCGGCCGTCGTGCCTGCGGCCGTGCCTGCAGTAGTGCCTGCAGTGGTGCCTGCGGTGGTGCCTGCGCTGGAGCTTGCGGTGGAGCTCGCCGTTGTCGAGGTCGAAGCGGACGAACTGGACGCCGACGCGGCGCCCGCTCCACCCGCATGCGCCGCGAGCGCTTGCCTGGCAATCTCCAGGATGAACGCGGGGGCAACTATGAATACCGGGATCAGCCCCTTCAGGACCTGGACGGTTTGTCCGGCATTGCTGACCACCGTGCGCCCCGTCCCCTGGGCGAACGTGCTGGTCACGCTGTGCGCGCCGTCGACGGTGTGGTTGATCGTTGTGCCGTCAGCCGCAGCATTCAGGATGTTCTCGGATCCGCGAATGCCGATGCTCGCAACCGGGGTCTTCATCACGAACTGGTCGCGGCTGCGGCCCACCAGCGCTCCGGTGAACGTGCGCATGGTCCCGACGACCAGCGACAAGACGACGTTGTCGTCCCTGGGATTGGCGGAATGGTAGGTGTACTGATCGATCCGCACCCGGCTGCTCGCCAGCACGGCAAGAATGCCCGCGTCGACCATGCGCAATGTCGCGCTACCCGGATTCCCGGTGATCACGAGATCGCCCTCGAGGGCGTCATCGCCGACATTGGCGGCGCGTGTCGCAGTGCCGCGTTGGATCCGGACGTCGCCCTGGACCGCCGTGAATTGGCCCGCTACCTCCGCCCAGGCAGACCCCAGGCATGCAAATGCGAGAAGCAGGAAAAGGAACCATGTGCGCGCGAGATTTCTCATTGTTTGATCTCCCTGGGAAAACATCGTCTGGTCAAAATTGCCTGGACTCACTCATGGCGCAGGGCCAGGATCGGGTCGAGCTGTGCCGCACGGACTGCGGGATAGATGCCGAAAAAGAGGCCGGCCGCGGCCGCCGCGATCGCCGGAATCGCGAGCGTCGCGAAGCTCACCGCGACGGGCCATCCCACCGCGGCGCCGAACACGAAGACACCCGCCGCGCCGAGGATGAGGCCCGCTGCGGCGCCGAGCGCCGTGAGGATCGTCGCTTCGGCGAGGAACAGGCGCGCGATGTCGCGCCGCGTCGCGCCGACCGCGCGCCGGATCCCGATCTCGCGCGTGCGCTCGGTGACGCTGGCGAGCATGGTGTTCATGATGCCGATGCCACCGGCGACCAGGCAGATCGTCGCGAGGCTCGCGGCGAGGAGGTCGAAATTGCGGCGCGCCTGCTCGGCCTGGCGCAGCAGCTCCTGGGGCGCGACGAGGCGATAGTCGCCGATGCCGTGATGCGCGATGTCGAGCGCGCGGCGCAGCCCCGGCAGCGAGGCGACGACCTCATCGGCGGAGCGGATCTCGGCGACCAGCTCCGTGACCGCGCCGGCGTTGGGGGCGAACGCGTCCTCCGAGCCGAGCGGCAGGGCGACGACGTTGTCGTAGTCGCGTATCGCCACCACCGCATTCCTGCCCTTGCGCCGCTCGAAGTGGCGCAGCACCCCGATCACGCGGCACATCGAATCCTGGATGCGCACCGAGCCGCCCGGCTGGCCGGTGGCGCCGAGGCGCCGCGCGACGTCCTGGCCCAGCACGCAGACGAGGTTGCGCCGCTTCATGTCCTCCCCGGCGATGCCGCGTCCCGCCGCGAGCTCCAGCCCCTGGAGCGTGGCGAAGTTCGGCGTCACCGCGATCACCATGGGAACGGCGCCGCGCCCCGGCGCGGAGACGGCCGCGGTCACCTCGCGTACGGCGGCGACTTGCGAAACGCGCTCGGCGTAGGCCAGCAGGCGCTGGACATCCGCGGCGGCAAGGCCCCGAGACCCTTCGAAAAGAGCCCTCGCGTGCTCGGCATCGGTGAGCGGTGCGCCGCGAATGAGCACGTTGCGAAGACCCAGTTGCTCGATCTCGGCCAGCGTCTCGCGGCGCGCGCCCTCGCTCAGGCTGATCATCGCCACGAAGGAAATGACTCCGCACACGATGCCGAGCGTCGACAACGCGGAGCGCAGGCGGTGCAGCCATAGGGACCGCAGCGCGGAAACCGCGAGCTCACGCATCGAACCGCCCGTCGCGAAGGTTGACGCGGCGGCGTGCCCGCGCGGCGACCTCGGCATCGTGCGTCACCAGCACCATCGTGGTGCCGGCGGCGTTCAACGCCTGGAGCACGTCCAGGATCTGCGCGCCTGTCGCCGAGTCGAGGTTGCCCGTCGGCTCGTCGGCGAGCAGCAGCTCGGGATCGACCACGATCGCCCGCGCGATCGCCGCGCGTTGCACCTCGCCGCCGGAGAGCTCCGCGGGGCGGTGGTCGAGGCGGTGGGCGAGCCCCACGCGCTCGAGCGCGCTGGCGGCGCGAGCGCGCGGGTCCCCGGCGTCGCGCGGCGCGTAGAGAAAGGGCAGCGCGACGTTCTCGAGGATGGAGAGCTGCGGCAGCAGGTAGTAGCTCTGGAAGACGAAGCCGATGTGCTTCGCACGAATTCGCGAGCGCTGGTCGTCATCGAACGCCATCATCTCGTGCCCGGCGAAGCGATAGCTGCCCGCGCTCGGGCGGTCGAGCGCGCCGAGGATGTGCAGGAGCGTGGACTTGCCGGAGCCCGAGGCGCCGGTGATGGCGACCATGTCGCCCCGCTCGACTTCGAAGTCCAGGTCCTGCAGCACGCGCACGCTACGCCCGCCCATGTCGAACGACTTGGCGAGACCGCGCGAGCGCAGCAGTGGTTCCACGGCCGTCAGGGGTGCGAAAGGCTCACGCGCTCTCCGCCCGTAAGCCCGGCGGTGATCTCGACCATGTCGTCTCCGCGGCGGCCGATCGACACCTTGCGCGCGGCGAGGATGTTGCCGTCGAACACATAGCAGGTCGCCTGCGAACCCTCGTAGTAGAGCGCGGAGACGGGCACGGCGAGCGCGTCGCGCACGCGATCGGCGACGATCGAGATGCGCGCGGTCATTCCGGGGCGAAGCCGCGGATCAGAACCGCGCAGCTTCAGGGTGAGCTGGAAATGCCTGCCGGCGCTGTTGCCCATTGCTTCGACAGCCAGCACGCCCACCGCCTCGACCTCGGCCTCGAAGCGGGTGTCCGGGTAGGCCTCGATGCGCACCGACGCGACCTGCCCGGACGAGAGCTTGTGCAGGTCCTCTTCGCGCACCTGCGTCTTGATCACGAGCGCGGAAAGGTCGGGAAGGTAGAGGACCGGCTGGCCTTGCCATATGGTGTCGCCGGCGCGCGGACGGCGCTTCACCGTGCCCTGGAAGATCTCGTTCAGCACGACGAGGCCGGCCGTGGGTGCACGGACTTCGGTGCGGGCGAGCTAGTCGCGCGTGGACGCGAGTGCCGCGTTCGAGGTCGAGAGCTCGCTCTGCGCCTTGTTCACCTCCGCAGCTGCCTTGGCGATGCTCGAAGTCGCCTCCTGCGTGAGCCGGCCAAGCTCGGTCTCGGCCTTTTGCAGGGACGTGAGCAGGATCTGCTCCTTGCGCTTCGCCTGGGAGATTTCGCCCTCGATCGCGTAACCCTTGCGCACGAGCGCGCCGAGGTCGTCGATGTAGCTGCGGAAGCGCTCGTGCTCCTGACGCGCGGCGATCAGGTCGTATTCGCCGTTGTCGAGCGTCTTCTTCACCTGCGACTTCTGCACCTCGAGGCCCTGGCGTGCGTAGTCGAGCAGGGCCTCCCTTGCGCGCACCTCGCCCGTGAGACGCTGTATGTCCGCCTCGAACCCGGCCGCGTCGAAACGCACCAGCACGTCGCCTGGCTTCACCGCCGCGCCGTCTTCGGCGATCTGCACGATCTTGGCGCGGTCGCCGCGGACGGCGGAGATCACCTGGAAGGAGCGCGCGGCATCGAGCGTGCCCACGGCGTCGACGCGGATGTCGAAGCTCTCCTTGCGCACCGGAACCAGCGCGCGCTCGTCGGGCGCGGCGCGGTGCGAACAGAGCGCGACGCTCCCCAGGGTTAGTGCCGAAACGGCGGCAAACCACGCAACCGAGCGCAGACGTGTGCGCGTATAACCCCCTATTTTTTCCTGCTTTTTTGTAGAAACGTCCGCCTTGTGAGGTGGAGGTCTCTCCCTATGGCTGTTCTACTCCGAGCGTTGAATGCTCGTCAATGACCGCCGTCCACGCGCGCGCGGGTCACGCGCTGTTGGCGGGGTGCACTCGCCAAATTTCCCCTGCCATAACGCACCTCGTTATATGGCGAGAGGCGTCATAGGGGGGGTGAATTTCCCGGGGAGGCATTTGTCCGAGGTGTAACGCCGCGCGTCATACCCCGAAAAGACCGGCCTCACCCCTCCCGTCGCAAATCGCTCGCCCAGGAATCCATTCCATGCATAATCCGCCGTCCTCGCCCCGAATCGACTCGCCAATGAGCCCCTTCTACAGACTGCACTCGCTCTTCCTCGCGACGCTCCTCATGTTCGCGAGCGCCGCCGGAGCCGCCACCTCCGCCCGGACAAAGCCAGTCGCCAATCCCGCCGCCTCGGCGGCGCCATCTCGCGGAACGCCGGTCGCCTCCGTCACGCCCGTCACCAAGCCGACTCCCGGTCTCCCGGCCGGCGCCACCCGCGTCACCACGGTCGAAGGCATCACCGAATACCGCCTCGCCAACGGGTTGAAGGTCCTCCTCTTTCCGGACGCATCGAAGCCGACGGTCACCGTCAACATCACCTACCTCGTCGGCAGCCGCATGGAGAACTACGGCGAGACCGGAATGGCGCACCTGCTCGAGCACCTGATGTTCAAGGGCACGAAGAAGCACCCGCACATCGACCAGGAGTACAACACGCGCGGCGTGCGCTTCAACGGCACCACGTGGCTCGACCGCACCAACTACTACGAGATCTTCCGCGCGAGCGACGACAACCTCGCCTGGGCGATCGAGCTCGAAGCCGACCGCATGGTGAACTCCTTCATCGCCAAGCGCGACCTCGACAGCGAGATGACGGTGGTGCGCAACGAATACGAGCAGGGCGAGAACTCGCCCTTCGCCGTGCTCGCCAAGCGCATGCAGAGTGTGGCCTACGACTGGCACAGCTACGGGCGCTCGACCATCGGCAACCGCAGCGACATCGAGAACGTGAAGATCGAGAACCTGCAGGCGTTCTATCGGCTCTATTACCAGCCCGACAACGCCGTCCTTCTCATCGCCGGCAAGTTCGACGAAGCGAAGGCGCTCGCCCTGGTCGCGCGAAACTTCGGCCCGACCCCGAAGCCGCGCCGCGCTATGCCGCCGCTCTGGACCGTCGAGCCGGCGCAGGA
>WNFM01337466.1_pt1 | contig 10887 bp, 7 predicted proteins | sample 5400271 | NCBI WGS metagenome assembly WNFM01 (sample SAMN13153352, study PRJNA577476) | soil metagenome | isolation source: 60 cm saprolite on Douglas fir-dominated hillslope | place: USA:California | collected 2013-09-17 | reverse complement strand
CTGGTTGCAGAAGAGCGGATCGTCGGGTCGGAGTCCCTCGCGCTTCGCAACCTTGTGCCGCAAGAATCTCCGGAACTTGGCCGGCAGGGCGTCAGGCAGGAACACGTCGCCCACCCGGCCGCCCTTAGCGATCTCGGGCCGCAGGCGGACCCGATTCCTCGGTCTTCCCTCGGGGCTATAGACATCCCCGACGTTCAAGCCTGCGATCTCGGTCAGCCGTAGCCCGGTTCCGAGCGCCAGTGAGTAGATCAGGTGGTCCCGGAGATTCGGGGTCGTGGCGCAAAGTATCGCCTTCTGCCCGGATTGCGTAAGCGTCTGTGGACTGAGGTGGGGCATTACGGCCTTCTCCCAGCTGCAATTCATGCTTGGGTGGGGCGGGAAGTCAAGGAGAAAAGCGCTTCACTCGCACCTGAGCGCCACCATCGGGTCCACCTGCGCGGCGCGCCTGGCGGGGATCAGGCAGGCAAGGAACGAGACCGCGATCAGCACGGTGGCCACGACCGCGTAGGTGAAGGGGTCGTGCACGGGAACGCCGTACACGATGCTTTGCAAGGCGCGGCCCAGGGCCAGTCCGCCCAGCAGGCCGATCACCATCCCTGTTACGCTGACCTTCATGCCTTCGACAAGGACCAGCCGCAGCACGCGTGAAGGTGGCGCGCCCAGCGCCAGCCTCACGCCGATCTCGCGCGTGCGCTGCGTGACGGAGTAGGCCAGCACACCATAGATGCCGATGGCGGCGATCAGCATGGCGAGCGCCGCAAAGACGCCCAGGAGCACGGCGTTCAGCCGGGGTTGGGCGGCATTGTTCCTCACCCAATCGTCCATGGTCCTGACGTTGGCCATCGCCAGCCCGGAATCGAGCTCGTGCACCTTCTGCCGCAGGCCGGGGAGCAGAGATCGCGGGTCGCCCTGCGTGCGCACCGCGACGTCCATCAACGAGAACACTCGCCAGCCGGTGGGGAAATAGAGGCTCGGGGATTCCTGGTTCAAGGCGGTGCTACGAACATCGCCGACGACGCCGACGACGGTGAACGCCCGCGTGTCGCCCGCCGGGCGATGGATGACCTTGCCGATCGGGTCCACATCGCCCAACAGTTTCTTCGCCGCCGCCTGACTGGCGATCACCACCAGCGCCTGGCCATTGTCGCCGTCGGTGAATTCCCTCCCGCGCAGCAGCGCGATGTTCATGGTCTTGAAGTAGCCGGGATTCACGGCGCGCCAGTCGATCGGAACGGAGGCGTCGGGCCCCAGCACCGCGGAACCATCGGCCGTCCAGGGCGACTGCGCGTACGTTCCGGCGCCGAACGGGATGCCGCTGGAGATCGCCACGCCGACGACACCGGGCAGCGACTGCAGCGATTCCCGCAGGAGGGGATAGAACTGCTGCGCCTTGCCGGGTGTCGGCTGGCCAGGTGCGCCTCCCGGCCCGGCGACGGGATACTGAGTCGTCGGCGGCGCCAGCTGGAAGGTGATCAGGCCGTGCGGTTCGAACCCCAGGCGCGCGCGCTGCAGGTTGGCCAGCGTCTGGATGAGCAGCCCGGCGCCGATCAGCAGGACGGTGGCCAGCGCGACCTCGCCGCCGGCCAGCGCTTGGCGCAGCCGGCCGTGCGCGCCGGTGGTGCCGCGCCCGGCCTGCTTCAGCAGATCGTTCAGATCCACCCTGGCCATGCGCCAAGCGGGCATCAGGCCGGATAGAAGGGCCGAAAGAAGTGTGAGCGCGGCCGCGAACAGCAGCACGCGCCCGTCGATCTGGATCTGGGGCACCGGCAGCAAGGTCGGCGGGAGCGCGCGCGTGATCAGGCGCAAGACCGCGTACGCGCCGGCCAGACCGGCGACGCCCCCCATCGCCGCGAGCACGGTGCTTTCCGCCAGCAATTGGGCGATCAGGCGGTTGCGGCTGGCGCCGAGAGCCGCACGCACCGCCAGTTCCCGCTGTCGAGCCGTCGCCCGGGCCAGCAGGAGGTTCGCGATGTTCGCGCACGCGATCAGCAGAACAAACCCGACAGCGCACATCAGCACCAGCAGCCCGGTCTTGAGCGGCGGTGTCACGAACGTGTCGGTCATGTCGATGAGTCGGATGCCCCAGTCGCGCAGCTCGGGATATTGCTCATTCATGTGTGCTGAGACGCCGTCCATCTCCGCCTGGGCCTGCAACATGCTGACGCCCGGCTGCAGCCTGGCGAAAACGCCGATCACGTGATTGAGCCGGACCTCCTTGCCCGGATCGATGGACAGGGGGATGTAGACGTCGCCACCGGTGATGAGGTTCAGCGAGGGAGGGGAGATGCCGACGATCGTCGTCGGTGTTCCGTTCAGCGTGACCACGCGTCCGAGGACGCTCCAATCGCCGCCGAAACGCCGCTTCCACAGGCCCTCGCTGATCATGGCCGCCGGCGCAGCGCCGGGCTTCTCCTCATCGTCGGTGAAGTCACGCCCCGCGATCGGCGCAAGACCCAGCACGCGCAGGAGCGCCGGGCTGAAACGATCGCCGCTCACCTGCTCGGGTTCGCCCCCATCGGTCATGGTGAACGCGACGGCACCGACGCCGGCGAGGGCCTCGAAGCTTCGGCTCTGCTCGCGCCAGGAATCAAAATTCAGCACGGACACGCTGAAGCTCGGCAGATTCAACTTGTCATTCTTCTCCGCTACCTGCACCAGCCGATCGGGATCGCGGAAAGGCAGCGGTCGCAGCAGCTCGGCATTCACGATGCTGAAGATGGCGGCGTTGCCCGCGATGGCCAGCGCGATGGTGAGCGCGACGGCCGTGCTGAAGCCGGGCGCCTGCCACAGCATGCGCAATGCGTGACGTAGGTCGTTCCAGAACATGAAGCCTCCTGTGGCAGGCTGCCTTCGGCTTGAGTCGCACGGCAAGTATAAGCCGCAACCGTCGACTGGAAAATGGGAATCCGGCGGGAGAACCGGACAACAGCGCGGCCTGGCGACCCTCAGCCAGGACACTGTGGCGCGTGAGGTATCGGTCGAAGAGGCGTGGGTACGGTGACGTGCGCGAACTGAAGCGAGTCAGGCCAAGCCGGTGGCGGCCAGCATGAATTGCGCTGGTGGGACCGGAGTCGGAGAATCAGGGAGTTTATCGCTGAGATGCGCGAGTTGGAGCTCATTTCGAGCAAGAAGACGTGGAAGATAGGCGAGGTTCCGCTGGCCGAGTGGATGGAGTGGGCGCTTAGCTACGCGGACAAGATCGATCCGGTTGGGCCGATCAGGAAGACACGTCAGGCCGTCAGCGGTGAGGGCGCGAGGCCGCCTCTAGTTCATTCCCCTGCTTCAGGATGATCCAAGCACCGAGCCTTCTTTATTTTGTCGCTTTTGATCCACCGCTCGTGCGGCGTGTTGCGCCTCCCACACCAAACCCCAATCTGCAGCACGGTGACAAAGACTGGTTGACATCTGCCTCCGTCGGGAGTACAAGTTCATCAAGTTCTGTGGACCCAATTTCACATCACCATAGGCAGAACCGTTCGGGGTGGGCGGCGAGCCTCTCGAGGCGTTAGCTACGGCCTCCAGGAGTCTCTTCGCCCGCGATCTCAAAAGGTCGCAGCGGCGATCCGGACGGGCAACGTGCCTAGTCTCAGCGCGACCCTTAAAAGGTAGGCTCCACCCTCGATGCGGTAATTTCCCTGGATCCATGCCTGGCAGGAAGCAGCGCATGCCACGCATCGTGCGGGTCTATGTAGTAGTCTGTAGGGAGACCTATGTGGCCCATCGGTTGGTATAGATCAGTCCTGTTTAATAAACGCGATGCGACCCTAAAGCGTCTCGATCGACGCATTCGACGCTCGCTGGCGAAGGGCTTCCCAGGTAGGTGGACGCCTCCGACATCCGGTTTAGTGAGCACACCTGACGAGACTGGACTGCTCCACATCTACAAGTCACTCTTTCTGTCGGACCCGCAGGAGTCCCTGAATGAACTTCGCCACGTACTCACCGCAGAAGGCGCGGCACAAATACGCGCTCGAGCGTTGTCGCTCGTAGTACAGAGTCTCTGCATTAGAAGTATTAACGAGCGGGGCGAAGGACAGGCTCAGCGTGCAGAGCACACGGAGAAAGAATGTCGACAACTCTGCGACAATGGATTTCGAGAATTCAACGAGCAGCACTGGTCAAAAGCGATCGCATCGGTTCTCCATGCAGTACTGGGAAGCCTAGACTACTATGCTGGCGACGCTCTGAACGCGCGGTTACACTTCACAAATGCACAGGAGGCACATCGAGTGGCGTGGGATAGCTATGCACGACATAATCCCGCGATTGGACTGGTCTATCTGTGTGTGGGGAATCTGTCACGTGATATGAGAGACTACGAAGCGGCGGAAAAGTATTACCATGCGGCAACGAAGCTAATGCCCTTAGGATCACAAGCGAACGTATATGCCTACCGCGCTTCTGTGTTGATTGCCCTCAGGCGGCAGAGGGAAGCGCGGCGAGTCTTGCATTCCGCTATGAAGCTTGCGGTGAGGGAGGGTGCTTCGGGGGAGTTCACGACGTACCTGCAACGTTTGTTGGCCGATCCTGAAAGGAAGATTACAAAGGAAAAGTATTTGCCGTGACTTGTGTTCGATGTAGTGGGCCATCGAGAGTTGATGCGCGCTTTCGGCGGAGTTTCGAGCGAGGCAGCGCTCCTTCGGGGCGGCGATCGGCGTGGAGATGGCCTTTGCGGGGGTCGCGTAGCCGGAACGGGTCCCCGACGACTCCCTACCTGTTAACCAGAGCCTGCCCAATGTCGAGAAGACTTACGCTTGGGGAGCCAGACCTCATCCTTCTCGAAAAGGCGGGTTCCGGGTTAACAGGGGCCCGCCTTTTCGTATCCCCCAGATCTGTCTAGCATTGCGCGGGTTGAGACGACCAGGCGATGCTGTGGAACCGGATGGGGAGAGCCAACTTCGCGCCTTCCAAGTCCGGGCCCAAGCCACCCCGACTCTCTGACTCTCCGGAGTGCATGGAGAATTAGGCGATCCCGCACCAAACGATCTCCGGGGACCTGGGTTTCGACCCGGAATCCCGCCGCTTGACTAGCGCTTGCCTGGCAGTGTTGCCCATGGACTACCGGTACCGCCCAGGGAACATGTCGTGGTTCCAGTGAACTGCGACATGGTTGCTTTGGGCGGATTGTGATCGCTGTCGGTTGACCAACTGGGCGTCGATCCGGGCGCCTACGGCAGCCGCAGAAGCAGCCCCGTGCTCACCGAGCTATATCGCCAATCTCGCGTCGTCGCGACACCCACCGGCGCGAATGGCGCTCTGTATGCGTCCGCCTCCGTGCGCCACTGGATCGTCCGGCTCAAATTGACACTGAGCATTGCCCACCCTCGGAGAGCCACCTTCCACGGCCCAACCGCAGCGCCCTGTTCCGCAATGCGCTGCCCGCCGGCGCCCAGGTCGACCGAGAAGCTCACCGCACCTTCCCCGCCGAGGTCCCAATAGGCGCCACCCTCGATCGTCTCGACTCGCTCCGGCGCAAAGTACCCGGCACTTGACGTCCGTTCGAATCCAACCCGATGATATTGTGCCGAGATCTCACCGCGCCACCCGAGTGGAAGCACGAGCGCGGCGTCGCCCTGAAGTCGGCGATTGTCATCCTCGCCCAGCGTCTCGATAAGCGCCACAGTCCCGGTCGCGCGAAAACGGAGCGGGCCCGCCGGAAGTTCCACGCCCAGTTTTGCTTCGTCCCGCATCGCGCGGTTGGCCACGAGTAGCAAGGACGTGCCGAGCGCCAGGCGCTGGACCCGGATCTCCACAGCAGTCGCCTGTCGGCGCCAGCGAATGCGCGCGTCGGCCACCCCGGTGGTCCAAGGGTTTGCGCCGGGCGGCGCGAGCTGCGCCGGACCGCCTGAAAAATCTACCCGCCAAGCCATCTGCGGCCGGCCCTCCAGCCGCAGCAGACCCTCATCAAGCGTCGCATCGCCAGTACCATCACCGATAGTAGACCGTGTGGCGAGTCCACCAAGCCGCCATCCTCCCCGGCGGGCGACATCGCCTTTGAGACCGTATTTCCAGGTGCGGTTGCCGTCGGAGTCACTGGCGCAGCCACCTATGGGCTCGATCGTCGGCGCGGCAAGCAGCCGTCCTCTGGCCAGGTGCTGTTGCACGTCCTGGGCCTCGGGCGCGAGCGCGGCGGCGCGTTGATACGCCTCGCGTGCCTCGATGGTTTTCCCGACCCGAAGCGATTTGTCGCCAACTGCCAGCCAGCCCCACGCATCATCGGGTTCGAGCATCGCGTACCGCTTGAACCAGCCCAGCGCCACTTCGTCGTCTCTGGAGAGGACGCCTAGTCGATACACGGCGCGCGACTGTTGCCCGTCGAGTTTGAGTAACTGGCGATAGAGGCGCTCCGCCAGGGCGGGGTTTCCGGAAGCGAATGCAGAGTCGGCTTGGCGCAGCAGGCCGGCGACGTCTTGCGCGTGGACCGGAAGGGTGAGGATCACGAGCAGAGCAACGATGGCGCAGAGAGCTCTCGCCACGCTCCGGATGGCAGTGGGGGCGCGCCCGCTCGCGTTGTCCGTTCCCATGCTTCCGGACCACGAGCCGCGCCACCTCTACCGACAGCAACACCACGGCCAGGGCCCCGAGCCCCGCCAGCAGGGCCGACCAACGGACGATACTGCGGAATCCCCGCGTTACCGATTCTGCCCGCCCCGCTATTCGAGCCGTCCCCGCGATCGGACCCACGACGAATCCGAGCAGCCATCCTGTTGCCCAGATGCCGAGGAACACTCCGACCGCGAGCCGCATCTGTCGGAACAAGGTGGGCCACGGGACGCGCGCCCCACGCATCCGCAGAATGAGTCCGCGCAAGGGCAGCAGCAGCGCCGCCACCAAGTAGAACAGCCCGCCGATGCCGGTTCCGGGAACGCCCGCAGTCATCTAGTGCCCCTTCTCGTATGTGACGAGCCGCTGGCCTCGGACCACTTCGGCCCACACTGCCCTGAGGAACCATACTGCGTTCACCGTTCGCAGCACGAAGAAACAGGGCACGCTGAGCAGCGCCCGACCCAAGTCCCGCCGCGGCCATGCCCCGGCCACCACCGGCACCAGGATGGCTGGCACGTCGATCACGTACCCGAGCAGGATGTAGGGGTTCTTCATGAGCAAGGCGATCAGCGGCAGCAGCACCAGGTACACGATCGAGGCCACGATGGCATCCCAGCAGGAGACCGCCACCGCGCTCCGAAGGAACGGCACGTCGAGCAGCCCGCGCCGGTGGAGGCGGATGTTCTGAACGTACCCGTGTGACCAACGCCGGAGTTGCTTGTTAAGAAGCCCGTAATCGTGCGGCTCGATCGGGTAGCAAGTCGCCTCCTGCACGAAGCGCACGGCATGCTTTTGCTCGTAGAGCGTCCAGGTGAGGTCCATGTCCTCGGCCAGCGTCCTGGTGGACCAGCCGCCCAGCGAACGCAGGATCGCTGTTCGGTACATCGAAAAACAACCAGAGCTGATGAGCGGCGCTCCGTATTGGTCCTGAACCTGTTTGTAGAACGTGAACGCGAAGAGATACTCGACGTAGCGGCCGCGCTCCCAGACGCTTTCGATGCGCCGCGGAATCACGCTGCTGCAGCAGGCCGCCACGCGCGGGTCCTCAAACGCCGGCAGGAGCTTCTCGATCGCGTCGGGAGCGAGCGTAGTGTCAGCGTCGAGGGCGATCGTAAACTCGGTCTGCACATATTGCAGGGCGAAGGTCTGCGCTCCTGCCTTCGATCCCGTGTTCTCGGGGGGCCGGATTACCGTCGCGCCCAATCCCCGTGCGATGACACCGGTCCCGTCGGTAGAGCAGTCGTCCACAACGATGATTCCAGCCGGTGCTACTGTCTGCGCTTGAAGACTTACGATGGTGTCGGCGATTGAGGCGGATTCGTTGTACGCAGGGACAATAACGGTGACCGGTACGGTGCGGACTGTCCCCGGTGCACGCCCCGAGGTCAGCACACCCGGCACGATCGGGAACACCTGGACTGGGGCCTCGCGCGTGAGTGGTGGATTGGTCAAGATATCCCTGAGGATGAGTCTGCGGTCGGCAGCCTGCCATGTGCGCCTCGGAGCCAACGATCGACAACGATCCGATTGGTCCGTAATCGCCAGCAGCGTACCCTTCGCTGCCCACCGAGTCCCGTGCTTCAGATGCGGAAACCCTGGCTTCTCCTAAGAGCTCCGCGCTATCCCGACGCAGCTTGAATCTTCCGCTAGCCGATCACTGCTGAAAGTCAGGCTGACAGAATAGCCCGTACAGGTGTCCAGGCCGAATGCGTAGCACTCGCGCTCCAAACTGTCGCTGCTCGGCAGAGGCATTCAGACTCCGCCCTCGGAAACGTGTCACCATGGGAGTACCCGGCCGAAGATCGATTTCGTGGATCTCCGGGTACGATAGGTTAGTAAGCTGATTCGTGAGGACCGAATCGTATGCCGGAGATAGGTGTGCGACAGCCCAATGATGCCCGCAAGCGGATTGCAGCACTCCTCCTGCTGACCATTGCGTCCCTGCTAATCTACGGCAGGACCATGTCGTATCCCTTCGTCCTGGATGACCCTGTGGTGATCGTCCACAACGACTTCCTGCGATCGCCCGGCAATTTCCCCCTTCTCCTAGTCTCCGACTACGAGCGCGGCACTTCCGTTGCCCCCGGTTATTTCCGTCCGCTGATGATGATCACCTTTGCGATGCAGGGGATCCTTTTCGGATGGGACCCCGGCCCGTTCCACTTGATCAATGTCCTCCTGCATGGGCTCACCGCCTGGGCGCTCTATCTGGCCGCATGTGACGTCGGTTGCGGGGCGGCAGGGGCATTCGTGGGTGCCCTCCTGTTCACGGTCTTTCCGCCCGGTCAGGAGGCTGTCGCCTCCGTCGTTGGACGCTGCGACATACTCGCCGCCCTGTTCTATCTGCTCGGGTGGCGAGCGCAGGTCCTCTGGCAGCGAGGATCGATCACCACGGTCCGCGCGTGCGCCTCGGTATTCAGCTTTGGCCTTCTGGCGATGCTCGGGAAGGAAAGCGGTGTGGTTTACGCTGGAGCCACCTGCCTGACCGCAGCGGGTCGCCGGGCGAGGGATCCGCGGTCAGGTCAAGATCTGCGTCGCCTCCTTCATGGCGCTCACCGCCTATCTCGCCCTGCATCAAGTCGTGGTGGGCGGTATCGGGATGCAGGCCGACGTGGCCGCCCATACTCCGAATCCCGTCGCGAACCTGGTTCAGCCGTTACGGACCTACTTTGCCCTCTTCGGCATTGGCCGATTATTGCTGACAGTCCTCGGGAAGGCTCCGCTGTCCGTTCCTCTATCATTGACGCACGGCGGTCCCTTCCCGTCGTTTGGGCCCCTGGATCTCCGCGTCTTGCTTCCCGCGGTGATCGTCGCCCTGCTCGTCGTCGTCGCCTGTCATCAGATCTCGCGCGGCCGACTTATGGGGCTGGCCCTCGCAATGTTTCTCATAAACCTCATTCCCGCCTCCAACCTCGTGGTCACCCCTGGCGTATTCGTGGCCGAGCGCTTCCTCTACCTCCCGTTCGTGGGCCTCGGCCTCGCGGCCGCGATCACCTGGGACAGCGCATCAACTTGTTTCGCGACAGATGCGCGAGTGAAGCGGCTCGGTCTGGTTGCGGTCGGAGGCTTCATCGTCGTCTGGGGGGGATTGGCCTCCGAACGGGCGACCATCTGGAAGAGCGAGGAGACGATCTCCGAAAGCATGGGGCAGTGCTTCCCGTGGCAGGGGACATGGTGGGACCGTGTGGGTCAGATGAACATGGAGAAGGGTGATCTGGAGAGGGCCTGGGAGTGCTTCGAGCGATCGGCCGCGATCGATCCGAACGACGCGGAGACGCTCGGGCATCTCGGAGCGGTTCTCGGCAGGCTGGGGCGATGGGAGGAATCATCTCTCAGGCTGCGGCGCGCGGCCGAAATGGCCCCATCGAACCCCGAGATTCGGATCGCGCTGGCGCGCGCCCTGCTTACCCTGGGTGAGAAACAGGCGGCCCTGGAAGAGGCCCGGGCCGGCCATGCCTTGCGTCCTTCACTCTTCGCGGGCCACCAAGTCTTCGCGACCGCCCTGTTCGAGAATGGGCGGTACGAGGAGGCCGCGCGTGAATTTCGACAGCTCCTCCTCCAAAGGCCCGAAAGCGCGCCCCTGCGCCAGGCTTACATCTCGTCGCTTTCTCGGGAGGGGCGGCTCGAGGAGGCGGAGGCCGCCGCCCGTGATGCCTCACGGCAGATCCCGTCCGACCCTCAGTTTGACCTCTGGAGCGCCCGCCTGGCCACCCGAATGGGCAGGCGCGACCAGGCGTTTGCGGCCCTGGAGGAGGCGAAGCGCAAGAGCGGCCCCGTTGCAGTTTGGCTGGAGAAGGTGGACGATCTGAAATCCTTGCGAGACGATCCGCGGGCGCGCGCGCTCGGCGCGAGGTAAGCGAACCCGTCTGTATTGGTCCTGTCCCTGTCCCTACTGAAAAGTCCATCTGGTGTAGTGGGCCATCGAGAGTTGATGCGGTCTTTCGTCGGGGTTCGGAGTGAGGCAGCGCTCCTTCGGAGCGGCGATCGGAGTGGAGAAGACCTTCCCGAGCGTCGCGTAGGACGGCGAGGTGCTCGTGAACGCAGTGGTCGGGTGGAGAAACGCAGACGAGCACAGCGCCGGCGGTGGAGAATGGACGTCAGTGGACCTCTTACGCGGCGCGCTTAAGCGTGATAATCGACAGATGCCGGCGCCCGTCGAGATAACGGACGGCCAGCTTGAGTTGGACTCCCGGCTGCCCGCGGATCAGAGTGCGGGGGGATGCGCACGGCGAGCGACGCGGCCACCGCGGCCGTGGCTCGAAGCGCGGGGCCCGGACGGCTGGTCGCCGATGGGCAGAGTCAATCAAACATTCCACATTTCGGGTCCATGCTAATGAAACG